>Ga0307377_10000169_pt1 | contig 88816 bp, 78 predicted proteins | sample TR3MG_FD_202535 | JGI IMG/M metagenome (GOLD analysis project Ga0307377, IMG submission 202535) | Soil microbial communities from Risofladan, Vaasa, Finland - TR-3 | ecosystem: Environmental > Terrestrial > Soil > Coastal area > Acid sulfate soil | place: Finland: Risofladan, Vaasa | collected...
TTTATTTTTATAACTTTGCAGAAATTCTTGGGTCTTAACGGTCTCCCGATAAACTTCCTGTTTGCCACTTTCTATTTTAGAGAGATCAAGGATATTGTTAATGAGTTCGAGAAGTTCATTACCTGCTGCAAAAATGATAGCCGTCTTTTTCAGGTCTTCTTCAGAAAGATTCCGAGGTTTGTTATTTCCAAGCATTTTAGATAATAAAATAATGGAATTTAGCGGAGTCCTCAGTTCATGGGACATATTGGCCAAGAACTCTGATTTGTAGTGGTTGGCATGCGCTATCTGTTCACTTTTCTCAAGGAGGGCTCGATGAATACTTTCGAGCTCGCTATTTTTAGCCTTGACTTCAAAATTATATTGCTGTAATTCATCAGCATGAATTTCTAATTGTCGTTGTGCTTCCTCCAATTCTAGGTTCAAGGCTTCAAGTTCAAGACTTTGAGTGATTAATTTGGTATTTGCCTCTTGCGTTTGATTCAATAAATCCACATCTTCCTTTTGCCTGTTAGTGAATATAGAGATTGCAAGAATGGCACAGGACAAATTAAGGAACTCTTGCTTCAACGTATCTATAGGCTCATGGGAGGCGACTTCTATTACGCCGAGCACCTCTTGTTCATAAATAACAGGGGCTGTATAGGTGTTCAAAGGCGGCTCACTTGTTAAACCAGACTGAATCACGCCCTCTTTTCTGCTAATATTCTTTAGTAATATGGGTGAAGCCTGCTGAGCCACTTGTCCGACAATCCCTTCACCCCATTGATATTCCTTGAATAATCCTTCCCTATCCACTAGGGCAAAGGAAGCGTGTTGCCTAAGTATTTTTGTTTCTTTATCCCGCAAATATAACACGCCTATGCCTGCATTAACGTAAGAAACCAAAAAGTTTACCGCTCGACTGGAGATCTCAGCCAATGTCAAATCTCCAGCGAGCTGATCTTGGAATAGATTCTGTCCCTCTCTTTGCCAAAGCTGACTTTGTAACAAATCTAACATAATATTGAAGTGATGATGCATCACTGCGATCTCATCATTACCAAAGGCTACCTTCTTAGATATTCGTCCTGAGGACACGATTTCTGCCATATTATCTTTGAGTAAATTAATGGATGTCATCACGCTTTTGATCAATAAGAAGGTAATCGTCACAATGACTCCGAATACTGCCAGCAACATTCCGCTAATATAAAGGAACGTCCATTGTTTTTGGTTGTTATACTCCAGAATTAAGCCCTCTGATTTTTGGCGTGCATCTTGGTTCAAAGCATCGAATTCGAGGCCTAATTGCTTAAAATGGAGAGTGGATTCATTAAGAAGCTGCTTAAGGGCTGCAGTTTGATTTCCTTCTTTGATCAGTCGAAATTCTTGATCGGTCATGCCACTCCAAGCCATGAAGTCTTTTCGGGTGTCACTTTCCAGTTTCGAATCTGCGTCCCCCAAGATTAGTCTCTTGACAATATCCATGTTTTGATAGACCTTACCCTCTTCCATATCATAGAGGTACATAGCCTGGTTAACCTCGTATTGATTCGTAGCCATGAGCGCATTGTTGATCTCTGAATTCATTCTCAACTCCGATATTTGAGCGGAAGCTGCAGCATTCAAAACTTGCATTGGTTGCTCGTGAATCGCGTTAGCAATAGTTCCCATACTATTAATGCTCATCATAACGAAAATCGATAAGATGAGCATTAATAGTAATGTAATAGAGGCAAACAAAGTCAATCTTGCTTTGATAGATATCCTATTAAAATAATTCATTCTCATACCCCCAGCGTCCTTCGCATAAACTCTTCCAGTAAACCTTCACAAACTACTTCCCTTCGTTGCCAGATTCGCTTTCTGGCATAATTTAAAGAATCTTAATCTTCTTCCACTTTTCCCTAAATTTTGAAATTCGACAAAATCCATCATATTCCTTCTGTCCTCACTAAATAATATTTTAAAACTTTTATTAGGACTAAAACATTTTTTTGTCCGTAGAAATTCTCTCGACATATGGCAGTATTTTCCTCAATTCACTAGTGCAAATTGAGATTCTTGGTTACGAATTTCCAAGCATTGTCCAGTAATTTGTGCATTTTAAGCTTGTATTGTAAGGTTTGGCGAGGTATACCGAGTACAATAGCTGCCTTAGAGATGTTTCCTTCACACCCATTCAAAGCTTGAATCAGATATTTTCTTTCTACACTTTTCATAATTTCTGGTAAACTACTCGCCTTAATCGATTCTGCACATTCGTCACCCGTCAAGAGATTGTTCTGTTGACGTAAATAAGCAGGTAAATGCTCTAATTCGATAACCTGTCCGGACATGATATTCATGGCATGTTCAATAACATGTTGTAGCTCTCTAACATTGCCTAGCCACGAATGAGCGAAAAAGGTATTGCTTGTTTCTTCACTAATACCACTAACTCGGCAATTTAATCTGCGATTGTACATATCAATAAAATGATTTGCTAAAGTCAGAATATCACTCTTACGTTCTCTAAGAGGGGGAATGGTTAAGGATACAACATTTAAACGATAATACAAGTCAAGACGGAGTTCTTTATTTCGAACAGCTTCTTCGGGATCGGTGTTCATACAGGCAATGATCCGGGCATCAACTTGTTTTATCTTGTTATCGCCTATGCGGCGTAGTGTTCCATCTTGTAATACTCTTAACAGTTTACTCTGCAATTCAATAGGCATGGAGTTGATCTCATCTAAAAACAATGTGCCCCCGTGTGCTAATTCGAAAAGGCCCGGCCGGTCTTCAGCTCCGGTAAAGCTACCTTTCACCGTTCCGAACAGAATACTCTCCAGCAATGTAGCCGGAAAAGCAGAACAATTTTGAGCTACGAAGGGACCATTTTTTCGTGGTGAAGCACTGTGAATGGATTGGACCACCAATTCTTTTCCTGTTCCTGTTTCTCCAATCACTAAGACTGCCGAAGAGCTTCTTGCAATCCGCTGCTGCAATATCTTCAGTTTGATTATCGAATCGTGACCTCCAATGATATCGTCAAAAGTATAGCGAGCAAGCGCATCTGGCTCTACAGGTTTTGATTTCTTGCGATTGCTCGACCGGGTATCTATAAGCTCAGACTGTAAATTGATCATCCGTTCAGATAGCTCTTTTATTTTTGTGATATCTTGAGAAATATCACACGCTCCAATTAAAATATCGTTTTGATATATAGGGTATGTAGAGTAAATGATGGTAACAATTTTCCCCGTGCTGGATACAACGGTCTGCTGCTGGTTGAGGATAGGAGTACCTGTTGCCAATACTCGCATGATGCTACTGGTTTCCAACGTTAGAGAGGGATAGACCTGTATTATATGCTTGCCTAATACATCAAACACCTTTAACCCATCCATTTCTGCCGCAAACTGGTTATAATAAATCGTTTTCCCCTCAGAATTCACAACCTGTACAGCTTCTTGAATATGGTTTAAAACCTGCTCCAAGTAAGTATCTGTATCTGTTTTTAAATGATTAAGCAAGTGGTATCTCCCCCTAAAATCTTATTTATTCCATCTTACTCATGCTCCCATTATAACTTATTTTTTCGTATTCGTGTTTCGCCTCTGGGATTAAGTTTCCATTAAAAAAGCGGTTCCACATCACTTTAATCAAGTGGCGTGGGGCCGCTTTCTTCTGGTAAATTCATCTAAGTTCCAACTCATCACTCAACAGCGATTTCTTACTAATAAATACGTTTCCCAAAGGCTGAACAAATCAACCCTACCGCGAGTTCAGCTGTCTTATTCTGATAATCTAAAATTGGATTTACCTCCACCATGTCCATACTCATGAGCAGACCGGATTCCGCAATGAGTTCCATCGCCAAATGAGCCTCCCGATACGTCACCCCTCCAACAACCGGCGTCCCAACGCCTGGTGCAACTGCCGGATCAATGACATCTAAATCAAAACTGACATGGATTCCGTCCGTTCCCAGAGACGCTATGCGAATGCCTTCATTGACCACGTCCTTCATTCCTCTTTGGTCAATATCGTTCATCGTGAAAACTGTAATCTTGGAGCGGTGAAGCATTTCCCGCTCTTGAGGGTCCAAATCACGAACCCCAATGATTACCGTGTTTTCTTCCCGTATTTTTTTCTGTCCCCCCCCAATCGAGGTTAATTCCTTCGCACCAATTCCGTTAGCCACTGCCAATGGCATTCCGTGAATATTGCCACTGCTCGTCGTCTCAAGGGAATTATAATCCCCGTGCGTGTCAAACCAAATCAAGCCAAAACGCCGGCCACTTGAAGCCATTCCTGCCAGAGAACCGATCGATAAACTATGATCCCCACCTAGGATCAAGGGAACAACCCTCTCTTTGATGGCCTCCGCTACCTTTAGATGAAGTTCCTCGTTAACCTTGACAATTTCCTCCAAATACTTAAGCTGCTTATTCTTAATCTCGCGTGTTTCAGGGATCGGAACCTCTAAATTACCATGATCCTCGACCTCCCAGCCTAACCGCTGCAACCTAGCCTTCAACCCAGCATAGCGCATAGCGCTTGGGCCCATATCCACTCCACGCCGACCTGCTCCAAGGTCAATGGGTACTCCAATTATTCGAATGATCTGTTTATTCACTAAGATTCCCCCTTGCTCAATCTTCTTATTGAATTTAATTTATATAACGCTTATGTACAAACGGAGAAGTCATGGCCCCCAGCAATCCCCCATAGCTCAAATCAAATTCTACCACTGAACCTACCGTTAAACCCGGGGCTCCTGTGACATCCACAATTAAATGATCCGAACTCGCCCCAAAAATTTTAAGTCGTGCATCCCGTAATGTTAAGCCCTCAGTTGGAACATCCTGTCGTCCTAAAGCTAATATCCCCCGTTTTCGCCATCCTTCATCAAGAAACTTCGGAATTTCTCCAAAAGCGTCCTGCCCAATTGAGCCTATGGGAACGGTTGGTTTATCATAACTTTCCAAAATCTCAGCCCTTAAAATGAAGGCGTCAGAAAATGCACCTGGTAGAAGTTGTCGGTTAACTGTCTCGCATCCTAGTACAATTCCTTCGCCGATCCGCAATTGATTAATTCGCGGGGGTACGCTGCCACTTTGAAGAAGAGATAACGACGCAGAATTCCCTCCAGAAATAACAGGCAGAATAATTCCAAATTCTCTCTCCACCCCTGCAGCCAGCTCAACAAGGTGTCCCAAATTCTCGGACGTGGGAATCACTCCACCATAGCAGGCTAAATTAACTCCCAATCCCTCCAGTAATAAACCCTTCAGGGGGAGGACTTGGGAAACCAATTGAGGCAACTCTTCAGGCCATATCCCTTCTCGCAAATCCCCCATATCCACCATCAGAATCACCCGATGCAGTTTTTGGCGTTTTAATGCTGCTTGAGAAAGTGCCTGCAAGACTTCCCAATTTGAATTCAAACTGACCTCAGCCAAGGCCACAGTCTCATCCACCTGTGAAAGCCCCGGCAGACGTAAAAGCATCAACGGGATCTCAGGAAAGGCCCGTTTTAAACGTGCAAGATTTTCAAGTCGAGAATCTGCCAACATCTGTATTCCTCCAGCCAACATAGCTGCAGCAATTTTGGGTTCACCCGAAAAAGCCTTGGTTACACCAACCACGTCCACCTGATAGGGATCAGCAATCCGCTTAATTACTTCTACATTCTTGGTAATTTTAGCAAGGTCAATAACTATTTCGGGCAAACTCACGCCTATCCTCTCCCTCTAATTTTCTACCCCAAGTGATTGGCGCATAAGCTGCCAGGCCCCTACTCGAAATGTGGTCGCTAACACTCCTAGGGATGCCATAATATAATCTGAATCCAACATCAAGGCCACTCCCTGCTTTGGAAGCAAAGCATCTCCCGCCTGTTGAAGACTTTCCCTCATCATTTTTAAGCCATTTGGTAGCCGGGTAAGTGCGCCACCTGTTCCCACAATCCAACGGATCCTCGTCAGATCCCGTCCATCAACTCGTGTAACCCTACCATTCGTCCCATAGTAGTAGCGATACCGGCCACTGTGCCTCAGGAGTGCGATTCTTAACGCCTCAGCGGTCAACTCCGTACTTAGGGCCATCTCTTCTGGTGTTTCTGGCACAGGTTTTAAATATTTGGACCAATTCTGACCATGATGCTCCAATATTTTTTCTTTCCCCATGAGTTCCACTAAGATTTTTGCATTGATATAAACTCCAAGATCCCCTTCAACCGTTCGTTTTGCTAAAGGTTCTGGTCCAAGTGCTAACTTTTGATTTTCCTCCGCCCCCAAAGTTACCGAATGGACATCCGTCGTTGCTCCCCCAACATCAAATACCAAGACATCTCCCACTTCGTCGTAAATCAGTTGAGCTGCTTGCATCACGGCACCAGGCGTTGGCATGATCCTGTCATTGACAATATCCCTGATTCCTTGCATCCCCGGAGCTTCAGTGATGTGTTGTTCAAAGACTTCCTGAATGGCGCGCCTTGTCGGTTCAATGTTCAGTTGGTCAATCTCTGGGTAAACATTTGGTACAACTCGTACATCGAGATTTGCTTGAGCAAGAGCCTTTTGCACACCTGCTGTGGCAGTGACATTTCCAGCATAGATGAGAGGAATTCGCCAAGAAACTTGACTAAACCAGGCCGCTAGTTTCTTTGCATTTTCGAGGACAACCCGCCGATCTCCATGATCCACCCCACCCGCCAAGAGCATGATATTAGGGCGAATGCGCAGAATTTCCTCCCAATCTTCCTCAACTAGTTCTCCTGCAGTTTGATAGCGGACCACCGCCCCCGCTCCTAATGCAGCCTCCCGTGCAGCACGAGCCGTCATATCTGGAACGAGACCATGAACCGTCATTTTTAGTCCTCCAGCTGCCGAGCTCGTTGCGTAAACAGGAATGTCGCTAAGTGAACCCACCGGTCCGATCGCTTTCTCAAGATCGGCAACAGCTCGCCTCAACCCAATCCCCACATCTCCGTCAAGTACGGTCGTAGGAGAGAGGCCTTGCCCAAGCAGCCGCGGGTTTAGCGTGTCCAAATCACCAAAGGCATTCACCACAGTTGTAGTGCTGCCGATTTCAGCCACCAAAACTTTTTTCATCAGCTAATCCCTCACATTGGCCGAGAAGTGCTCCTCCCGATACTTTACTAGAAAACTGGCCACATCAATCCCTTTGGTTCCCCTTCCAAACCCGGCATCCATGCCCCATTCCCTAGCCAATTCATTGGTAACTTGTGTTCCTCCACCTACAAGAATCAAGCGATCGCGAACTCCACGCTCAACACACAAATCGTGCAATTTCTGCATATTGAGGCGATGCATGTCTCCATGTGAAATAATCGTGCTAATCAGAATAACCTCTGCACCCGTCTCGAGGGCAGCATCCACAACTTTTGAAATCGGAACAGACGTTCCTAAGTAGTGAAACTTCATTCCGAATCCTTCTATCCCACCATGTTTGATATCCAGAATTTCCCTCAGTCCCACAGAATGTTCATCTTCCCCGACGGTGGCAGCCACTCCTAGCATCGGGCGCTCCTGGACTTTCTGTCGAATAACCTCTGCGCTAAGCTGTTCCTCTTCTTCTGGCATTTGAAGGGTCAACGGATCAATCGTAACTTTAATTTTACCCTTGACCTCTAACACAGTTCCTTCTGCGGGGTGCATGACTTGTTTATGAATAACCTCAGTTTCTTCCCATCCCATTTGTTTCGCAATCTCTAAGGCCGCAAAATGCGCTGTTCGAATATCTGTCGGCAAAAACAGGGTCATACTCACAACTCCATCCCCTGCCCATTGGACTTCAGGGGTTAATCCTCCCTCACGATAAGGGCGACTTTTCATTAAACGTTTATTGACATTATCCTCCTCATCAAGCTCATCAATCCATTGAATTTTTTTCGGGACACAAAGAGTGCACCCGCCTATCTTGGAACATGTACGTTCTACCCCATCCGGTATGCGATTAATACCAAAGTGTCCACAAACGGGAGCAAAATAATCACGGGCCCGGAGAAAGACCTCTGTCCCTACTCCCCCTTTAATATCTCTAACGATCCCGTCACCATTCCGTTCTGGATAAAGCCCTGAATCCACGAAGAACCCTTGTTGTACCGCTTCAAAATAACCTCCTGTCTCAAGGATTTCTTCTAAAAACAAAACGGCACGTTCTTTCAGTTCGCGCACACGATCTCCCAAGATCCCTTCCCTTTTAATCTCAACCATCTCTTGCAAACCATCTAACCCCACCAAGGTCTGCTTAGCCGTGTTTATGCCATTCATTGTGTTATAGTGCCAAGGAACATTTCGACCCTCATCTGGAGTGATGGTACTTTGAATATCCGCGGAAGTGAGGCGAGAAAGCAAAATATTCAGGGTATGAGTGACTGTCACTTCCCGTGTATCTGACTCCATATATTTGGTATTCATCTGAGCCCGCATCCGATACCCAACAAACAATTCCCGCAAAGCCACGGCATAGGGCAAATCCAAGCGTAGTGCTGGAGCTGGAGGCGCCGTTGGAGGAACAGTCGAAAGGCAAATGCGATCTTTGGGCATCCCCACTTTGACGGAATAGGCACTGTTTATAGCGTGTTGAACTAGGAGTTCCGGCATCACCTTCCAAGCCTCGCGCGCCGTGGCATTCGCATTATGTGCCCCGTCTATCTGAGCAATTTCAGCCCAATTCATGACCTTTTTTGCTTCAGCAGCATCGACAAATGATCGAACAGCATTGATATTGCGATAGAGAACGTTATATTGAGGGTCTTGGTGTGCCCCATTGACCCCTTCTTCCGCTAAAAGAACGGCTACTTCTGGCCCTGCAACGCCACTAACATAAGAATGCAAATTAATCTCCCGACCCACTTCATCCTCAATCATATCCAATGCTTTACGAGTTGCCCGCAGTTGTTTTCGACTTATCGGAACTCCCCCAATTCCTTCCGGAGTCCCTTCAAGCAGACCATCATAATGGCTTTGCCCAGCAGTTCGAATGACCATGATATGATCGGCGCCATGATAAGCTGCCATCCTCATTCGTCTTAAGTCATCTTCAAATCGGCCGGAAGCAATCTCTGAAGTTATGGTACATTCTGGTTGAGGATCAATTCCACCAAAGAAACCCGCGGCTGGAAGAGACTGACTGGCTTTTAAACCTGCTGAGGTCTGAAAATACGTAAAGGGCCCTAATTCCTGATGAGGGATCAGTTTACGCCAAGTCCAGCCCTTCCGCCTCGGTCTATAGTCTTTCAAATTTTCCATAATTTTCTCAATATTTATTTTTATATGCGGATCAAGCGTATAATCAGGCATTATCCCTCACCTCTCCAAAAAGCCCTTTGACTTTCTCCCATCCCTCTCCACGAGCTAACCTTTTCGCGGCTTGGGAAATCTCTAGGCCGAATGTTTCCGCATAGTGCCAGACACAATGACCCGCTCCATGTTCAAGAACCCCATTCTGTAAAGCCTTTTCTACGATCGCCTTAGAGGTAAGGCTATCCAGGCCCATCCTCAAGAGCACAGAGCGCTCAATGGATGGGGTTGTATGAGTGCGGGCTAATTCCAGCAAAGGATCCACGACTTGATTGGCTAACTGCCAAAAACGTTCTTCTAATTCTTTTTCACTGAGTTCCGCAAGATGCCCACGCCGTGCTTCGTAGTCATCCTTTCGTTGCACACCCATTCCTTAACTCTCCTTTTTCCACATTTAAGGCTTCCTCGATTTGAGTTTGACTCCAGCGCGTTTCAGCCTTTAAGTATTCCCAGTCCTTCTCTAGCAAGCTTGAATACGGTATTTCACCCAGCACATTTCTTAAGTAGCTAAGTCGAATATTATCAAGACCTATATCTTTAACCTCAATTTGAGCCGGATGGGTTGGTATAATAATGCTTTTCCCTGGAATGCTCTCTCGCGGATCTCCACGTCGCACTTCAATTCCATTTTCTTTCGCAAACGTCAACTGAGCTTGAGGATGTTTGCCAGCCCCGGTATACTCGGTCTCCTGAACTACGATTACTTGATCCTCCCTCATTTCCTGAGCTAATGAAAAAGCAGCCGCTAACGACGTATTTCCAGCTGGACCACGTTCCAGCCCTTCCATCTGCGCCAAGGCTTCCGTAATATAGAACGCTTCCCCTTGTGTCACCGTGACATAGCGATCCAAATAGCGTAACGGTCGCGCAGCATTCCGAGGAACATCCGAACGATCTGGCCATACAGCAAAGGGTATACCAAAACCAGTATGCCCTGTCGTAAACGATTTGCGGTTAAAGTCCTGGTCACTAGCCATATGCAACCCTTTAAGGTCAATACTCGCACCGATGACCTGAGCAGAACAACAGGCTTTCTTTAACCCTCGCGCCGTTCCAGTGACATTCCCCCCACCAGCATGGGTGATAACCACGGCATCTGGATCTTTACCAGTTAACTGACGGGTTTGCTCCACTAGTTCATACCCTAAGGTTTCCACACCCGCAATTCCAAACGGTGTATAGAGAGAAGCATTGAAAAAACCTGTTTCTTCTAATAATTGCAAGAAGACATAAAAGAGCTCCGGCCCAACCGACAACTGAAGAACCTCTGCCCCATACGCCTCACATGCCCGACTCTTTTCCATGATCTCCGGTTGACCCTGTCCCCGAGCATCAAAAGCTTCCTGAACAATCAAACAAGGAATTCCCCGCATAGCTGCTTGGGAAGCAACCGCAGCCCCATAGTTTCCGGAAGTAGCTGCAATCACACCAGCATACCCCCGTTGTTTCGCTTCATAAACCGATAACGCTGCTCTGCGTGCTTTGAAACTACCCGAAGGATTAGCAGCCTCATCTTTGACGAAAATTCTCGCCCCTTTCCCCTGAGGAGCGATTTGACGTGCCAAGGCCGTAAGATGGCAAAGCTCTAACAGGGGCGTGTTCCCTACTCCTGTTGCTCGTTGGATGCGGCTTGTTTGCTCCAGAGAATAAGCCACTGAGTCCATCATTCCTTCATAATCAAAACCCAGTTTGCCAAATTCAAAAACGGCATAATCAATCCCAATGGCCCTACGCATTATCTCTCCCTTACGAGCCATGACTGCCTGATAAGACTGGTCCAAGGATTTATTCATCTCCAACCACCCCTTTCTTCAGAAAGGTCCGTAGTTCTTGCCCAATATCTAGAAGCACCTTTTGCGGTTCTCCAAACGTATGGTTATACCGGGGGTGAAGCGAAACCAATTTTCCTTCCACCACTCGCCCAATACGAGTGCTAATAGAGACAATTTCCCCAAGTTTCGCCTGCTCATTGACGAGAAAGCCCCGCAAACGCATCTCCAAGGGAACTTTTTTTGTATCCGCTGGGACTTGAGGAGCCCGTTTTTCTGGTTCCAAAATCACGTTCCAAATTTCAACCCAGTCTCCACTAACCACACTCTCTTCCAGGATGCTCTCCTTATCTAAGCTCATTTGTTTACTCCCCCTTTCGCCAGGCCAGAAGCGTCCTCACGTCTCCCATCAGAGCGGCTGGAACCGGTAATTCAGCCATGCTCAAAAGTCCTGGGCGAGCCGCTAAAACCTGGGGAATCATGTTCACTGCCATAGCCATGGTTCCAAGGCCGCCCGGAATCTCCGGTTTAATCGCTAAATGAATATCCGGCTGTCCGCTGATGTCGATATAATCTCCTGTCTCAATCCCTTCCAGTTGGGGCAAAACTTGCTGTGGATGAATTAATTCAATCTTAGGAACTCCATCAACGTACCCTATCGCAGTGTGTTTGCACCCAGCCACATGACCAGGTTCAACTTTCACATGCTCCGTTTCCCTGTACACCTTTGAAATAATGGGAAAACGAGTTTCCTCAATTCTGTCCAATTTCCATCCCAGTGTTTTCGCTAAGAGATGAATTGATTCCTTAAACCCAACATGCCCGACAATCTCTCCACTTTGCAACCCCGCTTCAAACTCTTCCACGCTCACTCCCACGCCCTGCGTCTTCATGACCGTAGGACCGAACGGAGAAAGATCATTGATCCGAGCAGCTTTTATCTGATCAACCTCTAGACATGGTCCAGTCAAGGCTAATATTAAAGTATCCAGAACAAATCCCGGATTAATCCCCGTCCCAAGCACACTTACCCCATACTCTTTCGCCAAATCATCAATATGCTTAGCAAGTTCAGGTTCTTGGGCCCAAGGATAAGCCATTTCCTCCGCGATACTAATGATATTTAAGGAATGTTTAAGGGCTATCTCAATTTGGGGAGCAACTTCCTTAGTAAATGAGGCAGTAGCCAATATCACTAGATCTGCTTTTTCCAGACTCTCTCCCGCTTTAGGTGGCTGTTGAATCATCACACCATTCTTAGCTCCCCCTAAAAAATCCCCCAAATCCCGTCCAATCTTCTTTGGATCTTGATCATAGGCTCCGACGATCTTGAGCCCGGTTTTAGACTTCATTAAGCGAGCCATTCCACTCCCCATGGCTCCCAAACCCCATTGAATCACACGTATTTCAGACATACAGAACCCTCCTCATTTCGCGATTATCCTAACTTGCTACAAAAAGTCATTTACAATGTTGTTTTATATTGCAAAAGTTATGCCATAAACTAGCCCCTACTATCAATTAATATTGTGCCCTTTTCTCAGAAACAACTACGGTATTTCTTAAAATAAATATAAAAAAAGCAAGATATTTTGCAGAAAAGCAAGATATTTTGCTTTTTAATGTCCTTACTGTTTGCACTTACTTCGCAACTTATATTGAAGCGATTGGCGTGAAATCCCTAATTGTTTAGCAGCTTGGGTTAAATTCCCGTTGGTCTTGCCCAAAGCCGCCTGAATCAAGCTCACTTCTAATTGACGAAGGCTCTCCTGAAGGGTCAAGGCCGATATTTCCTCTAAGCCTCTTTGCTGCTTTTGAGTTGGAGCTTTTGCTTGCAAATAATTTGGCAACTCATTAACTCCAAATACCTGTTCTGAGATAACCAGTCCACCTTCGACAATATGTGCAAGTTCTCGTACATTTCCAGGCCAGTCATGCTTTTTTAGAGTGAGCAGAAGATCAAAATTAATCGTTGGAATGCTTCGATGATGCTTATTAGCCAGTTGCTTTAAAAAGTGATGTACTAAAAACTCGATATCTTCCTGACGTTCCCTCAAGGGGGGGAGGGCGATTTCTAAAACATTAAGGCGATAATAGAGGTCTGGCCGAATTCGTCCTTGACGAATGCTCTCTTCAGTGGGCTGATTTGTGGTTGCCAAAATTCGTACATCAATCTTTTTTTCCCGCACGTCCCCCAAGCGACGAACTCTGCCTTCTTGCAAAACCCTCAGCAATTTTGCCTGTAGGTTTAGTCCCATAGAATCAATCTCATCTAATAAAAGAGTTCCTCCCTGAGCCTGTTCGAACAAGCCCGGACGATCAATTGCCCCTGTAAAGCTTCCTCGTACCGTGCCGAATAAAATCCCTTCTAGCAAGCTCTCCGGCAAGGCGGCACAGTTCTGAGCAATAAACGGTCCACGAGCACGTGAACCATAGGTATGAATGCTCTGGGCCACCATCTCTTTCCCAGTCCCAGTTTCCCCCGTAATTAACACACTAACTCCAGTATTCGCCGCTCGTTTTGCCTTTTCCAATAATTCGAGCATGGCTTCGCTTTGTGTCACAATATCATCAAAAGTATAGAAAAGTGATCCCTTGCTAGCCTTATTGGGCAAGGGCGGGTGGAGTTCACTCTGAAGCTGAACTACTTGTTCCGTTAACCGGGCCACCCTGCTTAAGTCCTTAACCACTTCAAACGCTCCCACAAGCTCTCCTTGTATATATAACGGATATGTATTATTAACACTCACAATCTTCTCTCCATGAGGATTGAGATACGTCTGACTAACCTGTACTAAGGGGTTATGGGTCTGTAAAACTTGCCAAATTGTACTTGTTTCCTTGGACAAGGAAGGGAAATACCTCAATAAACTTTGCCCTAAAACATCCTTTGGCTCTAACCCTTCCATGCGCCCTATGGCCTTATTATAGTATATGGTGTTTCCCTGAAGGTCGACAACATGCACGCCTTCATCTAGTTGGTCTAGAATTATCGCTAAGCTGACTTCATTCATATTATTACTCCATCTGCAATTTTTTCGAATTCATACTGAAATATTCGTGAAATAGAAGTGGGAGACTTCTTCTGGCACTTGTTAAAGAATTCGTTATAACTTAAATTCGTTATAACCTTCGATACTCCTCTTTCAAGGACTGAAACCTAGCGATAAAAAGAAATTTCACATATCTAGAAAATAAATGTATCGCCTCCGTAATTCTGAATCGTTAAATGATTATTAAAAGAAAAGCCCAAAATTGAGCAATTAAATGCTCAATTTTGGGCTTTTCTTTCACGGTTAACTACTTCATGATTATCGAACTTGTGTATTAATGTGAGAATTTAGTACAGAACTAAGGACATTAGACATTTAATATTTTTGGCATGTATTTTGCATAACAAAGACTTGAATCCATTTTCAATATTTTGAGACAAGGAGGTATCCGTATGCATTCTCGTAGCGACATTAGCCAATGGGCTTCCATCCCGGAAGAACAATGGAATGACTGGAACTGGCAAATTTCTCACCGGTTGACAACGATCGAAGAACTTAAAGGGGTGATACCGCTTACCCAAACGGAAGAAGCAGGGATTACCCATTGCCTAGAAACCATGCGTATGGCCGTCACTCCTTATTACGCATCCATCATGAATCCTATCGATCCACAATGTCCCATTCGTAAACAAGCGATTCCTACATCACTGGAGCTTAATGTGGGGGAATACGACCTTCGGGATCCCTTGCACGAAGATACAGATTCCCCGGTTCCTGGATTGACCCATCGATACCCTGATCGCGTTCTCCTCATGGTTACGGATCAATGTTCGATGTATTGTCGACACTGTACACGGCGAAGAATGGCCGGTCAGACCGATCAGGCCCTTCCTCTAGACCGTTTTAAGAAAGCACTAGAATACATTCGGTCAACACCTCAGATTCGTGATGTAGTAATCTCTGGTGGTGATCCTTTGACGCTTTCTGATGATCGTCTCGAGTACATTGTTTCCAATCTTCGAGCAATTCCGCACGTAGAAATTATTCGGATCGGAACTCGAACCCCTGTTGTTCTTCCAATGCGAATCACGGAAAATCTCGTTCAAATGTTACGCAAATACCATCCCATTTGGATCAACACCCACTTTAATCATCCTAAAGAGCTTACGCCTGAGTCGCAAGCAGCCCTAGCACGTCTTGCCGATAGCGGTATTCCGCTCGGCAATCAATCCGTTCTTCTGCGAGGGATCAACGATTGCCCTAATATCATGAAGAAATTGGTACATGGGCTCGTGAAAAATCGCGTTCGCCCCTACTATATTTATCAATGTGATCTTTCCACGGGGATTGAACATTTTCGGACCTCCGTTTCGAAAGGAATCGAGATTATTGAAAGCCTGCGGGGACATACCAGTGGCTTTGCTGTACCCACCTATGTGGTCGATGCACCGGGTGGTGGTGGCAAGATACCCGTGAGTCCGCAATATCTGGTCTCGATGGGACCGAACAAAGTCGTGCTCCGCAATTATGAAGGAGTAATTACAGTCTACGATGAACCCAACAGGTTGCAAGAAAAATGTCAATGCGAATACTGCCGTGAACAGGATGATTCCGTAGGGGTGATGAAACTCTTAAATCATCAAAAACTTTCTCTTGAACCTGATAACCTTGACCGCCGCAATCGGCATGCCGAATAATTGGCAGTCGCCCACGATTGAACCTCGCGCATAACGAAAACGCTTGATTATTGAAAGGAGTTATTAAAAATGAATTTAGGTTGTCCATACGGAACCCATCGTGTCCTTGAGCCCCAAGGGGTATTGCCCCAACCCGCAAAACGAATAAATAACGATTTCTCTACGCTTTATGACAATGAAATCCTCATCGATGTCGAAATTCTAAACATCGATTCAGCCTCATTCACGCAAATTAAGACACAAGCAGAAGGTGATCCGGATAAGATTGCCCAAATTATCTTAGCAACGGTGGCAGAACGAGGAAAACAGCATAACCCCGTCACCGGTTCTGGAGGGATGCTGACAGGGAAAGTCAAAGCAATCGGTTCGGCTTTAAAGAATTGCCCGGTTAAGGTTGGAGATAAAATCGCAACGTTAGTATCCTTATCCTTAACCCCTCTGCGCATCGATAAAATCCTTACTGTTCACGCGGACATAGATCAAGTTGAAATTCGTGGGGAGGCCATTTTATTTGAAAGTGGTATTTATACCAAGCTACCAGATGATATGACACAAAAACTCGCCCTGGCTGTTCTCGATGTTGCTGGTGCTCCCGCTCAAACCGCAAAAATTGTTAAACCAGGTGATACAGTTGTCATCATTGGCGGCGGTGGAAAATCTGGACTCCTTTGTCTCCATGAAGCTTGCAAGCGGGCTGGAGTCACCGGTAAAGTTATTGGAATTAGTCATTCTAAAGCTGGGGTTGCGCGCATGAAAGAGTCCGGTCTGCCAGTCATTACGCTTCAAGGGGATGCCACTGACGCGCTTTGGGTGTTGCGTGAAATCGAACGGGTGACCGAAGGCAAATTGGCCGACTTAACGATTAACAATGTCAATATCCCACAAACCGAACTCGGAACCATTCTTGCCACGAAAGATAAGGGAATCGTGTATTTCTTTAGCATGTCCACCTCGTTTACCGCCGCCGCGCTAGGTGCAGAAGGGATTGGCAAAGATGTCACGATGTTGGTCGGAAACGGGTACACCGAAGGGCATGCGGAGATTGCTTTAGAAATCATGCGTGAGAGCCCTCGGCTTCGTGAGATTTATGAAAGAACGTATGCCTAAACCAAGTTGGGAAAACACATTGCATTCCCTTCTGATGCCGTTTCCCCTCCTTCCTTTTGCAGGACTCGTTAAAAATGCAGGTAAAACTACGGCTTTAAATGCTGTGAATACCCTATTTCCGGATGAATGTATAGGGCTTACTTCCATAGGCTATGACGGGGAAGCATACGATGCGGTTTATCATCACCCTAAACCTCCGATCTCCGTTCAGCCCGGGCAATTGGTTCTAACCGCTGAACGTTTTCTTCCTGATCGAAGGGAAGACTATGAAATCATCGAGAGTTGGGGGGGGCATCCACAATATGGGAAATGGCTCATCCTACGAGTTGTCGCCCTGTGTTCTTTTCGGATGGCTGGCCCTTCGACTCTTTCGGAAATCCGAAAGGGACTTTTCCGACTAAAACAGCACGGGGCAACACGCCTTCACATCGATGGTGCCTTAAATCGTCTCTCGCACATTACACTACATGATACAGATGAAAATTCAATAAATGATTCCATAATGGATTACGGAATCATTCTGAGTACAGGTGCAGCACTCGGGAGCACCCTCATCGAAGTCATTGAACGTACCCTTCACTGGATTAAACTCTTTCAACTCCCATTATACCCCTCTTCCCAATCTCCAAATGATATAGATGGACAAAATGCCTTTCTTCTCGACAATACGTGGAGTGTGCTCCCTTCGTTTCTCTGGCAGCATGATGTATTGGCGCTTATCCCATCCCAAGTTGATACTATCGCTATAAAGGGAGCGTTCACAGATTCCTTTTACCTGGCTCTCCGTGCTGCACAACGTTTACCCCGGCAATTTATCGTACGCTCTCCTGCCCACATTTTACTTTCCCCCAAAGTCCTAGCCGGACTCATGTCTAGGGGGATCACCATTCAACTTCTGGAACAACCTCGTATCGTGATGCTAACCTTAAGCCCTTGGCATCCACTAACGCCCATTCCTACAGAACGTATTGCTGAAGCTCTACTTTCACATTCCACGATTCCGCTCGTTGATATCGAGCAGCATCAGGTCTGGTTAACATAAACTTACGGAGGTGATAGCATTGACTCGACCATACACTCAAAAAAAACTTCATATCGATCAAAATCTCGTGCTCAAGGCTAGACGCTTGGCAAAAGATATCGTGGACGAATTGACGCCTTTTATCCTTTCCCATAGCACAGTGAGTGTTGAACGTACCGTCTTGCGCTTACTAGGCATTAACGGTGTTGATCCGGAAGGAATCCCTCTACCCAATGTTGTTATCGAAAATTTACGGAATCAGGGTCTTCTTGATGAAGGCGCAGCTCGCATCCTTGCCAAAGCTTGCCTTCATTTTAAGTCTGATCCTCAAACCTTAGCTGAACGCCTCGTGCGCCATGAAATTTCATTCGAACTGCTTCCTGAATTTAGTGAAGATGAAATACATGATAAAGCCTTCGATCTGGCAATCCCTGCAGTAGAGAAAATCCGCATACAGCGGCAAAGACGGGAACAAGATCTCAAGACTATTGGAGAAGGGTCCGAGCCCTACCTTTACGTTATTGTTGCCACGGGCAATATTTATGAAGACGTTCAGCAAGCACGAGCTGCAGCCCGCCAGGGCGCGGATATCGTTGCCGTCATTCGTTCCACTGGACAAAGTCTCTTAGATTATGTTCCCGATGGTCCGACGACCGAAGGTTTTGGTGGTACCTTTGCGACACAGGAGAATTTCCGAATCATGCGCGAAGCCTTAGATGAAATTGGACAAGAGGTTGGACGCTACATTCGGCTGACCAACTATTGTTCCGGACTCTGCATGCCAGAAATGGCTGCCATGGGAGCTATAGAGCGACTTGATGTCATGCTGAATGATTCGATGTACGGCATTATCTTTCGGGATATCAACATGCAACGCACATTTATCGATCAATATTTTTCTCGTATGATTAACGGTTTCGCGGGAATTATCATTAATACCGGTGAGGATAACTACCTCACCACCGCCGATGCCATGGAAGCTGCCCACACAGTTCTTACCTCTAACTTTATCAACGAACAATTCGCTTTTCTATCTGGAATACCGGAAGAACAGCAAGGCCTGGGTCATGCGATGGAAATTAATCCAGAAGAGCCAGATATGTTTCTCTATGAAATCGCCCAAGCTCAACTTATTAGGGAAATTTTTCCACGTTCACCCATTAAGTATATGCCGCCTACGAAATACATGACCGGGAACATCTTCCGCGGTCATGTCCAAGATACCCTCTTTAATATCGCCTCTGTCTTAACCGGTCAGAGCATTCATCTGCTCGGAATGCTGACGGAAGCGCTACACACGCCGCTTTTGCAAGACCGTTTCCTCAGTTTAGAATCGGCAAAATTCGTTTTTCATTCGATGAAACATTTAGATGAGGAAGTCATGTTTTCGCCCAATGGGAAGATTCATGAGCGCGCGCAAGCTACCCTAGAAAACGCAGTGGAGCTACTTGAAGTTATTCAGAAAGAAGGACTTTTCCAGGCCTTGGAACAAGGCCGTTTTGCAGAGATCGCGCGCAAGACGAATGCTGGCCGAGGTCTTGATGGTGTCTTCGCCAAGAGCGCAAACTACCTTAATCCTTTTCTTGAACTACTTGGTTCTTCCGCCACACCCCACGCCCCTCAAACAAACATCGTAATTGAACCGGAGGCTATTCCCCAAGAGGAGCGCACTCAAAGCGTTTCTGTTGACCTCAAACAAGTTCTTCCCTATGGAGATACTCTGAATGACGGGATCGTTCAACTATCGCTTACCTTACCCGTTCCCTATGGTGAGGAAGCACAAGAAGGAGCACGTCGCTGGGCCATGAAAAGCGGTTTTCTGGATCCCAAAGTGGTGCATACCCAAGATTTGGGTGAAGGCTTTACCTTCTTTACCCTTTACGCCCGGTCCCCTACCTCCATTGATTATACGTCTATTGAAGTTCCCAAACTTACCCATGAACACCTAGAAAAGTCGGAGATTGAAAACCGCATTCGCCAGTTCATAGGCCGCAAATTAATCATCGTGGGGGCCTGTATCGAAAGCGATGCGCATACGGTCGGAATCGATGCCATTATGAACATGAAAGGCTACAATTCACATAAAGGACTAGAAAGCTATCACGAAATTGATGCGTACAATCTTGGTGCGCAAGTTTCCTGCGAAGAATTGCTAAAACAAGCCTATGATGTTTCAGCGGATGCCATCTTAATTTCCCAGATCGTCACTCAAAAAAACCTCCATCTTCGCAATCTAACTCGCATGGTAGAGCTATTAGAGCTTGAAGGACTCCGTGACCGCTTCATCTTGATTGCCGGAGGACCGAGGATTAACTACGAACTCGCAAAGGAACTCGGGTATGATGCGGGCTTTGGGCCTGGAACGTATGCAGAAGATGTCGCTAGCTTTGTTCTCGATAGGGTGCAAGCTCGAACAAGTAACATTCAAGTTAACCTTCAGAGTAATTCAAGAAAGGAGTGATCATAATGTACGAAAGTAAAATTCGTTTGCGCATCAGTGCTGGGGATGCCCACTACGGCGGTGGTTTAGTGGACGGGGCTCATAACCTAAAACTTTTTGGTGATGTGGCCACCGAATTACTCATCTACACTGATGGGGATGAAGGCCTCTTTGTGGCCTATGACAATATCGAGTTTCTTGCCCCTGTCAAGGCTGGGGACTATATCGAAGCAACAGGCGTTATTACGCACTATGGAAACACGTCGCGAAAAATGCGTTTTGAAGCCAAGAAAGTGATTTCTGCTATCCCTGGAAGTGATTCTGCCGCTGATATTCTCAGCGAACCCGTTGTGGTCTGCCGGGCAACCGGAACCTGCATGGTACCTAAGCATAAGCAACGTTTTGAACCTCCTCATCGTTCCTAAACTGATCCCCCCCCATTAAGTAACATAATCGCTGACTAAGCCGATGGCTAATTGCCACTTATCTCCCACTTCTTAAGAAGGAGATATAGTTTTATAACTGAAAGGAGAGCTTTTAAGTGGAAAAGCTGATCATCACAGCCGCCATTTCCGGAGCAGAAGTCACAAAGGAAATGAATCCGGCGGTTCCTTACACGATCGAAGAAATTGTCAAAGAAGCAAAATCTGCACATGCTGCCGGTGCTGCGGTCATTCATCTGCATGTAAGATGGGATGATGGTACGCCGACTCAGGATAAAGGCAGATTTAAAGAAGCAATGGATGCGATCAAAGTTGTTTGCCCGGATGTCATCATTCTGCCAAGCACTGGCGGAGCCGTTGGCATGACGGCAGCGAAAAGACTGCAGCCAATAGATCTGAAACCTGAAATCGCTACGCTGGACTGCGGAACATGCAACTTTGGCGGAGACGATATTTTCGTTAATACTGAAAACATGAACATCGATTTCGCAAAGAAAATGAAAGAGATGGGCGTTAAACCTGAACTGGAAGTCTTTGAAAAAGGTATGATCGACAATGCGATGAAGCTTTCAAAAAAAGGCTTGCTGGATGGACCGCTTCATTTCAATATCGTTCTTGGCGTGAACGGTGCAATGTCTGCGACACCGAGAGACTTGGTATTTATGGTGGACTCCCTGCCAAAAGATGCAACTTGGTGTGCGACAGGGATCGGCAAAAGCGAATTTGATCTTGCAGCAGTCGCTATTGTAATGGGCGGAAATGTCAGAGTGGGATTTGAAGACAATTTATATCTGGAAAAAGGTGTCTTAGCAAAGAGTAATGGAGAATTAGTTGAAAAAGTCGTTAAATTGGCTAGTATTCTTAATAGAGAAATAGCAACTCCAGCTGACGCAAGAAGAATCTTAGGTCTCTCCTCTCATTAAGAGTAATCAAGAATATTTTCAATCTCAGATTATAATTAGTCTCTGCTCCACATATCCTGCATTTGCAGGAACGTGGAGCGTTTTTTATGTTACCAGTACCCGTATACCTCGACCATTTCTTCATAACTTCTTTATAACTTCCTCATAAATACGTCATAAATATCGTAGATTTTCTATATTTTTGGGGAGTATAATTTAGAACGGTAAAACCTTTGAGAAAAGAGATGATAATAAGTTGAGTTTAAGCTTTGCGGCCAATGCAACTAAAGCTAAAAGTCTAAAAGCAACTGAAAGCATTTCTAGCAGACTTCCATTTTTAGACCGTACCCGTGGTTTAATTATGATCTTTATGGCGTTAGACCATTGTTTGTTTTTTTGGAGTAGCGGACGTATTAATAATGAAGGTTTACCTCTTTTGATTAATGGTGCAGTCACCTTCAATCCCCTTGGTGTCTCAAGTGCTTTAGCTTTATTTGTAATGTTCCTGTCCAGTATCTGCGCACCCGGATTTCTGTTCATTGCTGGTTATGTATTAGCTCTATCCCTTAAAAAACGCGAATTAAAGGGTATTTCAAGTTCGAGTATAAGCCATCATATATGGCGCAGAGGAATGCTTCTAATAGTGTTCCAAGTGTTCATTGCCTCTCCTGCTTTTAATCTTCCTATGTTCATTCAAGCAAAATCACTATCCATCGTAACTTGGGGGACTTTTTTTTCATTGAGCGTATTGTCTACGATTGGTATTGGTTTCTTTTTTCTTTCGCTTGGACGCTATATTTCTCCTTGGAAACTTTTCGGAATATCTGGCCTCCTTTATTTATTTAGCCAATTATTTCTTCCCGGTTTCACCTGGAACTATCCATTTCATATGGCCATAGAACAGGCCTGGCAAGCTATTCTGGTTCTACCTGTTCCCTTTTCGCCAGGATCCTTAGTAAATAATAACTTCCCCGTCATCCCTTGGCTTTTCCCTATGGCTCTTGGTTGGCTGTACGGGCACACTTATGCGGAGCAGCGAGGAATTGCCTACGAAGCCAGAAGGTTTGCTGTCACAGGTTTTAGTAGTTTAACCCTTTTCTTTATCTTCCGTTTCGCTGGAATAGGCGATTACCTTCTTCCAGATGGCACGTTTCAGGGCTTTTTCGGCCTTTCTAAATACCCACCGAGCCCAGACTATTTCCTACTTTATCTAGGTCTTGTTTTTTTATCGTTTTTCCTATTTTACAAGCTGCCACAAACCTCAAGAATAGGTGAAATATTAGAAGACTTTGGTCGGGTTCCACTTCTCTTTTACAATACACATCTTTGGCTTTATGCCGCGGTACCTGCACTACTCTCAAATTTTAATGGATATTCTCTAACGTTTGGAGTTGCAATTTGGTTATTAGGTTTGTTAATCCTTTATCCTCTCTGTCATGGGTATTTGGTTCATGGATCAAGGCTCGCTCGTCGCAAAAGCCTGTTCAACTAGCGCACACATTTGGAAAGGATTGAGATAGAATAGATGATCTCTTCTATGTACTATAAAGCATTAACAATTATTGGATGTCCAAAGAAATATTTTTTGCAAATATGCATGATTGCTATTGTTGTGTTCGTTATTGTTGCTCCAAACCATTCGGCCCATTACTCCTATCTTTTACTAGTACTGGCCTTTTGGGGAGTGCAACATGATCGAATGCAGATTTCTTGGAAACGTTTCTTATGGCTCGGGATACCCTTAGTGCTTTTCCCGATATTAATGTGGCAATATTTCCCTCCCTTCTGGAATGAAGTTGTTTATTGGCAGTTGGGTACTAGAGCCCACCTTTTGGATTTGGATACTCTTTTCAAAGCAATACCAGGTAATAACGGCTGGATGTTTAGAGTGATCCAAACTCCTTGGTTGACTAGCTATTTCCGTTGGATTTATGCTAATGGTTTTACCCTTCCTGTCCTTATACCCGTTTTCCGGGCCTTTCTAGCCAAGGATTCTCTGAAAATGATCCGTTATAGTTTGTCTGCTCATGTCTTGCAATTTGTTTTAATTTTTCCCTTTTATCTCACGATTCACGTTAACGAAGTCTGGTATGTTCTAGGCCAATCCGATGGAATGGCTCGCAATCTTTCGGTAGCTGATGCAGCTATAATCGTTGTTAATTGTTTTCCTTCAATGCATACTTCGATAGCCTTCGCAATGCTTTTACTCGCTTGGAGAGAAAAAGATCAATTATTCCGCTGGGTTTGGACACTATTTTGCCTTTCGATCATTTATTCTACCCTTTATCTTGAAATCCATTGGGTTACCGATGTCATCGCAGGAATTTTCTTGGCCTTTGCTGCAGTTAAACTAGGGGACTGGATTATTGAAAATGCACGAGCGAAGATCCTTACTTTCAAGCTTTCCACCCTGCAATAAAAGAAAATTCATAAAAACATTGAACCCCTCCTTGACAATTATTGATGACCCAACAATTTTCCAGCAGATCCTTGATAGGGGCCACTGTCCTAGAGCCCTTTATGTTCTTGAAACGTAAAGGGCTTTAATATCCGTCTATTAAGTATTTTTCAAAACTAGAAGGAGTATTTAAATGACAGCGCGAAGTAATATTTAATACGAATTCTGAAATATTTTCTGAGAGAAGGTGAACTTATAATGAACGCGCAAATGCAAAGTGCGAGTGAATTCTTAAGTCTGTTATCCACTGCCTCTGGGGTCTCCGGCTATGAGTCTTCAATCGCTTCTTTAGTTATGGAGCGATTTAAAACGATAACCGATGAGGTGCATCGCGATACGTTTGGCAATGTTTATGCCCTAAAAAAGGGCAACGGCCAACGTGCCAAGCTTATGTTAACTGCTCATATGGACGAAATCGGACTTATAGTCAATAAAATCGATCCTCGTGGTTTCCTGAGTTTCACCTCCATTGGAGGAGTAGACCAAAGGACGCTTTTATCCCAAGAAGTGCTCGTTCATGGCCGCCAGACAATCCCAGGCATTATCGGTTCCTTGCCTCCTCATCTGTTACAGAATGGGGACTCGGATCAAGCTGTTAAAATGGTGGATATGACCATTGATGTTGGACTTTCCCTCGATAAAATTAAAGAGGTCATCCAGATTGGGGATATAATCACCCTACGACGAGATACATGTCCCCTGCTTAATAACCTAATCACCGGGAAATCCATGGATGACCGAGCTGGTGTGGTTGTTATGATGGTCTGTCTCGAAGAACTCGCCTATCTTAAACATAGCCACGATGTCATTGCTGTGGCTACGACACAAGAAGAAGTTGGAGTTCGGGGAGCGTTCACCAGTGCTTTTACGCTAAACCCTGACCTAGCCGTAGCGATTGATGTTACCCATGCAAGTACTCCGGATACTAAGGGACAAACAACTCTTGATTTAGGCAAAGGCCCAGCAGTGGCTCTTGGACCCAACATTCATCCCGCTATCTACCGTCATTTCTCAGAAACTGCCCAGGAACACCGTTTACCGATCCAGCTTGAACCGATACCTGGCGCCTCAGGAACGGATGCCTGGGCAATACAAGTATCCCAAGCAGGTATTCCCACCGGGCTTCTCTCGCTCCCCCTGCGTTATATGCATACGTCAGTTGAAACTCTGGACTTAAATGACGTGCTCAACTCTGGCAAACTACTTGCTCATTTCATCTCCTCCTTGCCGGATGATTTGGAGGGATTTCTATGTTATTAAAAACTCTGAGCGAATTAAATGGCACCTCAGGGGCTGAAGGCTCCGTCCGGGATTTCTTGCTTCAACAACTTGAACCTTTCGTGGATACGCTAGTTGTGGATAAAATGGGAAATCTAATTGCGACTAAAAAAGCTCATCTTCCCGGTCCTAAGATTATGCTTACCGCTCACATGGATGAAGTTGCGCTGATGATCACAGATATAACCAGTGACGGGTTTCTCAAGTTCCAACCCGTCGGTGGAATTGACGCTCGAATTCTCGTCTCCAAACCAGTACAAATGAACGAAACCCTCGTCGGAGTGATTGGATCCAAAGCCATTCATTTGCAAAAATCGTCAGAACGACATAAATCTTTAAACGTTGACCAATTGTATATTGACATCGGGGCCAAATCCAAAGAAGACGCTGCAAGTAAAGTTAAATTGGGAGACTACGCTTATTTTATGACGAAATGTGAGCCTTTCGGAGAGGGTCTTTACAAGGGAAAAGCGTTCGATGACCGAGTAGGATGTGCCCTCTTGGTAGAGCTCCTCAAGAAGGACTATTCTTTCCCCTTAGTTGCAGCGTTTACAGTCCAAGAGGAGGTCGGACTCCGTGGCGCCAAGATCGCGGCTTACCACGTTGCCCCGGATTTTGCTATTGTGCTCGAGGGAACCGTAGCAGCAGATGTATCAGATCGAGAAGAAGATGGGTGGGTTACAGAATTAGGCAAGGGGCCAGCTTGCTCATTGATGGACAGAACAACCCTCTACTCCCCTAAGCTTATCCAGTGGGTGGTGGACGTAGCCCGTAAAAAGGGAATTCCCTTACAGTTTCGGCGTGGAGCCAGCGGGGGCAACGACGCTGGTTCAATTCATGTTAGTAAAGCCGGCATTCCAACCATCGTCTTAAGCGTCCCTTGTCGCTACATCCATTCCTTCGTCTCGGTTATTTCCGAACACGACTATACCGCGTGCCTCAACCTAGTGGATGAACTTTTGGTTGATCTCCCGCGCAAACTTAGAATTAGCCCGATGGATAAGGAGGATTTGTAATGGATTTTGAGCTATTAGGACAGTTAACCCAGTTATTTGGCCCGTCGGGTTCAGAAGAACGGGTCGCGGAATTTATCTCGACCCAAGTGCGCCCTTACTGCGACAAACTAACGATAGATACCTTAGGAAACCTTATCGTCCAACGTCATGGAACGGGGAAACGAATTATGATCGCCGCTCATATGGACGAAATTGGCTTAATGATCACCCATATTAATAAAGAAGGATTCCTACGTTTCACCCCCCTCGGGGGAGTGCGAATCCAAAACCTTATTGGACAAAGAGTCCAGTTCGGCCAAGGAAGGATCGGAACAATCGGGGTAGAAAAGTTAGATAACCCTAAAGATTTTAAACTTGACAAACTCTATCTTGATATTGGAGTCTCGTCTCGAGAAGACGCCGAACAGTTTGTCCATGTAGGAGAAACGGCAGTGTTCGTCGGGAATTTCTCAGAATCCGAATCTCGAATTATCTCAAAGGCACTTGATGACCGCGTAGGTTGTTTTGTAGCGATTGAAGCTCTCAAACGGACCAAATCCACTCACGAACTAGCGTTTGTCTTTACGTCCCAAGAGGAAATCGGGACCCGTGGTGCCCAAACCGCTGCCTATGCTCTCGAACCAGACTTGGCCATTGCCGTGGATGTCACCGCTACCGGAGATACTCCCAAAGCACATCCTATGTCTGTAGAGTTAGGAAAAGGGGTTGGAATTAAGGTACTCGACCACTCTATGGTAACCTCACCACAAGTTAAGCGTTGGATGGCGGATGTTGCCACTGATCGAAAGATTCCTTTCCAGTGGGAAGTTCTAGAATATGGAGGAACGGATTCTGGAGCGATTCATTTGTCCCGGGGAGGGGTCCCCTCCGGGGTTCTTTCGATTCCCACACGTTATGTCCACAGCCCCGCCGAAATGCTTGACAAACATGACGTAGAAGCAGCCGTGGAACTACTTGTGGCACTTTTAGAGAGCAATGCTGAACTCAATCTATTACAACGATAACGGAAAAGCGGTAAAAATACTATGGACAATCCGGCTTATATAACGCTTAATACCGTTGGAATCTATATAAATGACAAAACCCTTAAGGATGCCCTTTCACTGAAATTAATGACCTCGATGAGAAACACACGGTTTCTCGTTTAGCACCCTGCTCAGTTAAAGCGCGGAGGTGCAGCGTACGAGACTCCTGATCCTCTATCCCCACCAGAGCTTTTTCCGACGACATTGACCGTTGTATGCCGCTGTTTAATTTCGTTGCTACCACATTCTGGACATTTTTGGTGCTCTTTTTGGCTAATACTACAAAAGACCTCAAATCTGTAGGCGCACGCTTGACAGACTAAATCATAACTTGGCAATTAAATCTCCCCTCTTAATAACCCATGTTTAGTATCTCGTTACCATAATAATTTATCCCAATCGTCAACAGCTCTTTAATGGGGTGGCAATCTGGAGCCAGAACTTTTCCCTTTCGATTCTTAGCCACAGCACCACACCCTCCGCCACAGATCAAGCTAACCTCACAATTCTGGCATTCTGGAATCGTCAGCACACTTCGTTCTTGCCATTCTTTTACTTCATCGTCTTTGAGTTGAAGCACCGGAAAATACGTTCCTAGTTTAAATTCGTTTTGCCCAGTCATTGCGGTACACCCATAAATATCGCCGTAAAGATCATAGACCCATTCTGTTTTACAGGCTGGGCAAGTGTCATAAGATGGTAAATATAGTTCTCCTGTCTGAACGAGGTGATTGATGCCCTTAAACTCTGGTTTATGAAACTTCTTCAAAACAGGATATTTTTCTGCCAACTTGACAAACATTGCCCAATGTTCAGCGTGTCCCAGTAAATGCGCTGGCGTGGCAGAGCACTCAAATAGCTCGTAATTACGTCCAATTTGTGTTTTGAAACGATTCGAAGGAAGATCCAGCCACCCCCTACGATCTAAGTCATCCGCAAGGGTTACCATCTCTTCAAAATTTGATTTATCCAGTACCACCCGTAGATTAATGGGGATGCCACGCCTCACCGCTTCCGTGACACCGAGCATAATTTTATCATAAGTCCCATGTCCACCTGCAGTATGGCGACGTTGGTCATGAACTTCTTGAGGTCCATCTAAGGTGATCTGTATTTCCTTGAGCGTGGCCTGCTGAAGAATATCCAAATACGCCAGTAAGTCGTACCCATTGGTAACAGCCGTGATGGCATAACCTCCTTGGGCAGCCTTTTTGACAATATAGTCAATGAGTTCCATCTGACGGGGTGACGCATTCAAGGGTTCTCCACCAAATAACGTAATGAAAGGTTTTTGCTCTGGAAATTGAACCAATAGATTGTCGAAGAAGGTATCAGCCATTTCTCGTTTCATAAGTTGAGTTTTGTGTTTGATCCCATTTTGATAACAATAGGTGCAGGCTAAATTACAAGCATACGTCGGAACTAAGAGTACTTGCGGAGCCGTCTCCTCCAAAGCCTCTTTAAATTCTGGCCAGCGGGTATCCAAACGATTCCTCTCTGCTTGCTCATCAGAATAGAGATAACCACGCTCGCTTAAATAGTTAAGAAACTCTTCGTCCTCGAAATTTTCCCCTCGCTTTAAACGTTGAAGTTTATCAAACTCTAGGGTTTTTACGAGATCGAACCCGCCTGACAACGAGTTCATGATAGCATAAGGGAATTCCGGGTTTTCTTTCATCGGTAAAATCAGATTATAACGACTATAATACATTTCTCCACTCTTTTCTAACGTTCATCATTATTTTAAAGGCGGCAGATCTCTCTGCCGCCAATCGTAATCAGTCGTGGCATCCCGCGACGATTTGAGATGATTTTGAGCAGCATTGAGCTACGGTTAAAGCTAAGCTCGAACAGCAAGTTGAAGATGTTTTGCTGATTGGGCGCATTTATTTCACCCCCTTTCCTTGGATCTGGTTTTAACGTTTTTTTCCTTGAAAGGTACGACTTATCATTTCATACCCATTCTTGACGTAGCGTCGTTCCTTGCATATCTCAATTCTGTCAAATCCTGCGGCTAATAAAGCCTCTTCATATTCCTTAACCGTGATGGCCCCTCCAAAACAAGCCGCCACTGCTTCTGGATCCTTCTTAATCTCGGACGGTAGAGGTGTCTCCGTCATAATGTCCGAAACTACAAAACGACCACCAGATTTTAGGATACGATGAATTTCACGATAAACAGCCACCTTATCCTCGGCGTGGTTTATGGCACAGTTACTGAGCACTGCATCCAAGCTGGCATCCTCGACCGGAATTTTCTCCATCGACGATATTATAAAAACCACATTCTTGATCGCGACTTGGTCCGCACGTTCTTGGGCTTTTTCGATCATTTTCGGGGTAATGTCCAACCCCCAAGCAAATCCGTCCCCACCAACTAGAGTTGCTGCTTGCAGAGTTTCCTCTCCCCGACCGCATCCGAGATCCAGCACTTTTTCACCCGGGTGTAAATCCAAAAATGTAATATTACCACCACAACTTAAGTTAGACTTTTCGTCCTCTGAAGTATACCTTTTTACAATTTCCAGTACCGTCACTCACCCCTTAAATCAGTCTATCTCCGAACGCTAGATAGTCTAGCCCTCGTCCTTACATAGCCTGAAGCTTAACCTTAACCTCTTGAAGTTTCGTACAATCTGGGCACCCCTTACCAGTTCCACCCTCTTTACACGTCTTGAGGCAATTATCGATAGAATTTAAAATGGCCTTGATTTCTTCTGGTGTTAAGTTAATATTTCCCATTTTAAAACACTCCTTATAGTATAGTTCGACCTTTAAACTAGTGTTCCCCAAGGCGGCCTAAAAACATGTTATTGCTCTATTTACGGCTCGCAAGGTACCGCTCCGCATTAACTGCGGCCACCGCTCCATCACCCACAGCCGTAGCAACTTGCCGAACCGTTTTGCTCCGAACATCCCCTGCTACAAAGACACCGGCCAGATTCGTCCGCATTTCATCATCTGCTTCGACATATCCCCACTGATTGAGCTTGATTTGTGCCGCAAAACTCGTTGTGCGAGGTTGCATGCCGATATAAACAAAAACACCGTTGGCACTCACCGTGCTCAGAATTTGGGTTTTGAGATTTTCAATCACCACTCCAGTCAAATGCCTTTCTCCAACAATGGCCCGTACTTCAGAGTCCCATATCACACTCAATTTTTGATTTGCTAACGCTTCTTCTTGAGCTGTTTTAGACGCTTGAAAATGATCAAATTGATGGATAATCGTAACGTGTTTTGCAAATTTCGTCAGATAGACGGCTTCTTCAACTGCCGAATTTCCACCTCCCACAACGATAACTTCCTCGGCATCTTGGTACATAGCGCCATCACAGGTCGCACAGTAGTGGATACCATTCCCACGAAACTCTACTTCTCCTTCGGCATCTAGACGTCGGGATTCCGCACCCGTTGCTAAGATAACCACAGGAGCCTCGTATTTGACGTCTTCCGTTATGATTTGTTTCATCTTCCCTTTGAGGTCCAGACTCACGACTTCTTTCAGGTCATGGATTTCTGTTCCAAAACCCTTGGCTTGGTCAATCATGTTGTTCATCAATTCTTTACCACCGAGCACCCCTGGTGTCCCTGGATAATTGGCTATGTGATACGTGGTTGCCGCTTGCCCTCCAGCGAGACCTTCTTCCACGACGATCGCTTTCAATCTTGCTCGAGATGCATAGGTTGCTGCCGTTAAGCCAGCAGGCCCTCCCCCCAAGATTAAGACATCCGCGCATACCTTTTCTTTGACAATCTCTCCCGGTTTTATGCCCAGCAAACTCTCAAAAGCTCGGCGTGCTTGGGTTATGGAGATATACCCGCTCAGACGCTGTCCTACTTCTTCTCCATTGCGGAAAAACAAAACGGTCGGACTTCCTTTAACTCCTAATTTTTCTGCCAACGAGCGATTCGCCTGGCGCAACATTTTCACGAATTTAACATCGGGAAATTTTTCTGCCATTCGCACATAGATCGGTGCCAACTGAGCACAAGGCGGACAATCTTCGGAAAAAAAGTCGAGGGCTATTAAACCGTTATAGTTTATTAATTCATCTTCAAACTCAGCTGTAGTTAAATGAATAATGCGGTCACTCATTGATTTCTCCCCTTTTGGTTAAATGATTAATATCGCCCTATAGGCATATACCCTGGGAGGGTATCTATCTTCTTTTAATATATGCCCTTCCTTCAAATTTGTCAACCCATTTGTCAAATCTTTCACATATTCATTCGTGAGACTCCCACTACTACAAGTGAGAATGTTACCCTGTACTCTATTTCTGCGGGAGTAGACTCCTCCTTCGCCGCGTAGTGTTCCATGAAGCTCTCAAAGAGTACCCCTAAGTTTTTCTAAGTAAAACAAATTCGTCTTCAGCGCACGAGAAAGTAAGAAATGGTATGTGCCCTAAGTCTGGCACATACCATTTCGCTCGCCCATACAATGAATTGTAATTTCAACTTAAAGTGAAATCACTTCAAGTGAACCTAAGCGTTCAAGCCATAAACCCGTGGAAATTATTTTACCAACAGCGATTTCTTCTTCAAGGTGATACCATTCTACGGCCGCCTTGCAAAGAAGTAGTTCAACCCCTTCTTCTTGAAGTTGTTGCAAAAGCTCTAGTACTTTCGAGTTTTTAGTCGGGAGATATACACTATCCCCTAAGAAAAAGATTGATTTCGGCTTGATTAGCTGTTTGGACAACATTTTGAGAAATCCTCGCATCATTTTGTGTCCGAGTTCTGGATCTCCTTCCCCCATTCGTTCTCCATTAAGAATAAGCATTTTGTCAGCTAGCGATGCCATGATGCGTTGTGCCTCCTCTCGTCGATAACCAATTGGCTATAGTTAAAATTTTCCATCAGTTTGTTTGCCTCTGCGGTCCCAAATTGAGTGAGCGCTAAATCTGTTTAGCCCCTTTTCGAAACTCCAGCGGCGTCAGATGCTGCCTTTGTTTAAAAACTCGGGAAAAATAATTGACATCCTGAAACCCAACTTTCTTAGCGATATCGCTGATAGACAAGGAGGTAGTCTGAAGCAAACGGCAGGCTTTATATATTCTCCGTTCGGCAACGAAATCATTGAGCCCTTCACCAGTTTGTTTTTTAAATAACTGAGATAAATAACTCGGTGCAAGATGAATGATATCGGCAAGATGGCTCAACGATAATTCTTCTTCTAGATGATTCTCAACATATACTTTTACTCGAGCAACATAGGTATTTTCGCTACATCCACTAGCCCTAGCCCAATGGATCAGGTTCTCGCCAAACTTTTCCAACCATTTCCCTGAGTCTTCCCGGTCTGGAGAAGCCATATAGTCGGCAATTTCCGTAAAGGCTACTTGTATATTATCCTCTGGGAGCATCTCCCGGAAAATTGCCATTGCCAATTCTAGGGAAAAAACAGGAGCAAACTTTTTCCTGTCACTTCCCTGGAATTTGCCCAAATGTTGATCAAATACATCTTTTAGCTCTAAGATGACCCCGGGACGGTCACCCGTCTCTAATTTGCGCACGACACGATTTTTTGCCCACTCCGGCCAACGTAGATGCGGATCCCCAGTTTCCTTTGTTTTCTCCACAATACTTGGATAAATTTGTAGTTCATCTTGTTCTTTCCCACAGGGGAGTTCGGAAAAACGGATGTCTAATCCATTATTTTCCAGTCGATCTATTGCCCGGATACTTTCCTGGAAGGAAAAATGCAACAGCCTGGGGTCATTATAAACACATCCTATGCCCAACGTAACCTTAATGCCAAATTGGTCAAAGATTCCTTTGGACCAAGGCGTCATTAAATTAAGGAGTTCTACTCTGTTTTCAGTAAAGGTACTTGTTTTAAGGGGAACCAAAAACGCTATCAAATTTTCTGCAAAGGGAGCCCCCAAAATCCAATCGGGAAGCAGATCTTCTAAATAAGTCCAGATTTCCTCCCTGAATTGATGCTTCCAACGTTCACTCTTATCATAGGTTAAAGCATAGTAATTTTCTAGCCTCAGTGCTATGGCAACTTTGGGCATGACTGAAACATGGATAGACTCCATCAGTTCCCAGATAGCCTTCACATTCTGGAGGTTCCCTAAAAGTAAATCATGGACAAACTGCCGCTTTGCATAATAAATTAATCTTTCCCACTGCTCCTCTGTAATTTGCGGCATGTCTATCCCCCCTGTTACAGTTCCTTCCCACTATCCCATGGCCGTAGTCCAAGCTTTTGCGCCGCTTGAACTGCGCCCTCATAACCGGCATCCGCATGTCTGATAATACCCATACTAGGATCAGCCCTCAGAACACGGGTTGCCCGTCTTTCAGCCGACTCAGTTCCATCAATAATCACGGTCATTCCAGCATGAATTGATTCCCCGATTCCTACTCCTCCCCCATGCTGCAGACTAACAAGGTCTGCCCCGCAGGTGGCATTGGTAAGCGCATTCAAGATGGGCCAATCAGCTATTGCATCACTGCCGTCCAGCATACCCTCTGTTTCTCGATGAGGTGCTGCAACAGAACCACCATCGAGATGATCACGAGTCACGGCAATAGGACCTGACAAATCTCCCTTTCGCACAAGTTCAGAGATAAATTGAGCAAGGGCGATGCGCTGAGAGTAATCTAGCCAGCACGCCCGAGCCGGTAAGCCTTGGAAATGCACTCGGTCCTGAACAAATCGAATCCAACGGAACAAATTCTTATCCTCCGGCCAGCTATTCAGTAACGCATTGTCCAAACGATAAATATCCATTGGATTACCAGACAAGGCAATCCAACGTATTGGGCCCTTACCAACGCTTAAGACAGGTCTGAGAAAAGCACTTACAAAAGACGGTATACTCCAGATTCCTTCTACTCCTGCTTTCTCAGCCTGGCCTCGGATATTGTTACCATAGTCGAAAACAATGGCACCTTTTTGAGCAAATTCCAACATAGCTTGTCCATGCCGGGCTACAGATTCGATAGACCTGTTAATATATTGTTCAGGATCAGTTCTCCTAAGTTCTCGGGCCTCAGCAGTAGACAATAACGTAGGAATATATCCAGAAAGTAAATCGTGAGCAGCCGTTTGATCCGTAACAATATCCGGAAGTTTATTTTCTCTTAAGCACTGTGGATAAACTTCAGCAGCATTTCCGAGTAAGGCGATAGAAAGCGGGAGCCCTTTTTCCGCATAGTCAGTTGCCAATTGCCAAGCCTTTTCTAAAGAATCCGTTGCAACTCCAACTTCACTATTACGAAGCCGACGCGCCACCTTATCCGGATCAACTTCTACAATTATTGCGACACCGCCATGCATTTCCACGGCGAGGGGCTGGGCAGCGCCCATCCCGCCTAAACCTGAGCTTAATACAATCTTACTTTTTAACGTCCCCTCAAAATGCTGATTAGCTAGCTCCCCGAAGGTATCACAGGTTCCCTGCAGAACCCCTTGCATACCGATATAAGCCCAAGAGGCTGCGGTTGATTGACCGTACATAGTCAACCCACGGCCTTCCAGCTCTCTAAACTCTTCCCAAGAAGCATGGCTTGGCACAAGATGTGACGACGAGATAAGGACTCGTGCAGCTTCAGGATGGCTTTGAATGACTCCAACTGCTTTACCGGATTGGACCAGGAGCGTCTCTTCATCCCTCATATTTTTGAGAGCAGAAATAATTATTTCTAAGGATTCCTGATTACGAGCCGCTTTTCCATTACCCCCGTACACCACTAAATCCTGCCATCTCTCAGCTACATCTGGATGGAGCACATTTAGCAACAACCGATAAATTCCCTCCTGAGACCAGCTCCGGCAGGACATTTTTTCTAAATTCATCTCTATCGGCTTATGCATCGCGCACTCTCCCATTCTTAAGTCTTGATCACTTAACAATCTTACCACTTTTTATGACAGTTTCAACCGGGTTTACCCCAAAATGATAAGGTAAGTAGTCTAAATTGGGTACATCAAGGATCAGAACATCTCCCTGCTTGCCGACTTCCAAACTTCCGACACGGTCTGCCTTGCCAACTGCATGGGCAGCATTAATGGTCGCCGCAATCAAGGCTTCCTCTGGGGACAGGTGCAAATATAAACAGGCTAACGTTAGGACCAGTGGCATTGATTCTGTCGGTGAAGAACCTGGGTTACAATCTGTAGCTAACGCAATAGCCATCCCTTTTTCAATCATGTCTCTTGCTCTGGCATACGAATTCTTGGCTAGATTAAACGAAGTTGCTGGTAAAAGCACCCCGATGACACCGTTCTCTGCCAGAGCAGAAACGCCCTCATCAGAGGCTTTGAGCAAATGTTCTGCACTTACCACTTTCAGCCGCCCCGCTAACTCAGCCCCCCCTGCGCTTTCCAGTTCATCCGCATGTATTTTTAGTTTGAATCCATAGTTTTGCGCCGCTTGAAGGATCCTCTCACTAGATTTTACTGAAAATACCCCAGGCTCACAAAAAACATCACAATACTCTGCTAGATTTTCCTTAGCCACCCTAGGAAGCATTTCCTGAATGACCCATTCGGTATAGGTTTCTTCGCTATAGCCCGATGGTACTGCATGAGCTCCCAGAAAGGTTGGTATCAGGTCTATCGGCTGCTCACACTTAAGTTCTTTGATCAGTTTAAGAGCCCTAAGTTCTTCTTGCAGTGACAGCCCATAGCCGCTTTTAACTTCGGCTGTTGTTGTACCAAAACCCAGCATGCTCTTTAACCGTTTCAGAGTCTGAGCTTTAATGTCTTCATCCCTTGCTTGAATCGTCTGGCGAACGGTTGAAAGAATTCCGCCCCCAAGCTTTAGGATCTCCAAGTAAGGTACTCCCTTGATTTTTAGAGACAGTTCATGTTCTCTTGACCCGGCGTAAAGAGCATGGGTATGTGGATCAACAAAGCCGGGTGTGACGAGTTTACCATGCGCGTCGATACGTCGGGTTGATGGACCAATCCAGCCACTATTCTCAATTTCCGCAGTCGTACCCACGGCGACTATTTTTCCTTCATAGATAGCCAAGGCTCCAACTTCGATGAGCCCTACACTGGCCATTTCTTGGCCATAGGCTGGTTTGGCTGAATGCCCACCTACGGTAGCTAAATAATTTGCGGAGTGGATAAAAAGGTCAGCATCTGGCACAAAAAACCCTCCCTTGCCTTGTTAAAACTTGTATACTCTCTTTTCCAAAATCTGTTCCGGCGCAAAACCTTTTAAGTTTAGATAATATTCTGCGACATCCATCATGGACTGTAAGGGAACCAGCCCAACAATTTCACTGCCGACAATCGGCACTCCGTAATGAGCCGCCTCGTTTTTAATAAAATCGAAGGCCCTATAGAGCGGTGTTCCTTGTGTATTCACCATATTCATGGAGATCTGTACCATTCCATCTTCTGAAAGATCAATCCCTAAGGCTTTAACATTGACAAATCCGCCGGAACTTCCTCGAATTCCTTTAGCAATTGCCTTGGCGACCTCCATGTTTGTAGTGCCGAGGTTTACATTAAAGGCGACCAATGGAGGACGCGCTCCAATGATCGTGGCACCAGCTTTGCCCAGGACATTAGGTCCATAATCCGGTTTTCTATCCGGGTTTTTAATGGTGTCTTTGAGCCCTTCATATTGCCCTCTTCGAACATCTGCTAGGTTCCTGCGTTCTGGTCGGGTTGCTGCACTTTCATATAAATACACCGGAATACCCAGTTCACTACCAACCCGTTCACCCAAACTCATGGCAAGTGCAACACATTCTTCCATGGTAACATCCTGAACTGGTACAAACGGAACAACATCTGTTGCTCCCATCCGAGGATGTTCCCCTGTATGTTGATCCAAATCAATTTTCTCAGCCGCTTTGCTTATTAACCTCCATGCAGCTTCTTTAACCCCTTCTGGTTCCCCTATAAACGTAATCACGGTCCGATTATGATCTGCATTACTTGAATAATCAAGCAGGAGGACTCCCGGCACCTTCTTAATTTCTGCTACGATCTCTTCCACGACATCTAAGCGTCTGCCTTCACTGATATTTGCGATACACTCAACTATTTTTGCCACGTCCCGGACACCTCCTAAACTTAATTTAAACCTTTTAAGACCCATTCCCTTATTTTAGACGTGAGATTTTTGCCTTCTTCTCGCAAATGTGTCGATGTCGCCCTAAGTTGGTGTGCAACATCTTGAGTTTTGAGCCCTTGGGCATTGATTTGGATATTGTAGAGAGCTCCCTCCAAACCGCTTTCCAGCATTAAGGCGGCAACTCCCATATCGCTTAAAGCATTCGGATTGCCCTTTTCTAAAAGGTTCGGAATCTCTCTCAGGCCTTCTAAACATAAGCGTGCAGTCTTCAACGGAATCTCGGCCGCTTGAATCGTCGCCGCTTCAAGAGCTTCCCTACGTGCTGTTTTCTCCTCTTCCGTGCCTTTAGGAAGCCCAAGGGCATCCATCACTCCAAAGAAGCCCTGCGTATCTTCATCAACAAGGGCTAGTAGAGACTCCTTTTTATTCTCCGCTGCGAGCATAAGTGACATTAGTTCTTCTTCCGCAGCCCTATACTTCTCCCGCCCAACTGTAAGCCGGCAAACCATGGCTATTAGCGCATATCCTTGTGAACCCGCATAGGCGGCTACACTTCCTCCACCTGGAGCTGGTGAAGATGATGCCACATCATCCGCAAAGCCTTTTAGGCTTAGATCTATTAAAGGCACTGAAATCCCTCCACAAATAATGCTAAAATGGTTCTGTCACTTATTTCTTAAACATTTTCTCTACCAAATGGTCCACCAATTCTTGTTTGGGCAGAAACGGCAGTGTAATATGACCTGCTCCCTGATAGTTTCCGTTAAATTCAATACTGGTCTCTATTGAATGTTGATTCCTTGCCCAAGAACGTCGAGCGACTCCTCCCATAACATCCCACAGTATAGCTGACTTGATAACGTTATCGACACGTTCACTACCATCAAGTACAAGCCCAAATCCACCATTGATAGCTTTGCCAATCCCTACACCGCCACCATTATGAAGCGAGACTAAGCTCATGCCTCGGGCAGCATCTCCTGCAAAACTTTGGACCGCCATATCTGCCATAACATTGCTACCATCTTTAATATTGGCCGTTTCGCGGAAAGGCGAATCTGTGCCACTAACATCATGATGATCCCTGCCAAGCATTACTGGCCCAATAACGCCGTCTCTGACCATTTCATTAAACTTAAGGGCAATCTTAATCCGTCCCTCCGCATCTTGATACAGAATCCTGGCTTGAGTCCCTACCACCAACTTATTCTTCTCGGCATCCTTAATCCAGACATAGTTGTCACGGTCCTGACCGCGTCGATTAGGATCAATACTTGACATAGCGACGTTATCCGTCTTAAGTAAATCCTCTGGTTTTCCACTCAGGCAAACCCAACGAAAAGGTCCATAGCCATAATCAAAAAGTTCGGGACCCATGATGTCCTCGACATAGGATGGAAAGATGAAGCCATCTTTTTCATCCACTCCATTTTTAGATATCTCTTGAACTCCGGCATCATAAATAGCCTTCATAAACGAGTTGCCGTAGTCAAAGAAGTAAGTGCCGCGATCAACCAAAGTTTTGATCAGCTCAAAGTGACGTCTTAAACTGATATCGACCAGTTGATGGAATTTCTCACGATTGGTAGTCAGTAAATTTGTCCGATCTTCAAAGGTTACCCCTTGTGGGCAATATCCTCCTTCATAAACTACGTGACAAGAGGTTTGGTCAGAGAGAAGCTCCACTTTGATCATGTTATTAACAACGTACTCTAGCAAATCGACCACATTGCCATGGTACGCAATTGAAACAGGTTCTTTTTTGGCTAAGTATTCTTTAGCTATAGCAAAAACCTCGTCTAAATCTGCGGACACACGCCCGACCCATCCTTGCTTATGCCGAGTTATAATCCTTGATTCGTCCACTTCTGCAATGATTCCTACCCCACCAGCAATCTCCACAGCTTTAGGCTGTGCACCACTCATACCTCCTAAGCCTGAAGAAACGAAAAGGTGTCCTCTGATATCTCCATCACTCGGTACGCCTAGCTTCATCCTGCCTGCATTGAGCAAGGTGTTAAATGTCCCATGCACAATACCCTGAGGACCGATATACATCCAGCCGCCGGCCGTCATTTGCCCATAATTAGCGACTCCCATTTGCTCGGCAATCTCCCAGTCATGCTGGTTATCAAACATACCCACCATGAGAGCATTCGTAATGATTACCCTCGGTGCTTCAGGGCGTGAAGGGAAAAATCCTAACGGATGGCCAGATTCCACCACCAGTGTTTGATGGTCGGTGAGAGCTTCAAGGTACTTTTTAAGCAAACGATACTGCAGCCAGTTTTGGCACACGCTTCCAGTCTCACCATAGGTCACGAGTTCATAGGGATAGAGAGCGACTTCAAAGTCTAGGTTATTTTCTATCATCACTTGGAAGGCTTTCCCCTCAAGGCAATTCCCCTGATATTCATCGATTGGGTTTCCAGAAAGGCGCCCGGCTGGGCGATAACGATAAGCGTAAATTCGGCCGCGTGTGCGCAGTTCCTCTAAAAATTCGGGAGCAAGCTGGGCATGATGTTCTTCTGGAATATAACGCAGAGCATTTTTCAAAGCAACTTTCGTTTGTTCTGGTGTTAGATTAAACCCCCGGTCAGGGGCTCTTCTAATCCCTTCAACAAATTCAGGCATCTCAGGATAATCAAGATCGAGTTTGATGGTCATGGCTTTAGCTATTTCATTATTAGTAATCATCCGTTTCTCCTCCTGTGGTTTTTACCTTAAAGTCCAAGATAGGCCTTCATAACGCCTTCATCATGAGCAAGTGTATCTGTAATCCTTGCAAAACAATTTTACCATTTTCCATAACGTAGCCGCGCATGGCCAGACCAAGCGCCATCTTAGCGTTTTCCAAAGACTTTTTTCATAATCATTAAATCCTCCCTTTTCTTTTAATATTTTGATTACTAATTGATTCTATATCGTATTATTAAACTTTTTGACGAATATATCCTCTAGATTATTTCTTGTTCCATTAGCATTTTGTGAAGACCGTTTACGCACTCGGCATACTGTTTCGCCATATTTCGCTTGACGTGAGCATAGATAAAGAGCCGTCTGGTGGCCAACATCTACTCTATTGACATCGTAGAAATACGTTCTCATTTCCTTTTCACTGCTACTTGAAGACCCGCACCTTTCTTTTTCGCCGAACTTTCTACTTTTCCTTCCATGAATGCCAAATCTTTCAGGTTCGACTATCTTATCCCGCAGAAATACAAAAAGGCACCGGTTTTCGAAACCAGCACCTTTTTTTAGTTAATACGTCTAATACTTATCAAGGAACTGGCTGTACGGGAGTAGGGGTTGATGTAGTTATAGGTGGACGATTCGATGATATTGTATTACCTGTTTTCTCTAGCTTTACTGTATCCCCGTCCGAAGTGGCAACAATAGTTCCGTCTTGATCCGTCCGATAGACTTGCACTCCCGCATTAGCTAATTTATTTAGCGTCACTTGAGCAGGATGCCCATAATCGTTATTAACTCCAACTGATATCACTGCGTACTTTGGAGAAACAGCTTTTAGAAACGCACTTGTTGTTGAACTCGTGCTACCATGGTGTCCAACCTTTAACACTGTAGCATGTAAATTTAGCCCGCTTTTCAACATTTCTGCTTCTGAAACATCTTCGGCATCCCCAGTTAATAGGAAGGAAACCTTACCAAAGGTGATCTTTAAGACAGCACTGTAGTTATTGAGATCTTCATATTGGTCACTATTAGGTGCCAGAAATATTCCTGATATGCCAGGAACATCTAGCTTGACTCCACCTTTGGCTCTAATTTTTTTAGCACCGCTAGCATTGACTGCAGTAATAAAATCCTCAAACGTTTTTGTATTTGAAGTGCCATTTGCCATATAAACCTGTTTTGGTGGAAAATTGTGAATGATGGTATCTAGTCCACCAATATGGTCTTCATGTGAGTGAGTTGCAACGACAGCAGTAAGTTTTTTGATTCCTTGGGATTTTAGATAACTTACTACCCCAGGTCCGTCATCAGTATTTCCACCATCCACAAGAATTGTCTGACCGTTAGGTGCAATGACTAAAATGCTATCCGCCTGGCCAACATTAAGAAAATGTATTTGTAATAAGCCACTCTTATCCGTTTGGTTGGGTACCGTGCTTGGAGTCATTGCCTTTTCTGTCGTTCCACAGCCAGAAAGAAGAAAGAACGACAACAAGATAATCAGCGGTAATATAAACCGCCTTTTACGAAATAACAAATTAAGTAAACTCCTTTCCTACTCATCGAAGAAATTATCTAACAGGCGTTCAGATTTTTCTGCACGTTCCTTTGTCGCTACTAAGTCAATACCCACCTGAATGCTTATTACATCACCTTCTTTAATACCAGGCGGTAAAATAAATCGGGGGAAATTAAACGTCTGGCGATTTTCCGTTTCGATGATCGCCCAATCTCCTTCAAATCGATCAATAATTAACACATTCTACCTCCTTGCAAGCCAGCATGAATTAGCCAAGTATCTACTACATAGTTCATGAATATCCTCTTTATCGTAACGTTTTGTTTCATAGCCAAAAGAAATCGATAATTCGATTGAGCCTGCTCTTTCCTGTAAAGCTAACGTATTGATTCGTTCGAGAATTTGCTGCTTTTCAGCAGCATCAGTGTTAGGCAACAGGATGACGAATTCATCTCCGCCAAGTCGGGGAATAATATCGTCTCCTCGGCAGCCTTTGCGTAGCACTTCTGCTACGTTTTTCAGGAGTTCATCTCTGATGGCATGACCAAAGGAATCATTACCGGATGAACAATCCCCAGTGCGAGTAAGTTAGTTTCATTAGTATTCTTTGGAATTTCAGAAAATCTTGCATTATTTTTTAATAATTTGCAAAAAATTGGAAAAAATTTCTTGCAAAAGCCCATTATGTTGCAGTGTAATTAGTGTACCGTTGGAAGGATAAATTGAAGAAGCAAGGGACGGTTCCCTTGCTTCTTTTTTTGCGATATTTGAAGTAAATGAAAATTTGTTCTAATCAATAATACAGCCATCCAGGGAAGGCAATTTTTCCTCTTGATATTGTGGTACTCCGAGGGCATTGATTTGAATAGTCCCGGCCTGCCCGTACTGATAAAGCTGGTCCAGCACTTCTACTGCAGCACGGATTCTGGTTCTTAACAGGTAGCCCCGATTTTCCGATACTTTTAGCACTTCTCGTACATCAAGCTTAGGTTGCCAGTCATAGGCTTGGCCGTGAAACTCCTGGACCTGTTTAAGAACAGCCAGAATTTCATCCTGGTTCAGCGGTTGAAGCTGGGGTGCGGAAATAATAGCGTTGAGTACTTTTTCAATGGGCTCCCGTTGGGCACGATCCACATACGCCGTGGCGAGGTTTTCAAACTCATGCTTGGACTCAATGACATCCTCTTGATACGATGACCCCAAAGCAAACATGGTAAAGGTGGATTCGAGGCACGAATATTTCTCAGGAAACAAGAACGATGCCATATTATTATAGGCTTTGAGTCGAGCTTTTTTGCCCAGGCGACCTATCAATTCAGTTTCATCAAACAGGATCACCCAACCATTGTAACCCAACAATTTAAAGAGGTGACTTAACAATCTGAAATAATCCATACTATGGCGAGTTTTACTAAAGGGAACCGCGTAACGAACTGTTTGTGCGAAAATTCGTTTGTAGATCTGGCGCAAGAGGGCGTTATTTATAAAGTCACCCTCTAAATCCGACATGAGTAGGTATTTTTCATCCGGATCATCAACATTCAGAAAGGATCGCAAAACGAAAAACAACTTGTCGGTCTCTAATTGCTTGCTGGTAAAGGAGATCAGATCTTGAGCACTTGGATTATTCGGGGTAATATCTTGCATGACATGTTGAAATCCAGGTTGCAGACGCCCTGGCAGGTATGTGTTGCTAACCAGTTTCTGATAAGCCAGATAAAGTTTGTCAAACGGGGTCTCCTTACTTAGGGAAACTAGACTAACCACCATATTGTTACTATGGGCTAGGTTAAACACCGTATTCAAAAGGTGGGTTTTACCCTCTCCATACTTACCAGAAACAACCATACCACTAGATTCTCCGGTGTCTCTGACCCGGTCTAACTTACGGGAGATCTGCTCCATTAATTCTGGACGGGCTGAGGAGAAGTAATGTCCCACCGCCCGGGAGGACACTCCCGAACGCAAGGCTTCAATGACTCTCTGCGCTTCAAAATCCATTATTCTGCTCCTTCCTGCAAAGTAGTAAGGGCTACTTTCCTAGGCAACGAAACTTTGCCAAATCGGGACCGGGCGTGGAGTTCTTCCGCCATGTTCAAGCTTATAGGAGTGGCCCCAGCATCGAAGCGGTTTATGACCTGGGCCAGACGGGTGGACATTTTTATGATATTTTCCGGAGTGTAGACCTCATCAATCAGACGATCCAAATCCACAATGTCGGCGAAACGGTTAAAACGTTTACTTTCGATTTCATTTTGTATGCGCATCCACAACGCCTGATAAGACTTCAGGCCCCTAACGTCATCATCCATCAATCTGCGATCGAACGAAAAAACGAACATGGTGTGTTTTAATGTATCAATTTCATCAATTAATTCGCGAATGCTTTCATAGGCGTCTTCCCGCTTCAATCTAGAATAACGAATGGCTTCCGAACTATCTGCGCCCACCAATACTTCAATATTATCAATCGATATCACCAGACCCTTATATCCCGCCAGACAACAAACTTCTACAAGAGAACGCAGCATGTGCCTAGCATTATATTTGGTGATTTTACTCGGAGACAAACCCAAACGGCGCAGAGAGGACAATTTGGCTTCCCGACTTCCTTCCAGCCACAACATCAACAGCTTGCCGTTGGCTTCTTCCAAAGTGGGGTGGCCCAAAATTCCTCCGGTCAACATGGCGCAGGCTAGGGCAAAATTATTGTCAATCAGGGGGTTGGCTAGAAAGAGCTCTTCCAACTGTTGCCTTATCTCCCGCTTGGTCAACGGATCCAGTAGCCCCTGGCTGGATAAGTAATCCGCAAAGCTAATATCTTCTGGAACAATCTCGGGATCATACCCCAGCTGCCGGATAACCTCGTGGCTGCAGAGTTGCAAACGCTCCATTAGATTCACTTGGTGCAATATTGCTGTATAAATTTCCTTAAAATCATGGATCCAGAGTTTCCGAGCCGAGAGACTAACCGAGATATAGCCCATGTCTTCTGCTTCCATAGCCAATATTTCTAGGAAATGTGTCTTTCCACTCCCGGTGCGGCCAGTCACGAACTTTATCTTGCTACCTCCTCTTGCAAGATAGTTCGCCAGATATTTCTCCTTCCAAAAATCCATAATAAACCCGCTGCCCACCGATATTTCCTGTAGGATTTCGCGATTACCTGGAGCCTGTCCCTTCTTTAATCTTGCTAGTGCTGATTTAAGATCATTTTCCAAGGTTGTTACCTCCTACCCTATAATCGAGGTTCGTGTTTCGATATTCGATGTTCGATGTTCAATGTTCGAGTGCATGTGCTCTTTCAAGCCTTAGATGCTCGTAGACTGTCTTCATTCTCTAAGAGTGCCGCTCTAACTGGCTGGGAATTTTCATTTGATCATCTCAATTCCGGTACCGATAGTGCTACTGTCTCAAAAAAAAGGATGGTCGCCAAATACTGCTCCCGACCATCCTGATCTAGGATGCGGATAGCCTTGTTAATATTGCGGCTTGGTCCAAATTGAAACCGCCGTCCATCCTCACAGGTACGTAAGTCAGCAACGTAAAGTCGTGCTAAGTCAAAAGCGAAACTCTGCATGTCATAATCTTTACGGAAGCGACGCATAGGGGTTAAAAGGCTGTAAAGGCTCTTTAAATAAATATCCCCTACCGTCGGAGTTAGTGTTTTACCCTGGTTTTGCTTTAACAGCATCAAATCATAAGCTGCAGCAAGCTCTTTGACAAAGCCTTTGGGATCAAAAGTAGCCTTCAACAGTTTATCCCGGCTGGCCTTAACAACTTGCACAAAGGCCAGAGGGCGCAAACATTGGACACGTTTTCGATCTAGGTATAAGTCCAGATTCTCGGCATCGATCCTGACCCGGAAAGGAAACATCTCATACGTGGGATAGTCTCCTTTCACGTCCACCTCCAGACGATCACAATGATTCAGCATTTGTTCCACAAAGTCGCCATTTTCCACATATTCGCGAATCCCGAATTCATCGACCTGATTCTGCATTTCTTCCATCAAGGTTTCCTGTTCATTCAGGTAAGCACGTATAGATGCCAGATCCCTAGTCCAGCTCTTAAGATCACCCTTCTCCATATTTTTGCACAAGCTCTTAAATAGTTTTTGCTGACCATTGATCTTATCCTTAAGCTCTTTTTCGACGCTCAACATTTGTTTATATAAGTCCTCATAATCTGTCATATTTCCGTGCTCCTTCTTCTAATTTAATTTATTTTATTCAATGACTCAACTCAGCTAGAGTTCGACACAAAACAGAATTTTCCTCCCAAGCTTGCCTCAATGAACCAATAATGTCATACTTATAGCATATTTTATATGCAACCATAAGGAAGACAGGGGAGAGAAAGTATGCCTTTTTTCCATAAGCAAACTTCCCCAGAGGCAGCCAAATCCACTTCAAACGTATATGGTCAACTAAATAAACCGTTATTTGCTTGGCAGAAGGAATGCTTGGATATCTGGTTTGACAATCAGGGCAAAGGGGTTGTGAATGTCGTTACCGGGGCAGGCAAAACTATCCTAGCCTTGGGAGCCATCGCTAGGCTGGAATATATATACACAGAACAAGCACCCGCCTTAAAAATTAAAATTGTCGTACCTAAGATTTTTCTGGCAAATCAATGGGTTAAGAGTCTCCAAGACGATCTAGCTATTTCTAGGGCTGACATAGGGGTATACTCCGGGATGCACAAAGACCCTCCTTCTCGCAAGTATATGATTTATGTGGTGAATTCAGCCCGCAACACGTTAGCACAGCAAATACTTGCCGACTATCATCAGGGTAGCTCCATATTGCTGATTGCCGATGAATGTCATCACTATTGCAGCCCGGAAAATTCGCGCATATTTAAGTTTATTGCACAAATTCCTAGCGAAGATCAAGCCACACATTACTATGCCCTTGGTTTATCCGCTACCCCGGAAACTGCAACCTTTAACGAAACACTGCTTCCCGCCCTTGGACCGGAGATCTACAAATATAGCTTTGTCGAGGCCTTGAATGCTAATATAATTAGTTCCTTTGCAATCTTTAACATAAAGTTGAAATTCACACCAGACGAAGAGCACCAGTATCTGGATCTAAGTGAACAACTGACGCAGGTCCGGGAAATACTCATGTATCGTTGTCCTTTCCTGAAAGGCTTAAACAGAGTGCGGTATTTTGCTAACCTAGAGCAATTGGCGCAAAGTTCTGAGGATGATAACATAGGAGCTCTTGCCCGTTCGGTACTCATCCTAGCCAACAAGCGCAAAGATTTGGTCTACAGGGCCGAATCCCGGATAAGTTGTGTCAATAATCTAGTGACGCAGCTTCCGCGAAGTTCAAAGATATTGGTCTTTTGCGAAAGAATTGTCATAGCGAACACAATTTATAAAGAATTACAGTACCTCTTTCCTGGCCAGGTGGGGCGTTATCATTCCGAAATGGACGAGTGTAGTCGTAAAGAAATCCTGCGCAAATATTCCGACGCGCAAATTCGCATCCTCGTAAGTTGCCGCGCCCTAGATGAGGGTTTGAATGTACCTTCAACCGACATCGGGATCATCGCCTCCTCCACCAGCAGCACTCGGCAACGAATCCAAAGACTGGGTCGAATCCTTCGCCAGTCTGGTATAAAGCGCACAGCCAAACTTTATTACCTGTATATCGGTTCATCCAACGAGGAAAAGGACTTACTAGCTGGAATTTCTCGCGACCTGACAGGGATCATTCCCATCCTAGACTTGGAATATGATCATGATAACCAGACCTTTCACCATTCCTCCTACCAAGCCTTGGTTGATCGAGTCATAGCCTATACTCAGCACAAATGCTGGAGCACGGAGATCATTACGGAGATAACAAAAAACTTGGAACGCGGCATGCTAGGGTGCGATTGGTGGCTCTCCGAGCAGGACTGCCGCTTGAAAATTCAGAACGCCCCCTCCCGGTCAAAACAAAACTACTGGGTTAGCATGCGCTTACTAGTGCAGGCTAGTCTTGGTCGCTTGTGAATCAATTCTATTCAAATAGTTATCCACACATATCTACAGTTTTATCCACATAATTTCCTATGTTATCCCTAGTTGTTGCATTACTTATCAAGCTCTAAATCGCAGGGCAGTGATTTGGAAGATTTCTTGACAAGAACTCCAATGCCGTTTATTGTACAAATAGGAAATTGATATTCCATGACAATCGCACATGACACACCAATGTTAACGGAAAGAATGTTGATCTTAGAACTTTTATAAAAACGAAAGAGGCGTAATGCGGATGTTTAAAAAATTTTCGACATCTCAATCTAGTGGAAATACAACGTTAATTGCTGCTGAGTGCCAAATAACCGGATCGATTACAATCAATGGGAATGCAAGAATTGACGGAAAAATCGAAGGAAATGTTCACGCAACTGGTGATTTGATAATTGGTACAAACGCTTTCTTAAAGGCCGATATTGAGGCAAATACTGTGAGTATTGCTGGAGAAGTGCGCGGAAACATTAAGACTACGGATCTATTAGAATTAAATGCTACAGCCCGCTTATTTGGTGATATTTGCACACGTCAATTTATAGTTGAACAAGGTGCACATTTTACTGGAACGAGTAAGCTGCTTGAAGAAGCGGCTCCTCCTTTAATTATTCATGAAAATAGTATGGCGCCTCATTCAGCAAAGGAAACGAAGCGAGTGTCAACACGTTCCTAAGTTTTCCAGAGGGCAGTCGAACTGGTAATTCCGGTGCGACTGCCCTCTGGCTTTGGGCCACTACTAAGATTCACTCTTTTATTCTTGGTATGCCTGTGATTGCAACGCGGAAAACGGAGAACGCACCACTAAGGTACCTGGAACCTACGCGAAACGACAGTAACTGACAGCTCGAAAGCATGTTCCACTGAATACGAAAAAGAGGCCACTCATTGAGTAGCCTTTACATCTAAATTGAATCCCGCAAAGTTCCTCCAGAATTAATGGATACACGGCTCTAGATTAATCTTCAACCAAGCTTCGCCAAATCGTTATTAACCGGAGTATAATCGGTTTGCAGCTACCTTACAACTACGAAAACAAAACTAGACAAAAAACATTCTGTTAACCAACCTCGTAAGGAAATCAATACTTTGACCTAACTAAACGTAAACCAGTCAAAAACTAAATTTAAGGTAATGAACTAATCTGGACAAATCCTCCATTATTTCTTCAATTACTCTAGGTCTAACTGGGATCAATCTTAAAACATTCACAAAGGGGAATATTAGATTTCGAACCACTGACTTACTTCTAATAATAAGAGGAACTTTGCGGGAAATCTTTCTTTCTAACAACAAAAACCACCCTTCTAGGTGGCTCCAATCTTCGAAGTTCAGCATCGACTTAAATAATTGCAATGCATAAACCTTCGATGAATCGAAACTTTACCTAGCACGCGACTAATAAGTTATTAGTAACTGAATCTCTATAAATCACTGATTATATTTTCATTATAGCTGAATTCGATTTTATGTCAAGTGTCTTCTATAAAATTCCTCTCAACCTGGGTTTGGATGTTCTACAAACTTATCCGTCATTAATTCAACTCTCAGCATTTCATTTATTTCTGGTTGTGAAGGCTTTTCACTGTCATACATATCATCTTGTAATTTAGGTCATCATAAAAAGGCAGTAATGATTGGATAGGAGGGATTACATTGGCCAAGCCGGATAATCGGGCAGATAATGAGGCTCACCTGCAAGAACATATTGACCACACTTTAGCTAATTTGCGGGAAGCAGAGGATTACCTGGACGAACATGCAGATGAGATTACGCCTGATGAGAAGCAAGCTATTGAAGCTAAAAATGATAGACGTAAGGAGAGTATTAACGGTTTCATAGCTGAAAAAAAAGACGAAGCTCAACAGTAAAAGCATCATTCTATCTGCGTTCCGCCAACTTATGCAGCCCCTTCCAGTTTAGGAAGAGGCTGCTTTTTCTCTTTGCCAGCGCTAGCCACTTAGTCAGCCAAGTCGGTTTATGTGTTGGCTTGGAAGCAGGCTATATGCCCTACCAGCTCAGCGATTTAGTCTCTGCAAGAATTTCGCCATCCTGTTTTTGTATATTTCAATTACTTTACGAATTATCCTCCCAATCATCTAACTTTCGTTAAAAATGTATATACCTTCCCCTACCCCATGACTTTAGATTCTTATTCAATTGCTTTATTTCTATGAGCTGCTAAAAACCAATTCTGATCTATACTTCAGCAGATATAGCCCTTTTAATAAAAGCCTTACTATTTCTCGTTGAGTTGTAAAGTGGTTTTTCAGTCGTCTAAACAAAAACAATTAAGCCTGAAACTCGAATATATGCTATGTTCATAGATCCTGTCCCCTGTTTTTGTCAAAATCTATTCCATCAATACAACGCTCGTAGACAAAATTCATAATTTCGCCCATTTTGTTCGTTTCATAATATTTGATTAGCAATGCAGTAAAATCCCTCTGGCACTCAATGGGGATAGATATAATTCCTGCGCCATTGGCAATCATCACATGGTTTCCTGCAAGCATACTCGTTCTTTTGTTTCCATCAAGGAACATCTGCCTTCTCATACCGTGAAGCATTAACGTAATGGCTCTTTCCGTAGGTCTTTCAATCTTTGAAATATCTGCAAGTTCCTCTTTAATTTTAGATTCAATCGGCAAATCAGGTTTCCATGATGTACCACCTATTGAAACAGAAACGCTTCTTATAGACCCTGCACGGACAATTAAATTATCTCCACCTACGAGCTGATTCACTTTGCATATAAAAGGATAGTCAATAGGATAATCAGAATGCTCCAACACAAATTGCCATGCGTATTTTAGGTTATTGATAGACACCGTATCTTTGACACTCACCCCTTGAACAGTCAAGCCATTATAAATTGCTTCCGTTTCAGGATAAGTAACTCCTATTCCTTCCAATCTCGCGCTTTTCCACATATAGTCAATAATATTTCTTTTGGCCACAAAAATATTTTCTTCCATCGTCATATTAAACTTAGCCTTCATGCCGTCACATCCCCTTCCTAGTTAATAAACATCAATTTTGTTAATCATATAATTCTTCAACATTGGTTCAATAAAGTAATAACTACCACGGCTAGATTTTTCGATAACAGCTTTTTCAAGAAGTATGTCAACAGCACGCTTTATCTCGTTTGGATTACTGTTATGTCCCGAATAAATGCGTAATCCTTTTGCTATACAGGTCAGAACGTGCCGGACGTTAGTGGTTTTTCCCAATTCATCTAGGAGTTCGTCAAAAACTGGTGACAAGGTTAATAGAGCCCTATTATAGCCTGTTCTTACGAAATCAAGGGTTAGTTTCTCTTCCCCAGCTTCTAGAAGTGAGTAGTAAACCTCTGAACATAAAAGCATCGTATCTTGTGGATGCCCTCCACTGAAATCTAGAATCTCAGAGATTGGCCTATCGTTAGCTACTATTTTACGTTCTAGAAATTTGCGAGAAAGGTACTCCTTCCAAGCTTCCGTCGGAATAGGGGGAATGGGCAATATCGTGGCAAATCGATAAAAAGCTTGCCTCTTATCGCCGAAAATAGTATTCATCATGCCCTCTTTGGAACCGAGAAACAAATAGGCAACACCTTCTTGCCTCTGGAAATAGGAACGCATTACCTTAAGCGTATCTTCTCCAGCTATGCGAATGACCTCTTGAAATTCATCGAACACCAGCACGATATGTTTCTTGTCTCTTTTAGCAAGAATCTCAGGAAGCTGAAGAGCATAATTAAATAGTTCCTCGTCGCTCCTGCTCTCATTTGGCAATCCGAATGCAACTTCAAGATCCTGTACCTTTGCGGTTAGCTTCGCTCCTCCCGTTATTTTTTTTAACCCATCCTTTAAAGCCGTTGTAGTCTTGCTAATACCACTACGATTTTCTAAACAAGCATTAATAATAGCAAGAGCCAGTTCTTTCTTTGTGTTATATCTAAACATGTCAACAAAAGCAACATAACTATCCTTAGTTTTGAGCCGTCTTAAAACCTCTAATGCTAGGGATGTTTTTCCGATCCGACGCGGGCCGGCCAACATTATGCTTTGTCCTTCGGATAAGCGTGTCCCAAGAGAAACTAAAAAGTCTTCGCGGTCTACGATGTCTTTCTCCGACACAGGACCACCTAACGGAAATAATTTACCAGGCATGTTGCCAACTCCTTTATTACACTATATGTAATATATTATTACATATAGTGTAATAAATCAAACGGCAGATAATTTTTTTCATCTACTATCACAGATTCACTTGATACCTGTTTGCGCAGACTTTACCCCTGCGGCGGCTAGCTTGGGTAGAGACCGCCATGGACGGAGAGCACTTGAGCTCTCAATTATTGCTTTATTAAATGCATTAAATATCTTCATCATTATAATTTGAATAAACGTGCTCTAGTATATCACCTGGCTGACAGTTAAGAGTCTTACAAATTGCATCAAGTGTCGAAAAACGAATTGCTCTTACTTTACCTGTTTTTAAGTTTGAAAGATTTACATTTGAAATGCCGATTTTTTCAGCTAATTCATTTAGTTTCATTTTTCTTTCGACTAAAATTCTATCTAATCTTATTATAATAGCCACTCTATAAACACATCCTTACAGAGTTGTGTCATATTCGTTTTGAAGGTACACTCCATATTGGAATATTTCAGCTATGACAAAAATAAGCACTCCAACTAACACTCTAATTAAGTGAATATTTGATAAATCTATAAAGAATATTTTTGTTACAAATATCGAGCATAAAATATTCGATAAAATATCCGATACTAACGAATAGATAATTATTGAATAAGCAAGTTTCTTTAAGCTTTTCGCATTGTCCATAATAAATGGGGTTATATCTCTAGCTGTAGATTTAAGAATATTTACTATTTGTTTAATTCCATACAAGATTAAGCATAGACCAAAAAGAGATGAAAGCAAGTAGGTTATAATAGCATATTTTGCACTAAACATACTACTATCCAAAGGCTGTATAATTTTAAAGGGTATAACAATAAAAAACTTTGAACCATTATCTAGTGTATAATTAATAGACCAATTTAAATTTCCTTTAACAGCATTAAATTTTTCTGGTGAAGCAAAGAAGAATAAAATTGAAGCTACCAATCCAGCAAAGAAAATCATTACTCCAAGAAAGAAAATAAATTTAATAATCTTATGAATTATATTTGCTCTTGATTTTATTCTTTCAATATCTTTTTGAATCATTAGTATCGCCTCCCTAATTACATTATATGTGATTATACTCGTTAGTCAATATTTTATTAACGATAAACGTTAATTATGTGTTCTAATCTGAAATCAAAAAACCACCTAAATTTGGTGGTTTTAGAATAGCTCCGTTCCAATTTACAATGAATAAGCGAACTTAAGGGACGGCTACAAGCTGATCTGGCAACTTACGTTCAACCCATATACTTGTTCACCGAAGACCCTTAAACGACGGAACTTGCCGTTCAGCAAATGTACCTGGAAACTTACGGCGGAGTGATAATAAATGACGGCTATAGCATGTTCCGCCTATTACAGTCAATCTAATAAAATTTATAGGCATTCTAGCTTGAAATGATTCCCTGAATACTTACTTATTTTTAATATAGTAATGGATAATGTGTGGATTACTCGTCTTTCGTGACTGGATTTCGAATTGCTTTAAGGATGATATAAGGGGAGCTAGCTTCGAGTGCCCGTAGTTCCTTGTATCAAAATCAGGGTAACGCTTATTGAGTCTTGTTCCAACTTCGCCCAAAGATGCCCAACCATCTTCGTCTGAACTCTCTGGTATGATAATTTTTATAGATTCGATGAGCTCTTCCATATTTGCCATACCTTCTTTTGGCGCATCTTGCTTTTCCAGCCTATTACTGGTATGCGATTTATCAGAATTTATTGGGATTGCCGCTAAAACTTCAAGATATTTGAATTTTTCACAAGCGGCTATGAAGGGTGAAGGCGTTTTCTTTTCGCCCATACCTATAACATACATTCCGGCCTCTCTTAAACGGGCAGCCAGCTTTGTAAAATCACTATCACTTGAAACAATGCAAAAACCGTCTACATGATTTGAATAGAGAATATCCATTGCATCAATTATTAATGCCGCATCCGTCGCATTTTTACCTGTTGTATAGCTATATTGCTGAATTGGGGTAATAGAGTAATTAAGTAGCACCGTTTTCCATGATGACAGTTGGGGCTTTGTCCAATCTCCATAAATGCGTTTATAGGTTGGTGTCCCATGGTTGGAAATTTCATCAAATATATACTTGATATATTTGTCAGACACATTATCCGCGTCAATTAAAACTGCAATTTTCTTATCATTGTCCATATTGTACCCCCTTGATATCAAAATTCATTACTAATACCTTCCACATCTTTCCTTCTTTCCCTCCCAAGGAACATAAATAATCCAAGAAAAAACAATAAAAGGCCAGACCGCCCAAAAACGTTTCTGCCCTTCCATGTCCATCATATACTTGTTCATACTTTCTGCCACAAAGAATTCAAAAATACAGTTTTAAACCCCAGCTTATCTTACTCGCCGTTGTTTTACTTCTGCCAAAAATTTTTCCGCACATATCCAAAAGTAGGGGAATAGAAGCCTTACCGATATATTTAACCTTAGCACTGCCTTTTCCAAATTCCACTTGCACTGCGTTTTTGCGTCCTAGACGCAAACAGCACCAAAGAACTCCCCCCCACCGGTCCTCCCCTTCGTCGTTCCAAACCCCATTCGACCCCCAAGCCAGAGGAAGTTTCTCAGCTTAGAGAGCACGGAGAGAGGAATTGCGTCAATGAGCACACTCGATAAGGCGTGAAGAAACGCATTAATTTTATATTCAGAAATTCCAGAATGCAAGCCAAGAACCGTCCCCACACATGCTATGCGCTTTTGCGTCATTGACGCGAACAGCCCTCACAGAACTCCTCCCACCGTTCCTCCCCTTCGTCGTTCCAAACCCCGTTCGACCCCCAAGCCAGAGGAAGTTTCTTAGCTTAGAGAGCACGGAGAGAGGAATTGCGTCAATGAGCACACTCGATAAGGCGTGAAGAAACGCATTAGTTTTACATTCAGAAATTCCAGAATGCAAGTCAAGAACCGTCCCCACACATGCTATGCGCTTTTGCGTCATTGACGCAAACAGCCCCCACAGAACTCCCACCACCGTTCCTCCCCATCGTCGTTCCAAACCCCATTCGACCCCCAAGCCAGAGGAAGTTTCTTAGCTTAGAGAGCACGGAGAGAGGAATGCGTTAATGAGCGTAGTCGATAAGGCGTAAAGAAACTCATTGGTCGCACATGCAGAAAGCCCAGAGGTTATGAGTTTTAGCCTTAGCGACAAGCGAATAGCAATGGAACGTGTGCGAACGTCTAAGAAACTTCCTCTCTTCCTCTCTTTCTCCCTAAAACAAACTAAACTGATTCGTCTCCGCAAGTCCTTCAAAACACCCATGTGCCTTCAGTACTTCAATAATACTTTTACTAAGTTTTAGATCTTCTACCGATTTGATGCCTTCTTCCTCCCGCAGGGTCACAATATTCCGAGCGGCCGTTTCTCCTAGTCCTTGCACCGATGTGAAGGGTGGTAAAAGCCCTGTTGGAGTTAGTAAGAAATCAGTAGCAACAGATTCCCATAAATCGACTTTCCTTAAAGTAACGCCCCTGGAATACATCTCAACTGCAAGCTCTAGAATGGTAACCATATTCTTTTCTTTTGCAGTCGCTTCTTTCCCTTTTCTTTCGATTTCTTCGATTGCTTGGCGACAGGCTTCTTTTCCCTGAATGACGACTTCAATATCAAACTCATCTGCTCGAACAGTAAAAAACGTCGCGTAGAAAGCTTCCGGATAATAAAGCTTAAACCAGGCAATCCGGAAAGCCATGGTCACGTAAGCTACTGCATGTGCTTTAGGAAACATGTATTTAATTTTTTGGCATGATTCAATGTACCAGTCGGGCACATTGTTTGCTCGCATCTCATCAATTTGTTCCGGTTTTAGCCCATATCCTTTTCGAACACCTTCCATAATTTTAAAGGCATGCGAGGGTTCTAACCCTTTATAAATGAGATAAACCATGATGTCATCCCGGCAGGCAATAATCTCTGAAATACTGGCTGTTCCGCCTCGAACAAGTTCTTGAGCATTACCTAGCCAGACATCAGTACCGTGGGACAATCCCGAGACACGCACTAAGTCTGAGAATCCCTTTGGTTGGGTGTCCTCCAGCATTTGCCGCACAAACTTAGTTCCAAATTCAGGAACGCCGAAGGTACCCGTTTTAGAGTGGATCTCCTCAGCAGTTACCCCTAATGCCTCTGGACTAGAAAATAAAGACATTGTCATCTGATCGTCTAATTGGATTGCCAAGGCATCGACTCCCGTTAAATCCTCCAGCATTTTAATCGCAGTCGGATCGTCGTGCCCGAGAATATCGAGTTTAACCAAGCGACCGGAAATAGAGTGATAGTCAAAATGAGTGGTGATGATATCCGACTTCTGATCATCCGCGGGCCTCTGTAAGGGGGTAAAATCGTAAACATCACACTCTTTAGGGATAACCATCTGCCCTCCAGGGTGCTGACCTGTTGTCCTTTTAACCCCAGTGCATCCCCTTATTAAACGCGACATCTCAGCTGGTCTAACTTGAACTTTCCGCTCATCTAAATAATTTTTGACATAGCCGAAAGCTGTCTTATCTGCTATTGTCGCGATTGTTCCAGCCTTGAATACGTTATCTTTGCCAAATAAATCTTCCGTAAAGCGATGGGCTCGGGGCTGATAATCTCCCGAGAAGTTTAAATCAATATCTGGTACCTTATCTCCTTTAAATCCCAAGAACGTCTCAAAGGGTATATCATGACCATCTTTCGCCATCTGTTGCCCGCATTTTGGGCACTCTTTATCCTGCAAATCCGCTCCTGAACCAACACTCCCGTCCTCAACCCACACAGAATGTAAACAGTCCTGATTCACACAACGATAATGGGGAGGCAAAGGATTCACCTCGGTTATTCCTGTCATCGTGGCCACAAAAGAAGATCCGACAGATCCTCTAGACCCGACAAGATAACCATCCTCGTTTGATTTTTTAACCAATAAGTGCGCGATCAAATAGAGAACGGAGAAGCCATTTCCGATAATTGCCTTTAATTCTTTATCTAATCGTTTTACTACAACCTCAGGTAATGGGTCACCGTACAAGGCACGGGCCCGCTCCCAGGACATAGTCTCGATTTTTTCCTCTGCTCCAGGTATTTTGGGCGTAAAAAGCTCATCCGGGAACGGTTTCAGAGCTTCAATCTCGTCACAAATACGCTTTGGCGCACGGACAACCACTTCGAAGGCCTCTTCAACGCCCAGATAAGCAAACTCTTGAAGCATCTCTTCCGTTGTTTTATAGAACAAGGGAGCTTGGTCATCGGCATCGCTAAACCCTTTTCCAGCCATAATAATTCGCCGATAGGCCTCATCTTCTGGATCCAGAAAATGAACGTCGCCAGTCGCCACAACTGGTTTAGCCATTTCTCGTCCCAGTGAGAGCACGGTCCGATTTATTTCTCGAAGTCCATCCTCTGACGGCACTTGGCCGTTACGAAGCAAAAAGGAATTGTTGCCGATGGGTTGAATTTCTAAATAATCATAGAAGGAAGCTATTTCCTTTAACGTTTCCCTAGGTTCATTATGCATAATTGCTTGTATTAACTCCCCCGCTTCACAAGCTGAACCGATGATCAGCCCTTCACGATGAGTTTGAAGCAACGATTTTGGCATCCGTGGCCGTCGATGAAAGTAATCTAGATGGGACGCAGTAATTAATCGATACAGGTTCTTAAGACCAATTCTATTTTTAACCAGAAGGATGATATGGCGACTTTTCTGTTGATTTAAAGGGGGAGCGCCTGCTGAGTCATCAATCAAATACCCCTCAACACCCAGAATTATTTTCACTCCATATTTGGCTCCTGCATCAACGGCTTCCGGGAATGCTTGCACAACTCCGTGGTCAGTAATCGCCACTGCCTCATGGCCCCAGTGGCTTGCTCTTTGAACCAGTTCCTCTGCCGAAGTCATGCCATCCATCGTAGACATGCGCGTATGCAAATGCAATTCAATCCGTTTTTCCTGTGCTTGATCCTCGCGAATAGCCGGAGACGTCCGGAGAATATCCTTCGGCATCATGGTCAGCACAGAATCAAAGCGGTCATATTGAACACTTCCTCGGACTTTCACCCATTCTCCGTCTTTAAGATCAAGGCTCTGTTGCTCTTTTTCTAGAAACACCTTCCCTGATATCGAATCCGATTTATCCGTGATCATAAAGGTTAGCAGTACTCGTCCGGATTTCAAGTTTCGATACTCAATCCCAAATACTTGCCCCAAAACAATAATCTGTCGTTCTTCGTCTTGAACCTCATGCAAGGAAACGGGCTCCCCATTAAATTCTTTCCCTAACACACACGTCACTTGTTTTTTTTCATTTTCAGCCCCATGTTTGGTTTGAGATGAAAGAATTTGCTGTAGATGCTCGAATTCCACTGTTTCAGTTTGCTGGGCCAGATCAGCGAGATCGATGCTGGTGTCCAGCTCACATATAATCTGCGGTTTTAGGCGATAATGTGTCTTAAAATAGTTTTCAACAACGTGTTGTTTGGTGCGAAAATATTCAATTCCTAAAGCATTAGGAACGAATAGCCGCAGTTCTTCGTTTGTAACTTCATAACGTGCTTCACCAAGCCACCCTTTCATGGAAGGGAGCTGATTCGTGATATCTTGGACAATTTCTCCCCAGTGCTTCTCACAGAGGGATTTTAACGAAGTGACTTGTAATGCACGCTCAACACACCATTCAACTTTCTTAATCTCTGGAACCTGCGCCATAAGCAACGCTTCCAAGGCTGCCAAACTGGCTTCCTCCAGCTCATACATTGAAGAAAGGTGGAGGACCCATCTCCCTTGTTTGGGAAAGACCTCCACCCGAATCAGCTCTACCGTCGTCAGATCGATTTGCCAAGGTCCCATTTGATCTGGAGGAAGTTTTAATATGAACGGAACTTCCATCAACGGAAGAGTCCTAACCATGTGCATCCCCCCTACTCGAGGTTCGAAGTTCGTGGTTCGAAGTTCGAACGAGAGTTTTTTCTATGATGTCTTATCTTCAAGGTTCGATGTTAGAATGAGAGGGCTTTCTCTATAATGGTCTTAACCTGCCCGGCAACCTCCTCAACAAGCACTAGCTGTGTTTCACCCGTTTTCCGTTCTCTAAGTTCGACCTGGCCATTCGCCAGGGTTTTACTCCCTATAGTCACCCGTATAGGATATCCGACCAGATCTGCATCCTTGAATTTTACGCCAGCGCGTTCATCCCGATCGTCGAGGACTACTTCCACCCCAAGACGCTGAAGCTCCAGATAAAGCTTATCTGCCGTCTCCACCACTTGGACATCTTTTGTGTTGACTGGTACAATGATACATTGGTATGGAGCGATAGGCATCGGCCAGATAATCCCAGAGTCATCGTGATTTTGTTCGACTGCAGCAGCAATTGAACGACTTACGCCAACACCATAACAACCCATGACACAGAACTTTTCTTCTCCATTTAAGTCTAAATAGGTTGCTCCAAGTGCTTTACTATACTTTGTTCCCAGCTTAAAGACTTGTCCTACTTCTATTCCCCGAGCTTCTTTAAGAGTGACACCACATCTCAGGCAACCTTCGCCTGGTTCCATCATTCTCAAATCGAAGACCTGATCTACATGAAAGTCTCTACTTGGAACGGTATCAACATAGTGATGATCCGCCTTGTTCGCTCCACACACAGCCTTTTTCATCAGAGGAACTTCTTCATCAGCAATAACCAAAAGGCCATCAGGTACTTTAATTGGGCCCACCGAGCCCGATTCGCACCCTAAGATCTTCTCAACATTCTCAGGAGAGGCAAGTTGGAGAGAAACTAAACCGCCTAAAGCATTATTTAATTTTATTTCATTCAATTCCCGGTCTCCACGTAGCAACACTAGAAATAATTTTTCATCCCCCTGATAAAGCAGAGACTTAACGAGGGTAGTTTTCGGTATTGACAAAAACTGAGAGAGGTCATCAATGGTCCGCACGTTGGGCGTAGACACCAATTTCCGCTGACCTTCAGGCGAGACATCCTCTATAACTTGGGGACGACACTCCGCTTTTTCCACATTGGCAGCATAGCTGCATTCCGGACAAAATACGACAGCATTTTCTCCTGAGTCAGCCAGAACCATAAATTCATGGGTCCCACCCGTTCCACCGATGGCCCCGGCATCTGCTTCAACCGCGCGGTAAGCTAAACCACAACGTGCAAAGATTCTGCAATAGGCATCGTACATTTTTTGATAACTTTCATCGAGCCCAGCTTCGTCTCGGTCAAACGAATAAAGGTCTTTCATGACAAACTCCCGTCCACGCATCAGGCCAAAACGCGGACGTCGTTCATCACGGTATTTATTCTGGATTTGATAAAGAAGAAGCGGAAGCTGCTTATATGAGCGAACTTCACTTCGAATAAGGTCTGTAATAATTTCTTCATGCGTCGGTCCGAGGCAGAACTCTCGATTATGGCGGTCTTGTAAACGAAACAGCTCATCACCGTATACTTCCCAACGCCCGCTCTCTTTCCATAATTCAGCCGGTTGCATGATCGGCATAAGAAGTTCTTGTCCGCCGTTGGCATCCATTTCTTCGCGAACAATGGTTTCAATCTTTCTTAAAACTCTTAATCCCAAAGGCAAATAAGTGTATAGTCCAGACGCAGACTTACGAATTAAACCAGCCCGAACCATCAGTTGATGGCTAATAACTTCAGCCTCAGTTGGAACCTCGCGGAGTGTAGGATTTAAAAGTTGGCTAACGCGCATAATGTCCCATTCCTTTCCTATATGTTTCTTAGTACGGGCTATTCATTCTGTTGTAGGGGCAATTCATTAATTGTCCCCCTACGCTTTGCCCCTACCATGATCGCTGACATAGTCTTCAATTTCGCGAAGCAGAGCCGGTAGCAACTCGTTTTCCGAAAGACGAGCGACAATCTCTCCCTTTCGAAACAAAAGTCCCATCCCTTTTCCGCCTGCGATTCCAAAATCAGCTTCGCGGGCTTCGCCCGGTCCATTGACCGCGCAGCCCATTACCGCAACTTTTAAAGGCTTATCCAGTACAGGAAGGTGGGCTAAGTGCTCTTCAACGTTTTCCGCCAATAAGGCTAGGTCAACCTGCGTGCGACCACAGGTTGGGCAACTGATTAACTCCACGCTCCGTTGTCTTAAGCCTAGGACACGCAGGATCTCAAGAGCCACAGGAATTTCTCGAACCGGGTCACCCGTGAGTGACACTCGAATCGTATCTCCAATCCCTTCGGAAAGCAACGTCCCAATCCCTATCGCAGATTTTACCACGCCCGAACGTACCGTCCCTGCCTCAGTCACCCCTAAATGCAACGGATAATCGACAACCTCATAGATCTTGCGATAAGCTTCGATCATCAGGGGAACGGATGAAGCTTTCAACGAGACCTTTATTTTATCATACCCTTCATCTTCAAGTAATCGGATATGTCCTAAGGCACTCTCGACCATCCCTACGGCAGTAGGCCCTCCATATTTTTCTAAAAGTTCTTTCTCAAGTGACCCAGCGTTAACACCGATTCGAATAGGGATCTGCTGTTCCTTAACAGCACGCACGACTTCTTGTACTTTCCAGCGAGCCCCAATATTCCCGGGATTTAGTCGCAAGCCGTGGATCCCTTGTTCTACAGCACGGATTGCTAAACGATAGTCAAAGTGAATGTCTGCAATCACAGGGAGTGGACTGTTAGCGGCAATCTCCTTTAAAGCCGCTGCCGCCTCTTCATCCAACACCGCAAGGCGTACTACCTCGCAACCCGCCTCAGCCAAGGCGTGAATCTGAGCCAATGTTGCCCTTACATCGCGAGTATCCGTATTTGTCATCGATTGTACGACAATCGGGGCTCCGCCACCGACTATCACAGGCCCTACCGAAACAGGTTTTGTCGTTTTTCTTTGCAACCTATCTGCCTCCTACTCCAGATCCTTCGTTCGTTACCCCGCTTTAACGAATAAGCGTAGGACATCTTTATAAGTAACGGCAATCATTAAAGCCATAAGCATAACGAAACCTACCAAGTGAATCATATTTTCTTTTTCTGGGTTTAGCGGTTTCCCCCTTACCCCCTCAATCAGTAAGAAGATGAGCCTGCTCCCATCGAGTGCAGGGATGGGAAACAAGTTAATAAGTCCTAATTGAATACTTAACACTCCCGTTAAACCCAATAAATTGGCTAAACCCTGCCGAGCCCCTTCCCCGATGGCCTGTGCAATCATGACTGGACCGCCTACATCGGCCGGGATCTTCCCAGTTATCATCTGTACCAAAGTCACCACGATAAACTTTGTAAAATCCACCGTTCGTTCTAATCCAAAACGGGTGGACTGGAGAATTGAGGCATGCGTATAAGTGATTTCTGGCGCAATCCCAATCATACCGTACCCAGTTTGAGCATCCTTTTCCGTCTTCACTGATACCGTTTGATGCTTTCCATTGTCCCGTTCAACCGTTAAGCTTAACACTTGGTCCGGCTTGGCATGAATGACTTCTGTCAAACGAGTCCAATCCAGCGTTGACTCATCGTTCACCGCTAGGATTTTATCTCCCGGTTGAATCCCAGAAGTAGCCGCTGGTTTCCCTGGAACAAGTGATCCAATCATATTTGTGTTCCCTGCTGCTGGAATCCCGAGATAAGCAAAAACGCTCACAAATAGGATTATGGCCAAAACAAAGTTCATGATCGGCCCAGCCACAATCACCGCCATGCGCTGCCAAACTGGCTTATTCATAAAGCTCCGCGCATCATGGGTAGGAGCAATCACTGCTTGGCCATTGGCATCAACTTCCGCATCCATACCATGAAGTTTTACGAACCCCCCTAAAGGAATGAGCCGTAGAGCATAAAGCGTCTCCTTACTTTGATAACCCACTAGTTTCGGACCAAAACCAAAACTAAATTCAATAACCTTAACCCCAATCCATTTTGCGACCATATAATGTCCGAGTTCGTGAATCATGACCATGCTTCCAAAAACAAAAACTATGGCGAGTGTCGTTAACACTTTAACCCCCCCTTTATCGATGTACGAGGTTCGATGCTCGAAGTTCGAATATCGAATACAGAATATTGAAGACGTGGTCTTAATACCGTAGTTCATAACCATACTCCGATAAATCGAACATTGATTTCGTAATTAGATTAGCGTTTACCAGATTCGTGCATCGAACTTCGCAACAAGTTCTGCGGCTCGTCGACGTGCCCAGGTGTCTGCATCGAGTATGCTTTCCAAATCCATGTTATCTAAAACATCATGTTCAGAGCATACTTTTTCGACAATGCCTTGAATCCCAAGATAAGTAACCTTCTTTTGGAGGAATGCCAATACGGCGATTTCGTTGGCTGCATTCATCACGGCCGGTAAAGTTCCGCCGCGTCGACCTACCCGGTAAGCCATCCCAAGTGCGGGAAAAGCTTCCAGATCAGGTTCATGGAAGGTTAAGGTTTTTCCACGAAAGTCTAGGCGTTCAAAAAGGTTCTTCCAGCGAGTTGGATAACTCAGAGCATACTGGATTGGCCCCCGCATATCTGGCCTACCTAACTGAGCGAGTATCGAGCCATCTTGATATTCTACCATGGAGTGGACCACGCTCTGAGGATGAATGAGAACCTCTATCTCATCATACTCCATATTAAATAAATAATGCGCTTCGATCACTTCGAGGCCCTTATTCATCATCGTTGCCGAGTCAATGGTGATTTTTGCACCCATATCCCAATTGGGATGGCAGAGGGCTTTCTCTAATGTGACAGTTGCTAATTGTTCCTTAGTCCATCCAAAAAAAGGCCCTCCCGATGCAGTCAAAATGATCTTCTCAATGGTGTCAGGATTTTCCTCCAGACACTGAAAAATTGCAGAATGCTCACTATCGACAGGGAGTATTGGGCAATTCATTTTCCTTGCGGTAGACATGACCAAGTCTCCGCCAGCAACCAATGTTTCTTTATTAGCAAGGGCAATCGTTTTGCCCGCGTCGATCGCGGCAAGAGTGGGTTCTAAGCCAATCCTGCCGGATAGCGCCGTGACAACGGTATCCACTTGTGTGGCGATAACGGAGTTGATAATCCCAGCCATGCCCTGTTCTACCTTAATCGGCAAATCCCTCAGCCGACCGCGCAGTTCACGGGCGGCATCCTCATCCATCATCACAACGATTTCAGGATGAAAAAGCCGGGCCTGTTGTTCTATAAGTTCAATGCTTTTGTCTGCCACCAAAGCATAAATCTTGAGGTGCTCTCTCGCATGGCGGACGACTTCTAGGGTTTGACGTCCAATAGAGCCTGTAGATCCCAATAGAGTCAGCGTTTTCAACGGAATCATCACTTCCTGCTTTAATAGTTTAACGTTTTAATTTTTAGGACGTCCAATAACACCAACTTTGCGTAAAGCTTCATAACTTATGACAACAGCGGGTCCCATCAGAATACCTGCTAGTCCCAAAAAATGCAGTCCTATATACATCGAGATGAGCGTTGGAAGTGGATGTAACCCAAGCCCTTGGGACATGATCTTAGGTTCAAGAAACTGGCGAATCACAAGGGTAATAACCCACATTAATATCACCTTGAATCCTTCTCCGAAGAATCCCATAATAAATAGGCCGGCAATCCAAGGTCCAAATAAAAGGCCTGTGCCCACGATCGGTACTGCATCCAATAAGCCAGCAATTACACCAAGCGTAACAGCATAACGATTGCCGATGAGTAGCAAACCAATGATGGTAGTGAATGCTGTCACTGACATTAAAATAGCTAAGGAACGCAAATATCCCACGACAGCCGCTCCCAAATCCTGGCTGACAGCCTGAGCACTGACGTGCCAGCGGCGTGGAAACAGATTAGTAATAAATCGTTTAACATTTGGATATGTAGAGCTGATCATTAATGTTGCAACAAGGGATACGATCATAACAATAAACACGCCTGGTAACGCTGTCAGAATGCCAAGTAAAAATGCACTCCCGGATTTAGCCCATTCTTGAAGCGTTTTTGCTAGACTTTCCGTCGAGGTTGTCAAGGCGTTTTGTATTTGAGGGTTTACTCTGACAAATTTCTCCACTGTATCTACTTGTCGTGACACAAAATCTACGATATAGCCATAATTAGGCATCGTGATCGCCAACTCTGATAATTCTGTATAAAGACGGGCAACAAGTAAAAAAACAAAAAAGCCCACTACGGTAATTGCTATAAGTAGTGTAAGTACAGCTGCATACGACCGACGAATGCGCATGGATCTCATCAGCCGCACAACGAGCGGTTCAAGTAAGAAAGCAAGAAGAAGTGCAATAAGAAATGGCAAAAAGGCGCTAAACGTTTTGGAAATGACTTCACCGAAAACAGGCAAAAAGTCTTGGAAAAAGTATGTAAAGACTTTCAACAAAACAAGTCCAGTTGTTACCATCGCAAGCCTGTTTGCACTTGTCCATAGAGAGTGTTTCTGGCTGCTCAATGCTTTCACCTCACGAAAGTAATTTTACCCCATAATACACTAAGGGGAGTGCAAAAATGAGACTATCAAACCTGTCCAAGATCCCGCCATGCCCAGGAATAAGCTTTCCGGAATCTTTAACCCCTGCGCTGCGCTTCAAGGCAGATTCGAACAAATCACCGATTTGTGCGCTGATTCCGATAATAACACCCACGATAATATACATAATCCAAGTAGCTCCGCCGACTAAGCGCCAGAACAATAAGGCCACTGCAACGCTAAACAATAATCCTCCAAGCGAGCCTTCCACGGTTTTCTTTGGACTAACCTGGGGGGCTAAAAGATGGCTACCGAACTGTCTCCCTATAAGGTATGCACCTGTATCCGTAGCCCATACCAAGAAGATTGTAAGAAAAGTCCATTCTATTCCATTCGGAAGCTGTCGAAGCAAATAAAGATGGGATAATAAAACAACCGAATAAAGGACCGCTAGTAAATTAAAACTTGCTTCTGACAGAGATGTCCTCGGGTAAGTCAAGGCAAGCCGCCCAAGTCCGATTAGAAGCCAGAAGACAAGAACCGTCAACATCAATTCTGCCCCACCGATCAACAGACTAATCAGCCAGACAACCGTAACCAGCGTCGTGAGTTTAGACCAAACATTCATACCCATTTGCTTACCAATTTGCATAAATTCCTGCAACGCCAATAACGTTAACACTGCAACCAAAAATGCAGTATATTGTCCACCCAAATATATAAGTCCTAAGAAAAGTGGTGCACCAATCAAGGCACTAATTGTTCTTATAACCATGTGCACTCCTCAATTTGTATGTATTCCACCGAAACGACGATCACGCTTCTGGTAAGCTTTGATCGCTTCTAGTAAAGCCTTTTCGCCAAAATCTGGCCAAAGCTCTTCTACTACAACAATTTCTGTATAGGCCAACTGCCAGAGTAGGAAGTTACTTAGCCTCATTTCCCCTGAGGTTCGAATAAGCAAATCTGGATCCGGCAGCCCTCGGGTGCAGAGTGTTTCACTAAACCGTTGCTCATCAATCTCTTCGATTCGCAGCTTTCCGTTTAAGACCTCTTTGCTCAAATCCTTTACAGCCTCGATAATCTCAGATCGTCCGCCGTAATTGAGAGCAAGATTAAGAGTGAGGCCCGTATTATCACGAGTACGCTCCATCGCGCGTGCTAATTCGTATTGTGCTTCCAATGGGAGGTCCTTAATTTTCCCCATGGTACGAATGATGACATTGTTTTGATGCAGCTCTTGTAGTTCCTTTTTCAGGTACTCCGTGAGCAGTGTCATCAGCACTTTCACTTCATTTTTCGGTCTTTTCCAATTTTCTGTAGAAAATGCATAAACAGTCAAGGCCTGAATTTCAAGCTTAGAACACGTCTTAACTATCTTTCGCAAGGCCTCAACGCCCGCCCGATGTCCCATTGAACGAGGAAGCGCTCGTTTCTGAGCCCATCGTCCGTTACCGTCCATTATAATGGCTATATGGTGAGGGAGGCGGTCCATATTAACCTGGTCTTGAGCTTCCACTTTATTTTGTTTCCAAGGTTTGAACCACATCATTCCACCCCATTTTCGATGTTCGATGCGCGATGCACGAGGTTCGAACTTCGGACCTCAGACCACGAACTACAAACCATGAGCCATGAACCATAACTCCTAAAGAGGATAAAAGACCCCCATACTCGTAGTCGATATTCGAGATTCGTGGTTCGATATTTAAACTTCGAACTACGAATCACTAGTCGCCAACCACGAACATTATTAGGGGGTCTTTTGCTGCCTTGGCGAAAACTTTTCATACGCTAAGACAACCTCCACACGATCATCGTATTCTCTAACGCGGACAACTCGGCAGCTTCCCCACGCTTCCATTCTACCATGAGGGCGCGAGATTTGATATGCGTAAAGTTTACCCATGCGTTCAAGTTCAAGTTTTGCCTCGTTCCAATCTCGACCGAGTAAGCCTTGCATCATACTTCAGTGATTTCACTTTCCTTGGTTTCCATTACCTGTTCAATTTCTTTAATGATCTTGTCTGTCATCTTCTGAACATCTTCTTGGGCCCTCTTGATCTCGTCTTCGGAGGCCTCGTGGTCTTTCTCAAGTTTTTTGAGCTTATCGTTGACATCTCTGCGCACGTTACGAACCGCAACACGCGCTACTTCCGCCTCTTTTTTTACCTTTTTGACCAATTCCAAGCGCCGTTCAGCCGTAAGTTGGGGTATGATCAAACGAATCACTGTACCATCACTCGACGGATTCAGCCCTAGATCAGATTTCATGATTGCCTTTTCAATGGCCGGAGAGACGGATCTGTCCCAAGCTTGAATAATCAGCATCCTTGGTTCAGGGGCAGAGATATTAGCAAGCTGATTAATTGGAGTAGGAGTCCCATAGTATTCAACCATAACCTTGTCCAGGACGCTCGGATTTGCACGGCCTGCTCGAATTGTGGCATACTCTCTGCGTAATACGTCAACCCCTTTATGCATCCGCTCTTCCGCGTCTCTAATCACCTCGGAGATCATTAATTATCCCTCCCAACATAAGTTCCAATGGCTTCGCCCATAATTACCCTTCGAATATTACCCGGTGTCGTAAGGTCAAAAACTATGACAGGAATATTATTATCCATACAAAGTGAGGTGGCAGTGGAATCCATCACCCCTAGTCCTTTGCTTAGAACATCGAGATAACTTAAACGATCAAACTTCTTTGCTTGGGGGTTCTTAAGCGGATCAGAATCGTAAACTCCATCCACCCGTTTAGCCATCAAAATGACGTCAGCCTCGATCTCAGCGGCCCTTAAAGCAGCCGTTGTATCCGTCGAGAAGTAGGGATTACCTGTTCCTGCTGCGAAAATCACAATTCGTCCTTTTTCCATATGTCGAATCGCTCGACGCCGAATATAAGGCTCCGCAACCTGTCGCATTTCGATAGCTGATAAGACACGGGTATCTGACCCAGCCTTTTCCAAGGCATCCTGCAAAGCCAAGGCATTCATCACCGTTGCCAACATGCCCATATAATCAGCCGTCGCACGATCCATCCCTTGGGCACTTCCCGCAATGCCCCGCCATAAGTTTCCGCCACCAACAACTAGGCAAACTTCAACCCCCAAACCTCTAATTTCCGCCACCTGAGCCGCAACGGAAACCAGCATATCATGTTGAAGTCCAAAGCCTTGAGTGCCTGCAAGCGCTTCCCCACTAATCTTAAGGACCAGCCGACTATACCGTGATTTTTCCATGGATTAACCTCCATAAATCTAATTCCACGCCTAGAGTAATCCTCTCACATTCGAAAAAGAGAACACCGGGGTGTTCTCTAAATAGATTGTCTAGGTTTATCTATCGATTTATTTCTTTCAAAACGTCTGCTGCAAAATCATCTTGTCGTTTTTCAATACCAGCACCTAACTCATAGCGAGTAAAACGACGAATAACAATACGCTCACCGATTTTGGCAGTTTTATCTAGCACCAAGTCGCGCACGCTCTTATCTGGATCTTTAACAAAAGTTTGATCCATTAAACATACTTCTTTATAGAACTTCTCGATCCGACCTTCTACCATCTTTTCAATGATCTTTTCAGGCTTTCCTTCATTGAGAGCTTGCGCTTTTAAGATATCTCTCTCATGCTGAAGTACTTCTGAAGGCACATCTTCTTTGTTCATATATTGTGGGTTCGCTGCTGCAATATGCAACCCAAGATCGCGAACCAACGTTCTAAATTCATCCCCACGAGCCACAAAGTCTGTTTCACAGTTCACTTCAAGCAACACGCCAATGCGCCCACCGCCATGGATATAGGACTCGACAGTCCCTTCAGCTGCAACACGCCCTTCCTTTTTGGCGGCGGCTGCAAGTCCCTTCTCGCGCAAAAAATCACACGCTTTTTCAACCTCACAATTACACTGTACAAGTGCCTTTTTGCAATCCATCATGCCTGCCCCGGTACGTTCCCGAAGCTCTTTTACTTGAGCTGCGCTTACGTCTGCCATGGTTATATTCCTCCATATTCGAGGCTCGATGCTCGATGCTCGATGCTCGATTTTAATATTTTATGTTTGATGTGCGATGAACAGGTTCGAGGTACGATATTCTTACCTCGAACCTTCAAAAGTACTATATACTATACGAAACATGCTACTCGATGTTCAAGACTCTGTATTCGAACCTCGCGCATCGCGCATCGCGCCTCGATTTATCCTTCGGCTACTTCCCCAGCTTCCTCTTCGTCATCGCTACTATGTTGCCCTTCGATAATCGCATCAGCCATCTTTGATGTGAGTAACTTGACAGCACGGATTGCATCATCGTTAGCCGGAATTACTACATCGATTTCATCCGGATCGCAGTTTGTATCCACAATTGCAACAATCGGAATCTTTAAACGGCGTGCTTCTGCGACCGCAATACGCTCTTTACGAGGATCTACGATAAATAAGGCATCTGGAAGTTTTTTCATATTTTTAATGCCACCCAAAAAGCGTTCCAGTTTCTCCATCTCATGACGTAGTGCAGAAACTTCTTTCTTCGTAAGAACATCGAAAACGCCTTCGGCTTCCATCCGTTCCAAAACGCGCAAACGATCGACACGTTTTTGAATCGTTTGGAAATTCGTGAGCATACCACCTAGCCAACGCTCGTTCACAAAATACATACCACAACGCTCTGCTTCATCTTTGACCGACTCTTGAGCTTGTTTCTTAGTACCCACGAACAACATGGTACCTCCCTCAGTTGCGAGGTTTCGAACAAAGTTATAGGCTTCATCCACTTTTTTAACGGTTTTTTGCAGATCAATAATATAGATCCCATTGCGCTCCGTAAAGATATAGCGCGCCATTTTCGGATTCCACCGACGAGTTTGATGTCCGAAGTGGACACCCGCTTCCAATAATTGTTTCATTGAAATTACTGCCATTTTTGTTAAACCAACTTTCTTTTGTTTTTTCCTCCGCAGGTTCATCTCAAAGCGCCCCCTGCCTCCTGACAGGGAACTAACGCCTCAATCCCTCTGCGTGCTTCATTAAATCACACTGCCAATAGATTAGCACATTCTTAATGGCTTTGCAATGAATTGCCCATAATATAGAAGCATCTTAATCATTCAAGCCAGCATAGCTCTCAAGATTCGAACGCAAACCGTACTTCTGTATGAAATTCTCCAGGTCACTCATGAGCTCGGGAAAGGGAAAATAGAATTCGCTCACGTAATAAAGCTCTTCTTTCGTACGGATCTGAGCAATTTCCTGCCCTTTTCCATCAAAATAGAAAGCAACCCGACGAATATCCTGGGGTTCTAAGATGCGTTTACCAAGTAATGACTGAAAGACAATTTGCCGATCTTTGATTTGCACATGTTTACTCTTTCCTATAGCCCATAAGAATACAATTCCAAGCGCTGCCGTGACATAGATCCCAATGAGAACCCTTAGTTCTATGATTGGTAGCTTAATAATAAAATGTACAACACCTATAGCAAGGGGATAAAGGATTAAAAACACAACGGCAGGAACGATAAGCGGCCTCAGTTGGTAAACATAATCATGTTCATCCATCAAATTACCCTCCTGTTAAACGGCCTACTTTGAGTGATTGATATGCTTATTCAATTCGTCCAGTAAATAATCGTTAAGAACTCGGATATATGTGCCTTTCATGCCTAACGACTTCGACTCAATCACACCAGCTGACTCAAATTTGCGCAGTGCATTAACAATAACAGAACGAGTTATCCCCACTCGATCGGCAATTTTACTGGCAACTAAAAGTCCTTCCCCTCCACCCAATTCGGCAAAGATGTGTTCCACTGCTTCAAGTTCAGAATATGACAGGGTTCCAACGGCGATTTGGACTGCCGCCTTTTTACGAGCTTCTTCTTCTGCTCGTTCCGCCTTAACTCGTAAAATTTCCATACCCACAACCGTTGCACCGTATTCAGCAAGCACAAGATCTTCCTCTTGAAATTCTTCATCATATTTTGCAAGCACAAGCGTCCCAACCCGTTCGCCTCCACCTAAGATAGGAACGACGGTTGTCAGCTTATTTGTAAAATGACACGGTTCATTACAATTAAAGACACAACCATTAGCAACCTGCGCGGTGTTGGTTTTTGTCTCGCTAATTCTCATCAGACCTTCATTATAACTTTCAGGGAAACGCTCGGAATGAACGACAATGTCTTCCATTGTTCCACACTCAAAATTAGTCATAAAACTATAGCCAAGGATTTTTCCTCGTCTGCCAACGATATAAATGTTGGAAATCACCGCTTGACTAAGGACCTTAGCCATTTCCTCAAAATCTACCGGGTTGCCTGCAGCACGTTGAATTAATTTATTAATGGTCCTGGTTTTTTCTAATAACGTCGTTTTCATAAGTTTAATTATCCTCCTTAAAGTTGCTTATCATATAGTAAGTTGATCCTTGCATCTACAGAATATAGCGCGCTAAATCTTGATTTTGCACCACATTACCCAAACGTTGCTGAACATATTCGCGATTAATGGTCACTGTGTAATCTTCGGGTAGTTCGGAGGCTTCGAAAGACAATTCCTCAAGTACTTTTTCTACAATCGTGTGGAGTCGCCTAGCCCCAATATTTTCAGTGCTAGAATTTACTTTGTAGGCAACCTCTGCTAATTCATTAATAGCATTCTCTGAAAATTCTATCATTATTCCTTCCGCTCCCAATAAAGCGCTGTACTGTTTAATCAATGACGATTGGGGTTCCGTAAGAATGCGTTTAAAATCGGCCACACTTAACGATTCAAGTTCCACACGAATAGGGAATCTTCCCTGAAGTTCTGGAATAAGATCAGACGGCTTGCTGATATGAAAAGCTCCCGCAGCAATAAACAGTATGTGATCGGTTTTAACTGGGCCATACTTCGTAACGACAGTAGATCCTTCCACTATAGGGAGAATGTCACGTTGTACTCCTCCCCTAGAAACGTCTGGCCCACCCGCGCTATCGCGACCAGCAATTTTATCGATTTCGTCCAAGAAAACTATTCCCTCATGTTCAGTTCTACGAATGGCATCTTGAACCGCTTCATCTTGATCAATTAGATTTTGGGTCTCTTCATGTACCAAGATCTTTCGCGCTTCACGAACGGTCACGTTTCTCTTCTTGTGCCGCTTAGGGAGCATTCCTGACATCATATCCTGAATATTTAAGCCCATCTCCATCATGTTATTGTTACCCAACATGTCGGAAAGTGGCGTAGATTCTTCAACCGCAATTTCAATAACCTGCTCTTCAAGGTCCCCACGCTGCAAGCGGTCAGCTATTAGCTTACGTTCTTTCTCTATTTCGGGAGTCACATCAATGTCCTTTTCTGGATCTGTCGTTTGACCAAACAGCATCTGAAAGGTGTTGCTAGAGGTACTCTCTGAGCGTTTTTCTGGAACTAACAGCTCAATCAAACGTTTCTCTGCGTTGATTGCTGCCTGAACTTGCACCTTATCTGCGCGTTCCACCTTCACCATACGTAAGGCTATCTCCACTAAGTCACGAATAATGGCTTCCACATCCCGACCAACATAACCTACTTCAGTAAATTTCGTAGCTTCTATTTTAATGAATGGGGCACGAACAAGCTTTGCCAACCGCCGGGCAATCTCAGTCTTTCCAACGCCCGTAGGGCCAATCATCAAAATATTTTTGGGTATAATTTCTTCTTGCAATTGCTCTGGCAAACAAGAACGACGGTAGCGATTACGCAAAGCGATCGCAACAGCTCGTTTTGCAGCATCTTGCCCTACGATAAACCGGTCCAATTCATGGACAATTTCTCGAGGTGTCAAGCTGTCCATAGTTTCACCCCCTATAACTCTTCCACATTTATTTGCTCATTAGTATAAACACAAATCGAAGCAGCTACAAGCATTGCTTCTCGTACGATCTCGGTTGTCGGCAAATCTGTATGTTTTACTAAAGCACGCGCGGCGGCTAAAGCATAGTTTCCACCAGATCCAATTGCGGCGATTCCATCGTCCGGTTCAATCACTTCACCGGAGCCAGATACAATCAAAAGATTTTGGGCATCTGCTACCAGAAGCAGTGCTTCAAGATTACGCAGCATTTTATCTGTTCGCCATTCCTTCGCAAGCTCTACAGCCGCACGCTGAAGATTCCCATGATACTCTTCGAGTTTTTGTTCAAATTTATCAAATAGTGTAAACGCATCCGCTACGGATCCCGCAAACCCTGCAATTACTTTTCCATGAAACAAACGACGCACTTTCCGGGCTTTATGTTTCATCACGGTTGCCTGCCCAAAGGTCACTTGGCCGTCACCCGCTATAGCTACGTGTTCCCCTTTCTTCACTGCGACAATGGTCGTTGCATGAAACATGGCTAACACCCCCTTCTATAAAGTTTACTCGGGCATTTTCAGTGTGTCAAGTAAATTGTAGGCAATTTGCAACTTTTTGTGAAAATTCACTCTGTCGCTGGACTATGGGTCTCTTTACTTCGCTCGGGGATGAGCCTGAGAATAGACTTTTTTAAGCCGTTCACGGGTTAGATGCGTATATATTTGGGTTGATGAAAGCTTAATATGTCCCAACAACTCTTGAACACTTCTTAAATCCGCGCCGCCGTCCAACATATGCGTCGCAAAGGAATGGCGAAGCATATGGGGATTTACATGTTGTTCCAGACTAATCTTGGCGACCAGTTTGTCCAAAATCCGTCTGACAGACCTGGCCGATAAGCGCGTCCCTTGGTAATTGAGTAAAAGAATTTTATTGTGATCTTTACGAATCCCGAGATACTCCTCGATGGCCTGAATCGCATAGTTTGTGACAGGGACCACCCGTTCCTTACTCCCCTTCCCAAGGACTCGAATCAGCCCGATCTCTAAATCAAGATTCTCTCTATCTAAGCCAACTAGTTCACTGACCCTTAGCCCAGACCCATAGAGCAACTCGATAATTACTTGATCGCGAGAACCCAGTAAATTTGTACAATCCGAAGCACGGAGCAGTCCTTCCATCTGGTCTAAATATAGAAAATTCGGGAGCTTTCGTCCTAGTTTCGGACTTGCTACCCGCTGTACTGGATTTATTTGGAGTATTTCCTTTCGACACAAGAACTTGAAAAACGACCTCAGAGCTGCGAGCTTACGAGCCATACTTTTTCTCGTCAACCCGTATTCTGCCAAGGCCCCTAAAAAACCACGTACTAAATAGACATCAATCAGGTCAACCGTGAGGGTCTCAGGTTCTAGGCCCTTTTCGAGGGCAGCAAACCTTAAAAACTGAACCAGATCAGTTTGATAAGCAGCGACCGTGAGCTCGGAGTGGTTTTGAGAATATTGATGACCGGAAAATAAACTTAGCGCCTCATCCATTTTCAAACAGTTACTTACCTCCCCAAATCTTCCCACGCACAAAACTCACTTAAAGACTCCAAAGCCCGTTCAGAAATCCTGGCGTTTTTTTCACGTTTATTCCGTATCCGCATCGTCAAGGGAGGAAGCAACCCGAAGTTAATATTCATCGGTTGAAAATTTTCACTGGGCGAACCTTCTAAATGGCGTGCCAACCCGCCTAACGTCGTTACAGGCGGAAAGACAAGTGGTGTCGACTGACGAAGACGTCGCCAGGCATTAAGGCCTGCCAAAAGCCCGCTGGCAGCAGATTCGATATATCCTTCGACCCCTGTCATTTGACCGGCAAAGAAGATCTCTGGTTTAAGCTTTAAACTGAAATCTGCTTTGAGGACTTTTGGGGCATTGAGAAACGTATTACGGTGCATCACACCATAACGTACAAATTCGGCATTTTCTAAACCGGGAATTAACGAAAAAACTCGTTTTTGTTCTCCCCATTTTAAATGCGTTTGAAAGCCCACCAAATTAAAAAGTGTACCTTCCTGATTTTCCTTACGCAACTGTACAACAGCATAGGACTTTACCCCAGTTCTTGGATCCTGTAAGCCAACAGGTTTTAAGGGACCAAATGTCAGAGTCTGGAGGCCACGCTTGGCCATCACTTCAACAGGCAGACAGCCTTCGAAAACTTTTCCTTGTTCAAATCCTTGCACTGCTGCCGTCTCCGCCTTAATTAAGGCCTGATAAAACAAGTCGTACTCTTCCCTAGTCATCGGGCAGTTCAAATAATCCGCTTCTCCCTTGTCATAACGCGAAGCCCAAAAGGCCTTGCTTAAATCTATGGATTCGAGCGTAACAATCGGCGCTGCCGCGTCGTAAAAGGAAAGAGCTTCTTCTCCAGTTAACTTCAAAATATCTTCAGCTAAATCATCGGATGTCAATGGGCCACTTGCGACAATGGTGATCCCATTCTGCGGAATCTTACGTACTTCTCCCCGACGAATACTTACATAGGGATGTTCTTCCAACCGTTTTGTGACCTCATTCGAAAAAAGTTCCCGATCGACTGCTAAAGCACCGCCAGCGGGAACTGCGTTATGATCAGCAGCGCTCATGATGAGGGACCCTAAGCGGCGCATTTCCTCTTTTAATAACCCTACCGCATTCTCTAAACCAGCCCCGCGCAGCGAGTTGCTGCAAACTAGTTCTGCAAATCGGTCGGTATGATGTGCTGGGGTATATTTAGTAGGACGCATTTCAAATAAATTAACCAGCACACCGCGTTCAGCAAGTTGCCAAGCAGCCTCGGAACCTGCGAGACCTGCTCCGATGACAGTTATAGGTTGCAGCATGTATTCATTCTCTCCTTATCCTTCTTCAATCACCAAAGTATGACGGCATTCCGGATTTGTGCATACATATTTTTTTTGTCGTTTCGAAGATTTAATCACCATCAACTGCTGGCACTCCGAACATGGGTCAGGGGCTGGCATTTCCCAGGACACAAAATCACATTCTGGATAGCCACTACAGCCATAAAACTTCCGGCCTTTCTTTGAGCGACGAACTACGAGGGGTTTGGAGCATTTAGGGCAATTTACGCCCACTTCTTCAAAGAGTGGTTTAGTATTTCGACACTCAGGAAAACCTGGACAGGCCAGAAATTTACCGTAGCGCCCCATCTTAATTACCATATTTCGCCCACATAGATCACAAAGTTCTTCGGAAACTTGGTCCTCTATTTTGACTTTCCCAATCTTCTCTTCAGCCTGTGCCAAAGTCGCGGAGAAGGGGGCATAATAGTCTTCAACCACCGACTTCCAAGGAGCCCTTCCTTCTTCAACAAGATCGAGTTTCTCCTCCAAATTAGCAGTAAATTCTAAATTTAAAATGTCTGGAAAATATTCTTTAAGTAAAGTTATTACGATCTCTCCAAGTTCCGTAGGAAGGAGTTGTTTTTCCTCTTTGACAACATACCCCCGTGTTTGAATTGTTTCAATAGTTGGTGCGTAAGTACTTGGTCTTCCGATCCCTTCCTCTTCCATCTTGCGAACGAGAGAGGCCTCAGTGAAACGAGGCGGCGGTTCCGTAAAATGTTGTTTGTCTTGGAGTTTAACAAGTTTTAGTTTTTCTCCGGGAGAGACAGAAAGTGTCAATGAGCTTTGCTCTTCATCTACTAGATCAGCTTCGTCTTTGCCCTCTTCATAGACAGCCAAAAATCCAGGAAAACGAACTGTTGAAGCGTTCGCTCGAAATAAATAATCCCCCACAAGCACATCGACCGTCAACGTATCCATGATTGCCACACTCATCTGACTTGCAATAAAGCGTTCCCATAACAAGCGGTATAACCTCAACTGATCTCGTGATAAAATCCCCTTCAGTAAATCGGGTGTCCGCAAAGCAACCGTCGGACGGATCGCTTCATGCGCTTCCTGAGCCCGACCTTTATTGGCGAACTGGCGTGATTCCTGGGGATAGTAATCGTTCCCATAGTGTGACAGTATCCATTCTTTCGCCTCCGCTTGGGCAGTTTCGGCGATCTTTACAGAATCTGTACGCATGTACGTGATTAAACCTACTGTTCCTTCTTTACCTAGGTCAAGTCCCTCATATAATTGCTGAGCTAACATCATGGTCCGCTTCGGCGAAAAACCCAATTTACGATGGGCTTCTTGTTGCAAACTGCTTGTTATAAAGGGAGGAGCAGGAAGCTTTTTCTTTTCTTTGGTACGAACATCGGATACTTGGAAATCTTTCCCCGTTAAATCATCTAAGATAGCTTCCATTTCTGCTTTAGATGAGATGGCAACCTTTTGCCCAGATTTTTTTAAGAGCTTTGCTAGAAATTTTCCTCCGGCAGATTGGAGATCAGCCGTTAAACTCCAATACTCATCCGAAACAAAAGCCCTAATTTGCTCTTCGCGGTCGTCAACTAACCGTACCGCCACGGATTGAACTCGGCCTGCACTTAAACCTTTCTTGATTTTCCGCCAGAGCAAAGGGCTTAACTGATAGCCGACCAAACGATCCAGTACCCGGCGGGCTTGCTGGGCATCCACCCGATTTTGATCAATCTGACGCGGATGCTTAAGCGCAACCTGGATGGCCGTTTTGGTAATTTCGTGAAATTCGATTCGATTTTTGTTATTCAGGTCAAGACCTAATAAATGAGAAAGATGCCAAGCAATCGCTTCCCCCTCACGGTCAGGGTCAGAAGCCAATAACACTTTATCAGCCCCTTTAGCTGCTAAACGTAAATCCTTGATCAAATCTCCTCGCCCACGAATCGCAATATATTTGGGTTCGAAGTCGTGTTCTAAGTCCACACCTAATTGACTCTTAGGTAAGTCTCGCAAATGTCCCATTGAGGCTTTGACCGTATAACGGCTTCCCAAGAATTTGCTGATTGACTTTGCCTTTGCTGGGGACTCCACAATAACAAGCGTTTTAGACATAATTTCACCTCAAATAAACTTAAAAAAGACTCTTACTTAACCCTTTCTTCGAGGTTCGAACTCGAATTGTTTCCTTACAAGAAAACAAGAGTTAATGACTTTGCTACTGCACTTTTATCCAAATTGGATTATTCTAAGTACTTAGGTTAACGTTGGTAAAACTAAGCCCTATCTTAACGCCTTTTTCATAGTATGTCTAGCACTCTCGAGCTAATACATAATATTGCCCTGGTAATTGTATGACTTTTCCGCCTAATTGCAGTTCCAATAAGGCCACCGAAATACTGGCCACGGGAAGTGTCGAGTGAATTGTAATCTGATCAATATGCAGAGGAACGTCACTTAACTGCTGAAGAATTGACCCAAGCTCCATTCCTTCTGGAAGCTCCTTTTCCTCACGCAAGAGTTCTGTCTTAATCGAACTATGACACGCATGTTTCGACCAGGCTGGCACTTCATTCAAGATGTCTTCGATCTCCTCTACGATTTTCGCTCCCTGACGCAGTAAATGATGAGCCCCCCTGCTCACCTTGCTAAAAATTGGACCCGGTACAGCAAATACTTCTCGCCCTTGTTCCAGTGCGAAATCTACCGTGATCAGAGCGCCGCTTTTTTCCGCCGACTCCACGACCAGAACCCCACGAGAACACCCGCTGATTAATCGATTTCGTGCTGGGAAGTTAACCGCATTGGGTGGCGTACCCGGTGTAAATTCACTCAATAATGCGCCTTTAGCCAAAATGTCCTCTGCAAGGCGCTGGTTTTCCAAGGGATATACCCGGTCAAGACCGCAGCCGAGAAAAGCCCAAGTCGTCCCCCCGCTATCAAGCGCCCCTTGATGGGCAGCAGTATCAATCCCTCGAGCTAGGCCGCTAGCAATGACAATTCCTTTAGCTGCAGCGTCGCGGGCCAACATCCGTGCAGCAGCTTTTCCATAAGCGGTCGCTTGGCGTGAACCTACTATTGCCAACACCTCTGAATCTCCGCGTAGCTGCCCACGATAATATAGAAGTTGAGGAGCATCCGCCAGCTCAGCTAGTAAGGGGGGATAATCCGGTTCATCCGGTGTGATCATCCGAATCCCCTGTTTGCTCAAGGACTCTCCAACCTCCCAAGGATCAATGTTATTTCTCCCTTTTAAAATCTCCCCAATCCATTTTCCCTGATATGCGACTTGTAGATATTTACTCTGAGGAGCCTCCCACGCTTTTACTGCACTTCCGAAGTAAGCAATAAGCTGACGTAAATGCTGGCTCCCCACACCGTTAATCGTGCGTAATGCCGCTCGAACAAGCTTTTCCTGTTCCATCCCCAATGTTCTCCCCTCCTTTGCCCTCCTTTTCTGGACAAAAGGACGCTTCTCCTGCGGAGAATATTGACGAATAACCATTTTTCAAGTGAAATAATGTAGAATTGATGAAAAATCATTCTTCTGACTCATCATCTTACTAAGATCTCCGACTTCATTTAACCTTTTATGAAAAGAACGCAGGTGAAAATCATCCGGATCGACACCGTTAACTACCTCCTCCCAAAGAAGAGGGGTGGAGACATGTCCTAACCGTGTAGGCCGAACACTGTAAATGCCTGCCATAGTCCTCCCTCTTCCATTTTGGAGATAATCAAGATAAACCTTCCCTTGACGGTTTTTGACACTTCGCTCACACGTACAAGATTCCGGGCGTTGAGTTACTAGAAAACGACATATTCCTTCAATGCCTTTTTGAACTTCAGGATAAGTATACCTGTCGTCTAATGGTAATAAGATATGAGCACCCGTTGAACCGGAGGTCTTGACTAGAAAATTCATCTTTAACTCGTGAAGAATTTCTCCCAACCATAAAGCAACTTTTATGGCATCCTGGGCTCCTGAGGGCGGATCTGGGTCAAGATCGAAGATAGCCCATTCCGGGTAGTCGGGCTTTAGGACACTCGATGCCCAGGCGTGCATTTCGATACACCCTAGATTCGTTAAATACACGAGCGTGGGTAGTTGGTCACAGACCAAATAGGTTAAACCATGTTTAGAATGGGGATCAATATATCTAGTTACCCACTCCGGTGCATGGGGAGGACACTCTTTTTGATAGAAATAGTCTCCGTCGATTCCATCCGGAAATCGAACCATAACAAAAGGACTATGTTTCAAATGAGGCAGGATTAAAGGAGCCATTTCCGTATAATACTGAATCAATTCTCCTTTAGTTATTTCCTGCTCTGGAAAATAAACCTTATTCAAATGGCTTATAGAGAGTGTTTTGCCCTCAACAACGATGGAGATCGTTTGATCGATCGATTTAGATAAGCTGGGCATGGCGCAATTTCCCTTCATCCGTCCATTCCAAAAACCGTGTTTTAAGAAGCATTGTGGGCTCAATCCACCGAATGGTTTCCCCATGCCTAGGGTTTGGCCCCATACCTTTGGTAAATGGACTTGATGACCTTTCTCTTATCGATAAAGCATCCTCACTTTTGAGGATATGTGTTACACCATTAGATACTGTTCCTACATACACTAATTCTGTTTCCAGCATCATTCCCAAACAAACGGCTTGTAAAGAGTTTCCTTTAAATTTAACCCCACCCACTAAAAAAGATTGTTCTTGAATTTTTTTATATTTTAACCAAGAGGAGTTTTTTCCTCCCCGGTACAAACTTGTGGGAGCTTTAGCCACCAGACCTTCCAATCCGAGTTGTTCAATGCCGTTCCAAAGTTTTGCACCGTCTGCAAACGTTTCAATCACATGACAACGCTCTGAAGGAGGAACTCTCTGTTCCAATAATTCCAAACGATCACGCAAGGGTTTATTACGCCAATCTTTCCCCTCCCAAAAAAGGACATCAAAAATGATATAATCTACCTCCAGCTCTAGATGCATGTGGGAACGGCTGTGTATCCTCCGTAGTAGAGACGGAAAATGAGGGGAACCCTCGCGCAGAACAACCACCTCTCCATCGATCATACTCTCCCTAGGTAACCAATTAAAGCTGTGATCCAACTCCGCAAAGCGCGCCGTGAACACCTTCTGCCCTTTTGTCTGAAATAGTATCCCCCGTGTGGATTTATAGGTAATCCAGCGCATTCCATCCCATTTCACCTGATATATATACTCACCCAACGGGAGCATTTCAACACGTCTGGGTTCCATGACTTTGATAGGAAATTGTACTTCATGCACGACTATGCTCCTTTCGCACGTTGGGCTGTCCGTTTTCGAGGAGTCAACGAAGACTTCGGTTTTTCTGCGCTTGCTTGATCTGGGTTTAATTGACCTTTTTCTTTTTCTGTCAGCGCAATACTTGCCCGCAAAGCATCCATAAGATCGACCACTTTCCTGCCTTTTTCTGGAGAATCCACTTTAAAGTTTTCCCCTGCTATTCTACTTTCGATTAACAATCCCATTTGTTCATGTAATTCATCGCGATATTTCTCGGGTGCAAACGGACGGGCTAAATTATCAATTAATTGACGAGCCATAGTCATTTCCGCTTCAGTCAGAATAACACGATCCCAAACCACATCCATATGACGGATTTCCTTCGGATAGTGCATCGTTTCCATGACGAGGCCTTTTTCAAAAACGCGTAGACAGGCCAAGTGTTGTTTTGAACGCATTGTCACACGAGCCAAAGCAACTTTACCACTCTCTTCCATCGCCTGAGAAAGTAAGTGATAAGCCTTCTGGGCAGTTTCTTCAGGAGAAAGATAATACGATTTCTGATAATATATCGGGTCAATTTCTTTTAAATCAATAAAATCGAGAATATCAATCGACCGGCTCATAGGTTGTTCCAAGGACTCCAAGTCTTTATCACTTAAAACAACATACCGATCCTTCTCATATTCATATCCCTTAACTAAATCAGCGGCATCAACCTCAATGTCGCAGGTGGGGCATTTTTTGATCGACCGAATCCGGTTCTGGCAATTTTTATGAAGGTAGTTAAATTTAAACTCTTGAGATTCTGTGGCCGCATGCATTTTTACCGGAACATTGACTAAACCGAAACTGATGGATCCTTTCCAAAGTGTATGCATTTTTCATCCCTCCTCATCTTAGTGTGAACATCATTGCAATAAAAATACACGACCTGCTGTGAGCTGTCGTGTTTTTATCGCCTTATCTTATAAAGTTAACAGATGGATAAACGAAAAGAAGTACGAACTGTTCTCCTGCTTCCTTGCGAGTCTTAAATGATTCTTTGTAAGAGACTTGTCCGTGACTCGAACAGTACGCCTGTGGTTAGAGCGACGGTCATGGATGACGAAAAGGAACATAGCTAGATGCATTCAGCGGAAGTTTCTTAGCTTAGAGAGTACACCAAGCGTTTTTGCGTCAATAAACGCAAATAGCGCCACATAACTCACGTCGTACCAATCTCCGTCCGACCCAAGCCAGAGGAAGTTTCTTAGCTTAGAGAGCACGGAGAGAGGAATTGCGTCAATGAGCGTAGTCGATATGGCGTTAAGAAACCATTGGTCGCACATTCAGAAAGCCCAGAGGTTATGCGTTTTAGCCTTAGCGACAAGCGAATAGCAATGGAACGTGCTAAGACACTTCCTTCCCAATTCGCTTCAACCCAAAAACAACAATACTAGCAAGTACAGCATAATCCTCCGTCGGCAAGATGGCAGGGGCAGACGCATCAAAGAGGATATTTCCAGACGCCGGGAATTCATCATCCGCTCTCCATAGAACCAAAGTCAATGGAATACGTGGAAGAACCCTAAGTGTGACCCCTACGTCTCCAAGTCCATTTGGCTGTCCTCCTAAAAGTGTCGCTACTTCTAGAAGTCTATCCGGATTAGAGCCAAAAATTTTTACTAGCGGATCAATGGCCCGCCCAGTAAACGGTTTAATATAGATGGCTCCACCTGGTAATTCTTTGTAAGAAATAAGTGTCCCGGTATCTAAGATTTCAGTGGGATTTGCTAAATAATGTAGAATCAATATTTGAGTAAAAACCGGTAATTCTCCTTCTGAAATCGGTACAGGTTCAAAATTACCGCTGGGATATTCAACCTTGTAATGCCCACCTAAAAAATCAATTGCTAACGCATTTCCGTCGATAGGATAACCCGAGCAACGGGCAATATCCTCTAAGGAGCAAGCACGGAACCTTTTAAGCGCGACCTCATGTGCTGCAGCATAATTTATCATCTATTTTCCCTCCTACTCCCTGTTGCCCTCGAAACAGGGTCTATCCATAATGTACTGATAACAGAATTTATTGACCTAAGGTCAGATACGTCTGTTGTAAGAGCAGTGCATCTTCTTCTAGGTTCGGGCTTTCGCAGATGGCCAACCCTTCCACACCAAATGTTAGACAGGCTTTCATCAATTCTTCATAACGTAAGTCAGATTCCTTTAAAACAAGGTGTCGCTTCTCGCCCTTTAATCCATATTCAATGCCCGAAATATGGAAGTGGACATTTTTTACCCAGCGATCTCCTAACCCCTCGGCAAGTTCATTAAGTATCTCACAAAACTCGTCATAAGAATTGTACCTTCCATTAGTCCGTGCATGAAGGTGGCTAAAGTCAATACATGGCAATACCCCTGAAACCTCTTGGGCAATCCGAATAGTTTCCGCCAGATCACCAAACTGGGTCCCTTTTCCCGTCGTTTCTGGGCGAAGAATTACGTTATTCCCCTCCGCATCGAGAGTTTCCCGCACGAATGTGAGCTCCCGAACTACCCTCGCAAGAACCACCTCCGACGAATCATCATGATTGAAAGCCGGATGAAAAATAGCACTCCGCACTCCAAGGATTTGCGAGATGCGTGCGGTATGAATTATTCGATCTCGGCTCGCCGTAATTTTCTCTGGCTCACGAGAGTTGAGATTAATATAGTAAGGGGCATGGCAAGACAAAGCAACATTTTCCTCTTTAGCTATAGCTCCGACTTTTCTTGCTTTTTCATCACCCATTCGCACCCCTTGAACAAATTCTATTTCTAAGGCACCGAGATTCAACTCACTAATACGTCGCACTCCACCTTCACTGGATCGTTCCGTTGAGGAAAGTGGGACTCCAGCGGTTCCAAATAATAATGACAAGAATGTTCACCCCGTCGCTGTTTTTCCTCACATTATAACCCCTTTCCGTGAAAAAGCCAATGCGCAAGAAGTCCCTCACCCCACTTGGATAAGGGACTTTTCTTCTTAAATCATAACCCCTTTTGTTCAATGCCACTAAAAAGAAAACCAAGATGGTCCGTTGAATTCATAAGGACTAATCGCCATTTACCATTGTCGTATTCAAAAACATTGATGCACGTGTTATCTTGTTTCATCTGCCAAAAATGAGTCTGTTCCATCTCAAGAATATCGCAAAGGACTGCTTTATTAACTGCATCATGCGCGACAACCAAGATAGTCTGTCCGTTATTTTTATTAACGTAGTCATAAAAGGCTTCCATTGCTCGCTGCCGAACATCTTCGATGTTTTCCCCATCCGGCATCTGAACACCTACCACCGTAGATCGCCAACGCTCTAAGAGATCTGGATACTGGCCTTCAATTTCTGTTGCATGAAGCCCCTCCCATTTTCCATGATTAATTTCTAGCAAACGTTCATCTTTATCAACTTTTAATCCATGTAAATCCGCACACATCATCGCTGTTTCATAGGATCTCGATAAAGGACTGGCATAGACTGCATCTAACGGGACATTTTTTAGGGCTTCTGCAACGAGTTTACCCTGCTTGATTCCCACAGGGCTAAGTGGCGTATCGATCTGCCCTTGGTATCGCCCTTCGAGGTTCCAGCTAGTTTCTCCGTGACGTACCAATATAAACCGAGTCTTTAGCGATTTCTTCTCTTCATCATTAAGATTGATACGAGTTTCCAGCGCTTTCGCTTCACTTAGCATCGAAATTCACCAGCTTGGCACCGAATATTCCATCTACCGCTTTGATTTTCAACAATGTATCATTGGGAACTTCGGCTTCCACCTCTAAAAACATAATGCTTTTCCCCACAACCTCAGTCCTTACGACCTGCATGCTCATAATGTTAATATTCTTTTCTCCCAATATAACCCCCGTCGCCCCAATAATACCAGGATGGTCATTATGAGGCACAATCAGCAACCATCCTTTCGGAGTAACATCCACACGGTACCCATTTATCTTGACTATCCGGGCTTCTTGGCCAAAGAGCGTGCCGGCCACTCGTTGTTCACCTTTATCTGTTCGGATACGAACACTGATTAAATTCGCGAAATGCTCCGTTTCTTCGCTCTTAACCTCCCGTATTTTTATACCCCTTGATTTTGCAACAGTTTGGGCATTAATATAGTTCACGTCTTCTTGAAGGATAGGGTTCAATACCCCCTTCAAGGTGGCGATCGTCAACATTTTGCTGTCAATCTCGCCAATTTCCCCTTTGTACTCCACTTCAATCGTCTGAATCCGACCTTCAGCCAGATAAACAGCTAACGTACCCATTTTTTCTACTAGCTGAAAATATGGTTTAATAAACTGCATAACCTGGTGGGGGACTGGTGGCATGTTGACAGCGGTCGTCACTGGATCACCGTTTAAGGCGGCCAAAACCCCTTCAGCCACGTCCACAGCAACCCCCACCTGCGCCTCCTTAGTGGATGCCCCCAGGTGCGGTGTAACGATGACATTTTCCAGCGTCAAAAGCGGGTTGTCCGCAACAATAGGTTCCTTCTCGAAAACATCTAAAGCAGCTCCAGCCACAATGCCCGCCTCAACGGCCTTAATCAAAGCCCCCTCATCGATCAATCCACCCCTAGCACATTGAACAATCCGTATGCCTTTCTTCATTTTAGCGAAAGCATCTTCATTCAATAAGTGCTTGGTTTCTACGGTCAGGGGCATATGAAGGGTAATAAAGTCAGCCTGTGCGTAAATCTGATCGAGTTCGGCCAACTCGATCCCTAAATCTTGGGCTCTTTCCTCGCTGATAAACGGATCATAGGCCCAAACTATCATCTCAAATGCAAGGGCCCGTTTGGCGACTCCGGTACCTATCCGCCCCAGCCCGATAACCCCTAGTATTTTCCCTCGCATTTCCACGCCCAGGAATTTACTGCGCTCCCATTTTCCCTCTTTCATAGAGCGGTATGCTTGTGGAACATTCCGGGCTAAAGCCAGCATCATGGCCATGGTGTGCTCTGCGGCGGCGATGGTGTTTCCATCGGGTGCATTAATAACCATAATTCCTTTTTCTGTAGCTACCTGAATATCGATGTTATCTACCCCAACTCCAGCCCGGCCAATCACTTTAAGATTGGTTGCCGCCTCGATGACTGCTCTCGTGGCTTTCGTCTCACTACGGACAACCAAGGCGTCATACTGGGGAATTACCGCAATCAGTTCGTCCGGGGATAAGTTATAACGGACATCCACCTCATGTGCTTGTTGTAATATCTCAACCCCTTGACCTGAAACTTTGTCGCTGACAAGAATCTTCATTTTTACCCCTCCATGATATATTCTTGGATTGCCATCACTGTTGCACCCAGTTTGTTTTTTGCCAACCTACAAGTTCTGAAACACCCCTTAATATCAAGTCATACCAATGTCCCGATGTGTAATCACAGATCATGCATCTTTTCTTAACATCACCACTCCTATTAACTGTATTTGGGAACTTACTTCAGATTAATCTGAAAAATACAAAACCCACCCCAATCTCTTGGGGCGGGAAATTCCGCTGTGCCACCCAGTTTAGACCATTACAACACCAAGTGACGCCAAAAATATAACACCTCTCATCTCTAAAAGGGACGAGAGGTTATCCCGCGTTGCCACCCAAGCTGCCTAAACGGCCAACTCTATAACCATGGTATCGGGCGGTACCCGTCACGATTCATCATCGGACACTCCGGGATGGAATCCTATGCTTAATTCACCGACTCGCACCGACTGTCGGTTCTCTTTAGAACTGCGCATTGGGCTTTCCCATCATTGCTTTACAATTTGTTATTGTTAAGATTATAAAATGTCCACGCATCGAAGTCAAGTGTTTTCTTGTGTAATACATTATTCATTGAAAAGAGGGTATTAATTCCTCATTTCCCAGAAAGTTACGAGTTCTTTCTACATATTAAATTAAGATAAAGTTATACTAATAATACTTTCATCAACAGTGTTGTTGAAAGAAACTGTCCAACCGAAAGGAGGATTCCTCATGTCAAGAGGACGCAATAGCATCATGTCTTACCAGTTAAAAGAACAAATTGCCCAAGAGTTAGGTTTTGCGGGGACCCTTCAACAAGAAGGATTTGGAGGAGTTTCTTCAAGAAACTGTGGTAACATGGTGAAAAAGGCTATTGAATTAGCAGAACGCAATCTTCCCAGGAACAACATGACTTAAGACTCGTCAAGAGGTAAAATCTTAACAATTAGAAAAGCGAAGGACTTATTTATTTAGAAAAGTCCTTCGCTTTAATATTCATTGGGTTACCCGTCCTAAAACCTGCATGCTCTGAGTTGTTCCATTGCATGGTTGTGCGAGAGTTGTCCTGACTATGTGCGTGTATTATTAGCAAAACTTAATCCTGCCCGTTTGAGGATCTATCATGAGACCGTGAACTTTAATCGCCAAAATCATTTTGTCTAACAATCTAGACATGATACACCCCTCCTTGAACGTAAGTCTACTCTAATATTCATCTGGCAAAGTTCTCAATTGTGCCACACTAAACACAGGCCCATCAAGGCAAACATAACACGACCCGATATTACACCGGCCGCATTTGCCTATGCCACATTTCATGCGCATTTCTAAGGTTGTGATTATGTTTTCCGGCGAAAACTTTAACTCTTCCAAGATATTCAATGAATATTTAATCATAACGGGGGGACCGCACAAGATGCAGACCGTGTTAACATCAGCCTTGGGGTAAAGTTTTTTTAATAGATCAGGAACAAACCCGATATTACCTTGCCAATCTTTGTCGCCCTGATCGACAGTGATGGAGGTGTTGAAATTTGCAGCTGCCGGCCAGATTTTTGAGAGGTCTTCTTTGAAGACTAAGTCTTGAGGGGAACGAGAGCCATAGATTAACCGTAAATGACCAAATTCGGTTCTGTGATCTAAAACATAGTTTATCAAAGAACGAACCGGAGCCAACCCGATTCCTCCGGCAACAAATAACAGGTCTTTTCCCTGACAATGGTTAAGTGGAAATCCATTGCCATAAGGTCCCCGAATACCTACCGTTTGACCAACTTCTACCTCATGGAGGGCATTGGTCACAGTGCCGACTCTTTTCACGGTTACTTCAAGGCAGTTTTCCCCGACACTGGCGGAAAAAATAGCCTCTCCTACTCCAAAAATAGAAAGCATCACGAGTTGTCCGGGTGCTAGTTGAAAGGGGAGTTGGTCGTTAAAAGTAGAAATATAGAAAGTTTTAGTATCGGGTGTTTCTTGCGTAATATGTCTTATTTTCCCTTTAATAGGGAGGAGAGCGTTGATTCTTTTGATGTCTTCAACCGTAGCGGGCTGCGGAATAGAATTAGCCATTGACTTCCGCCTCCTTTACTTGTTGTATAACCTGAGTTATTTCTAAATTTACTGGGCAAGTAACTAAACAACGTCCACAACCAGTACATAGAAATTTACCATACCGTTCGGGAAAATAT
>Ga0307377_10000170_pt1 | contig 88399 bp, 101 predicted proteins | sample TR3MG_FD_202535 | JGI IMG/M metagenome (GOLD analysis project Ga0307377, IMG submission 202535) | Soil microbial communities from Risofladan, Vaasa, Finland - TR-3 | ecosystem: Environmental > Terrestrial > Soil > Coastal area > Acid sulfate soil | place: Finland: Risofladan, Vaasa | collected...
CGCTAATTGCCGTTGGAGACGTGATGCTCGGCCGAATGGTTAATGTCCAAATGTTAAAATACCAGGATTTTAAATATCCTTTTCTGAAAACTGCTTCAACTATCGCCGCCGCTGATATCACTTTCGGCAATCTGGAATCACCAATCATCGACAATTGCCCTACCACCTCTGTCGGAATGATTTTTTGCAGTCGGGAAGAGGCCATTGAGGGGCTTAAATTTGCCGGGTTTGATGTTTTGTCAATCGCTAATAATCACATTCTCAATCACGGGCCAGAAGGACTTTCCCAAACCACCGCGCTTTTAAATAAAAATGGAATCCTTCCTTCATCCAACCAATTAACCAGCTATCTTGCTAACAAGCTAACTTTCGGTTTTCTTTCCTTTGACTTAGTCACTTATCCCAAAGCGGCCGTGGTAGAAGAAGTAAAGAAAAATGCGAATAAAGTAGATGTTCTCGTTGTCTCTTTGCACTGGGGGGGCGAATATCAAAAAGAGCCTCTGCCCTGGCAAAAAGACCTGGCTCACCAAATTATTGATTCCGGAGCAAAAGTAATCATCGGTCATCATCCCCACGTTACTCAACCGACCGAAAAATATCAAAGCGGCTTAATTTTTTATTCTCTGGGCAACTTTATTTTTGATCAGCCCTGGAGTGAGAAAACCAAAAAAGGGAAAATTGCCAAAGTTGTCTTTGAAGGGAAAAATATTAAATCTTATGAAGAAATCGCGATTTATATTGCTGATTATTCTCAACCGCAATTTTCCCAGTAAAAGGGGGGGGTCTAAAGTTTGAAAGACCCCCCTTCGGGAGTTATCTTGTCGCTGCCAGCACCGTTACTCCAATTGCCTCTAACACCGCACCCCCCGTTACCAGCCATCTGATTGGAGGATATCTCCTGGCAATGTAAACGTGCACTCCTACGCCAACCGCGGCGATTACCACCCCAACGACTCTTACCCAACTCATTTCACCCCTCCGCTGTCAAAGTTTGCCAAGTTCTTAATCTCAGCCCAAAGAGAAAAGACCATGGACAATCTTGACCAGAATTTTATCCAAAGAAAAGAGGGTCCGCAAGCAAAAAATTATCTCAAAAAGAGACTGGCAATGAAGGGAACTAAGGCCCCCAGAAGAGTCAAAAAGATATTTAGGACTCGGCTTTTCTTGTGAATTTCCGGAATCAAATCTGAAGCAGCCACATACAAAAAGCTACCCGCGGCAACCGCCAAAAGCAGCCCCACCAAACCACTGTTAGTTTTTCCCAAGAGGAGGAAAGAAATAACCGCCCCAAAAGGAGTGGCCAGGGCCACCCAGACTGAATACTTAATGGCTTCTCTAACCGAATAACCGCCATAAAGCATTATGGCCATTGAGGATACCCCTTCAGGCAATTCATGCAATAAGACCGCCAGCGTCGACAGAATCCCTAAAGCAAAGGAAACTTCAAATCCGGCCCCGATAACCACTCCGTCGATTAGAGAATGGACAAAAAGCCCGACCCACGAAACCAAAGTAAAAGTCTCATGTGGAGGACATTCTCCTCCCTCTTCGCAGGTGTGAAGCGTTAGGGCATGTTCCAAAATATAAAAAGCCAAAAAAGAGATTAGAGTGATAAAGAGAGCGCCTTTGCTTTGGTCAAGTGCCTCCGGCAGAAGGTGAACAAAAGAAAAGGAAAGCAAAACGCCAGCCGAAAAAGAAATAAGATAAATTAAATTCTTTTGGGCCCATTTTTCTTGCTTAACAATTAAATAAATCCCCAAGAGGGTGGCCAAGCCAGCCAGTGAGCCAAAGATGAGAACATTCAGAAATGGCATTTCACTTTTTATTATAGAGAATTCCGAAGAGATTTGCCTGCCCGAGGAACTCCCGGCGATCAATAAACGGTTTCTCCACCCAAACCGGTCCAGGAACAATTAAGTCCTTAGCCCAAATAACGCAGGGCTGAATTACCTCCACTAAACTAAAGCCTTTATGGATAATGGCTTGACGCAAAATTTCCTCCATCGCTTTAATATTGGAAGCCAAAGCCCGAGCAATGAAAGTCCCGCCGGAAACGGCTGCCAAATCAATTGCCGAAAGCGCTTCATAGAGATTACCATGAGGAGTAGAGCGAGTGACTGCCCCTTTGGGAGTGGCCGCGGAAGCTTGACCGGTAGTTAAGCCGAAGACATAGTTGTTATTGACAACGACGGTAATGTCATCATTTCGTTGAGCGGCATGAATTAAATGATTGGCCCCCTCGGTGACAATGCCCCCCTCTCCTCCCTGAGCAATGACGGTCAGCTTGGGGTTAAGTACTTTTGCTCCAACAGCAACCGGAATTGAGCGGCCATGCAGAGTGGCAAAACCGCAAACATTCAAGAAATTAACCATATTGGCGGAACAGCCAATATCATAAGTCAAAACGATATTCTTTGGCTCAAGTTTATTTTCTACGATGGCTTTTTTGAGAGCCGCTAAAAAAGCGTAAGCCCCACAGCCCGGACACCAGGTTGGCTCTTGAGAAGTAAATAAAGCTTTCTCGTCTATCATAAGCAACCTAAGCTACTTAAGTAACCTAGCCAATTCTTCCTTATAAAAAGGCCTCCCGTTATCTTTCAAAACTCTTTTTGGCCTTAAACCGGTTTCTTTTTCAATTAAATCTACCAGCTGCCCGGAAAAATTCCCTTCAACCACGATTAGTTTCTTGGCTTGGCGAAGAATTTCCTCCGCTTCTTTTGGAAAGGGCCAGGGCCGCCAAAAATGAACAAGATTATAGTCGGGGTGAGTTGTAATGAAATCTAAAAGAATTTCTTTAGTCGAACCCCAACCGACCAAAGTCGTTTCCGCTCCCTCTTCCCCATATTTCTCCACCCCTCCCTTTAACCCAATCAGTTTTCTTCCCCTTTTGGCCATCATTTCTTCCCTAATTCCAACCTCATCCGTTGAGAAGCCATATTCATCGTGCTCGTAGGAGTTGGTCAAAAAAACGGTCTGACCGGGAAAGGCTCGGGGGGAAATTCCATCAAGAGTTAGGGCATACCGCCGATACTCTCCTTTGCCGTCGAAAAGTTTCCCGCGGTCAATTCTAACCACCACTTTATCCAAAATTTCTTTCAGGCGACTAAAACAGCTTTCGGCCAAGTATTTGTCGGTCAATAAAATGACTGGCACTTGATAGCGCTCGGCTAAATTAAAAGCTTCGGCTCCTAGCCGATAAGACTCCTCTAAATCGCCCGGGGTCAACACTATCCGGGGAAACTCGCCGTGACCGGCATTAATGACAAAGTTTAAGTCTGCTTGGGAACTAAAGGTCGCCATGCCTGTCGAGGGGCCAGTGCGCTGACCAACAACAATTACCACCGGAACTTCGGCAGCCCCTGCCATCCCCAAGGCTTCTACCATTAAGGAAAAGCCGCCGCCGGAAGTGGCAACCATTGCTCGGCCACCAGCATAGGCAGCGCCAATAGCCGCATTTATCCCGGCAATTTCATCTTCCGGCCGGAATAAATTCACCTTAGTCTTAGCCAACATGCTTAAAATCGAATTTATCGGCGTCATCGGATAAATGGCGGCAAAACTGCATTCAGCCGCCAAAATTCCTTGAGTCAAAGCCTCGTTGCCGGATAAATTGCTAATCTTCCCCTTAATACCTTTGGTTTTCACCTTTGCCATCCCCCAAATATCTTTTGCTTTCTCGAAACCGGCCACGGCTGCCTTTAAATTAAGATCCTTAATTGTTTTCTTCTCGGCAAAATCTTCGGCCAATTGTTCTTTCAACACTGGCAAGTCAAAACCCAAAACCGCCCAAAGAAAACCTAAAGCGGCGCTATTGGCCACTAAGGGATTGCCCAACTTGTCAGCAATTCCTCCCAAACCAATATCACCAGCTTCAAAATTCAAACCGCCTTCAATCACTTCATCCTGATGGGCCAATAAATTGTCCAGACCGAAGGCCAAAAGGAGATTAACTTTTTCTTGAGGTGAAAGAAACTGACGGGAAGAGAAAACCACTTGAACGTGATTATCGCCCCCCCGAATCCGCGAAGGATACTCGGGATACATTAAGCTAAAAAAACCTAAGCGGTTTAAGGCCTTGCTTAAGGTTTCTCCGGCCTGCATCATCCCTGCTCCGGCTGGCCCGGAAATTTTAATGGCAAAACGGTTTTTCATTTCTTTTTGCTCTCATAATCAGCAATCGCTTTCTTCACCGCGTCGGCGGCTAAGACAGAGCAGTGCCTTTTGACCGGAGGAAGACCGCCCAAAGCTTCAGTAATTGCTTGATTAGTCAACTCCATTGCCTCTGACAATGGCTTGCCTTTAATCATTTCTGTAGCGATTGAACTCGTGGCAATGGCTGCCCCACAATTATGAACAGCGAACCCCTTGACCAAGTATGAATTGGGTTCTCCCAAAACTTGAAAATTATAAACCAAACCCTGAAACTTTTCTCTTTTTATTTCTCTTATTGGAACAAGAAAATAACTTTTGCATTTACGGACCAATTTATTTTTTGTCTTTTTCAATTTAAAGGAAACTAAATACTGAACGGAGTCCTTAAGTTTTCGACCTTCGATAAAGCAATTGGTTTTAAAAATTTCTCTTATTGACGCAAAGATCCCCCCCCTTACTAATATTTCCTGTACTTGAATCGCCAATGATCTGGAAGTGGTAATCATCCTGTAAGTTTCAGTATCCCTGAGTCTCCTTTTATAAACATCGCCATCGTCTAACATAAAAGCTTTTACCATCTCCCATTGTTTACTAAAAGGTAGCCTAAGAAGAGTTTCAGACAAGCACTTTTTTCTTGCCAATCTCGAACAGTTTAAAATAAAAAAATCTGCCCATTTTTTTGAACAAAACCTTATTTCTGTGACATTTCCTCGAGTCCGTTCTGAAGTTTTTTTATTAGTAATTCCTAGTACTAATGATCTTACCTCATCAATTAAATTCCTCTCGTTACAATTAAAGGAAAAATTAGTCACACTTCCGGCTGTAATATAACCTTCAGAAAGGTAATAACCTAAGAGTCTCATCAGCCTCTTGGAGAACAATTTATTATCAATTGTTTCGTTACTATAAGGAAAAACCAAATAATCGCCTATCTCAAGCTTATCAGCTCTGGAATAATCTGGGTCTGCAGAAGTAACTTCCTCATTATCAACTCGCAACCAACTACATTTAGAGCTACTTCTCCTGGTTTTTACCAAAGATTTTCTTTTTAGACAAAATATTGGGTGATTCGGCGTCACGGAAAATGAATTAAAAGGAGAAACAAAAGGAATTATAGTAAGGAGTTCGCCTTCATAATTTCTCGTAAAAAGATTGGAACTTAGAGTTTCTTTTCCTTCGCCATTTAAAACTTTCGTCCCGCCAATAAGACTCCCAATTGTTAACCATTGACTGTTAGCGAGAACGGTTTCTTCTTTATCTGGTAAACAGCCAAGAGTTTGAAATTTAGCATCCTTGATAATTTCCTGGCCATCTTTTTTACCGACTTTAATAAAAAGTCGCATCACGTCCCCACAAACAGGATTACCCACCGTTCCCACTCCATCAGGATCTTTCATCTCCCCTATATTGCGCGGGTGTTGGAAATGGTCCAAAACTTTCTCCGAATAAAGAGCTTTTAAATCCGCCATTTTAAGGTAATTCCTCCGTTTCCACACATAATTGAGGAGCAATCGCTCTCAATTCTTTAATAATGAGGGGTAGTTTTTCAAGGACATAATCAATTTCCTCTTCCGTTGTCCCTCTCCCCAAAGAGAATCGCACCGAACCATGGGTCTCCTCGGGCTTAATCCCCATCGCCGAAAGAACATGTGAGGGCTTAAGCTCTCCCGAAGTGCAAGCTGAGCCGGAAGAAGCGGCAATCCCTTCAGCATCCAGCCGGAGCAAAATCGCCTCCCCCTCGGCCCCATTGAATCGAAAAGAAGCGATATCCGGTAGCCGCTTTACCGGGTCCCCAGTCAAGAAAGCCTCCGGAATTTTTTCCAACACCCCTTTGATTAATTTATCTCGCAACCTTGTAACCTTGAACTTTGAACTTCTAACTTCTAACTGAGCCAACTCCAACGCTTTAGCGGCACCAATGATAAGAGGAGTTGGCTCTGTCCCGGGCCAAAGGCCCTCTTCGTGATGGCCGCCATAAGTAATCGGGTCAATTTTTGTGCCTTTCTTAAGATACAAAATACCCACCCCTTTAGGACCACCGAATTTATGGGCCCCCAGGGAAAGTAAATCCACCCCCAACTTTTTGGCGTTAATCGGCAGATACTCAACTATCGTGGCCGCGTCAGTATGAACATGGGTTTTAGGGTTTTGCGCTTTGACAATTTTAACGATTTCCTCCAAAGGCTCAACCGTCCCCACTTCATTATTAGCCCACATTACCGAAACCAAAATTGTTTCCGACCTAATAGCCGACTCCAAGGCTTTCAAGTCCACTATGCCGGTCGGGCCAACCGGCAGATAAATGACGGCAAAGCCCCCTTTTTCCAAAACGTGGAAAACATCCAAAGCCGCGTGGTGCTCAATTTGAGAAGTAATAAGATGTCCCTTGCCGGCCGCCCGAGCAACACCTAAAATCGCCAAATTATCGCTTGTGGTCACTGAGGAAGTAAAAATGACTTCTCTTGGTTCGGCTCCCAGTACCGCGGCCACCGCCGCTCGAGCTTGCTCTACTGCCTCCCGCGCTTCTCGGCCCCAAGAGTGAATACTGGAGGGATTACCGAATTTCTCGGTCCAATATGGACACATTGCCTCCACTACTTCCGGCCTTACCGGAGTCGTAGCGGCATAATCTAAATAGACTTTTTTCATTTTTTTATAGTCCAAAACAACTCCCGCCTTCGGGACAAGTCAGCTTAACACGGTAGAAAACCTCTCTCCCCTGCTTCCGACTGGTCAAAATCCCCTCTTTTTTCATTTGCCGCAAATGATAGGAAACCGTCGGCTGGCGCAATTTCATTACCTGGGTTATCTCATTGACGGTTTTCTCTCCGTGAGTTGCCAGGTGTTCATAAATTTTGCGCCGGGAAGGGTCTGCCATTTGAGGAACGGCAAAAGGGCAGCAAATATTAAAATCTGTCATAAATATAGATGGTAATCTATATCTTTTCTCTTGTCAATACTTAAATTAACAACAGTTTATCTAGATGTTAAAAAATCAGGTAAAATATCTGTATGCGGAAAGAATGGCAAAAGATTATCTCTACCGGCTGGCAATCTTGGAGTAATTCAAATTTTTTAATCTTAAAAGGGCTGAAATGTAACTCCCCTCCCTTTGTGGAAATCCCTCCCAAAAACTTCCGCTTCTTACCGTCAAAATTAAAACCGCCGGCTAAAGGCTGGTGTTCCTGGTACGCTTTTGGCGATGATATAAACGAGGAAAAAATTCTAAACCAATCTCGGTGGTTCTCACAACACCGGGAAATACCAATTAAATATATTCTTATCGATGATGGATGTGCTTCCCACGGCGACTGGCTGACACCTCTGCCAGAAAGGTTTCCATCGGGCCTTAAATCTCTTGCTCAAAAAATAAAGACTCTAGGATTCAAGCCGGGATTGTGGATTGCTCCCTTTTGGGTCCATCCCAACTCCAATCTTGCTCAAAATCATCCTGACTGGTTAATCCAAAACCAGGGAAAGCCTCTTAGCCACCCTTTCTGGGACAATCTTGTCACCCAAAAGCATTACCTCTTGGATATCCGTTTACCAAAGGTAGAAAGTTATTTAAAAAAGGTAATAAAAACCCTTACCCAAGATTTTGGCTTTGAGCTTTTGAAATTGGACTTTCTCTATTATCCCTATTTCTATCCCAAAATTAAGCCCAGGATAGCTTTTAGGTTATTAAGAAATTTTCTTCTGGAGATTAAAAGGCAACACTCCAATGTTTACACCATCGGCTGTGGCTGTCCCCTTTTACCCGCCCTTAGGGCAATTGATTCTCTACGCATCGGGCCGGATATCACCAGGCCGTCTTTATACGGAATTCCTTTTTTAAATCGCCTTATTAACACCTATCTTTTTCGTGCGGTTTCAGATAGTGTTAAAAAACGTCTTTTTACCAGGGTATTTTGGAATCTTGACCCAGATGTTTTCGTCTGCAGCCCCCAGACTGGTCTTTCTGAAAATCAGATTCTTTCCCTGCAAAGAACAATCAAGGGTTGCCGAGGAAACATCTTCCTGAGCGACGATATGACTAAACTAACCAGTGAAGAAATCAAAAAATTTATCCTCCCTCTATTCCAGAAGTAAGCAAATATTTATTCGCCAGCAGTTTTCTCCGGTGGCCCTAAAACTTACTTTCTAGTTAAGACAAAAATTTCCCTCGAGACTGTTTGGCCGGGGCGGAAATAAACTATCGAACCCCTGGCAGTTAAATTAAGATTCAGTTTTCCTCCACCTTCCGGCTTTTGAGGAATAAAATCTCTTGATTCAAAACCAAGGGAAGAAATTTTATCCAGAATATTCAGGGGGAAAAACTGACCTTTAAACCGAAAAACTGGGAAAATCATCACCACTACCCCATCATCACGAAGCACTTTCCGAAACTCCTCAAAGGCCGCCAGATAAAGCTTGCCCAGTTTTGAAATCTCATTCTCAATCTGCCCCAAATGAAAAGCTTTGGCTCCGGGCGAACCCAAATATGGCTCGGTGACAATCGCATCAACGGTCTTAAAGTTTATCTTGGAGGCAATTTTCTGAACATCCTCCTTAAAAAGCCTTAGCTTATAGTCCTCCTTCTTTAAACCAAATTTGCCAAAAAGCCAGTCAAGATTAGTTTCGGTATCTCTAATTGACTTCTCGCTGGAATCCGAGCCAATTAGGTTCCGGTAACCAAGCAAGGCCATTTCCTGCAAGAGAGTCCCGCTGCCACAAAAAGGGTCCAGCAAGAGTTTGTCTTTATCCTTGAGGGCCAGATTAACCATCATTTTCGCCAGTTTCGGCGGAATCATTCCCGACCGAGGATCTCTGGCTGGCCGGCCATAATCACGAGCGCTATAACCTTCATAATCCTGGACCGCCAAGGTTTTTCCGACGAAGACCTCTTCCTCACCCACCCCCAAAACCAGCTCAAAACCTTTATCTAAAAGTCCCCTTTGGTCGACAATTACCGTGGATAACTCTTTCTCCTTGACAGACAAATAATTAGTCTCCACCCCTATCTCCCCTAATCTTCCCTTAATTTCCCTTAAAATCTTCGGCACTAAAAAGAAAGTATGGTTTACCTCCTTAAATTTTCCCCCCACCCCATAAACACTTATTCCGAAACGAGGATTTTCCATTCCTGGAGGAAGGAAAAACTGGCTAAACTCTTCTTGGGCTACCTCTGCCAAAAAATTTTCCGGGAAATTCTTCAACGGGTAACTTTTAAAAACCTGCCCGATCTTGGCCGCACTCCCCAGTTCCTGCACTAGCGGCCGGACATTCAGTGGCTCTTCTGTTTTAACCACTAACACTTCTTCCGAAGCCTCAATAATCTCTAAATTCACTCTTTTTTTTTGGAGAATATTCACGATATCAATTTTTGAAAGAGTGTGATTAGTGCCTAAAACAAAAAAGTAAATCTTCATTGAAGTAATTATACCGCACCAAACCTAAATTTCAGTCCATTACTGGAAAATTCTTAAATCAAATCGCTATAATAAAACCAAATTGTTATAATATCTAAAATTTAGTTATTCTAAGGAGGGAAAATGGCTCCATATTTTGAGACTGAAGCCGGCATCGAAGCAGGTGAACCTAGTGATTACGGGTTTGCCATGCGATCATCTCCTCAACACTTATGGAGAAAAAGTAGCCCCTAACCAAACCTAAAAGCTTTATCCGTAGGAAAAACGGAACGTTTTATCCGCAGCCAAAGCGATAGGCTTTATCGCCCAAAAAACCGTTGACTTCACTTTTGATCATTGAACCCTGGAGCAAAACTGCTGGATAAACAGTTAGCTCGCCAAAGCGACGGTTGATTCTGTCCATTGCCGTCACCAAAGCTTCTTTTCTCTTTTCTTCCGGAAAAAGATTTAAGGTTAGCTCGCTTTTCGGTTGCAAAAGGCTCAACCATACTCCCAGGAATCTAATCGAGCTTGGCCACTCCATTGCCTCAAAAAGTTTCCAAGCCACTTCAAAAACATCTTTCCCCGAGTCAATAAAATATTTTAAAGTTTTGTGTTTTCCCTCGCCTAAATTGTCTCCTCTCACCGCAATCCCCACCTCCCGCCCGGCCATCCCCATTTCTCTGGCTTTAAAAGCCGCTTCTTCACAAAGATTTCTTAGGGTAGCCCTAATTACCTTTTGATCTTTCGTGTCGGCATACAAAGTAAAAGTCCGCGAAACACTCTTTGCTTTGAGTCCGCCAGCTGGCGGATCCCCGATTCTTACTAAAAGAGAATCATCTTCTCCATAAGAGAGTTTTTTTAATTCAATTGCCCAAAAAGGACCAAAGGCAGCCTGGAGATATTCCAAAGGAATGGCTCTAAGCGTTTGGAAATTAGTAATCCCCTTCGCTAAAAGTTGCCGCTCAAGACGGAAACCGAGACCGCAAATATCGGACAACCGTCGAGAAAACAAAACGGCGTCCCGATTCTCCGGAGTTACCTCAAATATCCCGTCCGGCTTTTTTAAGGCTGATGCTAATTTGGCCAATAAACGGTTATAAGATATCCCTATTGAGCAAGTAATGTATTCGCCTATTTCCCGCCGCAGCTTCGCCTTAATTTCCCGGCAAAGTTCAAAAGTTCCCCCGAAAAGTGAAGCCGTTTGCGTGACATCCAAAAAAAGTTCATCAATAGAAAAAACCTCCAAGTCGGGGGAAAACCCCGAGCAAATCTCCATAAATTTTTGGGAGACGGCGAAATATTTATCCATTTGGGCCGGAACGAAAACAATCCCCAGGCATAGTCTTTTGGTGTCATAAATGCTGCTGCCAGTTTTAACCCCAAATTTCTTGGCCTCTCGAGAGGCAGCGATAACGCAAGTTCTGCCCTCCCCTTTGATAACTCCCACCGGCCGGCCAACTAGCCCAGGATTAGCCTGCTGCTCCACCGAAGCAAAAAAAGAGTCCATATCGAGATGCAGGATGCATTTCTGCATAAATTTTCAATTCCTAATTTTCAATTCACAATCAATTTACAATGACGCAATTACCAAACTGTTTTCAATAAAAATTGTAATTATAAATTAAAATACTTTTGTTACCTCCCACGAGAATTTTTCTCGATTAAACGCTAATTCAAAAACCGCCCCACCCGTGTCCACGGAAAAATAGAAAACTTTTTCTCGGCCAATGTTTTTCGAATAAGAGAAAACCGTCTGAAGAACTTTATAGCGCCGGTTTCGCCAGGAAAAGGCAATTGGCCGGATTTGGCCGTTTTCAAAAATAGTCGCCACCCGAATTTCCTCATTAATCAGGGTTGTCATTAGTTTACTTTAACCGAATAAAACCCGAAGAGTCAAGGAGAAAAACCCTTTAACCGAAACAGATAGTCCAAAGGACTATCTGTTGAAAAGGAGACAGCAAACTTTTATCTAGTTAGGCGCCCATTTTGGCGTGATACTTACGGCTCCGAGCCAAGCCGCCTTTCCGGCCGGCCTCAGCGTGTCGTGCTGAATCACCGAACCAGCCCCTTCCTTTAGAAGAGCGTTGAGTGGCATCATCTTCTTCCGATTCTTCTTGAATTCTTCCCTTATCACTATCGGCCATTTCGTTTCACCCCCTTTCTATCATTTATAGTAATAATTGAAGATAATATTTTGCTTGCGTGAGGTTTTTATAAGAGTTCGGTAAGAACTTTGTAATAAAGATTGCAAGCGACAGGAAAGCGTAATATAATCAGCAGCGAGCCAGAGAGAACCGTTTAAAGCAGTAAAAAATATGATGAAAAGTATCCTTGCGGTTGAAGACGACCAAGACATACGTGATTTTCTAAAAGAACTATTAACCGATCACGGTTATTTAGTCCAAACCGCCACCAGGGGAATTGAAGCGCTTAATCTAATCAAAAAAACGGCTCCGGATTTAGTGGTCCTTGATTTAGGCCTACCGGACATTGATGGCGAGAATGTCTGTGGCCAAATTAAAAAAGACCATCAGCATTTGCCAATCATTATTCTTACGGCTAAAGACGGTGTGCCTAATGTTGTCCATGGTCTGAATTTAGGAGCAGATGACTATATGACCAAACCCTTTGATGGAGACGAGCTTCTGGCCAGAATTAAAACCCGGCTGAGAAATTTACCCGGCAATGAAACCAAAATGAAAATTGCTGATTTAGAACTTAATCCCGCCAATCACGAAGTCAAAAGGGCGGGCAAACTGATTAAACTCACCCCCCAGGAGTTTAGACTCCTTCACTATTTAATGATTAACAAAGACCGAATTCTAACGCGGGACATGATTTTGAGCCGCCTCTGGGATTCTTCACCGGATATCGAAACCCGAGTAGTTGATGTTTACGTTGGCTATTTAAGAAAAAAGATTGATTTGAATTTCAAGAAAAAACTTCTTCATTCCATTCGCGGCTTTGGTTATATGATTCAGGATTAAGCGTGACCTTTCCTTATGGGCAGAGAAAAAGAGAAGGTCGTCCCTTCCTGAGGCCGGCTTTTAACCAAGAGGTTTCCTCCGTAATGCTGGGCAATCTGGCGGCTAATATATAAGCCCAGCCCTACTCCATTGACTTCGTTTTTGGAAAGGGCGGAGCGAAAAAAGGGCTGAAAAATCTTTTCTTGGTCTTCTTGGGAAATACCGAAGCCGAAATCTTGAATGAAAACAAGAAGATGGTTCTTATCGCGGTTAAGCCGAATAATTACCTTTTTTGCTCTGGGCGAGTATTTAACAGCATTAGAAAGAAGGTTGGTCAACACTTGACCAATTCGGGATTTATCGGCGAAGATAAATTGATTGGTCTTCCCTTCCAGGATAAGCTGATGATTAGGCGCGATTGCCTGACAATCGGCAATTACTTCTCTAGTCAGGGCGTCAAAATCAAAAACCTCTTCCCGAAACTCCAGCTGGTCAGCCCGAATCCGGGTTAAATCAGTTAAATCGCTGATTAATTGCGCTAAACTATCAACTTTACCGTTAATCCGTGAAAGGTAGGAAAGGGTTTCCTGGTCGGCCGTTTTTTCCAATCGCTTAAACACTAGTTGGGCAAAGCCCTTAATGGCCGCCAACGGCGTTTTTAGTTCGTGGCCCAGGAAAATTTCTCGTTGTTTCTCCATTTCTTTTCTTTCACTAATATCCACCACAAAAGCCACCCCTTCATAATTAATAGCCGTCAACCTAGCCGCTCCCAAAAGCACGGGAATAGTGAAATCTTTTTTATGGCGCAGTTCCTTTTCAAAAGGCTGGCAGACACCGCTTTTCTTCATCTCCGCCATCGCTTTTTCGTCCGCGGCCCAGAATTCCGAAGGAGTTAAATCCCGCCAAGTGGGCTCTTTCTCGAAGAAAGCTTTTCGGTCGTAACCGAGAATTTTTAAAAACGCGTCATTAGCATCCAGAATCGCCCCCGTTTCATCCCAGAAAAAAAGGCCAATCATATTTGACTCGGTAATAATTTTAAAGCGGGCTTCGCTTTGTCTTAAGCTTTCCTCCCAAAGCTTCCTTTCGGTAATATCCCGGAAAGAAAGCGCCAGCTGATCTTCCAGTTTAATGACCGTTAATTGAAACCAACCAGAGACTTTAGCCGTCCGATAAGCAATCTCCCCCTCAGAGGATTGATTCGACTCCATCACTTTGACAAAGTCCCTTAAAAGCCCACTCTTCTCCGTTATGGGCAAAGTGGCCGCGAAATCTTTGCCCAACAAATTTTTCTGCCGCAACAACCGGTGAGCCGCTGGATTAGCATAATCCCAAACAAAATCAATGATTTTCCCGTTCTGACGTTTGGGCCGAAGAATGGCAAAACCGTCAAGAGAAAGTTCTTGAGCCAAAAAAAAGCGTTCTTCCGCTTTCTGGGAAGAAGGGAGAGAGAATTTCTCTTTTCGGGAAGAAACAGGATTAACCATAATGCGCCGTCAATATGTAGACGATGCCGTAGTATAGCTTATCAGGCCAAATTTCGCGACCGTCAGCCGTAAATTGCAAAATCAGTGCCGGGGAGACCCAGCTTCTTTTTTAGCTTTTTCTAACTCTTCCGCCGCCTTTTTCCGACCTTTAGCGCCTGCTTCCTCCAGCTCTTTTTTTGCTTCTTCGACTTTACGCTCTCCTCTCTTCCTCAAATCCTCGAGTCGGCCCATTAACTCCTCTCGCATTTCTCGGTTGCTCAAAACCACGGCTGCCGCCCCCAGCGCCATACCGACCAGAAGAGTTATCAGCATCCCTCCTCCATTTTTCCCTCCTTGACGATAATCGCTCATCGACCGCCACCTCCTTTCTGCCCGCCACCTAAAATCCGACCAATCATTCCTAAAACCCCCACTTTCAGGAAGTTTTTAGCGGCATCAATGTCCCGCATAACATCTTCTATCTCTCCCAGGACCTGATTAAGGGTTATCAGGGCTATTCCTAGCCGATAAAGAACAAAAGAAACAAAACCGACAAAGACTAAAAACCCTCCCGCTAAAGCATAGTAAAGAACATCCAAAGACGTCATCGTTAAAGACTAAAGAAGAAAAGACAAGCGAAAGTAAGAGGAGGGTAAGAATCGGGCGAGAAAAGGCTTATGGCTGACAGCGGTTGGCATAATTACGCAGCATCTCAACCTTATCTTGGCGCAGAGTTCGCCAGTCATCCTGTAAAACTCCACCCGTGTCACCCGAATTAGGGTTCCAACTCCAATAAAAACTATTGCAAATACCCTTTTTGGCCAAATAATCAACGAAGGCATTTTGCCAAACAGCGTCTTTGCCTTGATATCGTCCTCCCCATTCTCCAATCGCCAAGGCATATTTTCCCGCTAAAAAGCCAAAGTGCTTTTCCCAAATCGCAGGTAAATTATTGGGAAAGTTGGCGGCATTAAAATAGTCTTGGGGATAAACATCTGGGCCGTAAGCGTGGGGGGAAAGAACAAGCTTTTCTGTCGGCAGGTCAATCGGATAACAAGCCTGCGGTTCCAAATTGCCACCCCACCAATGAGCAATTGAATTGTCGGAGCAAGAAGAATTATTCTGGATTCCCTCGACGAAAATTAGAATATTGGGGTCGGCGGCCAAGACCGCCCGACCGGCTTTCTCTGCCGCCAGTTTCCAATCAGTCCCGTCACCGGTACCCCAAGTAGCCGCCCCGTGAGGTTCGTTCTTTAAATCCATCCCAAAAAAGTTAGGAAATCTCTGATAGCGTTTGGCCATTGTGACTAAGTCGGCAATCCAAGCTGATTCTGAATAACTACCAGTAGTGGGTAGCTCGGAAATGGCGTTACAATCCGGCCGGTGGTGGTCTAAGACGAAATACATTCCTTGACGATTAAGCTCCTCCGCAATCTTATCTAATATTTCCAAGCTCCCCAGGCCTTCCAAGTCCGGATTTTGACTATAATCGATACCGGAAACACTGCCGTTGGTAAGAGTGTTTGGACAAAAGGGAATCCGCAGGGCATTGAAACCCGCTTCCTTCATCTGACCAATCATTTCCTTATAATTACGCGACCAGAGACCATGCACCACATTATTAGCCGTTTCAAAACCAAACCAGTTTACACCATTTAAGGCAATTGGCTGGCCATTTCCCTTAATCACTCCTCCGGAGACGCTATACCCACTAACCGGAACTGGCGCTTGGTTAGGACTGGCGGTTGGCAGGATCGGGGTCACCGTCGGCGTCGGAGCGACAGGAGTAGTTGTCGGCACGACCGTTGGCGTAACTGTCGGCGTTGGCGTTGGCGAGATAGCATAGGTCGGCGTCGGCGTTAATGAAATCGGTAATGGGGTTGGCTCCGGGTTGGGATTCACAATAATCAGCCGGGGGGAAGCTTTTTCGAGAAACCGCTGGAAAAAACGCTCAGAAAGTTGATCAAACAAGGATTTAAGCCGTTGGCGAGCATTAATCGAGAAAGCGCTTAATTCTGTCTGGAGATTACTTTTCACTTGAGGAAATTCTAACGCTAAATCCCTCTGCCAAAGATTAAGCTTTCGCTCGGTTTGAGCTAAAGCGGGGATAGTTCGACCCAAAGGCACCTCAGAGGGAGAATAAGGACCGGCCGCCTCAATGGCGGAAAGTTTCCCGGCCACAACGAGGGCCAGCAGGAAGACAATAATTAAGGTCCTAATTTGTCTGGCCCGGAGGTTAGTCTTTTCTTTTCCCGGGCAGTCGGAATTTTCCTTGCCAAACATTGATGAACGGCATTGTAGCACTTCAATTTCTTCTGTCAAGCATAGAACTTCCCAATTTTTGTCTCTTTTTCCCAAGCCCTTACTTAAGTCTTACCCTCCCCTCACTCTGCCTCTGGGTAAGCTTGCTAGTCTTAAAGACGGAAAGGAGAGAGTAATGATTGGTTATCATTGGGGATATTGGGGCTATCCCGGTCCCTCGTGGGTCTGGCCCCCACCCGCCGCTCATTTATATTCCTTTCCCTTTAACTCTTATCCGGAAGGGACCTGCTCTAATTACAGCGCCCTTGATTTACAGCTTTTGGATGATGAAGATTTAAGACAAAATATTATTGCCAGCCTTTATGATGATCCCCGAATTCCTCGACCGGATAAAGAGAAAATCACGGTCGATGTCCAAGATAAAATCGCCCGTCTTAGCGGGACTGTCCGCTATCGGCAAAGCAAAGTTCAAGCTTACCTAAACGCCCTGGAAGCGGTGGGCATCGCCGATGTCCGCAATGAGATTAAGTTAGCCCATCTAATCTAAATGCTTTACTTTCAAAATCTCTTACCCAGCTCTTACCGCCTTATCAAAGGCGCTTAAAAGCCCAATGTTAGTTTGTCTTTAGTCTAACCAGGAAGGAGGTGAGGCAGATGTATCCAGGTTATTGGGGGGGAGGAATGGGGCCTTGGGCGTCTGGCCCATGGGGACCACCGTGGGGAGGCGCCGGTTATCCTTACGGCTTTGATTACACCGACCTTTATGATTATAACCGCGATTTAATCTTGGAAGATAACGAGATTAAGGACTTGGTGGCCGATACCGTTGCCGCTGATCCTTATATTCCCCAAAGCGATGTCAATGCCATTCGGATTGATGTCAGAAACGGGGTAGTTAACCTTTCAGGGACGGTTCGCAATCGACGCAGTAAACCCCTAGTTTACGCTGACGCTTTTTGGAGCCGAGGGGTCGTGGATGTAAACAGCGATATTGTGGTTGAAGAACCCGGTCGCCGTTTGGAAGAAGCAGCACCGCCGGCACCCAGAGGAGGCGGACGGGGTTACTAACCAAAGAGCTACCATCTAAAGAGGATGCCGGAAAGACGGCATCTTCTTTGGTCGACGAGAAAGACTTAATCCGGAAAGAAAAGCTCAGCTGGACTGCAAGATTTCAAAAGTACCCATTACTTCTTCCATTTGCCGCTTGCCGCTTTCATTTTTCTCAATATTAACAGTGCCAGAGATGCGGTAGATTCGGTCGTCTTTCACTGTCGCTAAAACAACATTTTCCGCCCCTTTTTGATTTTTGGTCACCATTTTCTTGTAGGTCACACCATTAATGTCGAGGTTTTTACACTCGATAATATTGGGACTGTCACAATCGAGTAAGCTCCCCAACGATTCTTTTTTACCTTCAGTGGAAATTTCAAAATCGATTTTAACCGTTTCTTCTGCGGGCGAATTGCTTTCTGGAGGAAAATTGGTCAAAGCCCATGATTGCACGACGACCCCCAAAAAATTCTTCCCACTTTGTGGTGATAACGGCGAGGTTTCCACTATTTGCCAAGCAGGCGGATAACGGAAGCGAAAACTTTGGTCTTCACTTTTAAATGTTTTCCAGTCGGCGGTAACGGTTACTTCCAGGGTCGGCATTAAGGAAACTGCCGGGGTTGCCACCGGAGTTAATTGGTCGGGGAGAATTTGGATATCGACCAGGGTCTTTTCGCCCCAGAAGTTGTGGACTGCCACCGCTCCCAAACCCACCAAAAGTAGTAAGGTTGTCACCAAAAAAATCATCCTCATCCACTAAGGCTAGAAACCTTGATTAACAAGGTGGTTAAAAGGGAGCAAGGAGAAGGTAAGAATCAAGCAAAACACCCTTAGCCGTTAATCTCATCCGCCGCCGTCCGGCCAACTTTCTCTACCAGGCCGTCAGTGGAAACCCAAATCCCTAGCTTTCTAAATATCCCCTCATCAGCCGTAGCCGGGCGGTGGGTGGTGTGTAGGAAACAACCTCGCAGCACCGAGAGAAATTTTTGCGCCTTCTTGGCTAAGGGATTAGTTTGAGAGGAGACAGCCAACGCCAAGAGTGCCTCAGAACAATTTAAGCTAAGTGATGGCTCCCCGATTTGCTCTTTAAGATTGTTTATTGACTTAATCACGGAAAAGGAAATTAGTTCAAACTCGTCGTCAACCCTGGCCAAAGTTTTAATGGCATTAAGAATTACCGCCGCTTCGGCATGAAGAGAGGGAGAGTTCTTGCCAGTGATAATTAAGCCAGAAGGCAGCTCAATCGCCGCTCCGCAATAAATCCCTTTCTCCCCCCTACCTCTCTTTCTCCTAGCCCCTTCCCTAGCCTGTCGGGCGGCGGGAACCGTTGGGAAAAAATCTTCCTTTATGCCGACGCGGTGCATCAGGTTAGCCATTCGCTCCAAAATCTTCTCTGAGACTAAACCCTTTTTATACTCTTCCCGATACCGAAAAAGGTAGAAGTTAATTTCTCTTTTGGCGGCCTCCCTGACCACTTTGTCATTAATTATCCCCCGCCTCAACACATTGAAACCCATATCAGTAGGTGAACGATATTCGCGGGAATAACTTTTGTGACTAGTAATCTGGCTAAAAATAGTTCGAATGATAGGGAAAGACTCAACGTCGCGATTATAGTTCACCGCCACCTTCTTATAAGCCTGAAGATGAAAAGTATCGATTACATTAAAGTCGCCTAAATCCGCGGTTGACGCTTCGTAGGCAACGTTAATGGGGTGCTCAAGGGGTAAATCCCAAACGGGGAAGGTCTCAAACTTAGCATAGCCTGAATCAATCCCTCTCTGGTTATCATTATAAATTTGGCCCAGACAAGTCGAGAGCTTGCCGGCCCCTGGGCCGGCTCCCCAGACCACTACCAACACCTTGTCGGTTGGAATATAATCGTCACCGCCATAACCTTCGCCACTCAAAATTAAAGCCAAATTGTTAGGGTAACCCTTAATCTCCCGGCGTTTATAAACTTTAACCCCCATTCTCTTTAGCCGCCGCTCGAAGTTATTGGCTTCCGCTTCGCCTTCAAAACGGTTAATGACGACGCCTAAAAGAAGCAGGTGGTATTTCTCCAAATCTTCCAAAATCTTAATCGTGGCCAAGTCATAGCCTACTCCCCAATCCCCCCTGACCTTACCATTACTTAATTGTTTAGCCGAGATGCAATACAAAACTCCCAAGTCTTTCTTTAAACTCTGTAAAAGCATCAGTTTGGCATTGGGATCATAGCCGGGTAGAGTTCGAGCCGCGTGGAAATCGTCAAGGAGTTTGCCGCCAAATTCCAAATAGAGCCGGCCGGAAAAATGACTTAACCTTTCTTCAATTGCCTTCTTCTGAAGGGTTAAGTACTTCTCGGTATCAAAGCCTTTCGCCTTAACCATTAAGTATCCAGTTTATAATGACTCTTTTCCGCTGGCAATACCAATCGCAAATACTCTCCTGAACCTCCATAATGAACTCATCGTTACCGAAATCTCCAAGGGTTCGTCTAAAATAGTGCGAGCAAGACGAAAGATAGAAAGAAATTAGGCGGTTTTCACTTTCTCGCCAACCCGATCGTTCAAGAAACCTAAAACTTTTTCATTATCAATAATCGGGAAACGGGCTAACCAGAAAAGATATAGAATCTCCAATATCCCTAAAGTATTAACTCCCAAGAAAATCCCGAACCAAAGAACCTGATGCTTGACAACCGCTTTCCAAAAAGCCAAACCCTTCCAAATCAGAGACCAAATTAAGACCAACCAAAAAAGTATCGGCCCAAGAAAACTTAGTGGCTGAGACCAATTATTCACTTTATTTTAACTACCCCCCCGATGTCTGGTCCAACCGGGGGAAGCAAAGATAATATAAAGACCGGCCAGACCAACCAAGATATAAATTACCCGAGTAATTGTCGTCATTATCCCAAAAATGGCGGCGACAAAGCTATAATCAAAAAGGCCAATGGATCCCCAATTGAGCGCCCCAATAATAACTAAAATTATAGACAGCCAATCAAGGAAATTCAATCTATCCATTAATCTTCACCTCCCCCTTTTTGTAGTTGAATTTACAGCTAAAATCACTCCAGCTACTTAGGAAAAATTTATTCCCTAGGCTTAAAGACACCGTAAAAGTCAGGTATGAGTCCTGTAAGTTAGCGAGGGCGAGTTAGAAAAGGAGCGGTGCTTAGCTCAACGGTCGACAGCTCGCCCTTTGAAAGATTGAAAGCCCGAATTAAATGGTTATTAGTATCGGCAAGATAGAGAAAAGGGCTTTTGAGTTTAACATCATTAGGTTCGAATAAAGGCAAAATTTCACAAGCTTGACTGTCGGCTAAGCAAAGACGAGCGTTTTCTTCTCGACCAACTAAGGTCGTAATCTCTCTTTTGACTAAATTTGCTTCTCGAATCGCCTGATTATAAGTATCCGCCAAATAAATTTTCTCCTGAGCGGCAAAAATCCCTTGCGGGTGTTGCAAGAGGGCTTGACCGAAAGGGCCGTCACGATAACCAAAATCAAAAAGTCCCCGGCCAATAAGAGTGGTAACCTCATCAGTCCGTAAATCAATCATCCGCAAAGCGGAAGCCTCACTATCAACAAAATAAATTCTCTCCTCGTTGACGCTCAAGCCGCTGGGTTGAGCTAAGTGAGCGGCAAAAAGATTGCCGTCCAGTAAATTTTCTATCCCGCTGCCGGCAAAAACTGCTAAAGAAGAATCCGCCAAATGATAGCTCCAAATTTGATGGCTCCCCGCAACCGCAACATAAAGATAGCCCTCCGCATAATCTAAATCCCAAGGGGAACGCAAGCGACCGGCCGGCGTGATAGTTTTAACCGTTTGGTTTTCTAAATCCACTCGCCGTAAAAGGTGATTACCGCTATCGCAAACATAAAGGAAGTTATCCACTAAACAAAGTCCCTGGGGTTGGCAAAAAGAAGCCTCGGCAAAAGAGCCGTCTTTATTCCCCCTTTCTCCCGAGCCAATTACCGAAAGCAGATGGGCTTGAGTAGGAGAATGAAAATGACAAAGGAGAATCCGATGATGATTAGAATCGGCGACAAAAAGATGTTTGCCTACCTCATCCAGAGTAATTTTCCCCGGAAAAGAGAGGGTGGTTTCTTGGCAAACAATCTTTTCCGTTACTAAAAGAGGACCGGGAGCAGAAATTCCCTCGCTTCTCCCCTCTTCTAAGAGCTGGCCAATGACGGTATCCAGTTTCAAGCGGTGACCTTCGCCGGAAAGGGCCCCCCGGATTCGGCCGGCGGCGTCAATTAAAACAAAGCTGGGCCAGGCGGAAATGCCGTAAGATTCCCAAATAATATGGTTATTGTCGACCACCACCGGGTGCTTGATTTCATAGCGTTCGATGGCCGATTGAATGTTCTTAATATTCTGCTCATTAAAAAACTTGGCCGAATGAACCCCAATCACTAAGAAAGGCTCCTGCCGATATCTTTCTTCCAGATACTTTAGGTCAGGGAGAATATGAAGGCAGTTAACACAGCAATAAGTCCAAAAGTCCAGCAAAACCACCTGGCCCCGCAAGTCAGCTAAGGTAAGCGGTCTTTGACTGTTAAGCCAGATACTGTTCCGAGGAAAATCGGGAGCATAAACATCACCTTGGGCCATAGTTTTCCTATTATTTCCAAAATAGTTAAGCCTGTTATATGGGCTACCGGAATTGTTTCATTGCTCGATTGTTCAATTGTTATTAGCTCATAAAAGCAATGAAACCATGAAACAATGAAGCAATGCTATCGCTCCCAGTTATCCAAATTCGGCCAATAAATATCTCCGGCGACACCCAAAAGTGAAGCACATTTCTTAAGGCAATCGGAAACGGCTGACTTTAGATCATCGGCAATACTTAATACCTCGCCGGTAGTTCGGTTAAAGCGGATTTCCGCTCCACCATACTGGGATTTGGTAATGAGGCAATCTTTGGCCCGAACCGCCAGCTCTCCCCTAACCCAAACTTGAGTGCGGCCGATTTGCTGATCCAAGATGTGAAAGTCCCAATCCCAACCAAAAACTTGATTTAAAAGATTAACCACATAACCGATTTCGACATAATCCAGTTCTACTCCGCCCGGCCCCGGCCGCCTTTTAACAAACTGGGACGGCGTTTTTTGCGTCAGAAGCGAGAGCTGGGACTGATTAAGACATTGAGGCAGCTTCTCAACTGCAGCTTTGGCTGGTTCTTTAGCGGCGACCATCCCCCTACTTTGCCAATAAAAATTTAAGGGTTGCTAAAAGCAGAGTAAGATTAAGGTAAGGAGAGGTTGGTAATAAAAATCACTTAACCGTTGCGCCCCTTTTGGGCATATGCTATTCTACTCTTAAGATGGCCAAAAAAGACCGCCCTGAAGGGACAAAAATCCTTACCCTTCCAGCCGTTTGGCTAACTTTGCCGGAAAGGTCGCTTGCCTTTCAAGCCCTTTTTAACCAAGAGGAAAAAGCGGCGCTCCTCAAATTCCGGCAAGAAAATCAGAAGCTTTTTGCCAAAGCCAAAGTTATGGTAGTTGATTTGCGCAAGACCGAGGGCTTTTTGGGCGACACGATTTGTGACAGTTATTTAACCGACGCCTTGATTCAGCGCTACCCGCAAAAATTAATCCTGGAGTGGTCGCGCTGCCGGGAGCTTCTGGGCCAGCACAATATCCTTACTGACTGGGGCCAAGAAAAAAACAAAATTGTTCTTCATTTCCAAAAAGGGCCGAACGGAAAAACGAAAAAAGAGGCTTTTAGGCTGGGAGAAATTGTCAAAATTGTTCCCCGTTACAATAGCACGGTCCCGGCTAGTTTTTTTAATCAAGATCCGGAAAAGAAGCTCTCTTTCCATGAAATCCCCCTGCATCAGCTACATCGGGCACAAATTCTCTGGGAAGTGCTTTATGATATTCGTCAATTCAAACGGCCGCCCCACTCCTCCATTGGTCTTTCTCAAAAAGACCAAAAGGCAGCGGCTAAGGTCTTTACTAAATTAGGAAAGACAGACTCCTTTAATTTTATTATTCATCCTGACGCTCACGCACTTCATTTTAAGGAAAAATCCTGGCCGCTTTCAAAATGGGTTTTATTAATAAAATCTTTATCCAGTTTTGGTCGAGTTTTTCTGACCCAGGGAGTAGACCATCCCCGGCTAACTCAAGAAATAGCCAGTGAGTGTACCAAAAAGGCAGGTTCTTTTACCCTTCTTCCCTCACTGTCCCTCGCTCAATATGCGGCTCTTTTACAATGCTTTCCCAAAAAAAAGACAGTCTTGGTTGGTTTGGAAAGTATGGCGGGAACGCACTTGGCCCCGGGCCTGGGGCTAAAAAGCGTGGTGGTCGCTGCCGGCAAACTTTTTAATCCGGCCATTTATGGGCCTTTCGGCGGAACCGTGGTCCATAATGAGGAGCCGACCGCGGCTTCGGTCAGTGTGGGAAAAGTAGTCGAAGCAGTCCAAAAAAAGCTAAGAGTTTAATTTAACAGCCACAACCGGCCAAAATAAAGGGAAAGTATGGTTGAGACGACGGTGGTACACTGCCAAATGATCTGATGGATAAACCAGACAGAATCGTTATGGAAAATAGAATAGAACGGCAACTTTTCCGGTTTATTCCAAGGCAGACTCTTAGAAAATTGCTGATTAAACCAATAAATTGTCTCCCCTAAACTTCTGACAACCCAGAAGACGGAAACAATAAGGAGGAATAAATACCAATCATTAAGAAGCAGGACAACGATGGAGGAAAACAGCCAAAATAAACAAAAAACAACGGCGTCTCCCCAAGCAAAGACGCCTAAAAAAAAGAGGGGGCGGGTAAGGCCGTAAGCGTTTTTCTTGACCTTGCATTCATAAAAGCCTCTAGCAAAGACGACCAGGTTTATGAGCGCATAAACCAAAAGAACTATCTTCTGCCAAAGCTCCATAAAGTAATAATACCATGAACCAAATTTTCCCTGGAGTTCAAGGCCAAAAGTTGCTATAATAAGTTTGGAAATAAGCAAAGCTTGATTTTGTCAGCAACGCTGACTTCAAATTGGTCATTGGGAATTGGAAATTAAGTATTTTCCCCTGTAGCTCAACGGTAGAGCGCTCGCCTGTTAAGCGATCGGTTCGTGGTTCGAATCCACGCGGGGGAGCTGAACTTGACGAGAGGCGTAAAAAGCAATCTTGTCAAAGGGTTTTGTCCAGTCATATCGGGCTTTTTTACCCTTTAGCTCCAAGTTCTGAAGTGTCATCTTCAAAAGTAGCCGTTTTCCGTGTGCTTCAGAACTTTCAAACAGTTTACTTGCGTTAGAAGCCAGTTTTAGCAGGTATTCTGAGGTTATATAGTATTCCTCGTCGGCAAATCGTAGCTTAGCCATTTTGTTCTCAATTTCCTTCTGTTTTGCCCGATACTCTTTTCGTTTTTCCTCATAGTAGCTCTCAGTAATACTCTTTGACTACTTCAAAATCTCTTTTGACGGCATAATCCCTAAGTTCGGGGAGTTGAATATCCTTGAGAGATAGTCCCTCTTTTTCCTGTTTGAGCGTTGATACTCTGGCTAAAATAACTGCTTTTATCATATTTCTGAAAGCAACTTGTCTATAATTTCCGTTGATGATGTCATTTTTTGACGAGTTATTGGTAAAAACTTTATTCCTAATTCTTTCGCTCGTTTCTGCTTATCTTTCCAGTATTTATCTGCAATAGGATTTGTAATCAAGAGGTCTGGTTTAATTTTCTGTAACATCACTATGTGAATTTCGTCTGCATCAGAAGTGTTAAATGTTATGGTATCTTCAATTGGAAAAACATAATCAACACTTTCCAATTCAGCAATGGTTTGACAACGATATTCAAGGTTATTGACTGGTCGTTTTATACCTTTTGAAAGTCTAATTGATTTGTCGTTATCCAAACCTACTATAACCACATCGGCATTTTTCTTTGCAAACCTAAAAAGTTGTATATGCCCTATATGCACAATATCAAAGCAACCTGTGATTAGAGCCGTTTTTTTACCTTCTTTGCTCAATTTCTTCGTAAGTTTTGCTATTTGGTTTAGTTTCTTTATTTTGCTCATTTTGTATTCTTTTTCTCTAAGAATTTATTTAGGTCGTTTCCTTTTATCCGATACTGTTTACCAGCCTTATAAGCTGTGAGCTTGCCAGCTTGTATCCAACGGTAAACTGTCAGATATGCTACTTTCAGTAGCTTGGCTACTTCTTCAATCGTGTAGTATTGTTCTGCTTTCATATTTATCATTATTTAACATTATACCTTGATTTGCAACCAGTTTTAACGGCTCAAAATCGGTTATCTGCTTTTTCAATAGCGAAAACACAGTAACCTCATCGGCATTTCCAAACCCCTTCATTTCCTTATTCAGACTATACCAAGCAGAGCTACCGTATCGTTTGGTCATTTCCCTAAATTCTCTTACCCCCGCCTCGTCAAGTAAGACCCTCAAGCCCAGCATTTTTAAGGCGGGTGTTAATTTATGCCGGCAACTGTTGAGTTTGTTTCGGGGTGAACTCAGGATATCCGCTGAATTTTCTTAATCTAATCCCAACCTGCCGACCGGCAAGATTAATCCTAGGATTACGAAGCGTTATATAATATAAATATGAATAAAATGGCAAAAATGAGAAGTAAAATTCTTCTGTTGTATCCTTTGGCATTTGTAGTCCTGGCGTCAATGCTTTTTTTGCCTGCAGGCTCCCTTAGGTATTGGCAGGGGTGGATTTTTATCGCCATAATCCTTTCTTGCTCACTCTTTCTTTCGCTCTATTTTCTCCAAAAGTCTCCAGCGTTTTTGAAGCGGAGGATGATGTTTAAAGAGAAAGAAGCCAAACAGGATTTAATTATTAAATTAACAGGTATAATTTTCTTTTTAGGTTTTTTAATTCCGGGACTGGACTATCGTTTTGGTTGGTCCAACGTCCCTTTATGGTTAGTAATTGTTTCCAACATCATAATTGTTTTTGCTTATTATCTGGTATTTCTTGCTTTTAAAGAAAATGCCTTTGCTGGGCGGACGGTCGAGGTTTTTGAAGGACAAAAGGTCATCGATACCGGTCCTTACGCTCTTGTCAGACACCCGATGTACGCGGGCGTTATCCCTCTTTTTTTATTTACTCCTCTGGCGCTTGGTTCTTATTGGGCTTTAGTGGCTTTTCTACCCATATGTGGAGTCGTTATTATCCGAGCACTGAACGAGGAAGAAGTATTGCTACGTGATTTACCAGGTTACAACGACTATTGTAAACGGGTAAAGTACCGTCTCGTCCCTTTTATCTGGTAACTAATGTTCAGCTCCCAATCCTCCCCTCACCCGCCAATTAGGCCTAAATCCATTACCTGTTACACCTGAGGTGTGAAGCCTGGGTTGTACCCCGGCAGGCAGGGACGAACCAGCAATACCAGGACCATAGGGCTTTTGCCTATAGTTGACAAGCTTTGGTTTTTAATATATTTTGTAGGCATATGGCCTCAGGAGAAAGAGATCTAATAGATCCAGAAACTTTATGGTCAGCCTTTGTTGAGGCAGCTTTTAAAGCGGCAGGGCTACCGGAGGTTCCGGCAGATCAGCTAGAAATAGGTACTTATACCAACGCTCAGATTGCTGAAAGATTTAGGAAAAATCTACTGGGATTTATTGCCGTTCTTCAGAATTTGCCGGAAGGTGATAATGCTTCTAGAAGGTCAATACTTTCATTTGCGGCTGAGATGATGGATGAAGAAAGTCCCCAAGTCCCTTAACTATCTTGAGGTCACTTCTCCCTGATTTTTAAATTCAGATTGCCCCTGGAAGGTGTGAGGTTATGTTATTCCACTCCGGGAGTGGAAATAATATGGTGTCCGGTTCTTGGGCTGAATTTTCTTAATTTAACTTCTTTAATCTTTCTTTCGCCTACTCTACCCCACGGAATTTTGGAAAGCCTTGATAATGCTTGGTATAATGTTAGTTGGATTAATACCAGGATTACAAAGCCATAGTTGACTATCAGCTTTTTTGTGTAGTTATGCCGGCTTAAAACTGATAAGGTATAGCAGCTTGGGTTGTTGTAAGATAGTTGGTTTGTCCAGTTTCAATATCCAGGTCATATAAATCCGACCTTGATCCGTTCAAACTACTCACTAACAAATGGCGATAATCTCCATTAAAACCAAGAATATTAAATGCCCCTTCGATAATTTTAGTTACCTTACCAGTACTTAAATCGTAATAATTAAGAGCTTTGCTGCTGGTTTGGCTTTCGCTATGGACCTGAGTATTAACCACAAAACCCTTATTAAAATCAAACACAAACTGGGTCACTTCATAGCCAGGCTCAATAACGTCATTAAAATTTTGGCTGGCGAGGTTCAGATAACCAAAGTGCCTTTCCGAAAAAGTACTTTCTTCTTTATTTGACCCTGTCGAAATGTAAAATATCTTTTTAAGGTCAGGAAAATATTGACCCTTTACCAGATCTCTTTCGGAGCCAGATCCTTGAAAAAGAATTTCTTTGACAGCCAACGGGGAAACTGAGAACAGAACTAAAGAGGATGGAGTTTCGTAAGTGCGGCTGTACAAAAGAAGAACAGAGTTGCTATCTGAAGACCATTGAAAGTTAATCATACCCGTCAGTCTTTCGTCCAATTTAAATTTTTTTAAAGAACCATCATCAAGATTAAAGAAAAAATAAGTATTATCAAAATAACCTGGATTCTCCACTACCTTATTGGCAACATCAGCAAAGGGATCGCTCTCGTAGGGATTAACATAAAGTATGAAAAGGGAATGTTCATCCGGCGAAATACTAAAACCATTCCAATTAGCCGGGTCCCCGCTTCCGCCGGTGGTTGAAACAACTTCTTTCAAACTCTGAGACCTAATGTCATAAACCTGAAAAGAGGTTTTATATTTATCATCCACTAGCTTTTCCATTAATTGAAACACGACTTGTTTGGACTTATTGACAAAATATTGTTTAGAGATTACGGTGCCGCTGTTAACAGAAATGCTGCTAAAATCTTTCAAGTCAAGCAATAGATATTCCTGGTTACTAAATAAGTCCAATACCGCAATTTGGGTTTTGTTTTTAACATAAAATAAAGCCGGGACCTGTTTTACTTCTTGAGCATGGGCTTTTTTAACTAACTCTAGTACCGAAGACGAGGATGTTTTTTTAGTAAAAAGTGAAGGGTCAATAAACCCTGAGGAAACAATATCGCCAGGGCTAATGTTTTTCTGGTCATTCAAATGCTCACGGCTTTGAATATCTTTCTGAATATCCAGTTCTTGGGGAACTGAAGGAGAGGGACTTCCCTGGGAAGAATTTGTGGGAATAGCTATTCGCGTATTAAAAAAATCCAAGCGCTTACTTAGAAAAAAGACGGCAAGAGTGATTAAGGAAATCAAAAAAACTATTATAAGAATTACTAAGGGTAAACTTGGCTTGAGAACAGGCTTGTTTGAAGGCAGTGGCACCGTTGGCTGAACATCACTACTCAATATCTCGGGGGCATTCTCTTGTTCTTCCATATGTATTCTCCTTCACTTTAGCATACGCCTTTTTTCTGGCGATACCAAGAGAGTCAGTTTAAGACCAGGCTAGAGTTCTTTTTTGCCTAGCAAATTTACCCTGGCCCTTTGGCCTTAAACTTGCTATTATGGGGATATTCCGGCGTAGTGATCCGCCAACTGGCGGAGGGAGCGCGGCTCCCTGTTAGTGAAAGGTTGTAGGTTCGAATCCTACCACCGGGGCTGAATTTTCTTAATCCACCTTCTCTCAATTCTCCCCTCGCCCACCTTTTTTGGAAGAACAGGCGATTCTTGATAGAATCAAAGATGATGAATATTGTCAAGGCAAACAACGAAGATTTCGAAGAGTTAGTTAAAATGGGATTGTTGCTTTGGCCAAAACATTCGGAAAAGGAAATAAAAGAAGAATTTAACCGAATCTTGCGATCGGATAGAGATATCGTATTTGTCGGCAAAGAAGATCATCTTCTTGTAGCTTTTGTGAGCGCTTCAATTAAGGAAGAACATATTCCAGGCGCAAATGAGTACCCTGTTGGTTACCTTGAGGGCTTGTACGTTAAAGAGAAATATCGCAAAAGAGGAATTGCCAAAGAATTAATCAGGAAGGCTGAAGAATGGGCAAAGACAAAGGGGTGTAAAGAAATGGGTTCAGACACTTGGGACTGGAATAAGGAAAGTATTGAATTTCATAAGAAGTTAGGATTTACAGAGCATTCAACTTTGGTGCACTTTATCAAAAAATTAACTAAGAAGTAATTCTTTGTTCCTCCCTTCGCCCACCAATTAGGTCTAAACTTGTCTACCAGTAGGCAGGCTGTTACACTTGGGAGGTGTGAAACCATAAGCGATTGGTTCGTGGTTCGAGCCCACACGGGGGAGAAAACAAAACCTCACATCAAGCTAATTGATATGTTAAGCAACTTCAGGTTCTTTTCCTACTTGTCTAATTACTTCTAATTTTTGAGGGCAAATAGTTTGTAGTCTTTGAGGATTAAATACTGCCACTACACCACTATCAGCATAATCATCATCCCATGTCATTCTTCCATAATCTGTAACGCACCGCTCAGGATGTTTGGTAAATTGACCTTCCAATGCCTTCCGTCCATTTGTCTTATTTCTCCATATACCCTTATTTTCTGTTTGTTCCCATTCATTTTGAAATTCAGAACAGTAGTGCCATTCAAAATCCTTTCTCCACCGATGTTCTACTTGATTCTCGCTTAGGTGTATGACTTCATGAGCTAGTGTTCCTTGAAAATTAGAAGTATCACCTGTGCGATGTCTAATATCAGTTCTTTGACCTCGTTTATGAAACCACACGCCATCTTCTGAGATAAGTGTCGTCCCATTAAAAGGATGTTTTTCTTCGTCATTGTATCTACTGGGAGGTTGGGTATCACCAAAAACTATTTTTTTAAAGTTTCTTAATAAATTAGGATTAAGTTCTTTAGCTCTTGTAACAAATTCTTGGAGCTCTTTTAAATGAGTTCCTGTAAAAACAAATTCGTGATCGTAATTAACAATATTTATTACATGTCCTTGAATAATTACTGTTCTTTCTTGTGTAGGCTTACCTTTTTCTTTAAAATATCGAGTTTGCCAATCTTCCTCTTCTACTGTAATTACAACGGCTTCCTCTTCATCAAGCATAGGTACATTATATAATAAACTAATGCTCTTTAACCCCATTTTATTAGATGAAGTGATAATTTTTAGCATAAAAAACTACTAACCCACTCTCTAGTTCGTATAGTGTCTAGATAGAGGAGCAAATTTTTTTAGCCTCAAATATTATCCTAATAACTTTATACCCCAGACAGGATTCGAACATTTGCTATAATCTACTTAAATGATACGCCCAATAATTTTGGCTAATTGCCTGGTCAAAGATAATGGTAAATATCTACTGGTTCAGGAAGCGACCGATAAAGTTTATGGTCATATCAATACTCACTCCAAGGGCAAGTGGACTTTTCCCCATGGCGAGGTAAATAAAGAAGAGAGTGTCGCGGAAGCAGCCAAACGAGAATTGGTTGAAGAAACGGGAGGTAAAACTAACATTGTTCGTCTAGGCACGGTTGTCCAGGGAACTTTAAATAACACGATTTATCTTTTAAGTTTTGTCTTTTACGGAGAAGGTTTTGAAAGGCTCGGCAATAGATTGGAGGAAGAAATAAAGACTGTTGAGTGGTTCACACTGGAAGAAATTCTTGATTTAGAAAAACAAGGACTTGCCCGAGACAATGTTCCTCTTTCTAAGATAATCCAAGCGGTTGAAGAAAATAACGGAGTTAAATTCATTGAATGGATTTGGCCGGATTACGTCTTAGATATTTTCCGATTATTGGAGCAAGGAAGTACTACTAAGGAATTAAAAAAATAAATACTTATTTTATAGAAGGAAGTTGCGATAGTTCAATAGGATGAAACTTGACGGACTCAACCCAGCTTAAGGTTAAAAAATCGTTCCATCCGGCGGGCACTTCGATAAATTTACCCTGAGTCTATCGAAGGACTCAGTGTGAACTGAATTTTCTTAATCTAACTTTTCCCAACTCTCCCCTCGCCCACCAATTAGGTCTAAACTTGTTAGGCCTGGAAGGTGCAAAGCTATAAAAGACTATTTTTCTAAAGCCACTTAGAAAAAGTCTGTGTTAGAAAACTAAATCGTATGTTTTGAATCCAATAGCGGGGTAAAAACAGTCAGACGTGAGGTCTAAAAGAGTAGTAAAATATGCTTATGTCATCAAACTTCTACGATAAAGTGGCTAAGAAATTCGGTGGATACGCCTTTGGTAAAAGTCATGTAGAACACCTTTCCGAATATCCGAATGGAGATCCTGAGAAAATTTTTAAGAAAAAACTACTTGGTTTGGCAAATAAAAACAAAATTGCTCTCGACGCTGGATGCGGTGACGGAAAGTTTGCTTTCCAAATAGCAAAATATTTTTTAAGTATCGCAGGAATTGACATATCCAAAGGATTATTAAAAATTGCCAGGCAAAAGCAAAATATTTTACAAGTCAAAAATGTTATTTTTGAACTGCAGGATGCCAGCAAAACATCATTTTCCGATAAATCTTTTGATTTAATATTTAGTCGTCGCGGCCCGACACCTTTTTCCGAGTTTCATAGACTATTAAAATCAGGTGGTTACTTTGTTGGTATAAACATTGGAGAAAAAGACTGTCAATCAATTAAAGAAATATTTGGTCGTGGTCAAGGATATAAAGAGTGGAATGCTTCGAGACTAGAAGAGGATAAATGGGAGCTTAAAGACGCAGGGTTTGAAATCATCTTTGCTCAAGATTATTTCTATGACGAATACTATGCTTCTTATGAAGATTTAGACCTATTTTTACAAGGAGTTCCCATATTTGAAGATTTTGATTCCGAGAAAGATATGAAATTCTTAGAGAAATATGTGGCGAAGTTTAGGACAAAGAAGGGAATTAAATTCCCAAGACATAGAGTAGTTATTGTCGCAAGGAAACCTTGATTAAACAGAAGTGGATTTAATTTGAAATCTTTGGATTTCTTCCCACCTGACCCTTACCAACTCCATTTGGATAACGTTCTCAAAAGCCTTTAATACTTTCTCGATTGTTACTATAATAATCTCAAGATTGAGGAGTTGAATTTCTAATCTAACCTCTTCCAACCCTCCCCTCGCCCACCAATTGGGTCTAAAAAGGAATTTTTTGACAATAATAAGCAGAAAGAGTAGATTTAGGATGAATTGTTCTTAATCTCTGCCTAGAGGGAGGTGGAAAGGATGGTTAAAAGGGAAAAAGAAGGCGGTTCACCGGGGGGAGAGATATCGATGTCTCCAGAAGAACAAATAACATTGTTGCGAGGGGCACTACAGCAAGTCGAGTTCGTCATGACATATGTGAATGAGGCTAATGTTTATCCAAGGTGCCCTTGGTGCAGAGGCGACCAGGAGTTGGGTCACAGAGATAATTGCGCTCGTCAAGTCGCACTGGGTTTAGAAAAGCCTTCTCATCGCTAGCGGAGCGTTGTTTAGCTTCAGTGCGAGAACTATTCCACTCCGGGAGTGGAAATATTGGAAATATTGTTGAGTCATGGAAACATTTTTTCTTTGGCCGGCAAGAAGGATTTGAGTCGGGTCGTTCAGATATGTTAAGAGAACTGCCCAGCGACGACTGGTAGTTGTCTTTGGAGATCCAAACTCCTCCCAACCCTCCCCCCGCCCACCAATTAGGTCTAAACTTGCCTGCGTGCCGTCGGCGAAAGCCTTTGGCGACATGCAACCGGCAGGCAAGATTAATCCTAGGATTACGGAGCTAGCTTCAGAAAGCCCTTAAAATTGGGCTTTTTAGTTTATGATAAAATTGGGTATGAATGATTTTAACAAAAATCTCTTAGAAATTTCTGAAAAACTTCTAAAAAAGGAGGTTGAAAAGACAGATATACCTCCAATAGAAAACCATAAAATTTGTTTAGCCTATGGGAAAGAATTGGCGAAAGCCTACAAGGCAAATGAAGATTTTATTTTAGCCTGTCTGAATTTTATGGACCTGAAAATGGGAGAGGCTTTCTTGAAAAATAGAATAAAAGACCATGTTCAAATGTCCCTTAAGGCAACTTTATTAGCAATAAGACCCTTAGATTTAGATAAAAAGATTATTAAAGAAATTTCAGATTGTATTTCAAGTCACCACGGTATGAAGAAATATCCCAGTATTGAGGCAGAAATCTGCGCTAATGCTGATTGCTTTAAATTTCTTCACCCAAGAGGAGTATTTGCCTTTATTTCTTCTTTAGGTAAAAGAGGAATGGCATTTGAGGATTTACTAAGATATGCTAAGCAGAAATTAGAGGAAAAAATAGCAATTATTTCTCTGCCAGAAGTAAAAGAAGAAGCGAAAAGTTATTATCATTTACTTTCTGAGATTTTTGAAAAGGCCCAAAACTTCAATCCTTAAGCTAAACTAGTTCGAACTTCGTCCATGATGGGGGCTGAATTTTCTTAATCTAACTTCTCCTAACCTTCCCCTCGCCCACCAATCAGGTCTAAACTTGTTACACTGAACCCGGCGTGGACTCGAACTACAGTATAATATTCCCATGGTTGAAACGCATCCGTTTGGAGACTTTGTTCCTGAGAAAGTAAAGTATTTAATGCTGGGAAGTTTTGTAACTAAACCCTCAAGTCCTTACGACTGGTTTTATGCAAACGGTCGCAATCAGTTCTGGCCAATCATGGAAGAAGTTTATAGTTCCGACTTCAGTACTAAAGAAAGGCAGCAAGGGCTTTTTGTACAACTAAAGATGGCACTAGTAGATATAATCTTATCCTGCGAAAGAAAGAAAAATAGTAATTTAGATATAAACTTATTTAATATCGTCTATAACACTAATGGGGTCACAACTATCCTCAAAAACCATACTATCGAGAAAATCTTTTTCACCAGTCGCCATGTAGAAAAAATGTTTAAAAGACAGTTCAAGGATATAATCCAACAATACACTAAGATAGAGTTGATTTGCCTACCATCTCCTTCGCCCAGATACGCCATGTTAACTAAACAAACCAAAATTAAACGATACAAGGCGCTATTACCAAAGTTACAAGCCCGAAATGTTTAAAGTTCGAAAGTCGTTTCAGAGCAAGCTAAATTTTCTTAATCTAACTTCTTTCACCCCCTCGCCCAACAATTAGGTCTAAACTTGCCCACCGGCAGGCAGGCTTGTTAGGTCTGGAAGGCGTGAAGTTTACCCTGAGTTTCCTAAGGGCTTGCCCTGAGGGAACCGAAGGGAGTCCACGCGTGGGAACAAATGGGCTTTCACTATACTTACCACTGGGTAAGACTGGTAAAACCAACTCATTCTCCTCTTATTAGCCCAACAAATTTCCCTCTGATTTCCAATTGTTTAGGATAGATAGTTTGATAGTTTTTATTCCTCGGTTCTAAAAGAACTTTACTGCCACTTTTTTTCAGGATTTTCAGTGTTGCTCCGTGTTCTGTAACGGCGACTACGACATCCCCATTATCCGCAGTTAGTTGATGTTTAATTATAACGATATCGCCGTTTAAGATTCCCATATCAATCATGCTATCGCCTTTAACCTTGAGGGCATAATGAGGATAACGAGTATCAATCGTAATACTTGAGGGAACAGAAATCTCCTCCGGGTTCTCCATGGGGTCAATGGGTTTCCCTGCCGCAATATATCCAAGTAAGGGGATGGAAGACCGAATAGGAATTGGAGCAATGCCCCTTGATTTATTGGCATTCTTCCTTAAATATCCCTTCTCCTCAAGTTCTTTAACAAAATATTGGGCCGAACTGAGGTTATCGGTTTCAATAAAACGGGCAATTTCTTTAAGTGAAGGAGAAAACCCTTTTTCCTTTAAGAAAGTGGCTATGAAACTAAGAACAAGTTTTTGGCGCTCTGTTAATGGTTTTACCTCTTGCATCTATAGTAAGTTTATGGTATATCTACAATAATGTCAAGCACTTATTTGACAGGCAAAATGGAAACCGATACGAACATCAACAATGTTGCTACCATCCTTAGCCTCTGGGATATTTTAAAAGCCGCTGGCGGTCTTTTATTGGTCTTTGTGGGGTATATTGTTATCTTCAGTCGTTCGGCCAAAGTTTTTTGGAGACTTGGGAAGAATTTAGGCAAAAAGGTTTTTATTTTTTGTCCGCCCGGGGGAAAAAGAACTGATGGCGGAACAAAAGACATGGAACGGGAACTTGGCGTTCTTAAGAGTTCAGGCTATTTTAATGTCTCTAAAGGAGTTGTAACCGATTTCCATGCTATTGACCAGAAAGATATTGATGAAGCTGGCATTATAATACTGGGATACCATAGGGGAATGAATGACTTTGACGATTTTTTTCAAATGGTCAAGCGAGCCGATAAACCCTTAATTATTTATACCTTTGAAATAGGCTACCAACTTGACGATAAACATAAGGAAATAATTAAAGATTACAAATGGTATGCTCTATCAAGCATGCCACTTCGCTTAGTGAGCGATATTTTTTCCATTATGTCCTCGTACCGATATGAACCAAGACGAAGTTAATACCACCTTAGAGGAGTTTTGTCGCAAGTATTTATCGCCCCCGGCGGAGGAAAGAGAAGTTATTTCAAAACATTACAGCGACCTTCAAGAGATATTACCTGGGAATGAAATTTTTCAAAGCGGTTCATATGTTAGAGAAACTTCAGTAACCCCCGTTCACGACCTTGACATAATATGGGTATTACCTGAAGCTTTTCAAGTAACCGGAAGTAAGCTTTTTTCAAGCGCTAAGCAAGGTGAACCCTTCTATTTTGATGTTAAAGACCCATTACAAAGCTTAGCTTCAATTTTGGCCGAAGGTTATCGTAAAATAGGAGAAGAAGTAGAAATTGACGCAGACCAAACACACTCAGTTAGCATCGCTTTTCCAAAAGAAAAGGGTTTTTCCATAGATGTTGTTCCCGCTTTAAAATCTGGAAGAAAAAACAGGTATGGAGACGATATTTATTTGGTTCCAGAAATCCAGAAAATGCACCGGGGCAATTGGGCCAAGAAATATAGCGTTAGTGGGGGGAAAATTCCCTGGATTTTGTCTGACCCCAAAGGCTACATCAAACAAGCTTTAAATTTAAATTCAAATCCTAGTTATAGAAAATCCGTCAAGTTTGCTAAAGTTTGGAAAAAGTCGTGTAATGCCGGATTAACCGAGTTTGAGCTGAAATCCTTTCATCTTGAGCTAGTTATCACAAACATCTTTGCCCAGAATAAAGGTATTAATTTTTATGATGCAGTTTGTTATTTCCTTAAGAATATGGGGCAATGGCTAGAGAAACCAGCAATACCAGATATGGCAGAGAGCAATATTTTTGTGGACAGTTATTTGAATGAAGATAAAACGGGAGTGCAAAGAAAATTAGCCGTGGATTTTGCCTCCAAAGCATTAGGTGAATTTATAAACATGCCAGAGGAAGAAAGAGAAGAAGTATATTCTGCTTTGAGGGAGAGTCTCATTGCTAATCCGCCATGGCCTTTTGCTCCTAACCCCTCAAAAATTAACGTTTCCTGCAAGGTCAAGCGCTCAGAAAAGGTTAAAAATCCTCCTTCTTTCAAGAATATTCCAAAACCATTTTCTAAGTTTCAACTTGAGGTACTTAATGGCACAAGGTCAATGACTTCAGGAGAATATCTTAGCAAGGAATATTCCTTATATTTTTCACCAGATATTAATGGACTTGTATATGATGAAATAAGGTGGTTAGTGGTTAATAATGGACTTCCGGCATTAGAAATGGCACGCATAGGCGGTTGGAGAGGAAACGAATTTCATTTTTGCGAGGGAGACTCAGACTTTAAAGAAGAACACACCCAATACCCAGGTATGCATTGGGTTGATTGCTATGCCATAAATAAGGGTGTTTGTGTCGCCACCGGCAGGTTTTATGTTGGAATTAAAGATGAATGAGCGCTAATTTTTTTAATTTCTTCCCGCCTTTGCCTCATCTCTCCGATGTACCTCAAATCTTGTAAAGCGAGTATAATTGGAGTGAAGTCAAAGGTTATATTAATCTTAGGCTCGCGGAGCAAAAGCTCACTCAAAGAAATTAAACAAATGGATAAAAAAGATAAGATAACTCTACTTGATTCAAAAATCGACCTTATAGACCAACTACTTGGAAAAGTCGATTACGATCTCCTTCGGCAGTGGCGCGAAGAGACATTAATGATTCTCGATAACCTTATAACTACCAATTCCAAATACTATCAGAATTTTGAGAGATTGGATTATAGATCTGGGGTTTACACAATTGGGGATTCGGAAGGAAATGATGCAAGAGACGCCGAGGCATATAAAGAGGATTTGGAAAGTGCACGAGCTTCGCTCAAAGCAATAAAGTATGGTTTAGAAAATGATTTGATTTAATATGGACTCGAATACTCTTTCCGAAGACGAAGTAAAAGAAAAAATCCTTAGATATCTTTATGACTTCAACAAATCAAGGGCTCAGTGGACTACTTCAGAAAAAGTGATTGGCGATTTACGCTCTGCAGAGTTAGATAGAATTAGGATTAAGAATAATATTGATTACTTGATTGGCGAGAAATACATTGACACTAGGAATGAACGGGTGAAACTAACAGGACAATCTATTTTGTTTCAAGAAATAAGGATATCTAATAAAGGCATTCGGTTATTTGAAGATTCGAAATTTTCCCAAAAAGCCTTATCTTCTGTCACAATTGAGGCTGAAGAAGGGGCAAATGTGATCTTTGTCTCGGGCCATCAATATGGGACTATCTCTCAGGCAAGTGGAAGTTCTATAAACGATCTGGACAAATTGATAGGCATCATTAAAGAAGCCCAGTTATCTGATGAAGAAAAAAGAAATCTTGTTGGAGATATTGAGGTGATTAAAGCCCAACTAATTAAACCCAATCCAACAAAAAAAATTATCCAAGCGGCATGGTCAGCGGTTGGTATTGCAGCTAATTTATCTGGTGCTCATGATTTGGTGACGAAAATCGGCCAACAACTTACAAAATGGTTAAGTTAGTTTCTTTATCTACCCTCTAGTTTTGCTACAATATACTGGTGACAATTCATTATCGGAAAGATACAGAACTTCCTTGGCGGCGGGTTAAGAGAGGTAATGGCTTTGGGTTTATCGATGAAAAAGGCAAGCCGGTTTCCAAAACGGCGGCCGAGCGTTTAGCCGCGTTGGCCATTCCCCCCGCCTGGACCGAGGTGGTTGTTAGCTCAGACCCCGACGATTATGTTCAGGCGATTGGCGTGGACGCAGCCGGCCGCAAACAATATATTTATCACCCCGAGTGGATTAAGCGCAACCAAGAAAAAAAGTTTGACCAAATGGTAGCTTTTGGCGAGCGGCTCCCCGCCCTGCGCGAAGTCGTCAGCGGCCATATGCGAGAACACTCTCTAACTCAAAATCGCGTCGTTGCCACGGTCGTCTGGCTTTTGGAGCACACTTTTATCCGGGTGGGCAATCAAACCTACGCCGAAGAAAACCAGTCCTACGGCCTAACCACCATGCGCAAAAAGCATATTGAGGTTGAAGGCAATACGATGACCTTTAGCTTTGAAGGTAAAAGCGGGGTCTTTCATGAACTGGGGGTCAATCATCCCCGAGTGGCCAGAACGATTAAGGCCTGCATTGACCTTCCCGGCTATCAAGTGTTTCAGTATTTAGACGAAAATAATAACCGGCAAGTGGTCGACGCAGCCGAGGTGAACAATTACTTGCAAACTCATACGGGAGCAGATTTTTCCGCTAAAGATTTTCGCACCTGGGGCGGCAGCGTTTTAGCCGGAGACTGGCTGTATAAAAAAGGCAAGGCGCTTTCCGAGGCGGATTTAAAAAACAATCTCTCTGAAGTGGTGGCCGAAGTCTCAACCCAGCTTGGCAATACCAAGAAAGTCTGCCGCACCTACTATATTCATCCCGTCATTATTAAATCCTATGAGAAAGATATTCTGGTCCCCCACTTCGAGCGGTCTTACCGCCAAAAATCCGCCAAAGAGCCGACCTTAACTCCTGAAGAATATGCCACTTGGAGTTTAATTAAAAATACCTAGAAGACAGTTTTCTGGTAGAATAAATAATATGGAAAAACAAACAAAAAGAAACTATATTTTGTTCGGGCTGACCATACTTTCTATTGTTTTGCATAACGCTATTTATGGTGTCTCCAAAATTGAAGAACCAGTATTTTTCCTTCTAACCTTTATATTTGCTCTTGGATTTGTGATTTCAGTCGTTCAAAATACAATCAATTATATTAGAAAGGGCAAACCAAGGGATTTGTGGAAGCTTGGCTGGATAGGATTGTTTGGCTTATTGGGATTAGGGGGCAGCACTGGACTTTTTGGTTTTTTTGGATTCTTCGGTTTCTTCGGAGCCAAAAAATAAGTTCGAACTTCATCCAGGATGGGGGCTGAATTTTTTTAATCTGACCAAAAATAAAGATGTTGCTTTAATTTGATAAAATGAGAGTGGATGAAAAAAATAATAAGTTTTTATCTTCAATTTAGTCAGTATACCAACCCGGGTCTTTACCAAGACATTCTCCAAAAGTCTTTACCGGACAATATTAGGGAAATCGGGCTCTTGGTTAGAAAACAACTCATGCATCGAATGACTTTGAAAAATGGTAATACCGGTTCGAACGCAGATTTAAGATATGGAGACACAACCAGAGTGCCCTGGACCAGGCAACCTGAAGACGATGTGTTTATAACCGCTTCCGCCATGTTGGCGGAACTGTTTAGAAGGGATTCAAGAGGATTAGTACTAGACAGAGAAGCGGAAAATAAGTTAGTCCTAACTTGTAGATCTACCTCAATCTTAATGGCTTCTTTGTTAAAGATAAAAGGTATTCCGGCTCGTGTGCGTTCGGGATTTTCTCCCTACTTCAATGTAGATGGCTTACCGGGCGGTAAAAGCGATGACCACTGGCTAAATCAATATTGGAATGAAAAAGAGTCCAGGTGGGTAACCATTGACGTTGACGGGAGTATCGAAGGGTATTTAAAATTTGATCCTTACGATATTCCGGAAGGAACTTTTGACTTTTCGCCTGATGCCTGGCTGGCAGTACGAAGCGGTAAAATCGATGGCCAGCACTTTTGGAATGCCGGCGGCAACGGAGGATTAATCGCAATTTCCTGGGAACTCTTTTATGACTTCCACTGCTTGATGAATGATGAAATTATTTACCACCACACTCCCCAAATAACTCATTTTGGTAAGTTTGACAAATTATCAGAGGAGCAATTAGGTGAAATAGATAATCTAGCAAGGTTAATGCAGAAACCGGATGATAATTTTGACCAACTAAAAAATATCTGGGAAACTAAAAAGGAGTTCAGGCTGTTAAAAGGCGGAATGCTTTAGCTACTTGAAGGGATAAGGATTGGAGATCGGCTTAATTAATTTCACCAAAACGTCTTTCGCTACTGGTCCCGTGAGTTTGACAAGAATAGCCAGTCACCTCAACCGAGTGTTCAATACCATCACAATCGAAAAAACCGCTCCGTCTATGCTCTTTATTTTGTTGGACTTGACACCCCCTAGCTGGATTGTGAATCTCCAGAAATCTTTCTATTAACAGGCCATTTCTAGTTAGGTCTCTTTCATCCAGAACTTCTTGTGCTTGGCGCACTATTGCTTCAAGCCTCTTTGTTGAATATCTCCTAAAACTGCTCCCCATATTGGTACCGCCTGTCACCTTCTACCATAATGAGAGGGATTATAGAGGCATCATTTTACAATCGCAACTTTGGGGGGGGCAAATCTTTTAGCCTCAATTTCTTCATCGTAAATAATTTCTGGTATTTTCCATTGCGTGGCTGTATTTTCTTAATCTAACTTTTCCCACCCCTTCTCTCTCCTGCCAACATGACCAAATGATTTATTTGTTAGACACGCCTGGCGCAGGTATCGTTTTTGCTTCCAGCTCGTGTTAAAATTGAATCATGAAGAAATCGGAAACAATTAAAAAGCTGGTTAAGAAATCGTATGCCGATATCGCCAAATCTTCCGGCAGCTGCGGGTGCGGGAGTTGCGGTTGCGATTCTAACCTAACTGTTCAAAAACAGTCCGGACAAATGGGTTATTCCCAAAACGAAATGAACCAAGCTCCGGCGGGCTCCAATCTTGGTCTTGGCTGTGGCAATCCGCTCGCGATTGCTTCTTTAAGGACCGGCGAAGTGGTTTTGGATTTAGGTTCAGGAGCGGGTTTTGATTGTTTTCTGGCCGCTCGTAAAGTCGGTAAGACAGGCAAGGTTATTGGGGTTGACATGACAGAGGAGATGCTTATAAAAGCAAGAAACAACGCCACAAAAGGCGGTTTTACTAATGTTGAATTTAGGAAGGGTGATATTGAAGAGCTGCCGGTTGAAGACAACTCGGTTAATGCGGTCATCTCCAATTGCGTCATCAACTTGGCTCCCAATAAAGAAAGGGTTTTTAAAGAGATATCCCGGGTATTAAAACCAGGGGGAAGACTGATGGTCTCCGATGTTGTTTTAACCAAACCGTTGCCGGACGACTTGAAAAATGATAAGGAACTTTTAGTCGGCTGTATCAGCGGCGCCATTCTTAAACAAGACTATTTGAAACTCTTGGAAAAAGCAGGGTTTACAGATATCACAATTCATAAAGAGATACCGGCGTTTTTACCAGATTACGGACTAAGTATTACTTTTTCGGCGGTTAAATATAGTTAGCATGAAGAGGATGGCAAATCTTAAAAAGATTATCTTGGCTTCAACTATCTTTGTTACTACTCTCGCCTTGATTTTTTTCTTATATACCCTTGGAGTAATTTATCAGAAAGTAAAGGTCACCTGCTTAAAGGCCCAAAAGGAATACAAAGAAGACTGCGTTAACTCGCTTACCAAACTTCTGCAGTCTGACGAAAAGACTTTCCGAGAAAGAAACACGGCCATTTGGACACTAGGTCAATTGGCCGATAAACGAGCCCTACCGGTTTTACAAAGCTTCTATTCTGGTAAAATTCCCCCGAAGGAGTCTCTTTCTCAGACTCTTAGCCAATATGAATTGAAAAAAGCCATTCAGTGGTGCGAGAGAGGTAACGTAACCAACTGGATGTATCAAAACCGAGAAAATTGGCGTTAGTAATCAGCACTCGTTTCCCCTTCTCTTGCCCATTTCTTAAGCAAACTTAAAGAATTCTTCATCAAAGATCCTCATAATTTTCGTTTATGGAAAAGCGGCCAGCCAAAATTTTGGAAAAGGGAGAAATTTATTTTATCTATGCTCCCCGGGTTCAAGAAGAAAAAGTGACCGGTCTGGCCGAGGTGGAGCGTTTCTATTTGGTCATGCACCCCCTTGACCAAAACCAATATCGGCTTTTAATTATTGGTCACAAAAAACTGCCCCCGATTAGGCAGCGGGGCGAGGCTTATTGGGCTTTTGTCGAAGATGTTAATCCTTCAGCCGAAGCAATTGAAAATACTTTTGACCCGGAAAAATACCAAACCGCGACCAGGGGCGAGCGCTTCCGCGGCCCGGGCCGGCCGGCGGGAGAGGGCGTTTATGCTTTGGCAAAACACGATAGGCACGACCATTTGGTTTTTGCTTTGGAATTGCCGGAAACCTTAGGCCCGGTTCAGAAAGACTTAAATATTGAAAAGCAAGCCAGCTACATCTTAAGCGTCAAAAATCCTAACCAGCCTACTCCAGCAGGAGTTGGTTTAGAAGAAGCCCAAGAGGCCCGCTATCCGGAGAACCTGCAAAAGGAATTTGATAACCGCCGTTTTATTTCCCGGGACTTACCGCAATTTTTAAACTACATCGGGACCCAAATTTTATTCATTCCGGCGGCTCAAAACTATATTAAGGAATTGGGCATTAGGCTTCAGCCACAAAAAGAAACCCTGGAGACGGCCGAAATCTTTTCCGACCTTAAACTGGAAAAATCCATTCATCCGATTGAGGCTTTAGTCAAAGGCCGTTGGGAATGATTACTCCAAATAATCCTGCAGTTTCTTCCTTCTCGAAGGATGTTTAAGTTTTCTTAAGGCTTTGGCTTCTATTTGCCTGATTCGCTCCCGAGTCACCCCAAACTTTTTACCCACCTCTTCCAAAGTCATTGGCCTGCCGCCCTCTAAACCAAATCGATAGACCAAAACCTTGGCTTCTCTCGGAGAAAGAGTTTCCAAAACTTCCCTAATATTGTCTTTTAAAAGCTGCTTGGAGGCGGTGTCGTACGGTGAAGGCGCAGTATCGGCAATAAAATCCCCCAGCAAAGAGTCTTCTTCATCTCCCACCGGCGCCTCCAAGGAAGTTGTTCCCTGGGCAATTTTCAAAATTTCCCGAACTTTGGTGGCGGAAATCTCCATTATCTTGCCGATTTCTTCCGGCGTTGGGTCACGCCCCAACTCCTGCATTAGCTTGCGAGAAGTGCGCATTAGCTTGTTAATCGTCTCAACCATATGAACGGGAACCCTAATCGTTCTGGCTTGGTCGGCAATCGCCCGGGTAATTGCCTGGCGAATCCACCAAGTGGCATAAGTAGAAAATTTATAACCTCTTCGCCAATCATATTTTTCCACCGCCCGAATTAGGCCTTGATTACCTTCTTGAATTAAATCTAGCAAGGTTAAACCTCGGCCAACATAGCGCTTAGCGATAGAAACCACCAGTCTCAAGTTAGACTCGGTTAATTTCTTTTTGGCAGCCATATCGCCTTTTTCGATTCTCTGGGCCAAATCGATTTCTTCTGCCGCAGTCAGAAGCGGAATGCGACCGATTTCTCGCAGATACATCCGGACGGGATCGGCCACCGAGGGAGCTTCAAGCGCGGATAAAACTTCAATCTCCCGGGCAAAATCCTTTGCCATCCGCTCCGTCTCTTTAAGCTCCTCTTCGCTGATACTCTCAAAAATGTCAATCCCCTCATCAATAACTTTGGAGTAAAATTCATCCAGTTCTTCTAAGTAGTCTTCCGCAAAGGGAAAAACAGTTAAAACTTCTTCCTGAGTAATGAAACCTTCCTTCTTTCCTTTTTCAAAAAGTTTTTTGACGGCTTTGGTATCCACCGTCGCCGGCTTAGTTGTCTTTGCCTCTTCTTTGCTGTCCGCCTTTTTCATACCTTAATTTTACCTCAATTAAGCTTAAATTTAAAGCAGTGGTTAGGCCTTTTCCAGAGCGGAGAGTTTTTGGGTCAAGCGCAGAATTTTTTGGCGGCTTTCTTCTTCTGCCGCTGGATTTTGACGAAGCGCCTGCCAAATCGCCCGAAGCTCTTCTTTAATTTTTAAAGTTTCCAACTGGGCTTTGGTTTTTTGAATTTCTTTAGCCACCCAATCGGGCTCCTCAATCCGCTCGCCGAAATCGACTAAATACAGCCGGTCAAACCCCTCGCGCAGTTCTCCCGGTAAGGCTTTAAAGAAGAATCGGCTGGAGAATTTCTTTTTTTCCGTCAAATAGTCTGCCAAAGCCTTAATCAGCTTCAGGCTTAAGGGCAAAGAGAGTAAACCTTTTTCCTTAAGGAGAGTTTCCGTTTCTTTGCTCTGGAAAAGCAGCGCCAAGAAATACTCTTCCAAAATTTCCCGCCGCTGACGAATCTCCGGCGGAGAAGAAGTTTTGGGAACCGACGGAGTTTTAAAAAGGAATTTCTCAATCTGCAAAATAATCGATTCCTCGTTCACTCCTAACCGATCAGCCAACTTTTTAATAAAAACATCTTTCATAATTTGATCCTCAATTTTGCCTAATATCGGGATAATTTCCTGACCGATTTTCTTTTTTTCTTCCGCCGTTTGGCCCCGCAAGCGCTTAAAGGCGGAGTTAATAAAGAAATCGTAAATATTTTCGGCCTTGGCCAACTGCTTTTTCAGATATTCCGGTTCTTTTTGAGCCGCTTCATCCGGGTCTTTATACTTTTCCAGAGAAACGACTTTAATGTTTAAGCCCAAACCATCGGCAATTTCAATCCCCCGCCGAGAAGCCATATCTCCCGCGGCGTCCGCGTCTAAAGAGAGAATTAAATTTTCGGCAAAACGTTTTAAAAGCCGTGCTTGGGCGTCGGTCAAGGCTGAGCCTTTAATGGCGACCACATTTTCAATCCCAATTTGGTAGGACGAAATCGCGTCCAGTTCCCCCTCAACCACAACGACAGCATTTTCTTTTTTAATTGCCTCCTTAGTAATTTGGAGCGGATACAAAAGTTCGCTCTTGTGATAAATGAGGGTTTCCGGAGTATTGACATACTTCGCCTGCCCGCCAGCAGCCTGAGCCTGCCCGTTTCGCGTTGCGAAGCTAGGCGGGCGGGCCGCAGGCGATGGCAGGCGGGCTTCTTTTCCCTCTGGAAGCACCCTGCCAGCAAAACCAGTGACATTACCCCGGTGGTCCAAAAGAGGAAACATTAACCGGTTGCGGAAGCGGTCATAAAAACCGGATCGTGAACCCCGAATGGTTAAGCCGGCTTTTTCTAAATCGGCCGGAGCAAAATTCTTTTTGCCAACTAAAAACTTCTGCAAACCATCCCACATTGGCGGGGCGTAACCGATTTTAAAAAGGGAAAGCGAGTCTTTACTAATCCCCCGCTGGAGAATGTAGCTTAAAGCTTTATCTCCGATTTTGTGATTAAGGAGTAAATAATGGAAAAACTCGGCCGCTAAATGATTGGCTTGGAAAAGCTTTTCTTTTTCAGACTCCGATTTGGTCGGCTGGTAGCTTTGTAGAGTAATACCGGTCTTTTTGGCCAAAAGCCGCAGGGCTTCGCCAAACTCAATCCTTTCCATTTGCATCAAGAAACCGAAGACATCACCACCGGCTCCACAGCCAAAGCAGTGCCAAATCTGCCGCTCGGGCGAAACCATAAATGAAGGGGTCTTTTCCGCATGGAAGGGACAAAGACCTTTAAAATTCCGACCGGCTTTTTTCAAGGGGAGAAACTCGGAGATAAATTGGACTAAATCAATTTTTGAGCGGATTTCTTCTATTTGATCCATTCTAGCCTGATTATATCAGAAGAAGAATTAAAACGAGCCTAGCAGAGCATCAGGGAATCGGTTCTGCACTAGGGCGCCTCCGCCTGCAGGCATTGATAAGAGCTTTCGCTGGATAGGCCTGCCCAACTTGAAAGCCAAAAAGACTGGCGGCAGAAGCATCAATTCCTCCGCTTTTGGGCCCCAGACAAACATCAGGATTCTTTTTTAAGCAATTTCTTTGACACTGGGTATCAAGACCATCAACAATCGAAACCCGTGTCTGCTCATATTCATCATAAATTTGAGCATAAATCTCTTGCTTCGCTTGAACAAAATCTTCGCCATAACCCAACGACCTTGCGTCTTCGATTGGATCAGTCCCCCAACCAGCATCTCGATAGGCCACATAGTCGGAGAAACTGTGTAAATGATGGCCTCTTAAACTGACTTCTCGCTCCTTATCCATTTTTCCTAAAGTCGGCCCAAAAAGATAATAAACATTGCCAGATTGGTAAATTTAAGGTTCTTCATATCCCTATTTCCGCGTTGCGGAGAGAGCGGGATTCGAACCCGCGAGAGCCTCTCGGCCCTGCGCGCTCTCCAAGCGCGTGCACTCGACCACTATGCGACCTCTCCGAATATCAAGAGAGGTCGGTCAAGCTTGCTTATGCGACCTCTCCGGATATGCCTATTTTACTTGATTTTGAGGCAAATTGCGAGCTTAAAAAAGTGCTTGTTGCGGTAGTGGATTTTCTAAAATCTCTTTGGCTTTGGTTAAAACTTCTTTTTCACTTTTAAAAGTCAGCCTTCCTTTGGCTTCTTCAAAAGGCAGCCAAGCCACTTCAGCTACTTCCTCATCATGGCCATTAGCCTTTTCTCCCAAATATTCCATTAAATAAAAAGCAATGGTTTTTAAAATTTTTTCCTCGGGCTTGCCTTCAAAGGTATTGCTGAAGAAAATCTTTATCGAGTCTATCTTGGAGATAATTTTTGCCTTAACTCCCCCCTCCTCAGCCACTTCCCGTATCGCCGCCGCTTCGGTTTTTTCACCCTCATTAATCCAACCCTTAGGCAGTTGCCAGCGAATTCGTTTATGGAACTCGTCTTTGCCGGCCGGCTCACCTGCAACGCTTTGCGTAGCAATGCGGGCAGGCTGGATCAAAAGCCAAAGAGTCTGGCCATCTTCTTTTTTGAAAACCACCCCGCCGGCAGAATACTGTCTAACCACAGTGCCTCTGGCCAGAATTGAACTGGCATTTCCGGCTCCGGAGGCCGGCGCTCTATCCGTTAAGCTACAAAGGCATAAGCGGGCGAGAACCTGACGCTTTAATTTGAGCCAGCTTAGCTGGCGAGAATCAAGCTATGCTTAATGTGAGCCTGCGAACATCAAGCTATGCTTATCCGTTAAACTACAGGCGCAAGCTCAGAGCGGAAAGGGTGGGATTCGAACCCACGAGAGCTTGCGCCCTACCGCTTTTCGAGAGCGGCCAGTTCAACCACTCCTGCACCTTTCCATCTAGCAAAGAAACCGAGGGTTTCTTTGCAAAAATCTTCCTTCAAGGTAATCTTCGAGATCTTCGCTGGGTTCGCCTCGAAGATTAATTTATATTCCCTTCTACCAACTTCTTGCTTCCTGCCGAACCTGAAACCCGTTCTTTCTAACTTTTAACTCTGCACTTTGGACTTTTAACTTCTAATGGTGCGCCCAGGAGGAATCGAACCTCCAAGTCTCCAGGTCCGCAACCTGGCATTTTATCCGTTAAACTATGAGCGCGTGGCCTAATTATAGCAAAAAGTAGCCTCAAAGTTCAGGCAGCCGAAGGCGGAGTAGGAAGACCTTCTTTCTTTTCACTCTCTAGGGGAACCTTTTTTTGGAGCCAATCGGCCGCTCTATCTAAAAAACTGGGTTTAGCCTCCTCTTCGGTCAAGTATTTAAGTAAAATCCCTCTGATTTCTGCTTCTTCTCCCTCCCCGACCAATAAAGTCAGTCTACCAAGTAAGCCACTTCTTAATTCAAAGTTAATCACCCGCTGACCGTATTTCTCGGCTAGCCAAAACTGACTGATATTCTCCCAAGGATGAGTTTCGCCGGCATAAACCAAACCACGATTAGTCAATTTATAGCTGGTCATTTCCGGTTCAACCGTCGAGAGGACATAATAAACGAAAGTCAGAGCAATAATCGCGGCAATTAAAAACCACTCTTTAACAAAAAACAAAATCAAGGCGACTAAAAAAACAATCGCCACTACCGTTGCCCAAAATTCCCGATCCCGTTTCTTAAAGGGACGAGAAGGAGCGTTCCAGGAGTATAAAATCCGTAATTCCTTAGAGGGGATAACCTCAATCGGAGAAGCCGCTGGTAAGCCTTCCTCAACCATACTTTTAGAATAAAACACCCCTTAAAGAAAAGCAAATTAAGAAATTTTTTAGGGATGCAAAAGGAGAGTGAAATCTTGAGGAGAATAATGAGTAATTAGCTTCACTTTTGGCGTCAGAGTCCGACAAAAAGCCTCAATTTCTGACGGATTATAAGCAGCATAAAGCTCATTATCGATATGCCCCCGCTGGTCGAGCATATTGAAGGCCAATCCTAAACGAGCCAAAGAAAACATTTTTCTAATCATGGCGAAATATTTATCAAAATGCTGGGGAACCTTGAAGGACATTGCTCCAGAAGAGAGCACGTAGTCGAATTTTCGGTCATTAAAATCAAGGATATCTCTATTCTCAAACTGAGCTTGAGGATATTTGGCTCTGGCCACCGTCACTAAATCCGGCACCAAATCGACCCCCAAATAATCAAATTCACCGACCGTTTTTTGTAAAAGAGCGTAAAGATCCCCTAGCCCGCTACCAACGTCCAAAATGCTCTTGCCGCGCAAATCCCCTACTTGAGTTAGGACTTGGAAACGAATCTGCTGAGCCTGCTGACTGGACCAGCTTAAAGCTTCGGCACTATCAACTCCATAGCGGTCAAGACGCTGCCGATAATAATCGCCAATTCTTTTTCTATCCTGAGGACTAAAATTCATTACTCTTTAAGATAAGGGGCGTCCGAGGAAGAAAGCAAGCAAAGGCTATAGCCCTGAGCGAAAAAGGGCTGAAGCCCTGGACAAAAAAGGGCTATAGCCCTGAGCGAAGTCGAAGGGCGGAGAGGGCGAGATTCTAACCTGCGTTCTTGATAATCTATTGCTGGCGTTTATTGTAAAGAACTAAGTAGTCTGAATAATTTCTTATCAAACTTTTTCTTTCTAGCTTTTGGTTGCGAAAACCAACTAGTTTTCTATATTTATCAATTTCCCGATCGTTGCTCAAATATAAATTCTTTATTAAAGACTGGGTGGAACTATACCCCAATTTGTTAAAAACATCTCTCACAAAAGTCAACAGAATATTATTCCCGTATTCTCTTTTTAAAAAAATCCAACCAGGAACTTTTGGCTTTCTTGAAGCGACGCTCATTCCTTTTAAGAAATTTACAATCTCGACTGAAGATACCCCAACTACCGTGCACCCTTCTCCCCGCCTTTTTATCTTGAAAACCTTTATATCCCCGAACAGCCTTTTTAAAAGATTCTCGACTTCGACGAGATATTCCTTGTCCACAATTGAATTGAGAGTAATCCTCAGTTGATATCTATTTAGGTCTCCGTCACCTAAAATAATTCCCACTAATTCGGCCAATTCTTCTGATTTGTTGGGAAGGTCAACCTTCTTGAGTCCATTTCTGTTAAAGCGATTGGCGCCCAATGAAGAACAAAATTTTTGCGTTGTTACTCTTGTCTTAAATTGACGGCTGCATCGAGGGCAGAGTTTGATCATGCGGAGGGTACAGGAGTCGAACCTGTTAGTCCTTACGGACACTGGTTTTCAAGACCAGCGCATTACCGTCCTGCCCACCCTCCAAAAACTTGACTCTCCTCCTTAATATTTTCTTTTATTTCTTTTCGCAACCCCTTTTTCTAATTCTTCCTCTAAATCAATTCCTAAATTTTCCGCCAGCAATATCGCCGTTAAAATTACATCCGCAATTTCGTTGCCAACCTTATTCTTCCACCCTCAAGCTTCTCTTTTCTCTGAATCTTTTCCAGCGACAATACCTCTTCCATTAGTTCCCCAAGCTCTTCTCCGATCTTTAGACAAACAAGATGTTTTAATTGTTCTCTCCTCTTGAAGTTATAAAAATTCAAAAGGCGAGAGTGTTCCCGCTTGGAGAAAGATCTTAGTTGGCTAAAATTCACGTGCGGAGAGTGTGGGAGTCGAACCCACCCTTCCTTTCGGAAGCAAGTTTAGCAAACTTGTGCCTTGCCGCCCGGCCCACTCTCCTTGTGCTCTAATTATAGCGAATTTAGCCTGGGTTTGCTACCGAGCCAAAGTCAACCCCCAAACATTTTTTGTCCCCGCCCTCTTCAAAACACTACCAGCGGTCTTTAGAGTAGCCCCGGTCGTCCAGACATCATCTATCAATATGCAGTCAGCAATCGGTAGTGAGTAGTCGGGGTTGATGATAAAAGCGTTGCCAACATTCTTTTGTCGTTCTTTCGGGTTAAGTTTGGTCTGGGTAGAAGTCATCTTTTGGCGAATAAGAAAGTTGCTCAAAAAGGTTAAATTACACCTTTCTGCCAGTCTTTCCCCTATTAGGCTAGACTGGTTAAAACCACGTAAATTTTCCTTGTACCAAAAAAGCGGAACGGGAATAACGGCGGGTTTTTCTTTAAGAAATTGATGAAAGCCGCTAAGCTCCTCCGCCCTTCCTCCTAGTTCTTGGGTTACTATCTGCCAAAGCTCCTCAAGTAAATCGGTCACCTGCCGGTATTTCAACCGATGAATAGCTTTTCTAATTATCCCCTCATAAACAAAGAAAGAAATTAAGCCCGTTAAGGAAGGGCGGGAATAACAGCGGGGATGGGTTTGGCCAAAAGGCGAAGGCCGCTCGCAAACCGGGCAAATTTGGGTCACTCTCTTTATCTTGGGTAAGCAAGAAGGGCAAAAATAGCCTCCGGTCTGGCCGCAGCCAAGACAGCGTCGAGGGAAAAAAGCGTCCAAGAAAGTCACTGCCTTAGTTTAACACTGGAGTGATAAAATAGGCGTATGAAGATTATTAACCGAAAGGCCGGTTTAAACTATGAGGTTTTCGATAGGTTTGAAGCAGGCGTGGTCTTAACTGGTCCGGAAGTGAAATCACTTTTTGTCGGCCAGGCTTCCTTGGATGAAGCCTATATTAAGTTCGTCGGGGGGGAGGCGTTTTTGCTCAACGCTCACATTCACCCTTACGCCTATGCTGACAGCCGCAAAATTGACCCCAAGCGGACCCGAAAGCTCCTTTTACACCGTCGGGAATTGCTGGCTTTGACCAGCAAGATGAAGCAAAAAAAGTTGATTTTGGTGCCTCTTTCTTGGTATAATCGGGGCATCCAAATCAAGCTGGAAATAGCCTTGGCAAAGCCTCGGAAACAGTGGGAGAAAAAGGAAGCTCTCCGCCGGCGAGATTTGGCCCGCGAAGCGGAGTTGGAACTAGCCTCGCATTAGGGGCTTGACAACCAGCCGCCAAAATCGTAAATTACGCGCGGTAACAACCGAACCCAGGGGAAAGAAGTAGGGACATTTAAGGGGATGACTGGTCTCGACGGAAAAGGCTCTTTTAAAACAGCAAGCCTTCTTTGACTAAGAGAAGTAAAACAGGGTCAAAAAAAATAGAAGCTAATGATACATACGCTTCCCCTGACGTTAATTTTGCGTTTAACTACGCTTCTTTAGCGTAACAGGCATCTTTAAGGTTTCTTGCTTGTCGGAAGCTTAAAGGTGTGAACAAAGACAAGACGCCGGTGTTAGGGTTGCCAAACTCCTAATACTCAAGCCCAAGTTTGGCGGCCTTCAACCTTCCTGGCTGACGGAACAGGTTGAAGGATTTAAAGTCAGCCTAAGCTTGTAGAAGTTTTAAGAAGTATTTTTCGGACTCCGGTTCAATTCCGGACATCTCCACCAATCATTTTAGGTCTATGGTGTAAATTTTCGTTCCCGAGAGAACAAAAAGTTTCTTCAAACTCTCAACTGCCACTAAATCTTGAGCGTTTTTAAAGCCGTCCCAAGCATAGGCGGCCTTAAAATCGCCGTTTTTGGCAATGACGTAAATCTTCCCTCTCCCTTTATCCAAAACGTAAAGATTTTCCGCCTCAGCCGAAGTAAAGATTTTAGCCGGGTCCAAAAAGCTTTCCGGCATCCGGTTTAAGACAAAATTTTCTTCTTTACCTAAGTTAAACTTGCTAATCCCCTCTTTTTTAAGCACCCAAATGACCCCATCAACCGCCAACGAAACGCTTTGAGAAAGGTCAGGCGGGGCGCCTAAAAACCAACTTTTCCGAACCCCAAAACCTTCATCGGTCGCCAAATAGCGCCAAATATTACCGGCGCCTTTGTCCAAAAGATAAAGGTTGCCGACAAAGGTACCCAAGCCAACGATTTCCTGCCAAGCCTCGTCTTTCTCAACCTTGAGGCTGGCGGATTTTTGGAGAAGATTAACGGCATATATCCCATCTTCGGCCAGAACAAAGGCCTTTTTATCGACCGCCACCAGCAAATTTCCCTGCTCGCCCGCCAAATCAATCACCGTCTGAGACCTTTTTTCCACGCTCAAAAGATAAATTTTCTTTTTAGTCTTATCTAGAACAACTAAGTTTTCCTCCGCCAGGCCCAAAGCCACCCCACTGGCCTCATCATCAATAATGTTTAGGTCCATAAAAACCGCCGGCTCAGCTAAAGCAACTTCCCGACCCAAGGAAGACAAAAACTTTTTCACTTCTTCTTTAAGAAAGGTCGCCTCTTCATTACCCTCAGGGCTTAAAGTCAACGCTTCTTCTGTCAACCGTTGCGCCTCTTCACCCAGAACTCTTCCCTCCGAAGGTTGGCTAGCAAAAAGAGTTTTTCCTTGATTCAGTTTTTCTTCTGCTTGTTTGACCAGTTGACCCGCTTGCGCCCGTTTGTCGGTTTCGGCTTTCCGGTGCACCCCCAAAATTAAACTCGTGCCTAAAAGGAACAAGAGAACAAGCGAGATCAGAAAATAAAGGCGTTTTTTCCTTTCCGCGGCCGCTGAGCGGACAAATATTGACGAGCGTCGGCGGTGAAGAAACTTAAGGCGCAACGAGCCTAAAAACTTCTCTTTTAGAGGTAAAGCCAAGACACTTTTTCCTTCTTTAACCGGAACTGGCGAGGCCACTGACTTTTCTTCTTCAGGCATAACCGGCTGAATTGACAATTCCTCCTCCTTCCGAGCGCAAGCTAATATGGCCGCCGCGGCTGACATATCGCTGCGCCCCAAAACTATTGGGGCCAAAGTTTCTACCGCTTCCGTGGCAGAACCGCTTTCGAGACTGGCTTTAAGGACGCCGTCACCAACTGCCTCAAAAAACCGCTGAGAACCAAGAACCAAAAGGTCGTTTGCTTCCAAGAGACCACTGGCCGTTTTTAACCCACCGTCGCCTTTTAAAAGAATCCCCGCCTTTTCTCCTCGTTTAAGGAAAATCCGGCCATCGCCATAAATCGTCAAATAAAGGGCTTGGTTCAAAAGGACAGCGGCAATTAATTCCAAATTTTCGTTTTCTTCTCCCAATCTTTTGACCGCCGTCGATAATCTTTCGAAAGCGCTTCCAGAAAGGTTTTCGTAGTATTCCTGATGAAGCCGGCTTAAAATTTCCCGGCCCGCAGCGACTGATTCCACTCCGGCCGGCACCCCCGTAATCACGAGAACCGTCAGCAAATCGCCCCGCTTTTCTTTTTTTCCCTCCTCTTCCGGAGAAAAGGTATGAACTTGGGACCAAAAGCCATCGCTGGGAGTGCCAACTATCTTGGCAATTTGAAGGGTAAAAGTCGGCTTCATTTAGGACTAGAAAAATAGCAGGGTAAAAATAAAAACAATTATCGAAAACAAAAATAAGAGCCAGGCCACGACTCGCAAAGAATTAGTGAGAATCCCCGAAACAACCTGGGTCATCAGTTTCACTTGGCGAACAACCACAAAGGAGAACACCAAGTAAACTCCTAAACCCACGAGAATAAAGAACTTGCCGAAACTCCAAAAATTAAAATGCAAAAGCTGATGAATAAACTCTTCCATTATCTGCTTCTTTCTATTAGCCTGGCTACCTTACTCGGCCTTCAATGGCCTCGATTTTTTCTTCAGTTCTTAATCGTTGAAGAACATTAGCCACTCCGGCCGGGTTAGGAACCTTTTCAAAAATAAATTCAACAATTTCCGCCGCCGTTTGGACTAAAACATCGCCGTAATTAAAAATTGCCCCCACCGCGCCGGCGTTAGTAAAACTAACATCCTGAATTTTATCAATATCAGCGTCGGAAACTTTCTTCGTCGTTAAATTCAAAAAATCAACATCAATAATCCGCTCGTCAGTAATGAGGGTGAGGTTAAAAAACCAAGACAAGAAGCGCTCAAAAACGTACATCGCCAAAACCATATACCAAACAACCACAAACATTAACTGAAAACGGACGGGGAAGGAATCTAAAAGAGGGAAAAAGCGAAGCAAAAAGGGGGCAAAAAACAAAATTGTTGCCAACAGAAACCAAAGGATATTGGTCACCCAGTGAGCCCTTAAAATCATCAATATCTCTTCTTCCGGCTCTTGGGTCTCAAAACGAACAGCCTTACTGGGAAGAACCCAAAGGGAAGAAAGGGAACTACCCTGATGGTCGGGTAAAAAGTCGCGCTTTTTATTTGGCTTTTCGGCCGGTTCGGCTTTTTCGGTTCTGGTAGCAGACTTAGCAGAATAAAGCTCAGACATTCTTAGATAACTCCCTTCCCCTGCTCTTACACCCTTAATTATAGCTTATTTTCTCATCAAATTAAAAAGGCTGGATTTAATGCCGATCGCTCCGGGCGTGCGCAGGTTAAAAATAGCCTTAAACTCTTCCCCCGTAAACTCTTGTTTGCTCTTGTTGGTTTGGAAAATCACTTTGGCCGTATAGCCATCGTTGGAATAAATGACTTCTAGGCTGGACACGCTGGTAATCGGTCCGCCGCGTTTGGCTGCCTCTTCTCTCACTTGACTCATACTCCAAGTTTCCGGAATATTAGCATCAATCGGCGAAAGATGAGTTTTCGCCCCCGAATCATTTTTGTAAATTAAAATGGCGTTGAGAATGTCACAAAATTCCTCCTCGTTCAGCCAAGGATGAGAGCGGCCGTAGGAGTCGCCTGAGCGGGTTCGGTACCAGGCCTTGTAAAACCAGGGGGAGCCAGCTGTCTTTTCATAAGCCTCACTGGTCCAGCCATTTCTGCCGTTAGGCGTATCCCACAAACCGGGAGTACTATGGCCATTGTGACTGTAAGAAAAGGTGTAACCACCAGCTGTCGAGGCATACCAAGCAGAAAAGGGCTTGCCGCCGGCAATAAGCACCCAACCGCGCGTAGCATTAACGGCTTCGTCCCATTTGCCGCCTTTATTGGCCGGTTTGTAAACCTGACAACTTTCGGTAGCGCAAATTGAGCCAGCGCCGTTATTGGTATAAGCCAGAGCGTAAGAGCGGGCCGCCACTGCCTGAGCTTTTAAGGCTTCAAAGCCACCACTATCTCCCCAGGAACCAGGCATTTCATAAATTCGTTTCACATAAGTTTCAATATCAACCGTGCCATAACCTTGAACCCGGATATTAATACTCGTTGAGTAGTCTTTTTTAATTTCGATTCCCCCACCGTAATAAGCCTTAAGAATTTCTTCGGCCGACTGCCCCGATTTGGCCCGGCCGTAAGCGCCATATTGGCTCATCCCTTTCCGGTGGGGCGCCCCAAAGGAAAAAGCGGCAAAGGCCGGGGAAAAACCCGGATTATAATCCGGCCGCGAAGCCGGGTCATCGGCCGGAGGGACATCGCCGACAGAAGTGGCAAAACCGCCCGCCTTGAGAGCCGAAAGCTCCGCTTGCCGGGCCTTAATTCGAGCAAAAAAACTTTCGGTCTTCTCGACTTCGCCAGCCAGGAAATCAACTTGTTTATCTACTTGGCTTTTCAGAGCCGCGGCTGAAGCCTGATTCTTTTTTAATGTTTCCTTGTCATTTTTGAGAGACAGAATTCTCTCCGAAGTCGCCGTGATTATTTGCCAATCCTGTTTGGCGGTTATTCCCCGGAGAGCCAGGCCCTGAGAAAAATCGGTCAAGGATTTAGAAGAAAGAAGAAGGGTCAGTAAGGTAAATTCCCGATTTCTTTTGTACATCTCCCGGATCCGGGCCGAAAGTAACTCCTCCTGAACCCCCAAATCTATTTCCCGAGTCAGAATTTCCGCTTCAGTTTTCTTCAGTTGGCTATCAAGGTCGGCCAATCTTTTTTGAATGGAGGCCAGTTGTTTACGGTAGTTAGCCAATTCTGCTTTATTTTTTTCGTGAGCATCTTTCCGAGCCTCGTATTCTCTTTGCAATTCATCAATCTGGCACTGATAATCAGTGGCCGGGCACTCAGCCCGAACACTAATTGTTCCGAAGCTGGAAAAACCCAAAAAAAGGAAAGTAAAGATTAAAACCGTGAATTTCAACCAACGAAGCTTAAGTTTGAGCATTACTTTTAATTTTACCATTTGCAAACAGTTATGTTATGATTTTAAGAAGGAGACGGCTTTCATGATCAAAAGACTATCGTTGCTCTGTTTGTTTTTCTTGCTTTTGTCTTTAAGGCTACCTTCATCTATTAGAGGGCAGACAACCGAACTACTTTGTTGCCCTCCAAGTTTTACCGAAAATGCCATGGATTGCCCGTCCTTTACAGACTTATCAAAACAATGCTGTAAGAATCATGGATTTTTTTGCGAGAAAGAAACTAAAGACAGAATTCCTTGTGGCACAATTGATAACGAACCCCTTTGCTGTCCCGCCGGTTTTTCTGAAAATTGTTGGGATTGTCCCTCAGGCACAGATATAACCAAAAAATGCTGCAGAAATAGCGGGTCTTTTGGCTATAAAGAAACCGCTGATAGAGTTCCTTGTGGAAGCGAGGCCTCACGGCAGCCGTCCTTTTGTTGTCCTGATGGCTATAGCGATCGCAGTTTGGACTGTCCTACGGGCACAGATACCTCTAGATTTTGCTGCAAAAATTATGGACTTTTTCAACTAAAAGAAACCATCTCTAAAATTCCTTGCGGAAGTACTATTACAGGTCCATATTGTTGCCCTGAAGGTTTTACGAGTAGTTTCTTTGATTGTCCTTTGGGTACTGATCTGACAAAAACATGCTGCAAGAATTATGGGTTCTTTCAATCAAAGATAACTGTAGACAAAATTAACTGCACGCTGGGAACAGGCCTGTATATACAAAATATTCCCATAATAGACGTCACCTGTGATGGGGGAACGGGAGTAACAACAGCTATTGGGTGTATCCCGGTCGACAGTGTTGACAGATTTGTCGGTTGGCTTTTAGGAAAAGTTACTTTTATCGCTTCGGGGATTGCTTTCCTTTTAATGGCCTTAGGCGCCATTCAAATCACTGTCTCCGGCGGCAACCCTGAGAAAGTCAAAGCCGGAGGCGAGCTGATTACCAGCGCTATTAGCGGACTTTTGCTGATTATTCTCTCCCTATTTCTGCTAAAATTAATCGGAGTGGATATTTTACAAATTCCTGGGTTTAGAAAATAGTAATGATCAAAATAAAATCTAAATCCTTACCGCTTGTGACTATAGCCTCCTTTATTTTAACATTCCCATTCGTTCTCCACGTTCCTCATGTTAAAGCCGTAAGTTGTTACGAAAACACTAACTCTTGTGATGTGAGTCTCCCCTGTTGCGGTTTTCCTGAATGGTATTGCCAGAATGGATACTGTAAACAAGGATCGCTTTGTGGCCAATATCCCTATCCTTGTTGTCCCAACCCAAACCCCTCTTGTGTTAGTGGCCAGACCTGCATGAACGGTTATTGCCGAGGGGGAACATCGCCAACTTCTATTTCCACTTCCACACCTGTTCCTACTAAAAGCACGGCTACTTTCTCAGAAGAAAGTGGTAACTCGGGAATTGATTTTGGTCAGCTTGGTAAACAATTTGGGAAAGAAACCGGACTCAAAGAGCAATTCCTGCCGGGCCTCTCTTCTGATGTAGGAGCAATCATTTTTGGCCTTTTGCCTTATCTTTTTGTTATTGCCGGCTTACTCCTTTTGTTCTATTTAATTGCCGGCGGCTTTCAAATGATGATTGCTGCTAACGATGAAAAAGGATTAGCCTCGGCTAAAGGAAAAATCACCAGTGCCTTAGCAGGATTTTTATTGCTTTTTATTTCCTACTGGTTAGTCCAAATACTGGAAGTTATCTTAGGAATACAGATATTTTAGAAAATGACCAAGTTCTAAACCCTAATGACCAATCAAAACCCAATTGGTCAAAACAAAAATTATGACTTAGAAGAAAGAACAGCGAACTTTGGTGAAGCAATAATTGAATTTTCTAAGAAAGTTCCTCAATCCCCAATAACCATCTCCCTTATTAGCCAATTAGTCCGAGCGGCCACTAGCATAGGAGCCAACTATTGTGAGGCTGATAACGCCGAATCGAAAATGGACTTCAAACATAAAATTAGCCTGTGCAAAAAAGAGGCCAAGGAGACAAAGTATTGGCTAAGAATAATTGCAATGGCAGTTCCAGAACTAAAAATCAAAGCACGCAGTCTTTGGCAGAAGCAAAAGAATTAAATTTAATTTTTAGCTCAATTGTCAAAAAAACGCAAACCTCTAAAGAGGGTCGCTAAAATTTGAAAATTTAGGCTTGAATGGACATTGGTCATCAGGAATTGGACATTCAAGGACTACTTCCCAAATCGCCTTTGCCTTCTTTGATATTCAAATATCGCTCGCTCAAGCTCGCGAGGTCCAAAGTCCGGCCATAAAATATCAGTAAAATAAAGCTCGGAGTAGGACATTTGCCAAAGAAGGAAGTTAGAGAGCCGAACTTCACCCCCAGTGCGGATAATTAAGTCTGGATCCGGTTGGCCATTAGTATAGAGGTGTTTGGCTACCAGCTCCTCATTGACTTTTTCGGGAGGAACTCCCTCTTTAATAATTTCTTGAATCGCTTTAATAATCTCGTCCCGACCACCATAATTTAAGGCGAGATTGACTTTAATTCTTTCGTGCTTGAGGACAATTTTGAGCATTTCGGCAATTGCTCGGGCAACTTTGCGGGGAAAAGCTTGGAAGTTACCCAAAACAAAAAGCTTGACCCCTTCTTTTTCATACTGCTCTTTTTTCTCCTTAACCATCCTTAAGAGCAAATCAAAAATTCCTTTGACCTCTTGTTTGGTCCGTTTGCGCCAATTTTCAGTTGAGAGGGTATAAAAGGTTAGATACCTAATCCCTAGCTCCTCTGCTCGTCTAACAACCCGGTCCAAGTTTTTAGCTCCCTCCTCATGGCCTTCATTAACAGAGAGCCCCCGCGCTTTTGCCCACCGCCGGTTGCCGTCCATAATAATGGCAACGTGTTGGGGGATATTTTTTTTGTCTAATTTAACCATTTGTGTGAACGAATTCTAACACTAAGCCTCACGGGGAACAAGTTTGTCTCTTCTGGCTTCTCGAAACTGCTGATCGTATTCTTCTGATAATAGAGACCACCCGAGATGATGGCCAATCAGCTTTCCCTCCTCATCGAATATCGGTTGATGCCACATATATAATTTCCCGCGCAAAAGACCAAGAATCCTCTCTCCCGGGTTCTGGAAAACCACCCGCTGCTCCTCGCCACAAACCCCCTTACTAACTCCAAACTGCCGCATTTCGCGCCACCCCCAAGATAGTCCATGTCCTCTTTCTGAACTCACTTCGCCTTCTTTCGACAAACCATAAATAGCCAATAGCCCAAAAAGAGAGAAAGGATGGAGAGCGAGAAAGAGGAAAGTAAAAATGAGGTTTTGGCTAGAAAGCCAAAACGAAGCTCTTTAAAAATGAAGATTCGGGAGACTAATAAAATCAAAACCCAAGCCAACCAAAGATAAATTGGTAAGCCGAAAAGCAAAAGGCCTTGGGATAAATCTTTTTCCTCCATAATTCTTTTAGTCGTCAAGAACGGATGGCTATATAACCCATAGGCATTCTTTACCAGTAAGTAACTCTCTTTTATTCCCACCAAAACCCCAAATCTCATAACTTTTTTAATTTTTATATGTATTTTTTCTATTTTCATTTTCATTTTTTATATTGAGCGTTCCATTGAACGCGGAAAGCCTCTCTCGCCCGCGACAGCTTGGATTCCACGGCTTTAACTGTCATTCCCAATTTCTCGGCAATTTCTGCCATACTTAAGCCTTGGTAATACTTTAGTCGCAAAACCAAAGAATATCCTTCGCTTATGCGGCTTAAAACTTGTTTCACCTCCTTTCTCAGCTCCTGCTTTAATAATTCTTCTTCCGGCCCTAAAGCCTCAGAAACTAAAGTTTCTAAAAAAGGAAAGCGTGAGAACAAAAAAGTCTTAATTTTCTTTTTTCGATAAAAGTCAGCAATTTCATGATTGGCAATGCCGCAAAGCCAAGTAAAAAAAGAAGACTTGCCTTTAAAAGTAGGCAAGCTTTGAGAGGCAGCAACTAAGGTTTCCTGGAAAATATCTTCAGCATCGTTTTCGTTGTCCACTTTTTGTCGGATAAAAGCTTTTAGTCGGGCCTCGAATGGCGAAGAGATTTCAGACAGAAATTTATCCTTAAACATTCAGATTTCTCTTCTTGACCTCCTTTAAAGCTCTCATCAACCAAGGGGTATAAATTTCCGGATGGATATTTATGTCTTCTAAAAGTTGGTCGAGGGGCATCCACTTGTATCCATAAGCCACTTCCGGATTAGGGTGAACTTCTCCCTGATATTTCCCCACTAAAAAATAGCAACATTCGTTTTCGCAGAAATTCCCTTCGTATTGACTGAAATAATTAAAAGTAAAGAGTTTTTTAACTGGAAAATCTATCCCCCATTCTCTTCTAAGACAACGGCTGGCCGCCTGTGGGGTGGTTTCGTCTGAACCATTCTCTAAATGAAGGGGGTGACTGTTAGTTAAGTCCAAAAAATGATCCCAAAGTTGGTGCTTCCTATCCTGGAGCAGGACTTCTTTCTGGTTATTAATAATTAAAAGAGTAAACGCTCGGTGATGCAAGCCTTCACCTGTGTGACAATCGGCCTTTATTGCATACCGACCCAAAAATTTATCATCTTCATCAACTAAAATAAGTTGTTGTTTGGCCATATGTTCGTTGGTATCTAGTTATTACTTTATTAAAGTCCCCTCTGTTTTCTTCCCTAGTATCGCACTTTTAAGATTTCCTGGTTTTTTACCGTTAATAACGAGAGAGCAAACTCCTAGGCGAGCGACTTCTAGTGATTCCTTCACTTTATGAAACATTCCCCCAGTCACATCAGTGGCCCTAGAGCCTCCAATTGCCTTTTGAAACGTCCTAAATGAACCTTCCGTAATCATTGGAATTGTCTTTCCTTCTGAGTTATAAACCCCGTCAGTATCTCCACAGTGAATAACCTTTAAGATCTTAAATTCTTTCACCAGATTGGAGGCCAGAATGTTTAGAGTCTTTTCAGACGAAAATATACAACAACCACTTTTAGCATCTAAAATTACATCTCCATAAATTATTGGAATTAGCCCTCTGTGAAGAAGCTCAAAAATCGGATCAAGAAAAACTTTGTGGGGTTTTTGATCCTCAGCAGTTAGAAAACTTGCTGGGGAAAGAGAAAAAACGGGCAAACCAATTCTCAAAAAATTCTTAACGACAATTCTGTTTATCCGGATTGCAGCGTCCGCGACTAAGGTTAAACCCTCGATGCTTCTTTTATTTATTATTCCATCTTGTGTTTGATATTTAGCCGCCACTGTATGACCAAAAGAGCCACTTCCATGACCAATAACTATCTTTCCAGAAAATTTTTCCATCCCACTTTTAATCTCTTCACCCAACCTTCTAATTACCTCTTCCCTGGCAGCAAGTGGTTTCGTTTTGTCTGTTATTAAACTTCCGCCAAGTTTGATCAAAACTAAATCCTGTTGAGCCATCTCTTCTAAAAATCTCTTTTGAGGATAAAATCTATTCCTGCTTTCAATTGATCTCGAGCGGGTTGTTTTCTCAAAAAATCAAGTTTTGTCTCAAAGGCCTCTAAGGCTTTAGTCGCTAAATCCTGGGCAATCCTTCGGCCATAATCTAAACTGCCACACTCTTTCATTTGGTTTATTATCCACTCTGTCTCTGTCTCTGTCTTTTCCTCACGGCCCTTCCGCATAATCCGGCTTAGCTTCTCTTTATCTTTTCCTTTAGCTTTTCGGAATAAATGCATGAGCATAATTGTCCTCTTCCCTTCATAAATATCATTACCTATCTGCTTTTTAAGACCGCGAAAGTCGGAGGTTAAGTCCAGAAGGTCGTCTGTAATTTGAAAACAGCGGCCAAGAAGTTGACCAAATTCCCAAAGCGCTTCTAACTGTTTTGCGGTGGCTCCCCCAAGAATTGCCCCCAAGCGCATTGGTCCGGCAATGGTGTAATAAGAAGTTTTACCATCCAAGATTAAGAAAATGTCCTCATCTGTCAAGTCTTGCCGATTGTCTTTTGTCCATTTAATCTCTACTGCCTGGCCAAAGATCGTTCGCGTTAACATTTGATAAAATTCCTCCGTCACTTCCTCTGCTTTTTTCTCTCCTAGAACCCTCCGGTTATCCCAAAGCATCTTCCACATTACTATATGCAAGCCATCACCAGCATTAACCGCCAGTTCTTCTCCATAAAGTCGATGAAGCGTCGCATCTCCCCGCCTGGCTAGTGAACCATCCTCAAAATCATCATGAATCAAAATCCAATCCTCTGAAGTTTGCATTGCCGCCGCAGTTCTGATGGCTTTCTCCTCTGGCACCCCCATCGCTTCCGCGGTTAACAAGACCAGTGTTGGCCGCAAGTACTTTCCTAATCTTTCTGGATAAGTTCGCACTATCTGCCAATGAAAATCCATTTCCTTTTGATATTTGGGGGGAATAGCTATTTTTCCTGGAAACCGAGGGGTTTTTAAGTATTTTTGGATTTCCTGCCAAACAATTTCTCTTTTTTCAGCTAAAACTTGTTGGAAATCTTGCGGCATCTTGAGCTAATTGTAGCATTTACTTGCAAACCTGCCGACAGATGTTGTTAAATGAAAAATAGCTAAATCTAATTATGAAAAATCTTTTGGCGGAAGTTAACATTGGCAAAGAATGGTTTCTTAAGCCTGGCGAAGCAATTAAAGATGCTCCCCAGTTTCAGTCTCCCGGAGCTTTAATTTCCATTATTCTCCGCAACGTCTATATGGTGGCCGGTTTATTCTTGCTGGTTTTATTGCTTTTCGGTGGCATATCAATTATTCTGGGAGCAGGCGGAGGTGATCCAAAAAAAGCGGGCCAAGGACAAAAAGCGGCCACAGCCGCAGTAATCGGCTTTTTAATTATTTTTGCCAGTTACTGGATTATCCAAATTATTGGATTTATCACGGGAATTGACATCCTAAACCCTAAACTGTAATGAAAAATAAATTTGCGAAGGCAATAACGCCCATCTTAATTTTTTTAGTCTTCTTTCTTTTTTGCTCAGCGTCAACGGTTTTGGCAGACACTTGTCCCTATTTGTGCGGTAAACCCGCCAATATAGGAGGTATCCCCTGTAATGACACGCGATGTTCTTTACCTGAAAACTGTCCCCAATGTCGAACGCCCGCCCCAGCAAGCTTTTTTGGTTCTATCGCTGCTCCCCAGGGGGTTTCCGAATATGGTGATTTCCAAACTGGCCTAGTTAAATTTATGAACGTTTTGCTTAAATTACTCATTGGTGCGGCTGGGCTCTTTGCCTTTTTTAATATTATTATTGCCGGCTACAGTTTTATGGGAGCCGGGGGCGACGCCAAAAAAGTTGAGCAAGCCTGGGCAAGAATTTGGCAATCTTTGCTCGGACTTCTTTTTGTCGCCGGCTCCTTCGTCCTGGCCGCCATTTTTGGCTGGTTAATCTTTGGCGATGCCAGGGCGATTTTAGTGCCAACAATTTATGGACCTTAATTTGACTAAATCAGTTTTAGCCGCCGGGCCGACCCCTTCCGGAGTTCAGTTAGGGCCCCTGGAGGGAATTGGCATCTTGGGAGGGGAGAGCTGGCCTCTAACTAACGAAATTACGGCGATTAGCACTTTTGTCAATATTCTTTCGAACATTATCGGGGTAATGACGATTATTGCCGTTATTTGGTTTACCTTTGTTCTATTCACTGGCGCCATCGGCTGGCTGGCTTCCGGCGGCGACAAAACCAAACTGCAAAATGCCCAAAAACAAATTACGACCGGCATAATTGGCTTAATTTTGGTCTTATCGGCTACCTTCCTTATTGACCTTATCGGCAGTTTAATCGGCATTCCCAATATTCTCTCGGTGGCCAAATTTATTAAAGATTTAGCCCCTAAATGATATCTTTAGTTTTGAACACTACTCTTCTTGGCCAAAAGCTTCTGGCGGCAGTCACGCCGATGCCGGACATTCACAATCCGATATTGCCTACTCCAATCAGCCAACTTTCCGGCCTGGCTTTCCTTCAAAAAGGACTGACTTTGGCTATCAACCTCTTTCTAATTAGCGGAGCGGTTGTTTTTGTTTTTATTTTCTTAATCGGCGCGATTAAATGGATTACCGCCGGAGGCGACAAGGCGGGAATGGAATCGGCCCAAAAAACTATTACCAACGCTTTAATCGGCCTTGCCATTCTCCTTTCAATCTTTGCTATAATAGGAGCAATCGAGTTTTTCTTTGACATTAAACTCACTCGATTAAAACTACCGTCTTTTTAGTTACCGAAAGGGGGTGAATATGAGTAAAGTTAGAAAGGTTTTAGCGAGTATTTCGCTAGCGGTTGGTGTCTTTTTAATTAACCCTTCCGTGGCTTTAGCGGGAACGACCGTAGCGCCGCTGCCGTCGGAAATTCAAATCGAACCGGGTGAGGGTTCGGGGTTTGAGGGACTGCTTAATATTACCCTGGTGAGTATTCTTCAGGGAGCAATTAGGTTGGTCTTGATTGCGGCCGCCATTATCTTTTTCTTTGTCTTAGTTATCGGGGGAATCCAATGGATTACCTCCGGTGGCGATAAGGCCGGGACGGAAACTGCCCGCAAAAGAATTACTAATGCTTTAATCGGTTTGGCGATTGTTTTTGCCGCTTGGGCCATTATCGCTTTAATCCAAGCGCTTTTCGGCGTCAATATTCTTAATTTGCAAATCCCTACCTTTACGGTCAAATAGGCAAGTTAAGGAAGAAAAATGGAAGCGCCAGCGAAAGTTGGCGCTTTTGAGTTTGACAACTTCTTTTACTCTCAAGATAGTTATGTTAGACTAAAAATGTGAAGAAGATTAGCAGTTATCTTGTTGGCTTGTTGTCTGGCTGTTTTGTGCTAATAAGCACTGTCTCGCTTTTTGCTTCTCACTTCTTATCCCCACCGGTGCTCGCTCAAGAATCTTTTCCCCAACCTTGGGGGGATATTTCTAAAAACTGCCTTGGCCAAATTCCGGGGACAGAAGACGTGGCGACCATCCAGGGATTTGAATGCCTTTTTATCAATATTGTCCGCATTTTAACGCCAATTGCTGGCTTAGCAATGTTTGTGATGCTCATTGTCGGCTCATTTCAACTTTTAACGGCAGGCGGAGACGCCAAAGCGATGCAAAAAGCTCGCTCAACTCTTACTTACGCGATTGGCGGGCTAGTGGTTTTCTTGGGAATTTGGTTTATCTTAAAACTGATTCAAACTATTACCGGAGTAGATGTAACCAAATTTGAAATTCCCGGACCACTATGATGGCAACCCGGAGGGCGCAATGAAAAAACTGGTCTTTCTCCTGATTTTCCCAGCTTTGCTCTTCCTAACCGCTGGTTCGGCAAGAGCCCAAAATAAAGTCGGAGTCAATATTGGCGACCACTGGCAAGAATTTGACCAGGCAGCCGGATTAGTCGGTCCAGGCGGCTGGGTAGTAGTTATGGCTTGTCCTGGCGATGGCGACAAGATTGCCAAAATTGTCAGCGACCCCAAATATCAAAACATTAATCTCGTCATTCGCGGTCATTATCCCGAAAAAACTCCCGACGAAAATCAGGCTCGCGCTTGGACAGCTACCTTACAAGGTATCCCCTTTCCCAACAAAGTTTACTTTATGCCCTGGAACGAACCAAACCACCAAAATGAAGGCGGAGGGGAGACGGAGGGAAACAGGGTCTATCAATATTCTCAGTTCCTCAAAAATTTGTTTCAAGAAGCAGGAATTCTGGGATCAAAAGTAATCCTCCTGTCTCCTATGGTAGACAAATTAAACCCGTCATTCATCAACGGCTCTTTTTTCACTAACCCTGGCGGGAAAGCGGGGTTCTATGGGCTTTTTGCTGGTTCCTCCATTAATGAATATGACCAGTTTGTTAATGGTCCCTGCTCGGCAATTCCGCCGATGAATAATTGCCGATATGATGAAATTGGTATTCCCAGCCCTTATTACGCTTTAGAAACCGGGGTGGCGGGCACCTGTACTCCCCCCTGTTACCGTGACGAAGAAATTGGCCAAATGCTGGAAAAGGTTTGGCCAAAATGGGCAGGAGATTCAAGTTTTAAGATGTTTGCCGTTTTTTCCTATGACCCCCATCGCCCCGGGAGCTGGAGCATTTTCGGCTCCGCCAAAACCGCCAGTTTCTTAAAGAGTCACCGCGGCGGCGGCGACACTCAAAGGATTACCCCCTCTGCTACCACCCCAACATTAAACCGCTGCCCGGGGAAGCAACACGCTTACTATGTTACCAGCTCCAGCGAATGTAACGAGTGTGGCTCGGGAGACGAGCCAATGATTTTAGCGGTGAAAGATAACTTAATTTGCACTGACTTTAGCCTTAATAAAGGCAGCGAAACCTCCCAATACACTCCGGCAACTCTGCCCCCTGGCCAACAACAACGGGTATTGGCGGCTGGCAGCGGCCAGTCGGCAGAAGGTTCTTTAACGCTGCAGAAAGAGGCGGTGCCTAATTTTTCCGTAATGGAGCAAAACCTTTATCTAGGTCTTAATCGACTCTTACCTCAAGCCTTACGGCAAAACCTAAACCTGGATTCAACCCCGCTTAAAACTAAACTAAAACACTATGTGGTGGACAAAGAAGATCTTGGGCCAGCAAGCAAGCCAAGCAAAATTCCGGAAACAGGAGTGACTCTCCCCTCCTGGTGGACCCGGCTTCTAGGGTCAACCAAAATTGCTTGCGGGCTTTTTAATGCTTGCGAGCCCCCACCAAAGATGGCGATTAAAGTGGCCGCCAATGTGCCTGAGCCGCCGGGGTGGGAAATCACCTGCCAATCGGGAAACCCGGCCGAGGATAATCCCGTTAATCAATTAGCGACTCTTCAGTCCAATTTTTCTACTCCCGCCAGCTTCATTACTAAAGTCTTGGAGCCGATTTTGAAACTAATTGACAACATTTGGCAGTGGGTAACCGTAACCCAAACGAAAGTGGCTTTAATTAATAAAAGCCGAGGGAAACTGCCCGGCGGGGAAACTTTTAATGAGCAGTCAACTTACCTTAATCACGCTATTCCGGAAGCGATAAAGCCGAGCAATAAGGATGAACCCTTAGCCGGAGAAGCGGAGTTTAAAGTCGAAGGATATCAAGTAGGCGTCGGTTCATCGGCATTGAATTACCAGCAGGAAGCGGCCAGAAAGCGATATTGTCTGGAACGTTGCGCTTTAAGGCCGCAAGGAATTGACATTCAAAGTTTTGACCCTTTATGCCCAACTTGCAGTTTCTAACTGATTGACAAGGATTGAAAAAAAATTTAAGCTAAAAGAGAATGAAATTCTTCAAGGTTATAATTCCATTATCTTTTGTTTTTCTATTTATAAATGCTACGTCCACCCTAGCCTACAAAGGAAGCACTAATCTTGACGATTACGAAAAAGCTCTTACTCTTCCGGATCTAAACCTAGAAAGCCACACTAATGAAACTTATAAAGACCTCGCTATCTCTGTTATTAAATCAATTGCCCCTTCAGAAAATACTAACAAAAGTGAGGGGGGTGCCTTAACGGCGGTTGGCAATTTGATTGTTTCAATGTATACTAATCCTCCCGCTTCTTCAATCGAATATTTTGCCTATCTCGGAAGGAACTTTGGCTTGGTTAAACCAGCTTACGCCCAAGGCGGCATCGGCTTTAGAGGCTTAAGTAGCCTACTCCCTCTTTGGCGAGCCTCACGCAATTTGGCTTATCTTTTCTTTGTTTTAATCTTTCTCTTTACTGGTTTGGCCATCATGTTTCGGGTAAAAATTGACCCTAAAACAGCAGTAACAATTCAAAACTCCATTCCAAAACTAGTTATTGCCCTAATCTTAGTTACTTTCTCTTATGCCATTGCTGGCTTACTGATTGATTTAATCTATGTTCTTATCTATGTGGGTGTTTTAATTATCGGGCAAAGTGGTCTTTTGGGAAGTATGGCCGAGATTGCCGCCGAACAACGTAAATTTGTTAGTCTCGGTTTCGGTGAAGCTTATGGTTTAGTGTTGGGGGGCGGCATTAAGGCGGTGTGGGAGGGAGTTGTAGTGAAGACCTTTTTTGCAGGATTAAACCCTAATATTTTGGTGGGGATTCTAGCTGGAATTGGGGGCGTTATTTTCACCTTAATTTTCCTCATTATCGCTCTTTACTTAGTCCTTAAGCTATTTTTTAACCTTCTCAAATCTTATATCTCCATTATTGTCTCCGTCATTATTGGTCCAATCCAAATACTTCTTGGAGCCGTCCCGGGCAGTAAAGGAGGATTTGGCGCCTGGTTTCTAAACCTCCTGGCCAATGTTTTAGTCTTTCCAGCCGTGGCGCTTTTCTTGCTCCTAGCCAGTGTAATTATTGAGGTGGGAAAAGGGCCAACATGGACTCCTCCAGTCTTAGGAGTAGGAGGAGGAGCTTTAACAGCAATTCTAGGGTTGGGTTTGCTTATGGCGGTCGGAAGTATTCCCAACGTAGTCCTCGAAGCCTTTAAGGCCGCTGGGTTTGGAACTTTTGGAACCGCCATTGGCCAAACGGTCGGTTGGGCCCAAGGAACCATTTCGGGCGGAGTTGATCGAACTCTCGGTCCTCAGATTGGGGCAATAAGGAAAATAGAAGAGGGAAACAGAATGTTTGATATTCAAACAGCCCGTGGCCTGAAGCCTCCTGGCATAAGAACTCCACTAAGTTGGTGGCAAAAAGCAATTGGACGACTCTGATAAAAAAATTATTACCTTATCTTCTTTTTTTCTTATCCGCTTTTAGTTCGGCTGCTTCACCTAAGGCTCCCCAAAGGGCGTCCCAAAGGAAACCTAAGAAGAAAAGGAGTGGTCTTCTCCCAAGACTATCACGAAGATGCCGCACTCCCCTGGTAAATTCGTTTGCCCCAACATATTCTTTAAGGAGCTTTTCTCTGCCCTCGGCGCTTAACATTCCTGGAGTTGCGGTATTAAGAGCGGCTTCAACCTGCGCACTTTTCCAATATGCCTCTTTATCGCCAAAGAGTCTTTGCGCATCGCTTTTTTTAAACACCAGCCCTTCCTTTTTATAAAACTCAATCAATCCTTTCATTACCCCCTCTGTAAATTTGTTTCTCCTTTTACCACCTTTAATATGCTCTAAGTATTTTGACATTTCCATAAATGTCTGCATATCCGGACTCTGACTATATCCTGCTCCGGAGAGGACATAGGACCGCCACTTGTCAGCCTTAACATTCTGATCGCACCAACGGGAAGCGTAGGCTGAGCCATCAACGTTATGGGCTCGGAAACTTAAATTTTTAAATTTGCCATGTTTGTCATCATCGACTATTCTGGTTATTCGGGCGGAAATGCCCTTCTTTTCGTCTATAATTTCTTCGGTTGTTTCCAGACCAACTTCGCTTTCGCTTGTTTCAAAGCCATCACCTAAATGCTTATCACTAAAAAGGGGACGGGCAAAAGATTCTTGCCTAAAATACTTCCAAAGCTTTTCCCGGCCAGCCCAATTGTCGTCAAGCAAATGGCCTTTCATATTCAACAAGCGACCAACCAAAAAATCTCCTGAGCCGTTAAGGGTGATGTTGTATTGGGCGGCAAACCCAAAAGCAGAGAAAAGCCTTCCGCCCAAGCGATAATATGCTCCTTCTTTATCGTCGGGCTTAACAATTTTCTTTGCGTCTTTATCTATTTCAACCACCTCTCCCCTTGCCCTAACCTGCATTTCACTAATTATGCTCCTTTCTCTTTCTTCTGCTTCATCTTTTTCTGTTTTATATTCCTTTTTTTTGCTTCCACTGGCTCCTTCCATCTTTGCTGCCGCTTCAGCCACCTTTTTTCTTTCTTCTAATACTTTATCTGCTCTCCCTTGGAACCAAAGCATCGCCTTAACCGGATCTCTAGCTACCATCCCTCCCTCTGTCTCCACCCAAACATCTCCCTTAATCAATTGTTCCAAGTTCTCTAAATTAGCATAATGAGCAATGCCGATGATATCGTCTGTTCCCCCTGCCTTCTCATAGACATACATAAAATCATGCAGCATCCGGCGATTTTCATATATTTGCTGGAAAGTGCGTAGAGTGCCTAGATGTTCCGGATATTTTATGAGGTCAATGGAAGAAATAAACCATTTAAGGGCTGAGGTATCCTGCCACGCTTCGGTGAAAGGCAGTTTTTGTGATTCTATTCGGGCAATGGTTCTTTGGAACCAAGCCATTTGTTCCTCAAGTTTGTTAGGGTCAAAAGCCACCTCAGGAACTCCATACCTTGCTCTCTCTGGCGCGGAAAAAGAGGATAGTTCTCTGATCCTCTCGTCCTGCTCTCTCCCCATCCTCTCAATAGTTTCTTTCCATTCCCTGTTTACGCTGGCCTTTTCAGCCTCTGTTTTGGCAATCTCGGCTTCATTCGCCCCAGGAGATTGGGCTTTTAAGTCATCAATCTGGTCATCTAGCAGTTTTATCCTTGCTTCTAAGTCTTCTCTCTTTGCTCGATAATCAGCCTGGCGTTCTTCAAAAGTGCGGCCCGGAGTCTCCCTTGCTACCGACTCGCTCTGCGGAAGCTGAGCGGCCCTCTCGGCTGCCCTTTGATCCTCTGGTTTTTTTGCGGCTCGTTCTTGCCCTGTAGGCCTTTCCTCTCTTCTCCTCTCTCCTCTTTTCTTTTCTGGTTGCTGTTGCCGCCTCTTCTCTTCCTGCGCAGCTTGCGCCTGCTTCCGTTCCTCTTCCAGTCTTTCGGTCTTCTCTTTCTCTGTTTCGTCTGAAGCTGGTTGAGCTTGAAACTCTGAACCGTTGGGTCCTTTTTCTTTCATTTCAACCCTATTTTACTTTAAAGCCTCTCTCCGTTCAAGAGCAAAAGGTAAGATTTGCAATTTAATGGAACTATTAAACAATATATAGATATACCGGTCCATAAATTGGACCAATGGGGCTGACTTTAACCGGCTCCCAGCCAGGAAGAGAAAAGGCAATGGAAACTACTCGCGCTCCTTTGGGCAATTCTTTTTTTAACTTCTCTGTTAGTTTGTCGTTGGTTTCCTGAAGCAAGTAAAGGGTAATCACCGTCGCCCCTGACAAATCGGTTTTAAAAATATCTTGTTTGAAAATCTTAGCGTTTCGACAGCGCATAATTTTTAGCCAAAGTCGGGAGTAAAAAACGCGTAAGGGGTCAATTTCTACTCCGTAAGCTTCCTTGGCCCCTCTTAAAGCCGCGGCAATTACTAATCGACCGTCACCAGAGCCCAAATCATAAAAAACATCATCCTCGCCGACTTTGGCTAATTTCATTACCTCCTCGACTACTTCCGGCTCTAAAGGAACAAAGGGAGCGCCTTTCTTGGCAGTCTTCATCACGTAAGGACCCCAGAAAATGGCGGCCAACAGCAAGGCCCCTAAGCCAAAAAGTTCTAGCATAATCTAATGGTAGCAAATTTAACTGTCTTTAAGTAGTTTCTGACCCACTTTGTTACCGTTGAAAGCGGTTGCCGGAAAAAGTAAGATTTAAATATCGATGGAACAACACCCAGTACCCCAACCAATCACCAGTTATGAATTTCGCCTCGTCGGCGATATGACCTTAAGGCAATTCGGCAAATTGGCCGCCGGGATAGTCCTCGCCCTAATTGTTTACGCCATTAATCCCCCCAGTTTCATTAAGTGGTTTTTAATTCTTCTTTTTGGCGGGGTCGGGGCAGCCGCCGCTTTTGTGCCGTTTGAGGGGCGGCCAATTGATGTCTGGATTATTGCCTTCTTTAAAAGAATTTACTCCCCCACTCAATATACTTGGAAAAAGCGAGGAGAAGGAGAAGATTTGATTTCCACCAAAAAAACTACTTCTCCCGTTTCCCCCCTGCCGTTGGTTAAGCCGCTCAGTGCTCCCACCGCTCCACCTTCCCCGGCAATCACTAGATCCACTCCTCCCCCACCACTGGTCAGTCCTCCTCGACCAGCCACTATCTTTCAGGCGCCAAGTATCCCCAAACCACCCCTCGCGCCGGCAGTCGCGGCTAAATTTACGAATATGGCTATTCCGGCTACCCCTTCGATGCCCAATCTACTTTCCGGTTTCGCCCATGACCAGCAGGGAAAAATTATCGAGTCAGCCATTCTTGAAATTCGCGATGTCGCCGGGAATCCGGTGCGCGCTTTTAGAACCAATAAATTGGGCCAATTTAGAAGCGCGACTCCCCTTCCCAGCGGTCTTTACGAAATAGAAACGGAAAGAGAAGGCTACCGCTTTGATATAATCAAAGTGGAATTGAAAGGCGAAATTATCTCGCCAATTGAAGTTATCAGCAAGTAAGAGTAGAAGAGTGTAAGAGTAGAAGAGTATAAAAACTTCTACTCTCCTGCTCTCCCTCTCTCAAGTTCTAAAAACATATGGACCCTGCCCAAATTCCCATCCGTGCCAGCACTCAAGAACATCTGCCAATAGAGGATATTCAGGACGATTTAGTTATCCTCAAAGACGGCTCGTGTGCGATGGTTCTATCGGTTTCTTCTCTAAATTTCGACTTGCTCTCCGAGCGAGAACAGGAAGCCATTATTTATGCCTATGGAGCTCTTTTGAACTCACTCACTTTTTCAATTCAAATTTTACTCCGCTCGGAAAGGAAAGATATCTCTTCCTACTTGGACCTTTTAGAAAAACAAGAAGCGAAAAAGAGCAGCTCTCCCCTTTTGGCCGGCCTAATTAATTCCTACCGTAAATTTGTAGCCGAGATGGTGAAAAAAAACAATGTTCTGGACAAAAAATTTTATGTCGTTATCCCCTTTTCCTCTTTAGAGCTAGGAATAGCACCAACCCTCACCTCAATTTTTAAGAAAACTACCTCGCTTCCCTACGCTAAAACCTATATCATTACCAAAGCCAAGACCGCTTTGACCCCCAAAAGAGACCATTTAATTAAGCTCTCTGCCCGGCTGGGCTTAGTCGCCAAACAGTTAATCAGCAAAGAGCTAATAAAGCTTTATTATGGCATTTATAATGCGGAAATGATCGCGGCTGAAAGAGAGGCCCAAAAGAAGGCTTAAGATGAAAACTGATTTATTAAAAAATATCAATCTCGATAAATTAAAGCAACTAAAGGGGAAAATCCCCAATCTTAAACCGCCAATCGTGACCAGCGGTCCCAGTCAGCCCCCAACTACCTCAACGGCTCAAGATACGATTGCGCCTTCGGCGATTGAAGTGGACTTTGACCATCTAAAAATTAACAATCATTTCGTCCGCACTCTTTTTGTCGCCGGTTATCCTCGTTATGTTAGTGCCAACTGGCTTTCCCCTCTGGTCAATTATGATCATTCGCTCGATATTGCCCTCTTTGTCTATCCCGTCGAAAGCAAAACGGTTTTGGATGATTTGAGAAGAAAAATTGCCGAAATGGAGGCAGAAATTGCCACCGATATGGAAAGGGGTCGAGTGGCCGACCCCGCCACTCAAGCCAAACTAGAAGACGCCCGAGTGATGCAGGAACAGTTAGTTAAGGGAGCCGAGCGATTTTTCCAATTTGGGCTTTACGTGACTATTCAAGCAGAAGGCATCGAAGAATTAAACGAAATTTCCCGCGGAGTGGAATCTACTTTAGCCTCTCTGATGATTATTCCCAAACACGCCACTCTCCAAATGGAAGAAGGTTTTAAGACCACTCTACCGCTTTGTTTGGATTACCTAAATATCACCCGCAATATGGACACCACCTCACTGGCCACAACTTTTCCTTTTACTTCTTCGGAGTTAACCGCTAACGAGGGAATTTTATACGGGATTAATGAACACAATGGTTCCCTGATTATTTTCGATCGGTTCACTTTGGAGAATTATAATAGTGTCGTTTTTGCTAAAGCGGGAGCGGGCAAAAGCTATTTGGTAAAGCTGGAAATTCTGCGCTCGCTAATGTTTGATGCTGAAATTATTGTCATCGACCCAGAAAACGAGTATGAAACTCTCTGTCAGGCGGTCGGCGGCGAATATATTAGCTTTGGTTTCAATTCTCAAGCCAAGGTTAATCCTTTTGACCTTTCTCAGGTCCGGGAAGAGGGAGAAAACGAACTTAACAATAAAATCCTTTCTCTCCATTCTCTTTTCAAAGTAATTATGGGCGAACTAAACGCCACGGAAGAAGCAATTTTGGACCGCGCTTTAATTATGACTTACCAGATGAAAGGAATTACTCAAGACCCAGGAAGCCAGACGAAAGAACCGCCTTTAATGGAAGACCTTTACAAAGTTTTAATCGGCATGGAGGACTCGCAATCCCGCTTGCTGGCGGACCGAATTGAGAAATTTGTGAAAGGGTCATTTGTCGGGATTTTTGACCAGTATTCTAACGTTGACATTCGCAATCCCTTTACTGTCTTTTCTCTCCGGGATATAGAAAGCACTCTGCGCCCCATTGCCATGTTTATTGTTCTGGACTTTATTTGGACCAAGGTACGCAAGGAATTGAAAAAAAGAATCTTAGTCGTTGATGAGGCCTGGTTTATGATGCAAACGCCTGATTCGGCCAACTTCTTAAATTCAATCGCCAAAAGAGCCCGAAAATACTACCTGGGAGTAACCACCATCACTCAAGATGTAGAAGACTTTTTAAAAAATGACTTAGGCAAAGCGATTGTCACCAACTCTTCCATTCAGATTTTAATGAAGCAGCATTCGGCGGCAATTGATAAGATTGGTCAAGTTTTTTATCTTTCCGAGGGAGAAAAACAGTTTCTTCTGGCTTGCGATGTCGGCGAAGGTCTCTTTTTCGCCGGCAGCAATCATGTGGCCATGCGGGCGATGGCCTCTCCCCAAGAACACCAGCTGGTCACTTCCAAGCCTCAGGAAATTTTGGCACAGAGAGCCCAACCAACCGCACCCGTTACTCCCCCGCCTACCCCTCCGCCAATTCCTTCTCCACCCCCATCTCCCCCGCCGCCGGTGGCCCAAAACCCGACTTCATCTTTACCGCCTCGATTTAAAAGTGAGATAATTATGGAGAATGGTCAACCAGCTCAACCAAAACCAAACCCTTAATTACTTAGCTGACCTCCCCTCACTCCTCAGTCAAGCACGCTCGTTTCTGGACTTGAAGAACCGGCAGGGGAAAGAAACCGATTTTGATCAAATTGACCAAGTTCTGCGAGTTTACGCTTTGAACTTAACGCTCATTAGCCTGGAAGAATATGAGAGTTTAGCCTTTGAGGAAGTTTTTGAGCGGCTGGAATGGCTTTTCAAACAGGAAGAACTAACTGGTGGCGGGAGCGTTCCGGTTAACTTAGCTGAACTAGGAGATGAATTAAGCCGGAAAAAAGAGAAAGAAGCTGAAGAGGCAGCCAAGCAGGAAGGGCTAGCCCAAGAGGTAAGTAAGTTAGCAAAGGATTTGAACAACCGAAGAAAACTCTTGAAAGCCCTCAAAGAGACTTCAATCCAACCTGAAGCCCAACCCCCTCCTGAATGGCAAACTATTATTGAAAATCTCCCGCCGGACAGCGATTTTTCCAATTCTATTCGAAAAACAGCGGCAAACCCTAATCTTTCTCAGATTGAAAAAGAAGCCATTCTTCAAAAGGAGTGGGAAGGACTGCTTGGGCAACAAACTCTACCAGCTACCGCCCTGGAAGGAGCCAAAGAACTGCCGCTTTCCTTAGAAACCTTCAGTTTGCTCGCCGAGCAATTAAACCAGCCTGCCAATCAGAGAGTCTCTTTAACCGAGCGCCTTCAATCCCTTAGTCAGCCATTAAGACAAGAACAAGCACTTCGCTTAAAAGAAACCCTGGAGGCTAACTTGGTTTCTCTCGCGCCCCTGGCCAAAGATTTGGGCTGGGAAAGAGTGGCAAAAACCGCTGCTTTGCAGGCAAAAGAAGAATTTAAAGGAATTCCTTTAGAGAAAATCTATCCTCGTGCTCTTCGGTTAGCTAAAGAAGCAGAAAAATCTGTGCCTGCCAGTTCACTTTCTGGCGAAGCCTCTCTTTTTTCTCCGCTAGTAATGGTTGTTAATGAAAAACTTGTTCCTTTTGTGGGACTTTATGAAATTTCCGGCAATCCTTGGGGCAATCACTGGCAAACAAAACATCCTGACTTAAATGACCAGCCGAAAAAAGCTCTTTTCTATTGCTTGACAACCAGTGGCGTTCCTGCAGAAGAACTAGAGAAACTAGGACAAATCCAACAAAGGCTTACCGGCGATCCCCAATCCCTTACCAGCCAACAATTATTCCAATTGGCTAACGAATTGCGCCAGTTTCAAACTCAATATTTTTCCCAAGAACCGACTTTCTGGCAAATTAATCGTGTAAGACAAATCTTTACTACTTTCAGGCCGACCGCTCCCCTAGGCAAAATTGTTCAGGGAGTAAAAAATTGGTTTTTTAAGACTGGTGCCGGGCAAGCGGTTAAGCTTTGGTTAAGAAGAGCCAGCCAAAAAAGTCTGGAGGCGCTTTGGGCAACGGCCAAAACCGGGGCTAGACAAGTGGCGGCTAAAGGAATCGCGGGTTTTCTAACCAAAATTGGCTTGGCATCGCTACTCAACATTGCTATCCCAGGTGGTGGTTTAATTGCGACTGCATTGGCAGCAGCGGGAGAGTGGCTAACTAAAAAAGTCTTTTCCAGATTAAAAAAGGTTGGTGGCTTTATTACCTCAGGCTTCGGCTTAGGTAATTTAATCCTGGGAGGAATAACCGGCCAATGGGAACCAGCAAAAGACGAATTTGGCTGGGTCAAATGGGTCGCCATTGGCCCGATTGCTCTAATTGCTTTTCTGACCTTCTTTACTAATAATCAAGTTAAAGACAGCGCTCTTTTGGGCCGAGGAGGCGGCGGTCCCCCTTCTGCCCCTGGATTGCCAGTGGCCAAACCACCAGAGTGTCAAGCTCCCCGCCATTTGGCCGAAGAAGTTATTTGCTTATTGACTCATCCACCCTGCAATTTTGATCAAAATCGAATTAATTGGGATAGCCGATCGTCAATTAGCAATTGTCTTAATAATGTTTCCCTGGCCGGTGGAGACGCTTTAATGGGGCTGAAAGAAGTCCTCCAGTATTACCATTGCTACGACTCTGCCCCCGGCTGTCCCCCAGTATGTCAGCCGGAAGAATGCCCGCTGCAGTGTCTTCAATTTGTCATTGCGATCACGGAAGCTATTGGCCAAAATATTAACCGTGGTTTCGACCATGCCGGCCTTTATGCCGACGACTATCCTTCATTCTATAAAAAGGTTGCCGAGCCGAATCTAGGTGATATTGCGGTTTGGCGGGGAATACCGGGACATATTGGCATCGTAATCAGCACCGTTCTTGGACCACCGGAAGACCACCCCACAATTCTGAAACTCTTGGTTGCCGAAGCCAACTTTGATCTTCAAGGCGGAGTCGGGTTAATCGAAAGGCCGCCGGCAGGGATGCCCGGCGGACCATCGGTTTACCTGCGTTTTTGCTCTGGCGGTAATTGTCAGTAAAAGTGGTTTATAATTCTAACTAAGATGAAAGTCGGTCAAAAAACTAAATTGATTATTATTCTTGCAGGAATCGTGGGGGTTTTGCTTGGCCTAAAACTATTACTCCCTCCGCCACTAACTCCAAAAATAATTAGAACCGACCCGGCCGATAATCAACAAAATGTTTATCCCAAACAAACCCTGAAATTAACTTTTGACCGTCCAATTTCTACTGAAGGCTGGCAGATTATCCCCTTTCCAAGCTTTGAGTTTTCTGTAAAAAACGATAAAGAAACTCTGGAAGTAATTCCTAAAAAAGAACTAGCGGCAGACACGCAATATAAAATCGAGGTTAAAAACAGCCAAGACCCTAGTTTTTATTTTACCTTCTCCTTTAAAACCGTCCCTGACCTCTTAGGACCACCGCCAGGGGGTAAAACTCCAAGCAAAGAAGAAGTAGAAAAATACTACTGGGACTTAAGCCGAAAAACCTACGAAGCCATGCCGCTTTTTGATTATGTTCCTTACAAAACGGAGAATTATTGGATTGGTTATACTAGGCCTTTAACTCTTTATATTTCCTTAACTAAAGATACTCCCGAAATTCGGGCGGAAGTCTTAGACTGGATTCGCTCCAAGGGAGTTGATCCCGCAACCCACCAGATTATTTGGAAGCTGAAAAAGTAACCTTACTCTGTCTGTAGCCTGACCGGCATAATAATGTGAAGAAAAGAGTCATCCCCCACTGCCTTAAAAACCCCGGGGTTTAAAGAACCATTCGTTTCCAGAGAAATCTCTTCCGTGGTTACTGCCCCTAAAAATCCTTGTAAAAAGCGGAAGTTAAAGGCAATTTCCCCTTCTTCTCCTTCAAGCTTAGCCGAAAGAGAGTTTTTATTCTCCCCTACTTGGGGTGAATTAGCGCTCATCTCTAAAGAGTCCTTGTTGATTTTTAATCGGACAATATTGGCTGAATCCCGGGCAAAAATAGCCACCACTTTAATGGCTCGGCTAAATTCTTCCCGATCTAAAACCAGCTTGCTGGTAAGATTTTGGGGGATGATTTTTTCATAATCAGGGAATTCTCCTTCGATTACCCTCGAGAAAAGTTCCAAATCGGAAAAGACAAAGACCACTTGATTTTGCTCTCGAGTGAATCCCATTTTAACCGTGGGAGATTTTTCATCGGCAATAATCCGTCCCACCTCCATTAAGGTTTTGGCGGGCAAGAGCAAAGAAACGTCCTCTTTGGTGGGGTTTTCTAGTTCCAAGGTTTTTAAAGAAAGCCGGTATCCGTCAGTCGCCGCCAAAGAGAGTCTTTTCCCTTGCAGTTTAAACAAAACTCCGGTTAAGACCGGCCGCCCTTCATCGGAAGCGGCCGCAAAAGCAACCTGATTAATCGCTTCCAAGAATTTTTCGGTTGGAAGAGAGAAAAGTGCCTCCCCGTTATAGCTGGGGAGTTTGGGAAACTCGCCAGCCGGGATCCCGTTAAGGGTTGCCTCATAACCTTCAGTGACAATTTTTAAGAGATTGCCTTCCGCGGTTAAATCTATTTTCCCCGGTGGCAAGGAAGCCGCTATTTCCGTTAAGATTTTCGCCGGAACCGTAATCTCTCCTTCTTTTTCGACTTTTGTTCCTAACCAAAGAGCAATTCCCATTTCTAAATTAGTGGCGGAAATTTGGAGTCGGTTTTTATCGGTTTTAAAAAGCAGATTTGCCAAAATGGGAAGTTGAGCTTTAGAAGAAATAGATCGCGAAGCGATATTAAGACCCCGGTTAAGGTTTTCCTGAAGAATTTGAATTTTCATTTCTCTCCTTTGTTTATCAATTTTAACTAAATATCTATTTAAATAGTAGTAGTAGTAGTAGGCGTTGTGTAAAAGTTGATATTTTTCTAGGCTTGCTTCGATTTTCGGGTTATCTTTCTGTTTACAACATGCCTAACTTATTGTGAGCAAGTTTGTTGATAACTTTCCCCATCTTTGTTGATAAGTGTAAAACCTAGGTGAGGTGTAGGGAAAGGCGCTGTTTTATCCCAGAAATATCCACTCGTAAATCCTCCTTTTCCCGAAGTAAGTTGGTAATCTTATCCACACCATACATAATGGTGGTGTGGTCACGACCACCCAGCAACTTGCCAACTTCCATTAAAGGCAAGTTCAATTCCGCTCGTAAAAGGTACATTAAAACCTGACGCGGAAAGGCAATTTCTTTTACTCGGCTTTGACTTTTTAATTGAGCGGCTTTGAGGTGGTAATAGTTGGCCACCGCTTCAATTACTTCTTTAGGCTTGATATTTTTCTCCCCCAGTTCCTTCTCTGCCAGGGTTTTGCCCAAAAGTGAGTTTACCAGCTCAACCGAAAGGGAGACACCTCTCGTTTCTGCCTCCGTGACTAATCGGGTCAAAAAGCCCTCCATTTTGCGGTTAGACTCAATATTGGCAGCGATCAGCTGAGCGATGTCCATCGCCAGTTCCAGTTTGCGTTGTCGAGCCTTGATGAGAAGAATGGCCGTTCTTAGTTCAAAATCGGGCGTCGGAATATCGACAATTAAACCGGCCTCAAAGCGAGACTTAAGCCGTTCCTCTAACTTAGCAATTTCTTCCGGTGGGCGGTCACTGGTTAGAACAATTTGGCCGCCTTCTCTTTGAACGGCATTAAAAGTATGAAAAAATTCTTCTTGAACGGTAAGTTTGCCAGCGATAAACTGAACATCATCTAAGAGTAAAACTTTAGTGCTTCGATATTTCTTTTTGAACTGGTCGGTGGTTTTGTTTCGAATAGCATTAATAATTTCGTTGGTAAATTCTTCGCCCAAACAGTAAAGGACTTTGGCCGACGGGTTCTTTTTAAGAATTTCATGACCAATCGCTTGCATTAAGTGAGTTTTGCCAACTCCTACCCCACCCCACAAGAAGAGCGGATTGTAAGCGCTGCCAGGATTTCTGGCTACGGCCGTCGCGGCCGCAAACGGAAGTTGATTAGAAGAAGAAACAGCGAAGTTTTCAAAGGTAAAATCTGACCGTAAACGATGGTCGATGCGAGGAACGACAGATTCGGAAGTAGCGCTTTGACTGAAGAGAGGACCGCTGTCTAGGGGCGAAGAAGCGAGGGGCTTAATTACAAAAACAAGGCTGTTGTTATTTTTGGTCTGCCGGTCCAGGACATCTTTTAAAAGACTGTAGTAGCGGCTTTCGATTAAATTTTGGATATAACCGGAGGGACAACCAATGGTGGCGATATTGTTCTCCAAAGAAACCAATTGAGTGCCTTGAAAAAGAGTTTGAAAAATTGCTTTTGAAACGGAAATTTTTAGTTCTTCTTGAATGCTTTTCCAAAGGAAATTATTGTTCATAGACCAGTCTTCCTTACTGATAACTTTGGGCAGGAGACAGCGAAAGTAAATTCATCATAAGAAGTTATCCACAATTTGTCAAGGAGAATATAAGTTAGAATTTCAAGCCTTCTTTTGATTTTGAATTGTCACTTTGAATTTTTAACTTTGCACTTTTGGTTATTTAAGCTATAATTACGACAGAAACTACAGTGTTTTTAAATATAATTTCGGACAATAGGAGAAAATATGCCCAAACGAACCTATCAACCTAAAAAAACCAAAAGACTAAGAAAGCATGGATTCAGGAGTCGGATGGCGACTCATAACGGCCGGAAGGTTATTAAACGCCGGAGAGTAAAAGGGAGAAAGAAAGTCACCGTTTCCGGTTAAGATTGAGCGTGATAAGTAAGTGAGCTAGATGCTTCCTCGAAAACATCGCCTAACGAGAAAAGAAATTACGAAAATAAAAGAAAGCCGGTCGCACATTCTCCAAGGACGCTTTTTTGGTTTGGTTTTTCAACCCTACCCTAACGAGCAAAAATTTGGCTTAATTATCTCGAATAAGATTTCCAAAAAAGCAGTTGAGAGAAACCGGGTGAAGCGATTGCTTATGGCGGTGGTCAAAGAGGAATTTGGGGGCAAAGAGGGCAAGTTTCTTTTCTTAGCTAAGAAAAGTAGCCTTGCCGGAACCCGGGAAGATTTTATTAAAGAAATGGAGGAATTTGAAAGAAAAATTAAATGAAGCAATTAGTCCTTTGCTTAATTCGGTTCTATCAAAAATATCTTTCTTTTGACGCCGGTCTTCTTAAAATGCTTTTTTTAACCGATAAGGCTTGTCGTTTTCAGCCCTCTTGTTCCGAGTATGCCCGTCAGGCGATCGAAAAATATGGTATAATGAGCGGTGGCTGGAAAGGAGTGAGAAGGATTGTCAGGTGTCACCCTTGGAGCAAAGGCGGTAAGGACCCTCTAAGATAAAATTTAACCAAAATTTGTTTTTTGTCCTTCTAAAGTAATTTAAAAGTATGTTTCAAATTCTGGCGCAACCAATTTTAAATGTCTTAATCCTTTTTTACAAAATCTTTTTTTCTAATTTGGGCTTGGCGACGATTGCCTTAACGGCTTTAGTTCGTCTCCTCCTAATTCCCCTCACCAATCCCCAAATGAAATCCGCCCAAAAGATACAGGAGTTGGGTCCAGAAATGGAAAAAATAAAAACGAAGTTCGGAAAGAATAAACAAAAACTAATGCAGGCCCAGATGGAACTTTATAAGAAGCACGGCATTAATCCGACCGCTGGCTGTCTGCCGCAAATTTTGAACTTCGCCATTTTAATTTCCATGTTTCAAGTTTTCAATCAAGTTATGAGGGCGGGCGCTAGCGCGGCGGAAACTCTTAACCGGAGTCTTTATTCTTTTGCTCAATTGCCCCCCAACTCTACCTTTAATTTTCAGTTCTTGTTTTTTGATTTGAGCCGTCCCGACCTAATCCAAATTCCCGGCTTTGTGGCTCTCCCTGGGATACTGGCGATTTTAGCCACAGTTTTTCAATTTCTCTCCTCGAAAATGATGATGCCTGTCGTTAAGGTTCAAGAAAAAGGGGCCAAGGCCACTGAAACCCAAAGCGATGATATTTCGACGATGATGCAGAAACAGATGCTCTATTTTTTCCCCTTAATGACTCTAATTTTGGCCTATACCATGCCGTCAGGAGTAATGCTCTACTGGTTGATCTTTTCTCTTTTTACCCTCCTTCAGCAATGGTTGGTTAATCGTTATGTTAATAAAGGTAAGATGATCACGGAGACCTCTCATGAATAAAGAACATTTAAAAGAAATTGAGTGCGAAGCCACTGCTCTTTTAACCAGCTTAGGGGTGACGGCGACAGTGGCCGCCAGTTTTGATGAGGCGACGGGAGTAATTGCTCTGCAGATTGAATCGCCGGAAGCAGCTTTTCTTATCGGTTTCCATGGCGAAACTCTCCAAGCCTTACAGCTGATACTTTCTTTTGTTGCTCATAAGGTTTTGGGAGAGTGGGTTAAAGTGAGCGTTAATGTTGGCGATTACCGCCAAAAAAGGGAGGAACAATTGCGCCGGCTAGCTCAGAACTTGGCGATGAAGGTGAAATTTTCTGGCGAAGCTCAATCGATTCCTAATTTAACCGCCGCGGAAAGAAGAATTATTCACTTGGCCTTAGCGGACCATCCGGAAGTTATCAGTGAATCTGAGGGTGAAGGTCGGCAAAGGGTCTTAACGATTAAGCCGCGGGCAGCTCAATAAAACCAGGTGATTGAGGGGATAATTTTAGCCATCCTCTTACTTCTTTTGCCAAGCCAGTTTGGGCGTCATTTTTGGCCTTCGGAAGCGTATCTCTTTGGCCTTAAGGTTGACTACCTCTCCCCCACCCTCTACCTCCAAGATTTATGTCTCTTGCTTCTTTTTCTTTTCTCAGTGAAAAGGAACCGGAAAAAATTTTTTAGTGAAAAAAAGCATTTAATCTTGGCGGGATTATACGTTTTAATTTCCTCCTTGAATATCGGGTTTTCCCCTAACCCTCAAGTCTCTTTTTTTTCTTGGCTGAGAATAACCGAACTGGTTTTTCTTGGTTGGTTTGTCTCTCAAAACGCGGGCCAAGTTTTTTCTCTTCTGGGTCGGATTTTACCCCTAACTTTAGTTTTTGAATTTTTTTTGAGCTTGAGACAAGCTATTTCTCAATCTTCCCAAGGCGGCCTATTTTGGTTTTTAGGGGAGCGCTCCTTCACGATTTTTACTCCAGGAATTGCTCGCGGTTCATGGTTAGGAAAAGTTCTTTTGCGTCCCTATGGGACTTTTTCTCATCCAAACAGCTTAGCAGGATTTACTTTAGTTGCCCTGATTTTGATTTTCGGGAAGAGGAAATTGAGTCTTTTCGACCGATTAGCCATAAGTTTGGGATTTATTTTGCTTTTACTGACCTTTTCTCGGGCGGCTTGGTTAGCGGCTCTTATCTTAGGTCTTCTTTTCCTCTTAAATCAGCTGAAACTGGGGTTTCTTAGAAAAACATCTCTCCGGCGTTTCCCCTTTTTAGCCTCAATATTCTCTCTGCCTTTGTTGACTTATTTTTTTAGCCGGACAACGATCGACTCTTCTTCTTTTCTAATCCGTCGTGAGTTGGCGGAATTCTCTTTACAAGAAATGAGGGAAAATCCTTTAATTGGCTTTGGCGCCGGTCGTTTTGTTATTAGTCTTTCTCAAAATCGGCCGGTATGGCAATGGCTTTACTGGCTTCAGCCGGTGCACAACATTTTTCTTTTAGTGACCGCCGAAGGAGGGTTCTTTGGTTTAGCCCTTTTTGGTTATTGGGTTTTTGGCGGCCTTTTCTCTCTCTTGAAAAAAACCAAAGACGCCTCTACCTGGGCAATCCTTTTAGCTTTGGGAGCGATTCTCTTGACGGGTCTTTTTGATCACTACTGGCTAACTTTAATTCAAAACCAGCTATTTTTTGCGGTAGTCCTGGGTTTAAGTTGGGGAGTCGCCGGTAAAAATCCTTAACTGCGCCTTCCTCATTGAAAGTGATAGAATTAGGCAATGAAAGTTGGTTCCCGAGTATTCTTCAATACCTTTAGTCAGATTTTCGGTCGGGGAGTGGTGGTTGGAGTGTCTCTCTTAACTACCGCCGTCTTAACTCGTCTTGTTGGTGCTTCGGGTTATGGTGATTATGTTTTTATCACCGCTTTTGTCTTGATTTTTGTTGGTCTGTCTGACTTAGGCATAACCACGATTGCCGTGAGAGAGACAGCCAAAAAGAGAGGAGAGGCTTCAGTAATTTTCGGCAATGTTTTAAGCTTGCGCCTTTTTACTTCTTTTTGTCTTTTTCTGGTTTTGAATCTGGCGATTTTCTTTTTGCCGCAGTTTAGGAACTTGCGTGAACCCGCTTTTTTAGCTTCATTTGTCCTTTTCTTTTTAGTTCTGCGGACAACCGCGCAAGGAGTGCTCCAATCATCATTTCGGCTGGACTTAGTTTCGTTCCTAGAAATTCTGGCGGCGGGGGTTTTCCTTTTAGCCCTTGGTGGCCTTTTTTGGGCAGGCAAAGCGGTCTCTTTAAATTGGTTAATGGCGTTTTGGTTAGGCGGAGCCTTCTTGTCCGGCTGTTTGGGCTGGTTATTTTCTCGCCACTTTATTTCTTTCCGACCGACGCTTTCGCGACCAATAGCTGATCGTCTAGTGAGGGAAGCTTTACCGTTAGGTCTTTACCTTTTGCTTTATTCCGTTTATGACCGAGGGATTGACTCTTTTATGATTAAAACCTACGTTGACAGCGCGGCTGTGGGTTATTATGGTTTGGCTTACAAAATTCATGGTAATTTAATTCTGGGAGCGGCCTTTTTAATGAACAGCCTTTTTCCTTTTCTCTCTTCCTTGGAGGAGGGGACATCAATTTTGAAGAGAACTTTTGAAAAAACCTTTACGGTTCTTTTGCTAAGCGGACTGGCTATCCTTCTGGTTGGTTTGCCTTTGGCGCCCCCAGTAGTTAGGATAATTGCGGGGAGCGATTTTGCCCCCTCAGTTTTAGCCCTGCGGATTTTACTCCTGGCGACAGTTTTTGCCTATCTTAACCACCTTACGGGATATATAATGATTGCCACAGGTAAACAGAAAGAACTGTTTTCTTTTTCTTTAGTGGCGCTGGTGATTAATTTAGGTTTAAACTGGCTTTTGATCCCGCGGTATTCCTTTTTCGCCGCGGCTGGAGTAACGGTTTTAACCGAGCTTTCCATTTTCCTATTGACTCAGAGATTTTTGAGTCGACGATTGGGTCTAAGATATTCTTTTTCGGCCTTAGCGGATAATCTTAAATCGCTATCTTTAAAGAAACAAAAATATTTTCAGGAACTTTGACGGTAGGACTAATGAAAAAATATTTAATAATCAAAACTGACGGAGGAGCCCGTGGTAATCCGGGACCAGCCGCAGTTGGGGTTTTTATTGCTGACGAAAAAGGAAAGGAAATCGTTAGATTTGGAAAAGGAATTGGGCGAGCAACCAATAATGTAGCAGAATACCAAGCGGTAATTACCGCGTTGGAGTGGGTGAGGAATAATCTCAGGGATGAAATTCAGGAAGCAAAATTTTTTTTGGATTCGAACTTAGTGGTGAGTCAATTAAACGGTTGGTTTAAAATAAAGGAACCGCATTTGCGGGAATTGATAGTAAAAATTAGGGAGTTAGAACAACTTGTTGGCGGAAATATTTCCTATCATTACATTTCACGCAATGATAATAAAATTGCTGATAATTTAGTTAACTCTTCGCTTGATGGTTCAGCTCATTGAAGTAGTTTTTCACGTTCAGAATTTGTCATAACGGGTTTTTTTTGTTTTTAAAATCGTTTAGAATTTCCTTAATGTCTAGTTCCTCTTATAACCTAAGAACAGAATTTAGTAATTACGCTAATGTTTTAGTTATCGATGAGACCGGTGAGTACTCAGCGATACTGGTTGAAAAGCTTTTGGGCGCTAACTGTTCTCTAAATTATTTTGGCAAAGAAAGTCGGAATTCTTTTTCTTATCTCTCATCGAGAAAAGAATTTCAATATCTTAATTCTTTTTCGGAAATTGATTCCCTAAAAAAAATTGATTATCTTTTTTATTTGCCGGCGCCGTTTGGCGTTAATCTTCCTCTCCCAAAACTTGCAGAAAGTGTTTTTAGGGGAGCTTTAATTAAAGAAAGAGATCTTTTTCGCTTAACTCAAGAAAACGCGTGTAAAATTTTAGTTTGTTGTGCTGTCGATTCAATGGCCATTGAAAAATATCAGGGTTTAGTGGGCGAGAGGGGACTAAATGCGCGGTTGGCGGTTTTTGACTGTCTTTATGGTCCAGGAATTAAATTAGGGTTATTGGGTGAGCTTTTTCGAGCCGGGGTTAGCGGATACCCGGCGAAAATTCCTTGGCCGGCGGAGGAACCAATTTTTCCTTTGTCAGCAGAAGCCCTGGTGGGAGAGATTATCAGTTTGGCCTTTTCTCCCCAAACTAAAGGGCAGGCCTACTTTTTGGAGGGAAGACAAACTAATTTAGCCGATTTTATCAATTCTCTGAAACAGTTCTGGCCCGGAATGACGGTAGACTTTTTGCCAGCTGAGAGGAAAAGGAGGAAGGGTAAAGAGTGGGGCTTGGAGGAATTGTTGGTTAATGAGAATTGGGAGGAGGGGCTGGTTAAGACCGTTGATTGGTTTCAGAAAACTTTTCCTCCGCCGGCCCCGCCAACCGTTTCGCTTTCCCAAACGAAAACAATTTTACCCAAGAAAGAGCTTGTCCTTCCTGAGGAACTTTCGAAGCCGCCGAGCTTTACTCCGGAACCCTTATTGGAGCCACCCCTCCCTCCAGAGCCAAGAGAAAACGAAAAAGAGAAAAAACCAACTTTGCCAGAATTTTTGGTTCAAGAAAAACTTCCCTCTAGGCGAGAAAAGAAAACAGAGGCCGATCGTCTAGCGGTTTCGACCCCCAGGAAACTGTTCTGGGGCTTAGGTATCTTTCTTTTTCTTTCTTTTAGTTTCTTTATTTTACCTTTATTCTTGGCTGGCACCCTTGGTCTTTGGGGAATGAAGGAATTGGAAGGAGCGCGTCAAGCGGTTGACCGCGGGGGTTTTTCTTTGGCCCTTAAAAAAAGCCATTCCGGCGAGAAGTTTCTAAATTTTTCTCAGCGACTGCTTTTAACTACCAGTCCTTTTTATGCCTTAGTGGGGTTTGATAAACAAGTGGCGGTGGTGGTGGCCGTTTTCCAATTTAGCCAAAATCTTAATGAAACGCTTCAATTTGCCTTGTTGGCCAGTCAAGACCTTTTTGCCTGGACGGATAATTTTTTTGAAGGGGGGGAGGTAAATCAACCGGAAATATTGGGATCAATTAAAGCGAACTTAGCTT
>Ga0307377_10000171_pt1 | contig 88346 bp, 63 predicted proteins | sample TR3MG_FD_202535 | JGI IMG/M metagenome (GOLD analysis project Ga0307377, IMG submission 202535) | Soil microbial communities from Risofladan, Vaasa, Finland - TR-3 | ecosystem: Environmental > Terrestrial > Soil > Coastal area > Acid sulfate soil | place: Finland: Risofladan, Vaasa | collected...
ACAGGCCCGGCGTAGTCGGATCCGACTGCAGCAGACACACAAGCCAGCCTCTCGTCGGCCAGTTCTCTACCCAATCTTGCCGGTACCCCTCGAAAAGCAAGCCGCGCTCGCTTATTCTGGGGCTAGCGTCACCAACATCCCGCCATCCGTCCCTCGGTAGGGGGATAAGTACACGGGCCCGCTCGGATCCGGCCTGGGCCGAGACCGAGCGGGTTCCCTTTTTTTCTCCCCATCGGTGGCCGGACTCCGTGAAGGTTGGTCGCCCAATCAACCGATAAATACTGTAGAGCAAAGCGGATAGCTTGCGCGCCGTTCCTGCGCCGGGGGACGGGGCCGGAGGGTCCTGCTGTGGGCACGATCAGCACCAGCGTGGGACTCATCTCGGGCCTGAACATCGAGGAACTCGTATCGGCCCTGATGGAGCTCGAGTCAGCCCCGCTGACCCGCCTGCAACAGCGTGTGGCGACGCTTCAGTCGAAGCGGTCGGCGTTCATGGAGTTATCGGCCCGTCTGCTGCGGCTCAAGACGGCCGCGAGCCGCCTCGATGAGAGTGATTTCTTCCACGCGACCAAGGCTGCCAGCAGCAATTCGAATGTGTTGACGGCCAACGCCGGCGCGGGGGCGATGCCCGGCACGTACACCTTCCAGGTGCACTCGCTGGTCACGACGCACCAGCTCGTTTCCAGCGGCTATGCCGATCTGGACCGCACGCCCGTTGGCAGGGGTGCCGTAACATTCGAGATCGGCGGCGGGAGTCTGGCTGCCAGCACCCGGCTCGAGATGCTCAACGGGCAGACGGGTGTGCGGACGGGCGTGGTGCGGATCACCGACCGAGCCGGCAATTCCGCCGACGTGGACCTGACCACCGCGCTGACTGTAGACGACGTTCTGGAGGCCATCAACTCGCAGACCTCGATCGACGTAACCGCTAGCGTCGAGGGCGATCACTTCATTCTGACCGACACGAGCGAAGGCGAAGGCAACCTGACGGTGCAGGATCTGTACGGCAGCCATGCGGCGGCTGACTTGGGGATTGCCGATAGCGTCGCGGCGAGTGCGTTGACGGGTCGCGAGGTTCATTACCTCGATGACGGCACGCTGCTGTCGGCACTGAACGACGGCAACGGCGTCTGGCGCAACGGCACGCTGGACGATTTTCGTATCACACTGCGCGACGGCAGCACGATTGACGTGAGTCTGTCGGACTATCTCAGGCATGACACACGTTTGGATGCCTTGAACAACGGTGCCGGTGTCCGACTCGGCACGGTCAGGCTCACCGATCGAACGGGCGCGTCGGCCGAAGTGGATCTCGAAGGGCTCCAGACGGTCGGTGAGATCCTCGACGCGATCAACGGCGCCGGCTTGGGCGTGTCGGCGAGTCTGGTCGGTTCACATCTGTACGTCTCCGACAGCACCGGTGGTGAGGCGGGCAATCTAGAGATCGAGGACGTCACCGGGTATGCGGCGCGCGACCTCGGAATCGCCGCCGACGTTGACCAGACCTCTATTACGAGCAGTGACGTCTACCGCGTGTCTACCATCGGCGACGTGGTTCGTGCCATCAACTACGACAACGAGAACGGCGGGCTTGCGGTGGCCGCCATCGCCGCCGACGGCAACAGCCTGGTGCTGACTGACCTATCCAGTGGCTCGGGACCGACGACGGTCGAAGCGCTGAACGACTCGCGCGCCGCAGCCGACCTGGGAATTCTCGGCCAGGGCAGCGGCGGCGCATTGGCCGGTCGAGCCGTGCTGGCAGGACTCAACACCGTACTGATCGATTCGCTCAACGGCGGCTCCGGCGCGGCATTGGGCGTCGTGCGGATCACCGATCGCAACGGCGTGTCCGACGAGATTGATCTGTCGGGCGCGCAGACTCTGGCTGGCCTGCTCGACGCGATCAACGCCTCGGCCGCTGACGTTTCAGCGCGCGTCAACGAGGCCGGCACAGGAATCGTGATCGAGGACCACACCGACGGAGCCGGTCCATTGGTTATCGAGGACGTCTCCGGCACGGGCGCCGCCGATCTGGGCATCGCCGTAAACGACAACGTGGCGGCCGTGGCCAGCGGCAACCTGCAATTGCAGTGGCTGTCGGAATCGACACGCTTGGCCGATCTGAACGCCGGGCGAGGCGTGGCAACGGGGCGATTTGTGGTCACCGACAGCCTGGGCGCAACAGCCACCATCAACGTCACCAGCGCCGACATGACTTTGGGCGACCTGATTCGCCTAGTCAACGAGTCTTCCATCGGCGTGGTGGCCTCGCTCAACGCGAACGGTGACGGCCTCCTGCTCACCGACACGGCCGGCGGGTCGAGCCAGTTGAGGGTCGAGGACCAGGGCGGACGAACGGCATCCGGTCTGCGCATCGCCGGCGAGGCGGTCGAGGATCAGAATACGATCGACGGGTCGTTCGAACTGCGGATAGAGATCGACGGTGACGACGCACTTCAGGATCTGGCCCAGAAGATCAATGAGGCCGCCGGCGACCTGGTGCAGGCCTCGGTGATCAACGACGGCAGCACTGTCAGGCCTTATCGTCTGACGCTGCAATCCGCAGTCAGCGGCTCGTTGGGGCGTATCGTCTACGATATCGAGCAGTCGGGTCTGACGCTCAACACGCTCGTCGATCCGCTGGATGCGGTGATTTTCCTCGGGCAGGCCGGCGGCGAGAATCCGGTGGTGATCTCGTCTTCGAGCAACACCCTCACCGGTGTGATTCCGAACGTCACATTGGATTTGGTTGGCACGTCGGGCGAACCGGTGACCGTAACGGTTACCGAAGACGTCGATACCATTGTGGAAGATCTGTCGACGTTCGTCGACGCCTTCAACGAGGTCATCGACCGCATCGACGACCTGACCTCGTTCAACGCGGAGACGCTCAAGCGGGGATTGCTGCTGGGCGATGCCACGGTGGCGCGGGTCCGCACGCAGCTCTACAACATGGCGTCATCTTCGGTCGGCGGAGCGAGCGGCCCGCTGAATCGGCTCAATCAGGTGGGCATTACCGTCGGCGGCGGGGCGAAGCTGCGGTTCGACGAGCAGAAGTTCCGCGACGCCTACCGCAACGACAAGGATGCTGTCGAGGAGCTGTTCACCCTTACCGACGAGGGCCTGGGGGCACAATTTGAGTCGATTCTGAACCGACTGACCGACAGTTACGAAGGGGTCCTGGCCCGCAAGGACGATTCGCTCGAGGCGCAGGAGCAGTTGATCAACAAGCGCATCGCCAGCCTCCAGATCCTATTGGACTCCAGGGAGCAACGGCTATACGCGGAGTTTCAGGCCATGGAGGGCGCTCTTGCGCAGCTACAGTCGCAGCAGACGGCTCTGAGTCAGATTCAGTTCATCGGGTATGGGTCGCAGAACGCCGGGACCTGACCCGCCTGAGCGGCTGTACGCCGCGGTTGCCCCAGCCCAGCCCATACATTCGGCAGGCGGTTACGCTTAATCGGCCCCCGCCATGTGCCGATAATCCAGCAGTCATGAGTGGCCCAACGCAGCAAGAGTACCTGCGCAACGTCGTGATGTCTGCCCCTCCCGAGAGGCTGCATCTTATGCTCTACGATGGGGCCATCCGGTTCTGTCGTCAGGCACGCGACGCCATCGGGCGCAAGGATATCGAGGGCAGCTACAATCTGCTGACGCGTGCCCAGAATATCGTGCTGGAGATGCAGAACGCCCTCAAGCCGGAGGTGGCGCCCGAATTGTGTGAGCAGATGTCCGCCTTGTATGGGTTCATCTACCGCCGACTGGTCGAAGCGAATGTGAACAAAGACGTCAAGGCCGTGGACGACGCCCTGCGGATTCTGGACTATCAGCGCGAGACCTGGGTCATGTTGCTGGAGAAGCTGTCCGCCGAGGACGGCTCCTCGACCGAGCCGTCGCGACCGGTGCGGACGCCCCCTCCCGTGTCGGCCAGAGGGCTCGGCGATTCGCAGCCGGGCGGCTTCACGGCGGAAGGGTGACTCCATCTGCCCCGGCTCGACCGGGCGGCGAGCTGTACGCCGCACCGCGGCCACCGAATTGACCGTGTCGGTCGGCACAACTATATTTCGATGGCTACTCCGTTGATTCTGAGCTTCTCGTTTGGATGCTTTGGGGCCGGCAAGGCATGGCAGATATGAACAGACTCCGCGTATCATCGACGCTGTTCTGCTGCGTGTTGATCGCTTCGGGCGGTTACGCCCAGCAAACACAACCCGCTGGGCCACCCGAGCGCCCACCCACCACGACGGCGCCGTCGCAGGGTCAGATGCTCCAGGAGGTACTTGTGGTCGCCACGGGCGCCCTGGCCCGCGCCGAGCAGCGCGGCCCCGGGGAGGCGGCTGAGAAGCAGAGGGACCTCCAGACGGCGAGCGGGGGGTTTGCCGCTATTCTTGCCCGCGACCCGAGCCACGCCGTGGCACTGCTGGGCATGGCGGATGTCTTGAGGCTTGGCGGACCGCGGTCCGGCTTGGAGGCCGCCGAGTACTACCGCCAGTTCCTGCGCGTTCGATCTTCGCACCTCGTGGCGCTTGATGGTCGTGCCTATTTCGGACTCGGCAGGGTCTACCTGGATGCCGGGTATTACCGTCTGGCCAAGGGACCCCTTGAAAAGGCTTATACGCTGGCGGTGCGCGATCCGCAGCGCATTTCCGCCCTGGCGGCCGCATGTGCCGGCCTGAAGCAGTGGGACCGGGCTGTCCAGCTCGCCCGGCAGGCGCTCGAGTTCAAGCCGGATGATCCCCAGAGGTATGCCCAGTTGGCCAATTACTACATGGGGAGTAGGAATTACCCCGAGTCGGTCAAGGTGGCGCAGTCGGGGGTGGATCTGCTCCGGGCGAAGTTGCGTGAGCGCCCGGGCGACCCGTTCCTGCTCCAGCTTGCCCAGGGCATGCAAAGTCAGAAGCTACAGGCCCTGACCGCGCAGGTGCAGGAGGAAAGCGAAAACGCGCAATTGTGGCTTCGCATCTCGCGGGCGTCGCAGGAGTTGATCCCCATCGCTCAGGCCATGATGTACTATGAGGCCCTGCGCTACGCCGAACAGGCTGCCCAGTATGCGCCCGACGAGCCAGCCGTCCGAGTGAATCAGGCCAGGCTGCTCTATCTGCTGGGCCGAACGAGCGACGCCGAGCAGGTGCTCCAGGCCCTGCAGTCGGCCGGCAAGACCGCCCAGACGCTTGACCTGGTACAACGGCAACTTCAGGCCGTCGGGAGCGATCCCGCCCTCCAGCAGATCGAGCGATTCCTCAAACAAAGTGCCGACGAACCTCCCACTCCGTAGGCTCGGCGCCGTCGGCTCGCGGCTTCAAGGCAATCCAACGACTTTCATGCAGGCTTGACCGGACTTTGTGCGCGCGGTAAGCGCTGGAATGTGAGGCGCCGTTAGTGGGTGATCGGATCATGGGAAAGCCCATTCGTGTAGGCATTGTCGGCAGCAAGTTCGCCGCGACACTGCACGCGGAGAGCTATCGGCGCCTGCCGGGAGTTCAGATGGTCGCCGCGGCCAGTCTCGAAGCGGATTTGCCCGAGTTCTGCCGGCAGTATGGCATTCCAAGCCACTACGACGACTACCGGCGGATGCTTGCCGAGCAGCGGCCCGACTTGGTGTCGGTGTGTGTGCCGAACTACCTGCACAAGGACATGGTGCTCGCCTGTGCCGACGCTGGCTGTCACGCCGTCAGTGAGAAGCCCTTGGCTACGACCATCGAAGACGCACAGGCGATGATTCAGGCGTGCCTGCGTGCCGGCGTGCGGCTTTTCTATGCGGAGGACTGGTTCTTTGCCCCGGCGCTGCGACGCGCCCGCCAGATCGTCGACGAGGGCGGCATCGGCCGACCGCTCTACGTGCGGGCCAAGGAGACGCACAACGGCTCGCACTCGATCTACGCTCAGCGCGCGGAGTACTGCGGCGGGGGCGCGATGATCCACCTCGGGGCGCATCCGCTGGCGTGGGTGATGGGCCTGGCCGGGCAGAAGGTGGCCGACGTTCGCGCAGCCGCCACCGCCGGCCAGAAGGCAAACCTGATTCATCACGACTACACGGGCGAGGACTGGGGCGTTGCGCTGCTGGAATTCGTCGGCGGTCTGCGGGCCGTCGTCGAGGGCAACTACGTCACCGTCGGCGGTATGGACGACGTGGTGGAGATCTACGGTTCCGACGGCGTGATCAAGGTCGATATGACCTTCGGCTCGCCCCTTCAGGTCTACAGCCGCACGGGCTTCGGCTATGCCGTCGAGAAGGCCGACTTCACCCACGGCTGGACGCGACCGGCCGTCGACGAGTTCGAGTCGCTCGGCTACGTGGGCGAGATCGCCGAGTTCGTCGATTGTGTCCGTGCCGATCACGACCCCCCGCCCGGGCTACGCGGCGAAGACGGGTTGGCTGTCCTTCAGGTGATCTTCGCCATCTACGAGTCCGCCCGCAGTGGCCAGGCCGTCAGCCCCGCTACAATCCAGTAGCCGGCGGGGTCTCTATCTCTGCCGAAGTGAGTTTCATGACCCCTGCCGAAGTGGACATGCCGATCACGATTGCGGGACTGACGTTCCGTAACCCGTTCATGGTCGGGTCGGGCCCGACCACCAAGACCGTCGAGCAGCTCGTCGAGGCCGACCACTGTGGATGGGCCGCCGCGGCCATCAAGCTCACCATCGACCCGCCGCCCTACATCAACCGTGAACCTCGCTACCGCTGGTTCGACAAGCGGGGCCTGCACATGTTCACCGCCGACCGGCGGCTGAACCTCGACGAAGGCCTCCGCCTGGTCGAGGCTGCGCGGAGAAAGACGCAACATCTGCTGCTGCTCGCCAACATTACCTACGCCGGTGCGGATGGCCTGTCCGGCTGGGTCCGGATGGCCCGGCGGTTCGCCGACGCCGGCGCCCACGCGATCGAACTGAATCTTTGCTGCCCGAACATGTCGTTTAACCTCGACGTGGGCGGCAAGGACCCTACCGGCCGACCCACCAGCGGTGCATCTGTCGGCCAGGACGAACAGGCTGTCGCCGACATCGTCGCTGCCACACGCGATGCCGTCGACCTGCCGGTTATCGCCAAGATCACACCCGAGGGCGGGCGGATCGGTCTGGTGGCCCGTCGCGCCTTCGAGGCTGGGGCCCACTGCGTCGCCGGCACCGCCAACCGCCTCGGCGTGCCCGAGTTCGACATCCGCGATCCGTTCACACCCGTCTACCGCCTTCAGAACACACACTCGGTCTCGTGCCTGTCGGGTGAGTGGGTCAAGCCGCTGGCGCTGCGCGACGTGTACGAGATGCGTCTTGCCTGCGGCCCGGATGCACCGCTGATCGGGTATGGTGGCGTCCGCACCTACGCCGACGTCGTCCGGTACGCGATGCTCGGGGCCGATCTGGTGGGCATCTGCACCGAGACGATGGTCAGCGGCTTCGGGTTCCTGCCGAAGTTGATCGGTCAACTACGTGATTACATGTCGGACATGGGCTTTGACGGCTTCTCGGCCATGAAGAACCTGCTGGTCGACCGCTTTGCAACCGCCGACGAGTTGGTGTTGAAGCCGGGCTACGCATCGATCGACCAGATCCAGTGCAACGCGTGCGGCCGGTGCCTGCGCATCGGTCACTGTCACGCGATCGAGGGCGGCGAGGGCGAGAGACCCAGCGTTCGCGTGCTCGACTGCACCGCGTGCGGCACGTGTGTTGACATCTGCCCGACCGGGGCGATCACGTTGGTGCAGACCTCGTCGGGCGACGATCAGCCAAAGACCTGACATATCGCGGCAGTTCCTGCAACGATGCGGCGAAACCAACAAGGGTGTCGCCACGGGCACCGCATCGATGGACGATTACTTCGATCCCAGGCTGGCTGGCTGAGTGGTTCGACGACTGGATCGCCGCCACCACTGTTCGGCCTGCCACCGCGCCGGGACTTTCTGCTATAACTAGTCGTAGCGTCGACGAGCGTCGGTCCGCCTGTTTGGGGGCGCTCGGGTAAATTGTCGTCGCCGCACGGTCGGGCCAGCCGGCCGATTCGCAACGGCCGCTAAACAGACCTCGCCCTTGGCGCATCGGACATGATGGAAACGAAAGCCGCGGTGGACCGTCAAGATACCAGATCGGCTCGGACGTCGCAAGCTTCGTATTTACAGGAAGTTACGCAGCTCTGTGGCGGCGAGCAGATCGGCCTCGACCGCGGGCGACTGGTGCGGCTGGCCTACCGCTTCCTGTGGAATTGGCACGACGCCGAGGATGCCGTTCAGGAGGCGCTGGCCCTGGCGCAGCAGAGGCGGTCACAACTGAAGGACCAAGCCAAATGGCCATCCTGGGTTCGTCGAATCGTCATTCAGCAGTGCCACCTCCAGCGGCGCAGAAGCAGTGCATGGGGCATGCTGCGGGCCCGACTGAAGCAGCGGATCAAGGCGAGGCAACATCATCCGGGACGCGACCTTCATGCCGCCGAGCTGGGCCGGACCGTCAGGGAGCTGGTCGCCTCGCTGCCCGAGCGGCAGCAGACGGCGCTGGTGCTGCGGCACCTCGAGCAGATGGACTATCCGAGCATCGCAGCCGTGATGCAGATCTCCGAGAGCACCGTTCGCGTCCACGTCCGGGCGGCCCGCGAGACGCTGCGCAACGCGATCCTGAAGCGTTACCCCGAATGGGCGGAGTCAATGGGTGACTGACGAGCACGCAGACAAGCCGAACTGTCGACGGGCAAGGCAGATTTGGCACGACCGGGCGGACGGCGTGGCCGATCGGCAGGATCTCGCATTGATGCAGGCGCACCTTGCCGGCTGTCCTGAGTGCAGACGTTACGTCCGGCAAATGGATTCGCTCAGCGATACGCTTGGGCATCTCCGCGCGGCCAGCGAGCGCGAGCAGCCTCAGACCCGTCGTCCGCCGCGCCATCCCGTGTGGACTCAGCCACGTGCAGCGGCGATGGCTGCCGCCCTTCTGCTGGTTGTGGGGATCGGCCTGTACTTCTCGCCATGGCGACAGTCTGGTGATCGGGCGAATATCGTCGTGCAGACTGCCGGGCCGCCGGTGTCGCAGGGGTCGGCGCGCGCGGAGTCAACGGGTGAGACGAGCACCGTCCGGTCGGTCGTGCAGTTGCGGGGCGAATCGGCCCGTGCGTGGATGATCGAGCAGCGCGACAGCGGCCATCCGCGCGTGCACATGTATAAGCTGTACCCTGCTTTGCCGTTGCAGAGCGAAGCCAGCAAATCGTCAGCCGAGCATGATCCGACCGGCTGAGAGAGGAGACAATCCGATGTGCGCAAGAAGGAAGAAGTGCTTTGGGTGGGTCGCGGCGATGTTGCTGTCACTTGCCATCGCTTGCCCCGAACGCGGCACGGCTCAACAGCCCGGCAAACCGGCCCGCGTAGCTGGTGCGCCGATCTCGCTTTCGGCCAAGACGGGACCCCACGGCGAAACTCGAAGCATAAGAGTCTACAAGCTCGCGAATGCGGATGCGAATGCAATCGCGCGCGTGATCAGCGTGGTTGTGGGGCCTGCCGGGGGAGGGAGAGCCATGGCGTCTGGCCGGGGAGGGATGGACATGGCGCCTGGGCCGACCGTAGTGGCCACCGCCGAACACGAACTCACGGTCGCGGGTACTGACGAGCAGTTGGCGGTCGTCGAGGAACTTCTGAAGCAACTGGACCAGCCGCCTGCGGCGCCGCCGCGGCCAGCTTACTTCACGCTCAAGTACGCTCTGCCGGCGCGCTCCGAACTCACGCACCTGCTTCAGTCTGCCGTGTCGAAGGAGACAGCAATCGCATTCGATCCGGCCTCGCGTACGATCCTTGTGCGAGGCAGCGACGCGGACATCGCGGCCGTGCAGCAGCTCGTGGAACTGATAGATAAGCCCAGGCCGGTGGATGAGCCGAGCGAGGTGTTGGAACTCACATTCTTCTTTCTCAAGAGCCCGTCAACCGGTCTTGCGGAGAGATTATCGCAGCCCGTGCCGGCTTTCCTTGAGCCGGTTGCCCAAGCCTTGGCCAAGAACGGCTTCCGCAACCCGTCGCTGATGACGCCGCTTATAATCAGAGCCCAGGAAGATGACACGTTTAGCACTTCGGGGGCACTGACGGATGCGGTTACTGAGGCCGCCGCCGACCGCGCCACGCAGGGCAAGCTTGCCCGGGTCGTTCCGGAACTGAACTTCACGAACGTGACGTTGGAGGGCGGCATTGAGCGCGTTCGCACTGTCGGCGACGTCAACATCATGGTGCGCTGGAACGCGCTCGAGTTCGCCGGCATCGATCGTGAAATGGAGGTCAGCGTCCAGCTCAAGGATGTCGCTCTGGATAAGGTGCTTCGATACGTCCTGGATAGCGCTGGCGGTCTTGTCGGCACGGATGTTGGTTACGTGTTCGATGAAGGCGTGGTGGTCATCTCGACCCGGGAAGATCTCCGCGAGAAATACGGGAGCCGTCAAACCCCGTTGCAGGTCAGCGTGGTGGGCAAAGCCAGGATACTCGAGCCCGGCAAGTCGGCTCAGCTCGATGTTGAGGCGGAAGTATACTTGCCGGCGTCCGGCGGAGCGCAGGAGGTACGTGAGTCTCTGTTCCGCGTCGAAACGGCCCTCACCCTGCCGCTCGGGGAGTACGTCATCCTGGCGGCCGGGCCGGTCGCGCCCGACGTGGGGCAGGGCATCGCCATGGTCGTTCGCGCCGAGGTCGTTGGCGGCTCGACTCGCGGTAAGGCTGCCGGCCACACCGGCGCCGACAGCGCTGCGCTCCCACCGGGCGCCCACCGGAGCATGTCTATCGAAACGAGACTACCGAGGTAGGCGCGCGTTTGATCGATCTTGGCCACCCCCGAGGCGAATCGACCCGCAGCGGTCGTTCGCCTCGGGCCGTCTACACCTCCGACAGGCACACCCGCCGACCCTGATCGGCTGAGACCCGCACGGCCTCGGTGAATCGCATGTACTTCAGCCCGTCGGCGAAGCTGGTCATGGTCACCGGGCGTCCGTTGCGGATGGCCTCGACGAAATCCTCCTCGACCTGCGAGGTACCGGCTTTGTCGGCCGGGATGTCGATGGGCGAAAGCTGCTTGTCGCCCACCTTGGCCCCCATGATCGTGTCATCGCCCAAGTCATAGATCAGCGCCCCCTCACTGCCGTAGGCCTCCAGCCGCATGCTTCCGCCGTGCGGCGCCTGCCCGCTGAGGTGGTACACGCACTGTGCTCCCGTCGCCATCCGCGCTACGACGGCGAGGCTGTCGGGGATGTCCACATCCTGCAAGTCGCCCGTTTCCGGATCGGGCCGTCTCGGCGCAAACACCGACGTCTGCGCCATCACGCTCTCGGTCCGTCCGAACCACCGCTGCACCGTCTCGTTGAGAATCCCCAGCGCCATGATGTTCACGCCCGACAAATCCTCCCGCTGCCGCCAGTGCAGCGGTACCGACGCATGGATCAGTCCGTCCGACAGCGCCCGCACGCACAGCTCGCGGACCTGCCCGAGATAGCCGGCCGCGATCAGCTCCCGCATCACACGATCGCCCTTGAGCCCGAACGGGCTGGGCACCAGCATTGCCACCAGCCCGCTCTGCTGGGCGGCCTGGAGCATCTGCCTGGCCTCGTCGGTGTTGGCGGCCATGCGGGCCTCGCACAGCACGTGCTTGCCCGCCTCCAACGCCGCACACGTCGTCGCTGCGTGCAAATGCGGCCAGGTGCCGATGCACACCGCGTCCACCTGGGTGTCGCCGATCACGTCGATCCAGTGTCCATGCACCCGACCGATGCCGAACTCGTCAGCCGCCTTCCTGCCCGACTCGGCCGAGCGGTTCGCCACACACACGATCTCGACGCTCTCGATGGCCTGAAAGCCCGGGATGTGCCTGCTTCGCGTGTTGCCCCCGGCGCCGATGAGCCCGATTCTGATCTTCTCCATGGTAGCTCTCCTTACGTGTGCCCTCGCCTGCGGTGTCCGGCGATTCTATGCCGTGTGTCTCCCGGCCGTCGGTTTGGAGTCTGCCCAGCCCCGTCAGAGCGGTCAAGCGAAGGTCCCGCCCATCGGTAGGGTGCCCGAGGCCCACAGCCTGCCTGCTCCTTCATCTGCTCCAGCCCTTGCCACCCGTGGGCACCCCGGCTAGCCTGTGCCGCTCGAAGCGACGCGCTGATGAGCGTCCGTGGAGGATGTTGTGGCCGTTCTCTGCCGGCTGGCCGATCCGGACAACTACGTCGCCTGCCCCTGGGATCTGATCGCAGATCAAAAAGGTCGTGATTATTGGGTCGGCCACTTCGCCACCCATAGCGAAACGCCGCTGCGACTGATCCGCGAGCGCCTCGGCCTCGAGGCTGATCGCCGGATCGACGCCTTTCGCGAAGAGTTCAATCAGCTCCTCAAGCGGATCCGCAACGACCCAGCCAGCTTCGGCGAACTGACCATCCTTACGCTCGACGAGCACCGCGAGGCGATGCTCCGCGGCCACGGCTTCGACGACCCCTACCGCGAGGTCAAACGCCGCGAGGACGACGCCGCAATGCGTCTCTACCCTCGCGTCATCGACGAGCTGGCCACCCACCAGGGACGCGAACTCATCGAGTTGCTGATCCGCGGCATCTTCGCCGGCAACATCTTCGACCTCGGCTCGATGGCCACCATCCAGGCCTACGAAAAGAACGGGCTCGACTTCTTCGCCACCCGCTCCTCGCAGCCGCCGCGCCCGTGGCTGGTTGACCACTTCGACGCCCTCGCCGAGCGCTTCGCCGATGGCCGCAGCCCCTACCGCAAGCTGCTGTTCTTCGTCGACAATGCCGGGGCCGACCTGATCCTGGGCTGCCTGCCGCTGGCCCGACAGATCGGCCTGTGGGGCACGGACGTCGTACTGGCCGCCAACTCCACCCCCTCGCTCAACGACATCACCGCCGCGGAGCTGCGGCAGGTGCTCGATCAGGTGTGTCGAATCGACCCGGCCGTAGCCGATCTGGTAGGAAGGGGCCGGCTCACTGTGGTGGCCTCCGGCTGCGGCGCGCCGCTGATCGACCTGGCGCGGGTCAGCGACGGGTGTAACCTCGCCGCCCGCGACGTCGATCTGATCATCCTGGAGGGCATGGGCCGCTCCGTGGAAAGCAACTTCGAAGCCCGATTCGGCTGCGATTGTCTGAAAATCTGTCTGCTCAAGGATCAGGCCGTCGCCGAGCGGATCGGCGGCACTCTCTTTGATGTGGTATGCCGGTTTGACAGCCCCTAGTGCTACGTTGTTTTGGCGAGGATGAGCGGTCATGTCGAAGACCTATCGCGTAGCCGTGATCGGATGCGGGTACATTGCTCAGCGTTCGCATCTGCCCGCCTGGCATGACGAGCCGCGGGTCTCGTTGGCGGCCGTCTGCGACGTCAACCGTGCCCAGGCCGAGTTGGCCGCGCAGCACTTCAACGTCGAGGGCGTTCACGACGACGTCGGGCAGATGCTCGAGGCCGAGCAACTCGACGTGATCGACATCGCCACACGGCCCGACTCGCACCTGCCGCTCGTGCAGAAGGCCGCCGAGCGCGGGCTGGCGATTCTCTGTCAGAAGCCCCTGGCCGACTCGATGGACCAGGCCCAACAGATCGTCCGCGTCGCCGAGCAGCACGATGTGCCCCTGATGGTCACCGACAATTGGCGGTGGCTGCCCATGTACCGCTCAGCCCGCCACTATATCGAGCAAGGGCAGATCGGCCGGCCCTACACCGCCCGCATCTTCGCCTCGGCCATGCTGCGGCGAGAGCACCCTGTCTCCAGCACCCAGCCCTACCTCGCCGAGATGCCCCGGCTGGTGATCTTCGAGATGTGCATTCACTGGATCGACTGCCTGCGGGCCATGTTCGGCAACGTCCGGCAGGTCTTCGCTCAGACCCGCCAGGTCAACCCCGCCCTGGCCGGTGAGGACCTCGCGCGGCTCATGCTCACCTTCAACGACGGCGCGACAGCCCTGATCGACGTGAGCTGGGCCTGTCCCGACGTAATCTCGCCCGGCGAGGCCCTTCGCGTCGAGGGCGAGCGCGGCGCCCTGACCGTCCACAATAAGAGTCAGAAGATCTTCTTCAACCGCTTCGACTCGCGTATGGCCGAGCCGCTGCCGATCCTGCCCCAGGCCGACTCGTTTTGCCTGCTGCACAGCCACTTTATCGAGCAGCTCGACGCCGGCCGCCGCGACTTCGTTACCTCCGGTCGCGACAATCTCAACACCCTCGCCGCCGTCTTTGCCGCCTACCAGTCCGCCGAAACCAACCAGGCCATCGACGTGCCCACGCCCGTTCCCGCCGATGCGCCGGCAGGCTGAGGCCCACCGCTCGGAACGTAGGGCGGGTTTCACCCGCCTTCTTATGTCTTGATAGGGTGGCATGTCCACGCCGCTCGCGCGGGGAGCGTTATCTCTGCTTCGCGCAATACTTGCTGCGTGTGAGGGCTGACACACCCACGCTCTCGGTGGGTGGCCCGCCCTCTCCGAGGGCGGGGTACTCGATGATCACCGGGTACTCGTCGTAGCTCATCCCCCACCCTTGCGGCGTGCCCTCATCCGTTACAACGATCCCCCAAACGCCTCCGCAAACTGCGACGCGTCGATCAAATCGACATTCCCATCGAAATCGAAGTCAAACACGTCGCACGTCGGCTCATATCCCCCGTCCGGACCAGCCAGGCACCCGACAAGCTCCGCGAAGTCCGACAAGTCGATGTCGCCGTCGCCGTCACCATCACCGATCAGCCGCACGAATCCCAGCACCGCATCGCCGCCCGGCTGGCCGTCACCCGACGGCAGCAGCCGATCGTCCCACCAATCGTCATTGCTGATCTCCCCGTCCAGCGCCTTGCCGTTGGCCGACACCGCAGCGTCAAACACCGCAAACGCATACACGTCGCTCGGCAGCGACTGATACGTCACCGTCGCCGTCTGCGTCACCGACGAATACTCGACGCTCGCAGCCGCGTACCCGCCGGTCGACTCGCCCACCAGCGATACATCGTCAGCTGACAGTTCGCCGATGTCCTCACTGAACGTCAGCGCAATCGTCGTCGTTCCCGGCTGGGCACCCCCGAACACATCGATCACCGCCTCGACGATCACCGGCGGCGCCTCGACCATAAACGCATCCTGCACCTTCTCGCCCGCCGGCACGAGCACCCAGTTGCGGTCGTCCACGCCGCCGTCCTCGTCCACCTCCACCAGCGTGGGCGCCCCGTCGATGGGCCACACGTAATACTCCGTCCCCCCGTCGTTCCACACCGTCTCGACCGTCGACCCGCCCGCCGTCGTCACGCGGATATCCAGCGGCATCACAAACAGCCCATACCCCGCGGCGTCCTGCACCTGCCGGATCTCCAGAATCAGATACTCCTGCCCGCCGATCGTCCTGCTGCGATAGTTCCACCGGTAGCGCGGACTGCCCGGCCCCATCACCCACTGATCGACGAAGAATGTCAGATCCTCACCGAAGCTGGCCGATATCGAGGCCGCAAAGTCGGCCGTCGTCGCCGACCCGTGCGCATAGGCCGCGCGATAGTCGGCCAGCGCGTCGAAAAACGCCGCATCGCCCATCACGTGCCGCAGCATGTGCAGCACCCACGAGCCCTTGTTGTACACGTCGTTGCCGCTGAAGATCCACCATACCGAGCTGATGTCCGTGCGATACACTTGTGCGTCCGGATTGCCTGGCCGCCGTTGGTTCACCCGCGTCCAGAACGCACTTGTGCCCCCGCCCGGCCTTCGCTCCTGATAGATCGGCTCGGCGTAGCTGGCAAACCCCTCGTTCAGCCAGATGTCGTACCACGTCCCGCACGTCACCTCGTCGCCCCACCACTGATGGGCCAACTCGTGACACATGATGTGGCTGAAGTTGTCCACCATGAACATGCTGCTGATCGTCTGGTGCTCCATGCTGGCGGTCAGCCCGCCCGTCCCCCCCGTCTCGACCACGCCGTACTTCTCCGCCACAAACGGGTACTGCCCGTACGCCCCCGACAGCGTCGTCAGCATGGCCAGCAGCTCGTCGCACCCGGCCTTGTAGGCCGCCTTCGGCTCGTTCAGGCCGAAGTCCCAGTGATCCGGGTACACAAAGCAGTTTACCGGCATGCTCTGCGGCCCGCCGTCGTCGTACTCATACACCAGGTCATACTGCTGATAGTTCGTGATCGCCATCGACACCAGGTAGGGGATGATCGGGTAGCTCTCCTGCCATCGATACCGCTTGCGACTGCCCGTCAGCACGTCCACGCCCGTCAGCGTGCCGTTCGAGACGGCCACCAGGTCGTCCGGCACGGTCAGATGCATCTGCGCCGTGCTCTTGTCGCCCAGTGCGTCCTTGCACGGCCACCAGTAATGCGCGTAGTAGGGCTCCGACAACGTTGCGATAGCCGGGCTGCCGTTGCGCGTCCATTCGTGGAACACGCCGAACCCCGTGTCGTCCGGGTATCCCTGGTAATCGACGACGACCTCAAACGACTCGCCCGTGTTGTAGGTTCTGTTGAGCGTGATCTCGATCACATCGCCCACGTGCACAAAGCCGGCTGCATCGCCCGTCACGCCGTTGACCGTCATGTTGGCCCGCAGATCGACGTCAAACTGCAACAGCCCGTCGATCGTCGCCTCGGCGGTGATCGTGCACTTCCCCGCCACCAGCGTGTCGACAAACGCCCCGCCCCCGTCGTACTCCGGCGTGATCTCGATTTCGAGCAGATACGAAACTACGTCGGTATCGCCCGCCGCGCCCGCAAGCGCCCCGTCTGCGGCTAATACTTCCAGCCCACCAGCCGCCGACAATGCTCGGGCGCGCGAGCAAAGCTCCGACTCCTTGCCCTCGAATACCGCGCCCTCTTTCGGCGCCACCGGCTCAGATGCCCACACGAGTGCAGGCAACCACCACGCCATAACGATTACGGCCCACACCACTTGCCGTGACAAGGATCCTTCCCTTCCTTTTTAGCCCCCGCAAACGGACGACCACACCAGGACCACCACCAACCGGCGACCCTCGCCGCCGCGGCCCCGTCTGCCGTCAACACCAGTATAACGGATGAAGCCAACTTTGTGGGGTTTAGCCGTTTTGCGGGATGTTAACCCCTTCGACTGCAATGAGTTACAAATTAATGGCAAGTTCCTGTGCAAGGCCCGAGTTGCTCGGAATTGGCTGGCGGGCTCCAGCGGGGGTCCTCAAGGGCTTTACCCGGTTGAAAATGGCTAAAGTCCACAACTTTCTAAATGCCTGTCCCGGCCGCGCTACAGAGACTCGACCGGCCCGACCGCCGGCGTGGATCAGCGGCCACTTGGAGCCGCTCGTCAGGATTTCTCCTTCGTGATCATGTCTTTTCCGATCGTCACCGTTGTCGATCGAAAGCTCCTCAGGTCGTCCTTCAGCTCGGCCTTGCCGGCCCTTAACGTGAGACCGCCCTCGGTTGGCCAGTCGCCGGGCGCAGTCCGGAGCCGGACGGTCTGGCCGCTTGGGACAAGCACCGTTTTGCGTCGGGACGGAGCGTCTGTCCGCCAGATCAGCACCTCAATACCCTCCGCCATCGGGTTCCGGAGCTGAAAACCCACGCCGGCCATCGACGGCATCGGCACGGCCAAGAACAGGCCAACGGCAAACATGAATGTAGCCAAAATTCGCCACCGCAGCTGTACGAGCAGGACCGTTGCCAGGCCCGACCATACAACATGGAACAAGACCCATCGTGCGTATGCGGTCCACCCCATTCCGGTAAGGACTTCAGCGTAGGGCCACCACAGGGCAGCAACAAGAAGCCCCCATATGAGCGGCAGCCTCCAAATCCATTTCTTCCTGCTTTCCTCCGACATTCCCTGTTCTCATTCTGGAAGATCGCGTTCAGGCGCGCTGTCAAACTTCGCCTGGATCGGCCAGTTAGCGCGACTCCTCGGACTTCAGCTTCTTTGTCATCGCCACCACCTGAAGCGTCTGCCCCCTGGCGATGTTGAGTACCTTTCTTTCGACTGCAACATATCCCTGACGACGATAGAATCCCTCAGCCGTCACGGTTGAATCTGTCTTGATCTGGGAGATTCCATCGCGAAACGCGTCCTCTTCGATCCGGCGCACGATGGCCGAGCCCACGCCCTCACCCTGATGGTCTGCCGAGACGTAGAGCGCGACCAGTTCGTTGCCCTTGATATTACCCAGGCCCAGGAGATGGCCGGCGTCGTCAACGCAGACGTAGTACTGCCCGTCACGAATCATCGCCTCGGTCACCTCCACCCGACGCCTCCCCAACCAGGCATCGATCTGCTCCGGCGAGTAATCCCTTGAATTGACTCGGCGCACGGTGTCGACATGGAGGTCGATGATCCCTTGGGCTTCCTCAACTCTGGCTTTCCTGACGTGCATCGGAAGTCATCCTTTGCACTAACGTCGCTCTTGAGCCGCCGCCACTGGCGGTCGGCTGCAAGAACCTTGTCATGTGAAACTTCGATTCAATCTAGCGATCTGACTGCTTCGCAAAGACATATGAAAAAGGTATTGCGATCAGATCTCCTATAATATAGGTTGCAAAAATCATCATAGTACATATGGCGTAGGCTGGGAACTCTTTTGCAATCACGAGTGGCACAATAACACCAACGAACCATATCGATTTGTAGCAAAGTTGCAGCAGCAGAATAGGCACAAATTGTAGAGGAGATCGAAGGCCCAATACAGACAGAAGCGCGAATGCAAGGTAGACGCTACCAACAATTCCCAAAGCTATTGGCTCTGAAACAGGCCATTTGAACATTGATGTTATCCTGTCAGGAATAGCAATCATTCCCAATCCAAATCCTCCTGCACCAACAATAGTGTAAATATACATTCCCTTGAGCCAAGCCCAGCGAATCTTGGCATCCTGATACATTGCTTTTCTGCCTTTCTGAAATTAGTGTTGCCTGTACCGAACTTCCATATGACTACGTCTTATATGGTTTGCCGGTAACCCCTATGGACGCCAGATGTGCCGCCTGACACGGCACGTCGATACCGGTGCAGACGCACACGACCCAGGCTCCAACGCAACGCAGTCTGGATCCTCCATTGCCATCGAGTTGTCCCCGGTTCGAACCAGCCCCATCCTCGAACTGCACGCCCGGCGTCTATGGCCGACCTCACAAATGTAGTCCGTCCGAAAGCCAAATGCAATGCTGCGGGAAGAACACCGCACCCCTCGCTTCGGGCAAAGATGGCGCTACAAGCCGCCTCACGCGCCAAATTCCTCTGACGTGCCGATCGGCGCAAAACGCCATAACGGATGACGTTAATGTTCTAAATGCCCCGCCCCGGTCGCGCTACAGGAACTCGATCTGTTCGACCGCCGGCGTGATGCCCGCCTCGTGCCCGCGTCGCAGCAGCTCGCGCACGGCCTGTCGGCCCACCTCGCCGTAGCTGAGCGTCCATTCGTTGACGTACATGCCCACAAACTGGTCGGCCAGTGTGATGTCCATGTCGCGCGCGAACTGAAGCGCGTGCTCGACCGCCTCGGTGCGATGGTCCAGCGAGTAGCGGATGCTCTCGTTCAGCAGCTTCGGCACCTCGGTCAGCGCCGCCTGGGGCAGGTCCCGCCGAATCACGTTGCCGCCCAGCGGCAGCGGCAGTTGCGTCTGCTCGTACCACCACTGCCCCATGTCCACCACTCGCACCAGCCCCTGTTGCTCGAAGGTCAACTGCCCCTCGTGGATGATCAGTCCCGCGTCGGCCTCGCCCAAGGCCACCGCCCCGAGGATCGCATCGAACGGCATCACCTTGTAGTCGAACGCGTCCTTGCCCAGCATCAGCGACAGCGCCAGAAACGCCGTAGTCATCTTGCCAGGCACCGCGATCGTCACCTTGGCCAGCTCCGCCGGCTGCATTGGCCGCCGCGCCACCACCAGAGGCCCATACCGGTCGCCCATGCTCGAGCCCGAGTCGAGCAGCACGTACTTATCCTGCACGTACGGGTAGGCGTGGATGCTGATCGCCGTCACCTCCAGCCGACCCTCCACCGCCCAGTCGTTGAGCGTCTGGATGTCCTTCAGGATGTGTTCAAACACGTACGGCCCGGTCGAGATCAGCTCCTTGGCCAACGCATAGAACATGAATGCGTCGTCCGGATCGGGCGAGTGACCCAGTTTGATGAGCATGATACGCCTCCCATTTAGCTCGACTGCTCTGGCTCGGCAGACCGCCAGCGATTATAAACTCACCAGCCCGCCGCTGCGAACCGTCGTTTCGGCTACGTAACAGCGGACTTGAAAGCCATCGCAAAGGAGCCTTGCCGTGACCTCACGCCATCGCTGGCAGGCCGTGCTCAGCCGTCAGAAACCCGACCGCGTGCCGACCGACTACTGGGCCACCTCCGAAGTCACCGATCGACTCAAACGCGAGCTGCACTGCAGCGACGAGTGGGCCCTCTGGGACAAACTCCAGATCGACCGACTCGTCGCCGTCGGGCCTCGCTATGTCGGCCCCGACCTGGGCGGCAACGATATCTGGGGCGTCCCGCACCGCACCATCGAGTACGCCGACGGCGCCGGCCTCTACAGCGAGGTGGCCGACAACCCCATGGCCCGGTTCACCACCGTCGAGCAGGTCCACGCCTACCCCTGGCCACGCATCGAGTGGTATGACTTCGCCGACCTGTCCAAGCAGGCCGACCAGGTCCTGAAGCGCGGCTATCCCGTCCACGCCGGCCACTACGAGCCGTTCCTCACCTACTGTCAGTTGCGGGGCCTCGAGCAGGCGTTCATGGATCTGGCTGCCGCGCCCGAAATCATCGACGCCATCCTCGATCACCTGTTCGACTTTCACTACCAACTGAACAGCCGCATATTTGAAACCATCGCTCCCGGCCGCATCGATATCACCTACGTAGCCGAGGACCTCGGCACGCAGGAATCGCTGCTGATTAGCGAGGCCATGGTCGACCGTTTCCTCAAGCCGAAGATGAAAAAGATGATCGACCTGGCCCATCAGTTCGGCATCACGGTGTTCTACCACTCCGACGGCGCCGTGCGACCTCTGATCGAGGGCCTCATCGCCGTCGGCATCGAGGTGCTCAACCCCATCCAGTGGCGCTGCAAGGGCATGGAACGCGACGGCCTCAAACGCGATTTCGGCGACCGCCTCGTCTTCCACGGCGGCGTCGACAATCAGCAGACTCTCCCCTTCGGCACGCCCGACGACGTGCGGCAGGAGGTCATCGACAACCTCCGCATACTCGGCGCCGGCGGCGGATACATTCTCGCGCCCTGTCACAACATTCAGCCCATCACCCCGACCGAGAACATCCTGGCTTTGTATGAAACCGCCGCTCGCGAAGGACGCCTGTAATCTCGCGCTGCGGGCCAGCGCAACCCAACCGCGTCACCCGACTGTGGTCTTGATTCAACCGGTGGCCTCGAATGAATCGGGCGGTCTTGCAGCAACGTCGTAAAACGCTGTGCTCCTCCCGATCTGCTTACGGAGCACGGAACGCCGAGGACGTACCACGACGAAGCCCCTTACTCCTCAGTCAACGATATATCGCTTCGACTGGGTACGGGCAAACGGTGTGCGGCAGACCGGCACGCAGCCACAGCGACTATTACAGGCTTACGGAATCACGAGGCTGGCTTGTGCGCCAGAGTGAGCCGCGTCACAAAAGGAATCTGCGCATGCCCGAAGGTGCAGGCGATCGTCAGCTTTCCCGCCCATCCCAGCACGCTGGCGGCAAGCCGCTGCGGCAATCTTGCTCTGCTATAATCTTGCATTCCCGCCCAGTACTCGCGTGTCCTGACGTACCCCACCAGTTCAAGCATGCGCGTTATGCTGCGTCCGGTGAAGCCGTGCAGGTGAGCCGGCGCCGCCGAGAGCGTGCCTCGTAGAACGCGTTGCGGCCAACGCAAAGCCAAACACCCCCCTGGTCTGAGCAACACGAAAGCCTGTTCACACAAGCGCTTTGGCTGACGCACATGTTCAATCACGTTGAGCATGGTGATGCAGTCGAAGGACTCAGGCTGCAACTGTGCATGCTCGAACGCCCCTTGGTGCAACTCCATCTGCTTACCGAAACGTCTGCGGCAGGATCTAAATGCAGACTCACTCGGGTCGACTCCGTGTAAGCGCCAACCGTCCTGCCCGGCACGCGCTAGAAACCCCCCGAACCCCGACCCCACATCCAGCAGGTCACCACGTGCGGGCGTTCGCTCGGCGATCGCTCGTGCCGCCGCATCGTACGGGCTTCCGCGAGTTCCCTCCCAAACTGTCTCATCCTCGGTGCGTGGAAGATAACTCGCAGCATAGTACGCGTCCAACACCGCTTGCGATGGCTGTGGAGACACGTACATATGGGTGCATGCCTGACAACGGTGTACGGGAAACTCGCGCTCGACAAACAGCAGACGACGCCGGTGAGAATCGCATACCGGGCATGCTATATCGTCTAGCTCCGACTCGGGAACCTGTGAAAGCAGGAAACTCGCCTGCACTTCACCGTCGATTCCGCGGGCAATCAACCGAGTCTCGTTCGATGTGGGACCGCCTGAACTCATACGCCTCCGCTCTCCTCCCAGATTACGAAGCTGTGGACTCGCTTCGGCTGACAGCGCCCACATGGACCGTCCGAACGGCTCTGTCGAGGGCCATCATCTCCTATTCTATGGACATGTTGGCGCTCTAACAAGGCTCTCTGTAATCGCGCGTTCTGACTAGGTGGGGTGGACAAACTTGCTGATGCTGAAGCGGTTCTGTAAGAGTTACCACTGCCCTGCCGTCGTTGCACGGGCGAAGCGAACCGTATCTGACCTCCGGCCACCGCGAACGCATTGGTCTTTACCGGAGCTTGCGACAGCCGCGGTATGTCTGCGCGGCTGACGGGACACTGTGGGGTGACCCACGCCTCGCGCACGTTGCGGTGAAAGGGATTCCGGCCGCCTCCCTTCTCCCGTTCGGGGCTCTCTGCGCGCGCCGCTATGGCCTTGCCTGCGGCGGTAGCCTAAAATGGCATCTGCAATGTTGCAGCGACACGGCAAAGCGATGGGTTCCTCTCCATGTGCGCCAAGGAGATCGCGGTGACACTGCCCCTCCTGGCACAAACTCCAGACAGCGCTGCGCTCTCTGCCTGGGACGTCTTGCACGACTACGGCCTGGTCTTCGTGATGGCTCTGGTGGTCTCGGTGGTGGCCACACCGCTGTTCGCTCGGATCGCCCGCGCCTTGGGCGTGGTCGACCATCGAGACGACCGCGGCGGACAACGTCGTGAGGTGGCCTGCCTGGGCGGGCTGGCCATCCTCGTTGGTTGGCTGGTGGCCGTAGTGGTAGGCGCCAAGCTCCATTTGATCGGCACGCCGGGTATGGCGGGCCCTATCAGGGGTATCGTGCTGGGTGCCCTTGTGGTCGTCGCCGTTGGCCTGCTCGACGATCTGGTCGGGCTATCGCCCTTACGCAAGATCGCCGGGCAGCTTGCTGCTGCCTTCGTCATGATGGGATTCGGTCACGTCGGCACCGACATCCTGGTCACCTCGTGGCCGTTCGAGTCCAGGCCCGATCCCGCCGTGCTTTCGGTTGCCTCGATTGTGCTGTCAATCGCGGTCGTGGCCGGAGTGTGCAACGCGGCCAACCTGCTGGACGGTCTCGACGGCCTCTGCTCCGGAGCAACCGTCATCATAGTCTCCACGCTGGTGGTTATCTCTGTCTCGCTCACCATGGAAGGGCGGGATATCGTCTACGACCCCACCAGGATGATCGTCGGTCTGGCCATACTCGGCGCCGTCATCGGCTTCGTGCCCTACAACTACAACCCTGCCTCCATCCTGATGGGCAACGCGGGCAGCATGCTGCTCGGCTTCATCGCGGCTGCCATGATCCTGCTGCTGGGTGAACGGGTGCCCACTCAACGATACTTCTGGGCCGCGCTGGTAGTCATGGGCCTGCCGGCGTTCGATCTCTTGCTGGCCCTGTTCCGCCGTCTTACCACAGGCCGCGGCTTCTTCACGCCCGACGCCTACCACCTCCACCATCAGTTGATCCGTCAGGGGCTGACCGTGCGGCAGGCTGTCAGCGTCCTTTATCTGCTGCTGATGGTCTTCGCCGCGATGGGTCTGCTAATGGTGCGGACCCGCCTCCGCTACTCGGTGATCGTCCTGCTGGTGCTGGGATTTAATCTGGTGCTCATTACTCTGAGCTTCAGGCTGCACCGCCCGGGCTCGCCTTCCCGGGTGACGGATGAGAGTGTGGCTCGCCTGCCTCGTTCGATCGATGCCCAACTCGTCGAAGAATCCGCTGATTCGGATGCGGAAGAGCAGCCAGCCAACAAGGACGGCTCTTCGCTGTGATGGCGCCAAACCCCTGCGCCAACGGGTGGAATCCGTTACGATGCCGGGCCGGCAGGCGGCGGCTGTCCAGACACGACCGTCAATAGGGCACGATAGCCGGGCTCGTCCGGGGCCAGATCCACTGCCTTCCTGGCTGCCTCTTCAGCCTGCTGGCGCTGCCCCATCGCCCCGTATACATAGCTCGCCAGCGCCCAGAGGCTTGCGTCGGTCGGGTCCCGCCGCGCCATCACGCTGCCGAAGGCATTGACCCGTTCGGCGAACGCTTCCTGACGCTCGTAGAGTATGCGCACGAAGCCCGGCTGGAAGATGTTTGCTCGGACACGCAGCAACGGCCCCATAGCGGCCGCGGCACTGGCATAGTTGCCGCCAGCCAATGCCGCGTGGAGGACGCCCAATTGACCGGTGCTGGGCTGCTTTTCCATCGTCGCCACGATTTTGAACATGGCACGTGCCGACTCGTAGTCGCCCTCCCGAAACCGACTGACCGCTCGTCTGAGGTAGTCCTCTTGCTGCTGCGCCAACCGTGCTTCCAGTATCGCCGAAGCACTAAGCGACGCCTGCTGACCGGGCTGCCATGAAGGTTGCGCGCTCGCCGGATCTGTGTCGGTTGTCGTCGCGGGTTCCGACGAAGCCGGCAACGCTGATTCGAACGCCCCGGGCAAAGGCAGTGGCGACCGCCCGGTTTCGTATGTTTGGGCCGCAGGCGCGGTGCGAGGCAGACCTAACTGCATCGCAGGCGCGCGCAGAAACGGCAGCGTATACCCCCCCCCCAGCCCCGTCGGCGGCGCCACGCGAGGAAGCGTGTAGCCGCTGCCGCCGGCCGTTACACTCGGTGCCTGGTAGATCGAACCAATGTTCCCTCCCAATGTCCCGTATCCGCTGGGCGCCCCGACGCCACCTCCCCTACCATGAAAGTACCCGCCCGGTTGCCCATATAGCCCGCCGACGCCCGCGCTCGGCGCCTGGGGGGCGAGACCCGCCAAAGAGCTCGTGCGAACTCGCGTGTTGCTACCGCCGACCTGGCCCAGTGAATCACTCGGCCTGGTCGGTAAAGAAGGCCGACTGGAGTACAGTCCGCGCTGTGCCAGGCACGGGGTCGCCACACCGCACACGACCAGCAACGCCAGGAGCTTTCCAGACTGCATGTGCATCCGTCCCATACCGTTTCACACGCCCCACTAATAATATAGGTCATGCGCGTCACCAAATGAAGTCGGATGCACCCGCAAACCTGACGGCGACTGGCCTGGCCCGCGTTGTGGCGTCGTGGCTTTTCGGCCATAATCATCGCTGTCAAGAGAACTTGTGGTCATTCGGAGCGGTAGGACAGTGCTGGCGATATGGAGCGGTTTCCTGGTGCTTGTCGGGCTGATTTGGCTGTCGCGCCACGCGCAGGTCAGCCGCGGGGGCCGAAGACAGACCGTCCTACATCCGGGTCTGTACACCCACGCGGCCGAGCGGCTGCCCCGCATCAGCGTCCTGGTGGCCGCCAAGGACGAGCAGGACAACATCGGCCGGTGCATTGGCACGATGCTCGCCCAGGACCATCCCGACTTCGAGATGATCGTCATCAACGACCGCAGCGTCGACCGCACCGCGCAAATCGTCGACGAGCTGGCAGCCGGGGATGCTCGCCTTAAAGCATTGCATATAAAAGAGTTACGCGAAGGATGGTTCGGCAAGAACAATGCCATGCGCGAAGGCGTCGAGCAGGCCGACGGTGAATGGCTGTGCTTTTCTGATGCCGACTGCCGCTATACCTCGCCGCGGCTGCTGACCGTGGCCATGCGGCACGCCCTGGCCGAGAACGTGGACTTTCTCAGCGTACTGCCCGTGCTGGAGACGCATGGGATGTGGGAGCGGATCATCCAGCCAGCCTGCGGGGCGGTGCTGATTTTTTGGTTCCGTCCCGAGCGGGTCAACAGCCCCCATAGCACCGACGCCTACGCCAACGGGGCGTTCATGCTCATCCGCCGCGACGCCTACGAGCAGATCGGCGGGCACGAACCGGTCAAGGCCGAGGTCAACGAGGACGTGCACATGGCCCGCCTGGCCAAACAGCACGGGCTTCGTCTGGCCGTCGTGCAGAACCGCGGGCTCTATCAGACACGGATGTACACCACCTTCGGACAGATGTGGCGCGGGTGGAGCCGTATCTTCTATGGCTGTTTCGGCACCCCGGTGCGGCTGGTGCGAACGCTGCTGTTTCTCCTGCTGTTCAGCCTGTCGCCGTGGCTTAGCTCGCTGGCGGGATGGGTGGCAGTAACGGCCCGCGGGTTCGACCAAGCGGGTGCGTGGCTGGCCGTGGCCCTGGCCGGCTCGGCCGCCGCCGTCGTGCAGTGGACGGTGATGCTGCGCTTCTACCACCTCAGCCAGGCTGGCCGGCGGTATGCTATCAGCTATCCGCTCGGCGCGCTGATTTGCTGTGGCATGGTGGTCGAAGCGATGCGCAAGCTGCTGGGCGCGCGCACCACGTGGAGAGGCACGACCTACCGGGGTAACCAGGTCGTGTAGCAGACGTCATGAGTGACTGGCTGCAATGGATAGGCGACTGGCGGATCGGGGTGCTCTGTGCCTTGGTGGCGCTGCTGGTGATGGTTCGCATGTTGCGGCGTGTCGGTCGCTGGTGGCGCGGGCGGCGGCCGGCTCGGCTGCACCCGAAGCTTCAGGCGTTAGGCGAGCCCGACGAACGGCTGGTGGCCGAGCGACGCAAGCAGGCCGCCACCATCCTGGCTACCTCGTCCACCGGCAGCATTCCCGGCTATCACATCATCGAACAGATCGAGGCCGTGTACGTCGACGGGTTCCGCCGACCCGACGAGGCCATCGAGGGGCTCAAGGCCACGGCCGCGATGAAGGGCGCCAACGCGCTGATCAACGTCCGTCACGAGCACAGCACCACCGGCCGCCACGCCGGCGTCGGCGACGCCGTGATCGTCCGCAAACTGTCCGATGGAAAGAACGCTTCGCCACCCGCCGAGTCGAGCAAGACCGAGACCGACAGCAAGCCGGATCAACAGTAATGCTCGGGCACCCGCGCCCCCCGCGCCGGCCGCCGCGCAACATGCCACAAGGCGATGCTGACGGCGGCCGCGCTCCATCACTCAGGCATCAATACCGCGTCGACACGATTCGTCTGGTTGGGCGGGTTCAGCTTCTGCCAGACGAAGACCTTGCGGCTGCCTAGGGTGTCGCTGAACGCGTACGGCTCGCTGGTCGACTGAATCGACTGGTCAGACGGTGTCACCAAGATGAAGTTCTCGACCACCTCGTTGCCGAAGTGGTTGTCCATATGCACGCCGTAAGCAGCGTCCGAGGCGCTCCGCGTTAGTGAGTGTTGCCCGGAGATCGCGTAGAAAAGATAGCGTGTTTCTCCCGGCGGCATCGGCTCCTCGAGCGTGTAGTAGAGCCGATACTTGCCGCCCTGGAACAGCCGGTATTGTACCACGTGGGACGGCAACTGTGTGCCGTCTCGATCGAATAAGCGGATATTGCCGGGACTGAAGCTTCCCAGGGAGATCTCGCCGCCACGCGGCTTGTCGGTCCGATTTCGCACGACTTGAATCCCGCCCCGAGCCAGCCGCCTCTGCTCATCGATAATGTACAACTGCGTGTTGACGGGCACCTCGGCCGTGGCCCCAACGCGCTCGCGCGCCTGCTCATGCACGTCGACGGCGAAGTCCAGAACCTCCACCGGCAGGAGCCGGTCGGCAAACGGATGGCTGTCTCGCACGACCGTGGCGCTTTCGGGCACGTCGAACCGGAACAGCTCATCGGGCATCTGCTTGGGGAATTCCAGTTGATCGATGTGCTGAAAGGGCACGCCTTCAATGGGTCCGAAGAGCGTTTCAATATGCACTTCCGTCGGCAACTTCGTTCGGCTGTCGATCATCGCTTTGACGATCACGCCTTCAGATTCGAGATCGATCGCGATCGCGTCGCGTCCGGTCCTGGGATCGCAAAGCGGTGTGGTCCGGATCTCGCCGCCGAGCCGTTGCGACCATTCGACGGCATCCTCAAAGAACCGTCCCCAACGGACCCACGTCATGGCCACGGTCCCGCCGACGCTGCGTACAAGGTCAGCTTCGCGGTCGTAGTAATACGTGTGCGACGGGGTGGTTACGGTGAGCCTGCGGGCGTCCTTCTCGTCCAGCCGGTAACTGTCGATCATGCCGGTGTTGGGGTCGACTTTCATCCACGCCTCGAGGTTGCGACCCTTCCAGTCGCGTCCATGCACATACACAAATTGAACCTTTCGCATAGCCTCGATGGTCTGTTCGATGGCGTAGGCGGGAGGTGCAGAATGGGTGGCGACGACGGCCGCCACAATCAGTGTCGCGGCTATCGCGCCCGACGTAGCCAGTTTGACTGTTCGACTTTCCATCACCATCCTCCACCATGGAATGGGCTTGATGGCACCCGACGCCCACGCGCTTCGTACGGCCACGACGGCATCGTCGGCTGCGCGAGACATCTCGGCATCAACCTGCCCCAAGAACTCCCCCAACCTTTGATCCTCACGCTCCAACGCATTGAGGTAGTTCCGGCACGAAGCGCACTGGTTGGTATGGCCGCGCACGGCGTCGCGATCGTCGGTTGACAGCAGTCCCGACACCAGGTCAGCCATCTTGTCCAACATGGGTCGGCAGGCGGCGTTCATTGCGTTTCTCCTTCTGCGGTCAAGATTCGATGCAGCTCGGCCCTGGCTTGTCGTAGTCGGTTACACGCGCCCGAGTGCGAGATGTTCAACACGTCGGCGATGCTCTTACCGTTGCGCCCGCCGAAGTAGTACATCACCAGAGGAATCCTTAGTTTTGCCGGGAGCTGACGCAGCGCCGCGTCGAGATCGCCGTTGTCGGATGGCCGGGTCGATGGCGACCCGGGATGAACCGCCAGGCTGTCGCGGGCAAGCTTGCGTCGGCGGAGGTGATCGGTGCAGACGTTCCGCGCAATCCGCGTGATCCACGCTGCGAACCGACCGCCCGCACGCAGCGTGGCAATTCGTTCGAGCCCTTTCAGCAGTGCCTCTTGCGTCGCATCCTCAGCGTCGTGTCGACACCCCAGGATGCCGTAGCACACGGCGAAAACGCGTCGGAAGTGCCGCTTGATGAGTTCCTCGTATGCGGCCGTGTCCCCGTGACGACTGCTGGCCACCAAGTCCTTATCGCTCGGGTCGGTCACCTGTGGCTCCTGCAACAACCTGCCACAATAAAGACGTCCGACGAACACACAAATGCAAGAAAAAAATGAGCCCGGGGCGCCATTGGCGCCAGCGGGATGGACTCCGCAAAGCTCTTATGAATAAAGGCTTATGCGCGCCTAACGAGGTCGACCGGGCAAGCCGGATCTCTGGAGGCGCCAGCGGGTAACTTCCATTTGTCGGGCTTCGGCTCGCCTGCCGCCCCCCAGAGGCTGCTCACCTCCAGCGGGCGCGGCGCGGCCAGCCCGCCGTGCCGCGTATCGTCTAACGGCGGTCGGACTGACCTCTCTCTGCTTCGTTCTCTCCGCACCCGTCACACTCCGTCAGCTTGGGCTAGGTTCGTGGCCTAGCCAGAAGGGGGCGTCTCTCGGGCAGGTGCGTTCTGAATCAAGTCTCGCTGGCCATCGGCAGCCCTGCTCGGGTATGCTTCATGGCGTCGCAGTGGCAACCGAGAACAGCGAGCCAAGAACTTGACACGAAAGGGCCGTTGTCATGCATCGACACATGCAAAGCACGATGGTGATCGGCTTGGTGTTCTGCTGTGCGGGCGCTTGGGCAGACTATGCGCGAGGCCAGACCGATCGATCCGCCACACGCAAAGACACGCCGGCGCCCACCAAGGCCAAGATCCTCTTGCTCCATCACAGCACCGGCGAGTGCATTTGGAACGGCGGCGTCGAGGCCTGGTTTGACGCCTACAACAAGACGAACCACACCGAGTATCGGATCGCCGAGCAGAACTTCCCCAAGAGCGAGCCATACGGCTGGAGCAACTACCCCTACGACTACTGGAACATCTGGGTTCGGCACGCCGGCGACAAGCCATACAAGACCGAGCCCACGCTGGAGATGCTCACGCGCGAATACGACGTGATTGTCTTCAAGCACTGTTTCCCGGTCTCGGCGATCGAGCCCGACACCGGCCAGCCCGATGTGGCCGGCGAGGACAAACGAGTCGAGAACTACAAGCTTCAGTACGCCGCGCTCAAAAAGAAGCTGCGCGAGTTCGCCAAGACGAAGTTCATTTTGTGGACGGGTGCGGCTTTGGTCGAAGCCGAGACAAACGAAGCCGCCGCTCGCCGGGCCAAGACGTTCTTCGACTGGGTCCGCAGCACGTGGGACCAGCCCGCAGACAACATCTATCTCTGGGACTTCCGTGCGCTGGAAACCGAAGGCGGGCTGTATCTGAAAGCCGATCACGCGTCGGGTGATTCGCATCCCAATGAGAGGTTCTCCAAGGCGGTCGCGCCGCTGCTTGGCCGGCGCATCGTGGACGTGATCTGCGGAGCCGGCGATACGGCGAGCATCACCGGCAAGGGCGGCAAGGAGCCCGTCACCCGAAAGACCGAAACGCCCACCACCGCGCAGGCCAAGACCGAGACGGCCCAGCCGAAACCGACCACGCCGCAGCCAGCACCAAAGCTCGGTCCCGACACGTGGGTGTTCGACGACGCCGAGGACCCGCAGCGCGAAACGCGTTTGTGGGGCAAAGGGGCCGCGTATGCCAAGGACGCGAAGGGCCACGTGATCAAGATGCAATTCGCCGGGGGCGACGAGCGGGACTGGGGCGAGTACGGCCTGCAAAGGATCATCACCACGAAGCGTCCCGAGCGGAACCACGACATCGCGCAGTATCGCTACGTGGCGTTGCGCGTTCGATCCGACCGCAAGATGGAGTTGGTCGTCACGCTTATCACCAGGCCCGACAGCCTGCCTCGCACCGACGAATCCTACTTCGGGTTCACCGCTTACCTGCACCCCAAGGCCGGCGAATGGCAGTGGATCGCTCTGGACTTAACGAAGCTCGAGCTCGGCGCCGAAGGTGAGAAGGCATACGCCGCGGCCGGTGAGCCCGCGCGGCCCGAGCATCTGACGTGCATGAAGTTCGTCACGAACAAGGCGAACGAGGACGCCGATTTCGCCGTCGACGACATTGCGTTCTATCGCGTGCTTCCCGAATCGCTGGCTGGGAAGGTGCAGGCGCCGTAGAGTCACCGAAAAGGTGTGTCAGGATGATTCTCTTGGATAATCATCGTCCGATCGGCGGCGCGCGGAAGGGCATGGAGAATTCAATCCTGACGCGTTTTTTTCCTTGACAGGTTTCTCCGTCCGGAATCACGTTAACATCCCTGCGAGTCTACTGAGCGACGCCTCGGAGAATTCGCCGTCAATATGCTCCAGCCGACCTGGCGCCACGAAATCGTAGTTTGCCAGGACGCTCCGACACGGATCAAGGATGACCAACTTGCCTCTGCGCTTTCGATGGAAAAAAGTCTCTATGCCTGGAATGAGGAATGACCGAGTATGGTAGTCATCCTTGCGCAAGCTATAGCCGATGATGATCACATGCCGGATGTTGAGGGTGAAGAGTATCGCCGTCCTGTACCAGTAGTCCTTGAGCGCATCCAGCCATTGGAGTTTCGAAAACGATGGCAACACGATGTATGGGTTGACATATGCGAATGAGGTCAGCGCAGCATGCCGCCTGCGTGCGGCGGCGTTTTCCAGGCACGGGTACTGGTATACGTTGCCAACTACGCGGCGCTTCATTTGCGGATACGTCTCGTCTCTCAAGAACTGATTGCCGGCTCCTAATCGCTTCCAATCCACGGAGCCGTGCATTTTCAGAAGACTGATGCTGTCTGGGTCAGGCTTCAGTGAGTATGGCTTGCCTGCGGCCTGGAGGGACTCCTCTAGGACCGTGTCCCAATTGAACGTAAGAACATAGTCGCTTGGGCCCAGCAGGGACGCGAACTCGTGGTAGACTTGCGGAAGACCCCCGTCGTACTGAGAGAGGGCCTCCGCGAGCAGGGACTTGATGACCACGAGTTCCTTGCTGCCTTCCTCGCTCCAACCTTCCCCGCCGTACATGTCCGTGTGATGTTTGCACTCGTGTAGTGACAACAGAACTTCGATGTCAATGTGTGTGAGCCCTTCACGAGTCAGCTTCGCCTGCGGAAAGTACTGCTTGATCGCACGACGGAAACGGAATCTGTAGTCCTCCGGTCGTCGCCTGACAAGCTTGTGCATCGTGGGAAGAAGAGCATACGTCAAGGGAACACCGGCGGCATGCGAAAAACCTGCGCCGAGAATGAAGACACGAGCATCTGGCAATATTGGACATTTACCGGATTTGTCCACCGCATCACCCGCAGAACGTGGACGCGCTTTGGTTCGACAGAGCAGTTCGGCCCTGAGCTCACTCCGGAACGAGACACCACCGAAGCTGCTTGGCATCCAAACACTGCTTGAAAGCAGTGGCACACGGCCATGCCACCCGAGAAGACGTCGGTGTTGAGGGCCATTCCCCACCCTTTGCCTTCGGCAAAGAATGGAGCACCCGCGTCTTTTATCGAGGCCAGTCGCCCCGGCGCATCGTAATGGTACAACTTCTCTCCGCAGCAGGTCAAGAACGTTCGTCCCCCAGCCCGCTAGCGGGCCGGGGCACCCAAGCAGGTCAAGATTAATCTGGGATAACGGGTGCTGGCGCGAAGGATGGGGCATCCAAGACCGTCGAGTCCCCCGCCCTCAGAGAGGACGGGCCACCCGTCACGCCTTTCTCATTCGTCTGCCTGGCGGAGGGTGATTTCCAAGGTGGACCGCGCCGGAACGTCGACTTCGACGATGACCTCGGCTTGCCTGCCGTCGGCGCTTAACGTAGTGCGCACAACTCGACCCACGCTGGGCGCATACGCGCCGGCCGGCATGACAAATCGCACACGCGCTGAATCGAGGGCGACCGTCAGCGGGTTGCGAACCGTCGCGCGGACGGTGCTTGCACTCCCATCGGCGGGCGGGTCGAACACAACCGGCGACCAGGGCTCGTGTCGCGGGATCGGATATTTCGCGGCCATGCCCGAGAGGGAGTTGGCCACCCCGGCGGCCGTCGCCTTGCCGGTGGTCAGGTCGATGGTCACCAGGTGAAACTCCTTGCCCAGGTGCAGCCACGGAAGCTCGGCCGCAGGTCCGCGCTCGTCAGGGTGGTCGGCCGACTGACTGCTGAACCCATGCCCGAATGCGTAGAAATCCACGCCGAGCTTGCGGGCCAGCTCGGCCGGCAGGTCGTACTCGAAGCCCTGTAAGATCCGGTATCGCGCGCCGGCAGCATGCCCGAAAGCTGCCTCCAACTCGCCGGCATGGTCCCGCCAGTCGCCGCAGGAATTGACTATGAAGGCGTCGCCGGCGCGGACCCATCCGACGGCTGGGCCGAAGTATCGCTCGAAACCCGGCAGGCCGTGATTGCCCGAGGTAATCATGTACGGCACCTGGCAGGCGGCCAGCGCCCCGGCGACGTACTGCCAGTTGACCTCGTTGCCGACCAGCAGCAAGTCCGGGTGGATCAGGTTGGTCAGCTCGACCAGCAGTCTGAGGTACTCGGCGTTGCGCTGCGTCCACGTGTCCATATGGCCGAACTTGACCACGCGGAACGTCGGGCCGATCTGACGGCGGACGGCCACGGCACAGGCGGCCTGATCGATGTCCAGCGAGTTGCTCACACGCAGGTGGTAAAGTCCGTCGGGTACGTCTGTCGGCACCCGCACCCCAAGTCGCCATTGGGGGCTTTTCGCGTCAAAACCGGCTGAGTCCACCGCAGCCACGTGCGTCTGCCACGAGCCCACCAGGGCGGCTTTGAAATCGGCAGCTTCGGCCCGGCCGCTCTGAACGACAGTGAGCAGCTCGCCCGGCTTGACATAGACGGGGTACCCGCGGTTGGGCTGCAGGATGGATCCTCGCGGCAAGGCCAGCGGATCGGCGGCCAGATGACAGTCGGGCAGCCGCGTGGTAGAGCTGGCCTCGACGCGCACGTTGCGCAGCCAGGCGTCCTGCCACCCGAGGGCGTGAAGGTGCAGGTCATATCGTCCGGGCCTTAACCCCCACAGCAGCAGCTCGCCGGTATTGGGGTTGCGTGCCAGACGCCGGTCCATCAATTCACCGTCGCGATGGATATCGACTGACACGTCGTTGAGGTAGTCCTGGGCGTCGGCTGTGACCTTCAGGCTCACCTGGCCGCGCGGGCCTTGTGTCACGCGAAAACCGATGGCCGTAAGCCGAGACGCCTGAGGAAGAATAAGCTTAAGACGGTGAGGCCCGGCCGCCAGATTGTCGGCCAGCGGGATCTCGACCGGCGCGGTCCGCAGATCTATTCGTTGTTCTTTTCCCCCATCGATGCTCACCACCAGTTCGCCGCGGACCTCAGACACCGGTCTGGAGACGACCCGGTCGCCACGAACGCCGAACGCCTGACCGGCCGACGTCGGCCAGGCCCGCCAGGGCGAGCCCCGCAGCAGCGAAACCGCCTCGCCCTCGAAGGTAAGCTCCAGTGTCGCATCGGCGGCGGCGGGCATGAGGCTGCAACGGAAGCCGGAGAGCCGCTTCTCCTCCAAGGCCCACTCGCCCTCACGCTGTACGCACCGGTCGAAGACGGAAATGATCCGATCGTCCGCTTCAACAGGTTGACTGACAGGCATGGTGGCTGCCCTTTCCTTCTCGACCTGGCCTACCGCAAAACACGCTGGCAGGACCAGACAGATGGCATGAACGATCAAACCAAGACCTCTCTCAGGCAGCATGCTGTTGCCTCTCGATCAGTTCCCTTTCCTCTGGTCACGCGAACGGATTATGCACCGGTAGCGGGCGGTAGTCGACGGATCGTCCGACCGGTGCGCGGGATCGACGCAGTCATCGTGTCCCCCGCCCTTAAAAGGACGGGCCACCCGCCACCCGCTCCGTCCGGCCGGTACACTGGCTCGATGCAGTCATCGTCTACCCCGCCCTTAAAAGGACGGGGCACCCGTCGCTCCTGCTCTCGGGAGGATGGCTTGCCATGAGAAAGGCCGTTCGGGCTTTTCGCCCGAACGGCCGCGTCGAGTGGAGACGAGGGGACTCGAACCCCTGACCTGCGCATTGCGAACGCGCCGCTCTCCCAGCTGAGCTACGTCCCCAGGACCTCTGTACTATAGCAGTTCTATCGGCCCGTACAAGCGGGCCCTCCAGGGGGGCGGCGGGATGGGGCCGCCGACGGCCTCGGGCGCGCAACTGCCGCCGCTGCCGGAATTTCGGCGGGACGCTTGACAGCCCGCAGGTCCTTGAATAAAAGCTTGCTCGGTAGTTTGTGGTCGTAGATGCTGACAACGACCGAGAACTGAGGAGACTCAGATGAGTGGGACAGAGTTGGCCTTCCTTCTGGAATGGTGGCAGTGGCTTGCCCTGGTCGCGCTGATTGTGCTGATCATCTTTTACAAGTGGTACCGCGGCAGGTCGGTGTGAGTCGAGCGGCGCAGCGAGGCGGCTGAGACGCCGTGGCGGCGCGGACACGGCGACTTCGGTACAAATCGGATTCCGCAGCCCTGCCTCTGACACGGGTCGGTTTGCGGGCGCCCCGGGGGGCGCCTTATATGGCTGTCTCCGGGTCGTGCTCGAAACGCTCCAGCGGACAGTCGTCGCATCGGGCGCGCCGACGGCAATGTTCCTTGCCCACGCGCACCAGCAGCGCATGGTACTCGTTGTAGAGGGCGGCGTCGGTTTCAAGTGCATCCTCGAAGAGCTGCTTGAGATCGTCGTAGCTGGCTTGCGCATCGAGAAGCCCGTGCCGAACCACCACCCGATAGGTGTACGCGTCCACTACGAACGTGGGATGCCCCCCGGCGTACAGTAGAATCGAGTCGGCCGTCTCGGGCCCCACCCCCCGTACCGACAGCAGCGCCTCGCGCAGCTCGGCCATCGGCTGAGCGAACATCCTCGTCAGGTCGCCATCGTAGCCCTGCCAGATCATGTCGATCAGTGACTTCAGGCGCCGGGCTTTGACGTTGAAGTAGCCTGCGGGGCGTATCAACTCGGCCAGCCGGTCGGTCGGCACGGTGTGCAGGGCGGCTGCATCCAAAAGCTCGGCGGCGCGCAGCCGAGCGATGGCCCGCTCCACGTTCTGCCAATTCGTATTCTGTGTCAGCACCGCACCGACCATGACCTCCAACGGCGTGTCGGCAGGCCACCACTGTTGGGCGCCGTATCGCTCGTACAGCGCGTCATAGAACTGTCGCAGCACATCTGCCGTGTATGTCGCCATGAATCACTCCGTTGCACTTGATGATTGCACCACGCCACAGACGGCTCATAATGATACAAGCATGGCTGCACGCCGAGCCACAACCCGGGTATATGCTCCGACTTATTTCGAGGAATCTCAACAACCGCTGGCGAGCCTGGGCCTGCTGCTGCCGCTGGTCTTTTTGTACGAGATCGGTGCGTTGGTAGCCGGTCCGTCTGCGGTGGTCGATCCAGCCGGTCGCGTCGTCGCGTTCCAGTTGCTGGCGTGGTTCTTCACGGTCTTCGGCGCCACGAGCCTGCATCTGCCGGCGCTGGCCGTGGTTGCCGTCCTCCTGGCCTGGCACATAGCGTGCCGCGATCGCTGGGTGATCCACGTGCCGACGATCGGGCTCATGGCTGTCGAGAGCATCCTGCTGGCTGGACCTCTGCTGGTGATGAGCCGACTGATCGGCCCGCCCGCACTGGCCGCGACGGTGCAGCGGGGCTTTCTGGGCGAGGTGGTGGTCAGCGTGGGTGCGGGGATCTACGAAGAACTGCTGTTCCGGCTGATCCTGATCTCATTACTCGGCATGCTGCTTGTCGATCTAGCCGGAATGCGCAAACAGGCGGGCTACACCGTGGCGATACTCGTCTCGTCGGCGCTGTTTGCAGGGCATCACTACCAGCCCGTCGGCAGTGACGTCTTTGATTCGGCCAGCTTTGCCTTTCGATTGGCGGCGGGCATCTATCTGGCGGTGGTCTTCGTGTTGCGGGGGTTTGGCATCGCCGTGGGCTGCCATGCGGCCTACGATTTGGCGTTGGTAATGCTGGAAACGTGGGCGCCGCGGTAAGGGCGCCGGCACGCCCGCGGAAGCGGCTTGGCGACGATGATCGACCTGATCGTAAACATCCTGTTCGAGAGCCCGCTGAAACTCGCGCTGGTGCTGTTCTTCGTCCTGCTGATCTGTCTGATTGTGTGGCGACGACGGCGGACCGATCGCACGCGTTGGGTCTTTCTGGCAGCTGTGGGGGCCTCGATCATTCTGGTGATCGCGCAGGGGCTGATTACAACCGATCGCGAGCGGATTCGACACGTCATCGACCAGCTCAGGGACGCCGTCGCACAGAAGGACGTGGCGATCATCAGCGCATACGTCGATCTGGAGTATGCGTTGCATGGTCGCGACCGCGATCAGGTCTTGTCTCGCATCGATGCGGCGCTCAGACGGACGGACGTGGACACGCCCTACCTCTACAACGTGAGGATCACGACCGAGCAGGACCGGGGCGAGGCCAGCCTGACCGCCATCTCCAACGTCATTCTGAACGGCACCTCGTTGGGCCAGATCGTCAGCGCCTGGCGGTTGGAGTTTGTTCGCCGTCCGTCCGGCTGGCGTGTGACGGGCATCGACCCGGTAAAAGTGCAGGGCCAGAACGTGCGCAGCCTGTGGGATCCGATCCTGCCCTAGGGCCCGGTATCCTGAGGGTGTGGCAGTGGCCACGACCGACTCGCTAGCAGGCCCAAGCCCGCCCGGTCGGTCAGGTCGAGTCGAACCGGCGTGAGGGTCACGTACCCGTCTCGCAGGGCGCGGAGGTCGGTCTGATCGTCACCTGCTGTTGTGCCGAAGTCGCCGTTGAGCAGATACGACCACTGCTTTTCGCCCTGTCTGTCAGGCTCGAAGCGATCGACCACCGCGTCGGTCGCCTGCCGCACAACCTGCACGCCTTTGGGCCATCCCCGCGACAGCGCGGGAATGTTGATGTTGACCAGCCGCCCCGGCGCCAGGTAGACCTCCAAGAGCTGCTCAATCAGCCTGCGGGCAATGGCTGCGGCGGCGGCGAAATTGGGGTTCTCCTCGCGCTGAAGCGAGACGGCTACGGCCGGGATGCCCATCAAAGCCGCCTCGGCTGCACCGGCAACCGTACCCGAGTAGAAAAGATTGACGCCGACGTTGGCACCGTCGTTGATACCGCTGACCACCAGGTCGGGCGGCTGATCGAGCAGCACCTGGACGGCCAGCTTGACGCAGTCGGCCGGCGTGCCCTCGACGCTGAAGCCGATCAGGTCGCGGTCGAGCTGGACGCGACTGGCCGCCAGAGGCCGATTCAGAGTGATCCCATGCCCTGTGGCCGAGCGACACTCGTGCGGCGCGGCCACGCTTACCTGCCCGAGTGGGCGCAGTGCCCGGCAGAGGCTCAGCAGCCCTTGTGCCTGTATCCCGTCGTCATTGCAGAGCAGCAGATGCATGGGCAGCGATTCTAGGTGTTTGGCGCAGTCGGCGTCAATTGACCCGATTGCGGGGCGATTCTAGAATTCGCTCGCATGAGTCATCAGCTTAGCCTGTCACGCGATCAGGTAAGAGAAATCGACCGCACTGCCATCGAGCAGATCGGGATTCCCGGTGTCGTGCTCATGGAGAACGCGGGCCGAAATACGGCTTGGGCGACGCTGGAGTTGCTGCCCGACCCGGCGGCGGCGCGTGCGGCGATCGTGTGTGGCTCGGGAAACAACGGCGGCGACGGATTCGTGATTGCGCGACATCTGCACAACGCCGGGGTGTCGGTAACGACTCTGCTCGCCTGCGAGCCGGAGCGAATCGGCGGCGACGCACGCATCAACTACGAGGTCATCGAGCGCATGTCCCTGCCGATCCACCCCATCCGAACGTCCGAGCAGCTGGCAGCCCAGCGGGCGGTTCTGCGCGAAGCCGACGTTATCGTCGATGCCTTGCTGGGTACCGGGTTTTCCGGTCGGCCCCGCCCACCGCTCGACGCCGCCATCGAGGCGATCAACGCCGCCTCACAGGCCAAAGTGATAGCCGTGGACGTGCCGTCCGGCCTGGACTGCGACACGGGCCGCCCGAGCCGTCCGTGTGTTCGGGCTGATCTGACCGTCACTTTCGTCGCGCGTAAAACCGGCTTCGACAAACCTGCGGCGTGCGAGCATTTGGGCCGCGTCGTCGTGGCCGACATCGGCGTGCCTGTCGAACTGCTCGGCCAATACGCGCGTTAAGACGGCAACGCCCCGTTGCAGCTATATGGGCCCGCTCTATAATGGCCCGACGAAGGCGCGGGGCCAGCCCGTCGGAGCATACGACCATGGCGAAACTGGGAGTCAACATCGACCACGTGGCCACCGTCCGCCAGGCCCGCCGGACTGATGAACCGGACCCGGTCTGGGCCGCCACCGAAGCGCAACTTGGCGGGGCCGACTGCATTACCTTCCATCTTCGCGAAGACCGCCGCCACATCGTCGATCGCGATGTGCGGCTCCTGCGCGAGGTCGTCAACGTCAAGCTCAACATGGAGATGTCGGTCCACACCGGCATTGTCCGCATCGCGTGCCACACCAAGCCCACCCAGTGCACACTGGTACCCGAGCGACGCGAGGAGGTGACCACGGAGGGCGGGCTGGACGTGATTCGATTCCGCTCGCGGATCAAGTCGGCCGTCAAGAAGTTGCACGACGCCGGCGCGATCGTCAGCGCGTTCATCGAGCCGATTCCCGACCATATTCGCGCGTCCGCGGACGCGGGCTGCGATGCGGTCGAGCTTTGGACCGGCAGCTACGCCAACGCCCGCTCCGCGGCGGCTGAGGGCAAGGCCCTTCAGACGTTGCGCGAGGGCGTCGCGGTGGGCATGCAATGCGGACTGACGGTGCACGGCGGGCACGGCCTGACGTATCGCAACGTCGACAAGATCGCCGCCATGCCGGGGTTTGAGGAGTTCAACATCGGCCACAGCATCATCGCACGGGCCATCTTTGTCGGCCTGCGCGAGGCCGTGCGGCAAATGAAACAACTGCTGGTCCTTCACGCGCCCAAGGAGGCATGACGCATGTTTTCGGGAACGATGGTAGCGCTGGTCACGCCGTTTCGTGACGGGCAGGTCGATTGGAAGACGCTCGATCGGCTGGTGGACTTCCACCTCGAGCAGGGCACCGACGCTCTGGTCCCGTGCGGGACGACCGGCGAGTCGCCCACGCTCTCGCACGAGGAGCACGACAAGGTCATCGAGGCGGTGATCAAACGGGTTAAGGGCAAGGTGCCGGTCATCGCGGGCACGGGCTCGAACAGCACGGCGGAGGCGCTGCGCCTGACGCGGCATGCCGAGTCCGCCGGCGCCGACGGCGCCCTGCTGGTAGCCCCCTACTACAACAAGCCGACGCAGGAGGGGTTGTACCGCCATTTCGCCGCCGTAGCCGAGGCGGTGGCCATCCCGATCGTGCTGTACAACATCCCGCCGCGTTGCGTGGTCGAGATCAGTGTCGAGACGATCGTACGACTTCGGCAGGACTTCCCGAACATCGTCGCGGTCAAGGACGCCACCCTCAGCACGGACGGCGCCAGCGAGCTTATCTGCCGGTCGGACATCGCGATCATCTCAGGCGACGACTCGATGACGCTGCCGCTGATGAGCATCGGCGGCAAGGGCGTGATCAGCGTCATCGCCAATCTGATCCCTGCCGAGTGCAAGAAACTCACCGATGCGGCGCTGAAGGGTGATTTCGCCGCCGCCGCCGCCCAACATGCCAAGCTGTTCGGGTTGGGCAAGGCGATGCTGTCGCTGGAGACCAACCCCATTCCCATCAAGACGGCCATGGCCATGAAGGGCATGATCGCCGAGGAGTTTCGCCTGCCATTGTGCCCCATGCAGCCGGCAAACAAGGATAAGCTGCGGGCGGTCCTGAAAGACGCCAAGCTCCTGTAGCGGCTCGGGGGTTCAGAAGCTCAGCATCGCCCCTGTGCCGACACCGAGCAGCATTGCCAGCACGAACGTCAGCCCGACCTGGACCACGATCGTGCATAGCAGCACCAGCAGGGCCCGGCCGAAGGTCGTTTTGAAGATCCCCATCACGACCACGGCGGCCAGGGCGACCCCTAGTAGGAACCCGCCGATCGACCCGGCCACCGGAACGACCCCGCATCCGACGCTGCCCATGGTATACATGATTGCCGAAAGGCCGGCAGCCACGACCGAGCGGGCATAGCCGGCGCGCGTCACGCCGGCCATCCGCGCCGCCAGCATCATCACCACGCCGCCCACCAACGCCGACAGCGCAAGAAGCACTATCAGCACGAACAAAGGCGTGACGACCTCGCTACCCATCGGCTGCACCCGGTCGATTGGAGTCAACGCTTGCACGGGCCGAAGCGCCCGCAACGTGGAGGCAAGCTTGCCCACCCCTGCGGGGAAACGCCCATGATGAAAACGCCTGCGCGCCCGAGGCTAGAAGCGGAACAACTCGCTGCTACTCAGGCCCGTGAAGTAATCGATAACCAGCCAGAGAAGACCCGAACAGAACTGCCCCACGATCATCCCCAAGAAGAACGGAATGCTTCGCCGGTAGAGTCTGGGCCCGCCGTAGCGCAGCACGACCTCCTTGATGAGCCACGCCAGGAAGATCGGCAGCCAGAGCCAGTCCATCAGCCACGTGCCGGCCATCGGCAGCCCGATTGGATGCAGCGGCCAGGCCACCACCGCGTTACGCAGGAGAATCAGGCCCGCCATGATGGCCGCCCCCACCCCCGAAGCCATCCACCCCTTCCTGTATGGGACGATGGCCTTCTCCTCCTTGGTCAACTGCGCTCCTTTTTGCTCGATGCGCTTCGTGGTGCGCACTCGCTCGGCTGCGTCGGGCTCGGCCTGGAGTTCACGCTCAAGGGCAGCCATGTCGCGCTCGGTTCGGTTTACCCGGTCGATGGCGTCGATCTTGTCGCTGACGAACTGGAAGGGTCTGGCTGGCCCGGCGCGATAATACCAGTCCTCCAGGTTCAGGCCGCCGTCACGGTAACTGAGGACCATGACGGTGCCCATACTGATGACAATGCTGACGAGGATCGCCACCACAAACGCCCAGAAGATGCGCCTTCGCCCTTTGCGTACGCCCTGTGCCAGTTTCAGGCCGCTCGCAGCTTCGGCCATCACGAAGACGCGGATGTCGGCTGCCCAGATGTAGGTAAACGACAGCGCTACCAGTCCCGCCGGCCCGATCGCCGCCGCCCCGAGCTTGGACACCGCAAACTCCGGGGCGATGGCCGGTGACACGCAGCAGGCGAGCCCGCCCTCGGCCACGACGCGCGACAGACCCAGGAAGATGACCATCGCCGTCGTCAGGAAGAATAACGTTACCGACCACGACAGCCCGCTCTTGTTCAGCCAGACGGCCATCACGACGAGCCCGAGGATCATGCCGAAGAAGGCAACTCGGTAACTCATGATCTCGTCGGAATCGTCAACGTCCCGCCCCGCCCCCACGGCCTTGCGGACGACGTCGGCCAAATGCCCTCGCGCGATCCACAGCCCGTAGAAGACGAAGACGAACATCGCCCCCAACTCGGCGTGGTACAGGCGCGGTGCTCCGGATACACCGTAACCGGTAAGCGACTCGGTCCACCTAATGCCCAACTTGATCAGAATGCCCTTCACCATCAGCGCGAGAATGGCGAACCACCACAAGCTGAACGAGACGTCCAGGTTTATCAGATACACAAAGGCCAGCATCGCGAAGCTGGGATAGAGAATAATGTTTACGGTGTTGTCGAGCAACTGGTAAACCGACAGGTGGAAGATCAGCAGCAGCCCGATGAAAACGGCCTTGCGCGCATCCGAGATCAGCGCTACCACCAATGCGGCGAACAGACAGAACGTGATGATGATCCACCAGTGTGGATCCTGCCATTGCCCCTGTCGTTGACCGAGCTGGCCGAAAAGCTCGGTGAAATGCGCTCCGAGCCCGCGGAAGGAGAAAATCACGAACGGCACCGCGAAACCGAGCCACATCATCGGGTTGCGCACCAAGGGGGTCAGCAGCGGGCGAGACTGGCCCGCCTCATGCTCGGGTTCGGCGGTCATCTCCATCGGCACGCGCGTCAGCGGGTAGATCAGGATTTCCTTTTCGATCCACTGACGGCGAAGGATGACCATCATGCACATGCTCGTGAAGTACAGCGACAGTGCGAGGACGGTCCAATATCCCAGACAGGGAAGCCACGCCATCCACGGGATGTTGCGCAGCACGTACCCGATCGAGGCGCCCTGCACGCCCAGGCCCTCGTAGAACTGTTTGACCGCCTGTTCGTCGCGTACGGCCAGCCAGTCGGGCACGTAGGGGTCGATCAGAACCGACCAGCGGTTTTCCGCCGTGGCGAAGTAGGTGTGCGTGGTGATGATCTGCGGCAGGATCATCGACAGGCCGACCGTGCAGACGGCCGTCGCCAGCAACATCATGGCGAAACTGGTCAGCAGCTCGGACTGACTCATCGCCACGTATCGCCCGGGGCGCAGCGGCCACTCAATCACCCGTGCCAAAGCGATCAAGGCGAAGCTGCCCCAGCCCAAGCCCACCAGAGACAGGACAACCTGCAAGGCTTTCTTGCCCACCCCGTCGGCCATGCCCGCCGAGTGCGCACCCAAAACCCAGATCAACGCAACGCCGGCCAGGCCCAGCAGGCCGGCAGCGGCCACCGCGGTGCGATTGAACCATCGCTCGAAGAGCTTGGCCAGACCGTTGCCGCAGACCACCACCACAAACAGCAGCGCTACCGCTCCCATGGCGTTGTGGTCTTCGGTGATCGTGGTGCCCTTGACGGCGTTCACGCTGAACGCCGACAGCCAGCTCAAGAAAGCCGCCAGGCCCGCTCCCACGACGATGGCGCGGAGACCGATCGCCGACGGTTGGGGCGACTCCGAAAGCTCAGGTTGCGCTTGGTTCTGACTCATGCTTGCGGCCGCATAAAGCCGGTGCGGACACCCTCCGAAACGTTTATTGCTCGACCCTCATGGCATCAACCGGCTTCATTTTCGCGGCAACACGAGCCGGATACACAGCCCCTGCCACCGTGAGGCCTATGCCGATTACCACGGTCCAAACAACGGCGTCGAGGACCGACGCCACAGGGAAGTAGATCAAGACCTCGGAACCGAAGGTAATCAGTTTCGACACCGACGCCAACAACAGTCCGATCACGCCGCCCAGCACGGCACCGATGGCGCCCTGAAACGCCGATTCGATCAGAAACAACTTAATGATGAAGCTATCCAACGCCCCCAGGCACTTCATGGTGCCGATCTCGCGAAATCGCTCGGTCACCGACATCAGCATGGCGTTCACCACGCCGGTTACGCAGACAACCAGCGACAGCGTCACGAGCATGGCGTGACGGTTCGCCAGTTTCTGAGCCTGCTCGGCGGTGCCGATCTTCTTTTGCAGGGCCACGCGCGTGGCCGGCTTCAGATCGTCCGCATGCTGCTGGAGGGCGTCGAGGATGGCGCTGTTCGCCCAGACGCTCATCAGGAACGCCAGCGCCAACACCACCCCGCCGGTCGCCAGGATGGCTCGGCCCAGTCGGATTTTGAGGCTGCGGAAGCTGATCTCGACGGCCTTGCGCAGCGGCAACCGAATCTGCTTGCCGATCTTGCCCCGCTGTATGACCGATTCTTGTGCGGACATTGTCTGCTAGAAAATCACTGCGCTGACGGCCTTGCCGATCAGCGTAATCCCGATGGTTACCATGGCGATCAGGCCGAAGCCACACGAATACCCGGCCAGCACCACCGGGCGGTAGTTCCTCCAATGATCCTCACCGAACCTCCTGGCGAAATAATACTTGCCCAGCAACGCACCAATCATCTGCGGAATCACGAAGTGAGGCCACTGGGCAAAGCCGCCGACCACCCCGTAAAAGAGCGTCGAATGCAGTCCAAAGATCGATAGGATTCCAAACAGGCCGAACGACACCATCGACCCAACCGCAATGTACGTAAAGTGAATCGCATCCAGGAGGAAGTTCTTCCGCGGCTTGACGCTCACGTCGGCCTCGAGTTGACGCAGTCGCTCAAGCTCCTGTTCGCCTTCGCGCCCGCACCAGTATGCGGCGATCGACGAGACAAGTTTGCCGGCCGCCGCCTCCGCCCGCGCCATGCCCTCCGTTCGAGCAATATGACGATCGGTATTGTCTGATTGGGCCACCAGCACGACCACGGGCGGCTGTACCTGACGGATCCGGTCCAAGGCCTCGGAATCGTCGGCCGACACGACAACGATCGAGTCGGCCTCAATCGCTTCGGTCGACTGAGGCCCGATGTGGACCACACGCCCGGTATGCCCGTCCAGCGGAATGGGTGAGCTGCCCTCGGCCGGCAGGATCGGCTCCAACTCGATCGGTTCGTCCGACATCGGACTGTTGGCCGTGTGGCTGCCTAGCGTCGAACTCGCCCAGATGCTCTGCCCGTAGGCGTGGAACGGCCACATCTTCTGCACGAACGGGTAGGCGCCCGACGGGATCGGCGCCAACCGCCAGATCACCGACCAGTACACGAAGCTGCAAATCAGCAGCAGTACGGTCGTGACGGCCATCTGCTTGATCTTGGCGATGAACTTGGTCCGCGTCAGCTCACACACCTTGAAGTTCTGCGGTTCCCAGTCGGGCATGAACAGCGGCACCGGCGCAAACCAGATGTCGACACCCTTGTAGTTGGACAGGATGAACGACGCTTCCCGAATGTAAGGGAAGTTCGCCCCTGTGGCCTTGCCCGTGATACCGACCATGCGACAGCGAATGTAGGTCAACAGCGGACTGACCACAAAGCCGAAGAGGATCAGAATCCACAGCGGGAACGGCTCCTTGCGTCCGAAGTCGCTGGTCAGCAGCCAGCAGATGGCTACGTACACGGCGATCGACGCGGCCCAAATCAGCACGGCCAAGGGTATCGGAAACTCGCCCCGGCCGCGCATCCGGGCCCAGAACTTCTCGTCGCTTTCCTCGGACTGAAACTCTCGCTTGCCTCCCACGAAGACACGGATGATGCTGCCGATGCCGATGGCGGCTACTCCGACAGCCACCCCGATGCCGAAGCTGATGTAGAAGTCGAGCTGGTTGACCACCTGCGTCGGAATCACCGAGAACCCCTGCGACCACTGATGAAGAATCCCGTACTTGTACAGGATGGGGTTCATGATGACCTGGCAGGAAATGCTGGCGATAAACATGCCGAGCACCAGGCGGAACGGCAAGATGAACCCGATCATCACCAGCGTCAGGTCGAACCCGTATCCGAACACCGCAGCCGGCAGGTAATTGCCGACCGAGGCCGTGGCGTCGCCAAAGGGGATAGGTAAAATCATAAAAGGTCGGGGCGTGAAGGCCCCGGTGATCGTGGGCAGGACCACATAGATCAGCCCGAACCCGATGCCCACCACCGACCCCACGCTGAACGCCCGCCAGCGCCAACTCTCCTTTTTCTGGCTGGTTTCGGCCAGGGCGATGGCGCCTCCGGCGAACACCGGTGCCATCGGGAACGGCAATCGCTCGATGTCGTTGGTGACGCGGTACATCACGTACCCGAGCGACACGTTCACCACCACCGACATGATCGCGTGCGTACACAGGATAGCGATCGGGATGATCCAGGCCCGATGCAGGAAGCTCCGCGACTGGAGGATCGATCGGTCCTCGGGCACCAGCCACCACGGGATCTTGTCGGCGATGCCGAGGTTTTCCGCCTGCGGCGACTGGGCCAGGTACTGATCCCAGATCGGCCCGCCGAACGGCCCGCCAAACAGGTTCACCATCGAGCCGAGCTTGGCCCCCATGGCCACCAAACCGGAGGCCGCCCCGAACAGGATGATGATCTCCTGCTTGCTCATCCGCACGAAGCTGCGCTTGCTGATCTCGATGAACAGGATGATGGTGACCCACTCGGCCGCCCCTCCCAGCGACTGGCCCGTCACCAGCCCCATGTAGATCGCGCCGGGCAGCATCACGAAGCCGACGAACAACGCCCCGATCACAATCCGCCAGTTGAAGCTATCGACGTATTCGTCGAGTTCGAACAGCTCGACCGGTTCCACCGTCGCGCCGTTGGCGGCTGTAGATGCTGTTGGTTTCTCGTCTGGCATAGCGTACAGACTACCGAGCTACAGCGCCCGTCCACAAAACACAATCATGCCGGCACATGGTCCAGGCCCAGCAACCGGCTGCCTTCCTCGGCATACTGCTCCTTCACCGTCGGGGGTACGGTGCGGAAAATGAGAAACTGCTTGCGCACTTCGCGCAAGAACCTGCGATTCAGACGATACCAGGCTGCGTGTTCGCCTGATTCACGATCGATCTCCACCTCGATCTGGCTGATCCCCTCGTCCTCGGTGGGCATGGTGCGGAACTGCACGTGTTGGCTTACTCCGCGGTCGAAAGGCGCCAGCCACATCGTCAGCGAGATCACATAGGCGCGTCCATACTGGGCCTGTTCGGTGTGGAAATCCAACTCCGTCGTGTAGAACGCTCCTACCGACTCCTCACGGTAGCCGTCGAACCAATTGTTGAGGAATACAAACAGCGACAGCACCTGTCGGCTCGGCACGGTGAACGGGAACCGGAAGAACCAGCGATCGCCCTCCGGGTCGGTCAACACCCATCGTCGGGTCACGTCGGGCACGGCCATCTGCGACGCGATTCGCGACGGGTACAGCGACGAGAGCAACACCACGCCCATTACCAGCACCGTAGCCAGCATGGTCGACGCCGACGAATAATTCAGTTCGACACCCACCACGCCGTAGGCCACCATGACCTTGGCGGAGACCTGCCCGATCAGATAGCCCACGATCGCGCCCATCACCGCGTACACGAAACTCTCCGCGATGAACAAGGCCGACACGTGCACCGGCGCCAGGCCCACCGAGCTGTAGATGCCGATCTCGGTCTTCCGCTCGTATACCGAGCCCATCATCGTGTTGACGATAATGAACGCGCCGATGAGGATCGGCACCAGCAGATCGCCCAGGCCCGACACCCCCGTACGTCCCATGGACGTCATGGCCTGCGTCGTGCCCTCCTCGGCCAAAAAGACCAGCGCATTGGATCGCTTTAAGAACGCACGTACGCTGTCTCGTCCCTTTTGGGCGTCATCAAACCCGACGGCGATCGACGCGACAACCCCGCCCAGATCGTTGATGCGCTCGAACGGCATGAACACCACGCGGGCCGGGTCCAGGTGCTTGTAATCGCGCAACTCCGTCGAGGCCATCGCCACGGCCTCTTCCTGACGGATCCGGACCTCGTCGCTGCTGTCCTCATCCACCTTCGTTCGCTTCGGCTCCAAAGGCGAAATCCGTCCGCCGTCCAGGTCGAAGAACGTCCGCAAACGATCGGTCGCCAACAGGCCGACGACCCGCCATTCATGGGCGAATATGCGAACCACCGCCTTGCCCGAGGCCACGTCTTCGTCGCTGATATTCAACTGCCGGGCGAGCCGATCGGGCATGACACACTCGTCGCCGTATACGCTCGACAGCCAGCGTCCGGTCCGCAGCAGTTGGTCCAGCTTCGACACCTTGGGCTCCCGCTCGGTCATACCCACGAAGCCCGTCGCCAAAGCCTGGCCCAACTTCACCACCGTCGGGCGATGCTCGCCCGCCAGGGCGACGCCCTGCGCGGCTTCGGCAAAGCCGGCAAGTCGCGCCTGCTCGCCAGCAACCACCTGCATCGACGCGGTCACCTCGCCCAGTTGGCTCAACATCGCCTCGCTGACGAACAGGGCCCGATCGATGGCGCCAGCTTCCGCTCCGTCGACGGCCTCCAGCCCGATCCCCGCCAGGAGCGAAGAACGCAATATCCCCGCCAGCAGCACGTCCTTGCCGGCGATACGCAGCGTCACCGACCCGACGTCCTCCTGCTCCAGGCCGAACTGATCGGCCAGCGCCTCGGTCATCACGCACACATCGGCCTGATCGTCGCGCGGCCAGGTGACCCGGGCACCGCTGGCCGTCATCAGCAGGGCTTCCAGGTTGGTGCCTTCCACGCCGGCCTGCGCCTGAGACACGTGGATGACGGCCGTCGGCTCCACCGCAACGCGGCGATCGTGAAACACCAACTGCCCAAGTGTGTTATCGCGTTTGCTGTAGAACCAGGAACGCGGGGCCACCGTAGCGTGCTGTGGGTCCACGGCGGCTTGCACGTACTCGACCCATTCGCGCGAAAGGTCGTTCCACATGCGGTCGCGAACCAACGCCCCTTCATAGCTGGGCGAGGCCTCGATCGGCAGCTCGAAAAAGTGCGTGTAACTGGTCAGCGACGTGAACGAGAGCACGGCGTAGGTGATCAGCACCAGCGTTACCGTCGTGAGGAACGTCCGCAGGCGACGCTTCCGCATGTTGCTGATGCCCAACATCACCGCCGCATACGTCGCGCTGAGGCGTCCCACATCCGTGTGGTGAATGCGCGAAGCCGCCCGCTTCAACTGCGCCATCTGCTCGTTGAACTTGCCCAGCACCAGCCACAACACGATGATGGCCAGCGCCAGGATGATGAACGCCAGGAAGATGATATACGGCGATCGCGAGATCATGAACGCCGGATGCACGATCCGCATGATCACGAACACGGCCAGGAAGATCGCCCCGATGGTCAGGATCTGCTTCTTGATATCCGCAAAGCCGAACAGCAATCGCTCGCAGAAAAACGCAAACGGTATCAACAGGGCAAAATACAGCACGATGCCCTGCACCGTGTCGTTTTCCAGTTCCTTCACCAACGGATAGGCCGCCGTCACCAAACCTCGCGCCCGACGGATGCCGTCGGCATACTGATTGTACCGGCGCTGCTCGAAGTGCTGCCGGGCGGTCTGGTACTCCGACGAGCTGTTCTCGATCATCCCGTCGATCAGATCACTGGTGATCCCGTACTTCCGCAGAGTGGCCGCCCGCTGACGGTTGAGGCGGTTCATGTCGCCCGTGACCTGCTCGGCCGCTCGAAACGCTGACGCCCGCAGATCACGCCCGATGTTCAGCCCGAAACCCAGCGAGTTCTCTCGCCCCTCTTCCTCGGTGTTCAGGAGCAGGTATTGAAAGTCCCAGAACCCGCGCTGGAGGCACACCTTGATCCGCTGATGCGGCTCGAAAAACACTACATGGCCGGGGGGAACCTCGGTCTCGCTATTGACCCAGTTGTACCCGAAGCGAGGCGGCGGCGCGTCGTACTTGTCGAACAGACTTACCTTGCTCAACGGCCTGATCAGCAGAGGGTCTACATTGTCGTAGATGTCCAGGCTGCGGCACTTGAACAGCACCATGTTGCCCGTCCGCAGGGCGCCGTCCAACGGATACGTCCCGTGTCCTTCGTTGCCGCGGTCGGCGGCCTTGATGATGTCGCCGGCCCTGTCCAGCAGATACGCATAGCGCTTCACCTTGACCAGCCACTGAAACGGGTCCCAGAACTTGCCCTCATGGTTGGTGATGCCCACCGTATTGCGGTGCATGCCGTTCAGCGGTGTGTGTCGATCCGTCACGACCAGCGCGCCGGCAACCGGATAGTTGGCAATTACCGACTCGCCGATCTTCTTTTCCATCACCACGCCCACGAAGCCGTGCTTATATTTCCGCTCGACGCTGGTCTTGTATCCCCGGGCCACGAACAGCGGATCGCCCAACGCCTCGCGCATCAGCAGTATCGTCGTACGCATCTGATGCGCCAGGTTGTCGAAGTTCATCCACTCCGGCTTATCCGAAGGCGTGTCGATGGTCTCCCGCGGGTCGTACGCCGTCGTCAGCGTCATGCCCGGCCGGTTGATCCATATCAGCCCGTTGGTGCCCAACGCCATCGGCGTGGGAATCAAGCTCTCAAAGTCCAGACCCTTGGTGGGCGTCACCCCGTTGAGATAGTACGGCGCGTCCAGCGAGGCTTGCTCGCCACCCAGTATGCCGTGCATGCGCCGCTCGTACTCGCTCAGAAGATCGGCATAGTCAGCCAGCAGACGCCGATGCTTGATGTTGACCACCGCGCCACGGTTGGCGGTGTAGATGGACGTTACAGCAGGTGAGCGACTGCTGAGCTGGAAATCGATCAGCAGCTTGAAGTCGTATACTCGGCCCCGGCGGAACTGCTCCGGATCGAACAGCCACACCCCCGGACAATCGCCGTTGTAATCGATCGGCAGGTCGGCCTCGTCCAACTCGGCCAACTGCTCGCGAACACCACGAAGCACGTCCAAGCCGGCAGCTGCCGTAGTCCCGCCCCCCTCGCGCGAAAGCCGCTCGTGCAGACGCCGCAGGATTCGCCCCGCCGCCAAGCGCTTCTGGCCGCGCCCCACGCCGCCAGGACCAAGCGCCGCGACATACCCCTTCGAACAGTCCGCACCTCGCTGGGCCAAGCGCTCCAGGAACTTGATCGATTCGTCCAGATACGCGACGGCTTCATCCGCCTCCAACGACATGTCGGCAGGCAGATAGATCTGGTCGTCGAAGACCGACTTGGTCAGATGCTTGGGCAGCCACTGCGACAAGCCCATGTTGCTGAAGCCCTGGCCGTCCAACGCCACAAACAGCACCGGCCTAGCCTGGACCTCACTCCCCAGCGCAGCTAGCGCCTGCTCCAGCCGGCCCAGCATCGCCACCGTGTCGGGCGGCGATCCGCCCCCGACCGCCTCGTCCAGTTGTTGGCCAACTTGCTCCAGCACCGCCGTGCATGCCCCGAGCAACTCGCCCAGCCAGGTGGCATCGGCCCGAACCGCCGTCGGACCAGCGGTCGACACACGGCTGCATAGCTCGACGGCCTCGCCAGCCGCAGTCCTGACCCGCTCGAGCAACGGCACGGCTTCGCCGTACTTCTGAAGTTGAATCTTTTGACGAAGCCTGACACCGACGCCCAGAACCGTCGCCAGGTGATCCTGCAAACCCTCAGCCGCCTGGCATATCGCGTCGATGCGTTGGCGCTGCCGACTGAGCAACTCGGCAAGCTCCAGGAGCATAACGATCCCGCACGATTCCTCCGCCCCCGGCGCCAGCGACGGGACCACCGAAATGCTGTCGTAATGGGCCGCCAGCACGATCAGCTCTCGGCCCAGGTCCTGCATGTCCTTGTACTTCTCGCTCTTGCCGGCCTCGCCAGCCGGGATGGGCGGCACCGCGCCGTCCAGCCGCGCCACGATGTTGCGCGCCAGGGCGTTCTTCCACTGCATCTTGCTGTGCAGCGTGACGGTTGCCCCCTCGGTTACGCGCAGATCCTGCGGGTCGTCGGGGTTGACTCGTCGCCCCGCAATCGCCAGCAGCTTGTCGGCCTGCGATCGGCTGACCCAGAACCGAGGAACGTTCAGCGGAGCAGCCAGGACCGTCGCCTCGGCGTGCGGCCGCAGCGCCTTGTCCGGCGGCTCGATAAACAGGATCGCGCCGGCCCCCAGGGAGCGGAGTGTCAGGTAGTTGAACGACGTGTTGAACTCGATCAGGACGACGGCCCCCCGCTCCTGCGACACGCCCTGGTCGTCGGTTGCCGTCCGCGTGATGGCAAAGCCACTCAGATCCGTCAACTCGCCGCGACCGACGTAGATCAACTCACCGGTAATACCCGAGGGCAATGTGCTGACCAGCCGAATGACGTTCGGCCAGAAGGGGTGAATCGGCACCGCGCCTTCGAGTCGCTCGCTCTCCAGCCTCGCACCCTGATCGACCGGGGTGGCCAACTGAAACGTCTCACGGTGCACGTAGGTCGACCCCAGTTCGCGCAGCGATTCTTCGATCATGTCTGCGGCGCTCTGGTGCCCGGGATAGCCCACGACCCGGCTACCCAGCCTCGCAAACCACGTCACGCGCTCGCGTACGCTCTGGGGGGTGATGTTGCGGACAAACTCAGACGAACTGGTCTGCCCGAACGACTCGAGCAGTGCCGCCCTGGCCGGACCTGCCGTCAGTATGCACACCGAAGCAACGGCCGACAACCACAGGAAAGGGCGAATGTTATGGCTTTTGACAGCTCTATTGCTCAACGGCTTTGCCTACTGCCGGCCGCCTTCCAGGTCGCAGGCCGCAGAGGCATAACCTAGCGTCGCATGTATATGCCTGCAAGGGTGACTAGACCTGAGGAGAATAGAGACTGATTACCCCCCGTCCGGGACCCGATCGGTGCGATCAGTTGGCGCGACGGAAACGGCGGACGACCGCTTGACGCATAACTACTCCGCGGTCACACCGTCGCCAGGCGGGCGCTGCGGGTCATTGGATGACTCCTGGTCGACCGTTCGCCGACCCCGGTGCGCGCTCGACAGCGCTATGGACCCGGTTTTCCCAGATGACCTGGCAGTTTACAGGCACGATTCTGGTTGTAGGTGCGTCTAACCGTGCGGACGCGATGGTTTGGGGCATTCTGGAGGACGCACCTGATGGGTGAACACACGAACAGCGGATTGCCGGTAAGTTCTGACGGTCGTTTTCGTCTGGCGATTCATGGCTGTAACGGCTCATGCCGCGCGGAAACCGACGAGGCACGTCGTTCCTGAGGCAACAAGGGCGGGATTCACCTAGTGGAGCCGGCAGATGGGCGTGGTCCGCCCCGACAGAGGCCGTTCTCGCTTGACTGGAGTGCTTTGACTGGGCACAATCACGACCAGATGTCCGACAAATGGAAAATCCCGAGTTTAACGGGTGCGCAGTGTGCAGATCGCGTGGTGGCGTCAAGGGATACGTCGCGCCGGGCTCGGCCCTGGAAAAGGAGATGTTGGCGGGGCCAGCCGGCCAGGCGACCGGCAGCGCTGCCGGCGTCGCCGAATAGGCATGTTGGCCCGGCGTTGGGTGGTGAGCATTGTCGCAGGGGGAGTGACTCGCCGGATTGAGTGGCCCGGTGCTGCTGATCAGGGAACACGTGGTCTTTGCTTGTGAAGGTGGATCGACGGGGCAGTGGCGGACGAGCCCCAGTGGCGCTTGGTGTCACGGCCATCGCCTGCCGTCTCAGTGACGGGCGTTTAACGCTTCGCCGATCGAGCGCAGGCGAAAGGGCGTGAGGGCGTCGCGGCGCATTCGGTGCTTAGAGCAATGAGGTGAACGGATGAGCAGTCCGGTATTAGAGAGGAAGACGTGGTCGACTGGCACACTTACCTACACGAAGCTAGGCCTGATCGCCCTCTTCGCCTGGCTGCTGTGGGGTGACTTCTGCTTCACCCTGATGGAGCGTCTGCGCCCGGCCATCATGCCGCTGTTCCTGATGGGCGAAGCCGGTGGCATTAAGGCATCGAACAAAATCGTCTATGCCATGATGGTGGTCATCCCCGGCATCACCGGCCTGTTCATCGGCCCGGCCGTCAGCTTCAAGAGCGACCGCCATCGGGGCCCCAAAGGACGACGCATTCCGTATATCATTTGGACCACCCCGCTTCTGGTGATGGGCCTGGTCGGGATGGGCTTTGCACCAGGGATTCGCAATTTCTTTGCCGGCACGTGGTACAGGGCGCAGACGGTTACCGTGACAGCTACCGGGGACGCGCAGCGCAAAGGGGATCACAACTCGCTGATCACGCCCAAGGTTGCCAGCGCCGACCCGACATACGAGGGCGCCTCGCTCGACGAGATGACGGCACCGCTGACATACTACACGACTGGCGTAGCGATCACCGAAACCGACGATGAGACGAAGGTCGACGAAACCGCACCCTATTGGGGGTGGTTCGGGCCCTCGTCGGACGAGTACACCCTCGTTCTGCGCAGTAAGCCGACCGCGGACGTGACGATTACCGTGGCCCCCGATGATCAGGTCGACCTGGGCCAAGGACCCGGCAAGGCCATCAGCCTGACGTTTTCCGCAGATAACTGGGATTCGCCTCAGACGGTGAAGGTACGTGCCATCGACGATGACAAGCCCGAGGGTAAGCATGTCTTGACGATCAAGCACACCGCAACCAGTGACGATTCGACGTACAATGGTATTACGATCGATGATCTTGCGGTGGAGGTAACCGACAACGACGGTGGTCCCGGCGTGACCGTCGAGCTGCACCGGGGCAAGAAGGAGGTTAAGGAGAACGGAGCCACACCGTATAAGTACTATCTCGTTCTGGACGTCGAGCCCACAGCGGATGTGACAATCGCCGTCACGCCCGATGCTCAGGTAGACCTGGGCGCCGGACCCGGCAAGGCGATCAGTCTGACGTTCACGCCGGAGAACTGGGATTCGAATCAGGCCGTGACGGTCACTGCCATCGATGATGCAACGCCGGAGGGTCCGCATACCTCGACGATCACACACGCGGTGACCAGTGCCGATCCCCGCTACAACGGCATGGAGATCGATGACGTCGTGGTGAAGGTCACCGATGACGATCTCGGCGTGATCATCACCCAGACCAAGGCCACCAAGACGAGCCCGGAATCGACGGACGTCCGCGAGACCGGACCCTCCACGGATGGGTACAGCGTTGTGCTGGGCACCGAGCCGACGGCGGATGTGACCATCGTCGTGTCCTGCGATGACCAGGTTGAACTGGACGAAGGGCCCGGCGAGGTCGTCGAGCTGACCTTTGCCCCCAAGAACTGGGCGAAGCCTCAGACGGTTACGGTAAAGGCGATCGACGATGACAAGGCGGAAGGTCGGCATACCTCGACGATCACGCACACCGCGAGGAGCGATGATACGACGTATGACGGCATTGACATCCCCAACGTGGTGGCAAACGTGGCGGACAACGACCTCGCCGGCGTGACCATCACCGAGGTCGTCGATGAGGATGACGCCGACGCCGACGCTGACGCTGACCAGCCCAAACCCGCGCCCGCATCGCGCCAATACACCGTCGTTCTGGACAGTAAACCAGCCGACGATGTGGCCGTTACCCTCACCCCCGATCCGAAGACGGACCTGGGCGCCGGGCCAGGTACACCCGTTACCCTTAACTTCTCGAGGCCGCGCGGTCAGTTCTTGGGGCTGGACCCCTTCGCGATCACGCTTCTCGCGATCGGGATTTTCGTCGTGATGTTCCACTTCTTCGACGAATTCGTCAACAGTGTCTTCTGGTATCTGTTCGCCGACGTGGTGCCCGACGAACTCCTCGGCCGGTTCCTTGCCCTGTTTCGACTGGTCGGTACCGCTGCGGGCGCGCTGTTCCAGGCATTCGTCTTCCCTCACGCTGAAACGCACATGCCCCACATCTTCTTCGGTATCAGCATCCTCTATCTGTTCGGGTTCACTGTCATGTGCTGGAGGGTCAAGGAAGGCGAATATCCGCCTCCTGACGATCTCGGCGAGAAGCCGAGTGTCTTCAAGCAGATAAAGGTCTACTTGTCCGAATGCTTCAGCCACCCGATCTACATCTTCATGTTCTCGTTCACGGCCCTGTACTATTCCGCCAACGTGGTCGCTTTCGGTCAGATCATCTTCATCAGGGATGCAATCCAGTTGAGCATGAAGCAAATCGGAATGGTCGGCGCGGCCGTTGCCATCGTTACGATGATCTTTCAGTATCCAAGCGGATGGCTTGTCGACAAGTTCCACGCAGTGCGCGTCACGTTTGTCACGCTCATTTTCATGATTCCGCTCGACTTCTTTGCCTTCTTCTACCTGCGGGACCTGAACACGTACATCATCCTGGCGGGGCTGAAGCTGGTTGTTTTCGGCCTGCATGGTGCGGCGGGCATGCCGTTGTATGTGCTGGTGTTCCCACGCGACAAGTACGGACAGTTCGCTTCCTGTAACGGGATGATGCGATCGACTTCTTTGATGGTGACCGGCATAGTCGGCGCCATGTTCATGGACTATTTCACAAACAACAGCCAAGACCCCTGGGGGTTCCGATGGATGTTCATCTGGATGGCCATCTGTCAGGCCCTGGCCGCAGTGGCCCTATTCATCGTTTTCGGCATCTGGAAGAAACGCGGTGGTGCTAAGGGCTACGTGCCGCCGGGCTCGTTGAAAGAGCGGGAGATGCTGGCCGCGGCAGCGGCCGGCGGGGCGACTGGCAGTGTTGAGGCAACGGACACCGTTGCCCGTGACAACGCCGCCGCCGAGGCGAATGATGCCGTTGTCAATGGCGACGATGCCGGTAAGGCCGACAACGGTGCTGCCGATGACGACGAGAAGGGCGGATAGAGACCTTCGGTCCGCGTCGATGGACGAGGATTGTCACAATAACAGGGGCCTGGCCGACTGGACGGGCCCTTGTTATTGATTATCGTTCATCAACGGCAGCGTGTGAGTATGTCGCGGCGATCCGGGCTTATCGCTCGCTGATTCTGAAGATACCCGATTAAATGGGAAATCCGATGCGGACGGCCTGAGCACGGCCAAGCCCTGCCGCACGACCAGACTAACTCGCGTCGTCCGAGCCGGGCTGCTTGGTTGGCTCGCCCTACGAATCGGTGGCGGCGGGCTTGTCCTTCTCGGCCCGGCCTCGCGGGCTCGCCTCACCCGCCGGCCGCCGGCGCTCAGCAGGGGGATCGTGGACCTCAGAAAGCTCGCCGAAGGGCACCTCGATTTCCATGGCTCCCACGCTGACCGAGGCCACTTGCTTGTCTCGTTTCAGCCGTACCAGCGTGCCGCGACGGCGGAAGCGACGGACGAATACCTCTTGACCCACCTCCAGGCAGCTTAGCTGCTCCGCCGACAGGGCGGTGGGCACTGGGCGAGGTGGAGGCTTGCGGTCGGGCCCGGCAGGCGCCTTGCGCTTGCTCGAGTGATCCGTACCCTCAACGTGCTTCTTGTCTCGAGGCTGCTGACGGGGCTGTTCCTGCGGCCGAACCTGCTCGGGAGCCTTGGGGGGCGGCGGCGAGCGCTCGGGCTGCAACTCGGCCAGCGATACATCAACGCTCATCGAGCCGAAGTCGATCTCCGCCCTTTGGCGCTGCAGCGCCATCCGTACGACCGTTCCGTGTCGATCGAAGCTGCGGACGTAGACCTGGTCGCCTCGCCTGAGCTGCACCACTTGTTGGGCCCACCGCTCGAACTCGGCCCGCTTCTTTTCCAGCATGTCGGCCTGCTGCTGGGCGGCCTCTTTGGCCTGCGTGGCCTCAAGCTTGGCGACTTCGGCCTCGGATCGAGCTTCTTCGGCCAGACGCTTGCTTACCAGGGTTCCGGCGATCGCACGCGTCAACGCGCGATACTTGCCGGAAATGTTCCGCTGGGCGGACGCGGTCAGTCGACGCGGCATGCCCAGCCGTGTGGCGATGGCGATCGCGTTGCTGTTACCCGGCTCGCCGATTCGCAGGCGATACTTCGGCTGAAGCGTGGCCGAGTCGAAGTCCACGGCGGCGTTATCCACGCGCGGACGGCGAAACGCCAGGCTCTTGAGCGTACCCAGGTGCGTGGTCACCAGCGTCGGACTGCCCCTGCGCAGCAATTCGTCCAACACCGCCTGGCCCAGTGCCGCCCCTTCATCCGGATCGGTGCCCGCCCCCAACTCGTCCAGCAACACCAGCGTCGTCTTGCGCGCCCGACGTAGCATCCGCAGAATCTGCGACATATGAGAACTGAACGTGCTCAGCGATTGCTGAAGGCTCTGCTCGTCGCCCACGTCGATCAGCACATCGTCATAGACCGGCAGGGCCGAACCCTCCGCCGCGGGGATCGGCATGCCCGACTGAGCCATCGCCGCCAGCAGCCCCACCGTCTTGAGCGCCGCCGTCTTGCCACCCGTGTTCGGACCGGTGATCACCAGCATGTCGAAGTCGTCGCCCAACCGAACGTCGATCGGCACGACCTCGCGGGCCGGCCGCTCCGCCTGAACGTCGGCCAACTGCATGGCCAGCAGCAGCGGATGCCGCGCCTCGCGCAGATGCAGAACGCCGTCCTCCCCGATATGGGGCACGGTCATATCAAACGCGCGGGCCATCAAGACCTTGGCCGTCACCAGATCCAGCGCGGCCAGGGCATCGATCGTCTTGAGGATCTGATCGCGGTTCAGATGGATTGTCTGGGCCAGATCCCACAGAATTCGCCCGATCTCCTCATGCTCGTCCTGCCGCAGGTGGATGATCCTGTTGTTCAGCTCGACCGCCTCGGCCGGCTCGATGAACAGCGTCGCTCCCGAGTCGCTCGTGCGGTGGACGATCCCCTCCAACCGCCCGCGATGCTCGGCCCGCAGCGGCAGCACAATACGATCGTTGTGGAACGTCGAGTTGGGGTATTGCAGCAGTCGCAGCACGTGCGGGGCACGCAACAGCCGATCGACAACCTGCCCGATGCTCTCCTGAGCGTCGGCGATCTTGCGGCGAATCGACGCCAGTCGCTCCGTGGCGTCGTCGCGCACCTGACCGCGGCGGTCGATCACCCGCCAGATCTGCTCGGCCAGCGGAAGCAGGTTCCCGATCCGTTCAGCCAGCCGCGCCGTATGCTCGAACCGTTCGGGCAAATCAGTAAAGTACTTGTTGATGGCGTCGGTGGCCGCCAGCGTCTCGGCGATGGTGGCAAAATCCTCCGGCTTCAGCGGCGAAGGAGGTTCGGCTTTGCTGATCAGTTGTCGGATATCGTGCACGCCGCCGAAGGGCGGGACGCCTCGCACCTCGATCAGGGCTAGCATCTCTCTTACTTGGCAAAGCCAGCGGCGTATCTGATCGCAATGCCGCACCGGCGCTACGCGCAGTGCAATCTGCCGACCCAGCGAACATCTCGCGTAGCCGGCCAGAAGGTGACGTACCTGCTCGAATTCGAGTTTCTCGAGCGAATGGGCGTCCATGCAAATCCTATCGTACCGTGCGGGGACAACGGCCACAACGAGCCCCCGCCAACCTCCGCTTCAGAACCGGGAAGCCAACACCGCGTCCGATAAGAGCCAGTCCATTTCTATTCTATGCGCGACCCGCATCGATCTGCTGGCGAGCCGCCTCCGCCGTGTTGCGCAGCAGCATCGCCGTGGTAACCGATCCCACGCCGCCCGGGACCGGGCTGATAAAGCCGGCCACCTGGCTCACCGCCTCGAAGTCGACGTCGCCCACAATGCGCCGACGTGGTTCGCCGTCCGGGCCAGTCTCACGTATGCGGTTGATGCCTACATCGATCACCACCGCCCCCGGCTTGACCATATCAGCCGTGATCAGCGCGGGTTTACCCACCGCCACCACCAGGATCTCAGCCCGACGCGTATGGCCGGCCAGGTCGCGTGTGGCAATATGGCAGGTGGTCACCGTCGCCAGCTCGTTGACCAGCATCAGCGCGACGGGCTTGCCGACGATGCGGCTGTGACCCACCACCACCGCCTCGGCGCCCTCGATTTGCACGCGGCTTTCCCGCACCAACGCCATCACCGCCAGCGCCGTGCACGGCGCGATTATGGGCTCGCCCTCGAACACCATGCCGATATTGACCGGGTTGACCCCCTCCACGTCCTTGTACGGATCGATGCAAAGCTGCACCTTGGCCGGATCGATCCCCTCCGGCAGCGGCAGTTGCACGATGATGCCCGTGACCGTCGGGTCGGCGTTCAATTCGCCCAGGCGGGCGGTCAGGTCTTTGGCGGTGGTGCAATCCGGCAGTTCACAGAGCTGATAATCGATGCCCACCAGTTCGCACTGCTTCTGCTGACTGGCTGCATACGCCTTCGCCGCCGGCGCGCCGCCCACGAGCACACCGGCCAGCTTCGGGCGCCCTTTGCGCGCCGTCACGTCGCGGACGATCTGCCCAGCCTCGCCACGAATGCGAGCCGCCACCCTCGTGCCGTCGAGTATCTTCGCCACCATGCCGCCGACGCCTCACAGAGCACACGATCGCGCCACACGGCGCGGATTATACGGTGAGGGGCTCCACGGGCCAAGCAAGCATTCGACACCCCGAACGGCAGCGCCGCATCCCGAGAAGGCTCTAACGGGCAGAGTAGAACAGTTCCCTATGAGGAAGAGAAAGGTGTCACCCATTAGCGCCCGCCTTGCAGACGGTGGTCGCAAGTAGTATACTCTGGTAGTCGGCAAGGCAGAACACTGCCTTGCCGCATCACAAGCTCTCGGGGAAGTCGAGAGAGCCGCCTTCGGCCGTGGTTGGCTTTCCATCTACCGGGGCGATCAGGGCTTTCGAGGGGTCCAGCCATGACGACCCAGGGCTCTTCCGGATTGATCCTAACCCTAACGTTCCTGGTGGGGCTGCCAACCGCCTTGGCGGGGGGCCTGATATTCTCGGAAGATTTCGACGACGGTGACATAAGTGATTGGACGGTCACGACAACCGGCGATGCGGTGTTTGAGGTCTCCGCTCTGGTAAGCGTCAGTCCTCCCTATAGCATTCACATGCGATCCACGGGCGATTACATGGCTATGGGCGTTTCACCCACTTATGGTGGTCTGGATCTGGCAAGAAAGTACAAGGCCTCATTTCGTTTCCGCATCCCTCACGACAACAACCATTGGTTCGAGGTGTTCAACAACCATCAGACCTATCTCGTGATTGACGACGATACTAACCTGACATGTTATGAGTCACCCCCTCCAACGTCGTACTTGCTGGCGACGTTGAATACAGGTCAGTGGTATCTTGTAGAGCTTGAGGCCAATCCTGCCGCGGAGACGTATGATGTTTATATAGATACTCAGTTCATAAAGACGTGCCCCATGTGGATTCACGGCGGCTGGGAGACAACCTTCCAACTGGGAGACAGGGCTGACGGATCAACCGATAAGGGGGAGGCCTATTGGGATGATATCGTGATCACTCAGGGCCCCCCGGGTGACCTGGACTACGACTGCGATGTGGATCTTGATGACTTCACCGTTTTTGTGGCGGCGATGAGCGGTCCTGGTCAGCCCATTGCCCCTCCGGGTGATCCCGCCGCCGATCTGGACCTGGACACCGACTGCGACCTGGCAGACTTCGCCATCTTCGGCGCCAACTTCACTGAGGAATAAGAAGGTGTCGGGATTGCTCCGTAGAAAGAATTCGGGGCCCTTTGCAGGCGCCTGCTCACCTACAGAACAAGATCCCAGAGGCCACCCGTTCTTGACGTCGCGATTCGCAGGCGATATCTCTGCCCGTCGCGCTGGTTGGGATGGGGCGCCCTGTCGTTGAGAGTACGTCGTGACAACGTCCGGGGCGGGCGGGGAAGCAACGGCTTTGGCCATGTTCCACGCAGGGCATTGTTTGGCGGTGGCACCATCGGGAGGACTGTAGGCGTGAGAAGGTTGCCGATCTGGGCGTGCCTGGTATTGGCGCTGTGGGTTGGACCTCCAAGTGGTCGGGCTGACCCGACGGCGTCTGCGCCAACCCAGCCCGCTGCCCCTATCCAGGCAGCAGAGGCGTCCATGGAAGTGGTGGTAACCGGCTGTGAGCGCGAAGTTGCCGATCGCATGGCTCGCGGCGGCGACGACCACGCAGACCGCCAGTTCGCCAATGCTCTGGATCAGACACTTGCCACTCTAGTAACCAAGGTCTATCCGCAGCCCAAGGCGGAGGTATTGGCAGCGAACGCAGTGGCAGCGGTGTGCAACGAGTTTGAGCGCATCTCCGAGCGCAGCGTCACCGCAGACCAAAAGCAGTCATGGATCGGGTTGGCGCATACCAGCGGCAGCTTCGAGCCGATGCTCAAGGAACTCGAGGACAGCAGCGCAAAGCCAATGAGCCGGCGCTCGCTGATCGACGCAGGCTTGATGGGGATGCTCGAGTCAGCCGGATGGTTGCTGTCGCGGGACCAAGTGGCGGAACTCACAAGCATCGTAGAAGCCCGCGAGACGGGGACCGAGCCGGGTGTGCTCGGGCTTAACTTGGGTGGCTGGCCGGCTGTCAAGCCGATACCCGATAGCCCCGCCGCCAAGGCAGGACTGCTGGACGGCGACACAGTGCTGATGGTCAACGATAGAAACGTATCCGACATTACCTCAGGCAACGACGCCGCCAAGCTCCTGGCAGGATCCGCCGGGGAGCAGGTAAAGCTGACGGTCAGGCGGCAAGATAGGACCTTCACGTATCAAGTCAAGCGAGGCCCCAAGGCGGTGTGGATGGTCGGCCAGACGCAGGTGGCGGCCGGCGTTGTCCATATCAAGATCCCATCGTTTGAAGGCTCCGGTGTGGCCGACAAGGTCAGGCAGATCCTCCGTCAATGCGCTAGCGAGCGTATGTCTGCTGTCATACTCGATCTGCGTAACAACCCTGGCGGGCGCCCGGAGGAGGCCAACGGTATCGCCGACGCTCTTCTGGATGATAAGCGTCTCCAGATATTCGAGTTTCGTGGCGGCAGACGCGTCGCGTTTCAATCAAACGCCGGCGCGCTCAGCCTCACCGTATTCGTACTGACCAATAGCATCACCGGCAGTGGCGCAGAAATGCTGGCGATGAACTTGCGCGACAATAAGCGTGCAACCATCGTCGGCGAGCGAACGGCTGGTGCGCTATTTGGCAAGGACATCCAGCATCTCGACGACGGGCGGGCCGTTTTATTTCGCACGGAACCGACAATCCTCTCGCCCACGGGTCAGGACTATTCCACAGCCGGTGTCCCTCCCGACGTCATGGTCGAGGACGCGAAGTCATCCGGGCGTGACCTCGTGCTTGAGCGGGCGATCAAGCTGGCTCGTACTTCGACGGAAACGGGTGATACGAAGCAACTGAAGGAATCTCCAGGCGAGTCGCCGTAGGGATGGAGTCCTTCTGCCGATCGTATCCTGTCGGCTCGGGTGCTTCGGCCGGGTGGCCCGTCCTCTCTGAGGGCGGGGGACTCGATGATCTTGGGTGCGCCGCCGCGGTGGGCTTCTGGAGCAGTGTCTGGGTGGGGTAGAATATTGTTGACCCGCTCTGGAGACAAGCGGTACCATTACGACGTGCTGAGGCGGCTGACCTCGATGGAAGGTGCGGGTGCCCCATTCTTTGGCGAAGGCAAAGGGTGGGGGATGGCCCTCAACACCGACGTCTTCTCGGGTGGCATGGCCTCGCCAAGCGCGGCCATGTTCCGCGGGTGATGCGATGGACGATTCCGGCAGATGTCGCATGGCGCCAGATTCTCGTGACCAGGACTGCTCACGGTGTCAAGAAACGCATTCTGACAGCCTTTCTTCGCGCGAGCGATTACTGAACGGCACATGTGATGACATCGATCACTGACTTCTCCAGTCGGGTCGAACGTAAGGTTCGAGAGCAGCTTCGCAGCCAGCGTGTCGGATATCTCTTGGGTGCTGGGGCATCTTACCTAGACGGACAAGGATACCCGCTTGCAGGTGAGATGTGGGACTGCATCCGGGATCGCATCGAGTTGTCGGAACGCGCCGCAATTGAGGCCAAACTCGACGATGGCGCAGAGGGCATTGAACAAGCGCTCGATCTTTTGGATAGAGGTGGGGTGGAGGACTCCCCGCACAGGCACAGCGTGGCTGCGGGCATCGCCGACTACTTTGCCACACTTGCGCCGCCACTGGACAAACACGGGGATTTCATGGCGCGTATCGCCCGGCGGACGGAATCCGCGATTCCAGTGTTCTGCCTGAATTATGATTCGCTTCTTGAGCGCGCAGCGGAACGAAGTCGCGTGCGCCTAGTGGACGGCTTCATCGGTGTCGAGGAGGCCTACTTCGACCCGGCTGTGTTCCAAGAGCGGACCGGCACCGTACAACGCGGGCGCCGATATGCTCAGGTCCGCTGGGTTAGCGGGGTCATTCATCTGCTCAAACTGCATGGATCAGTTGGCTGGTACGAATGTCCTTCAAGGGGAATCCGGAAGTGTTCCTACACCGGCTCGATCCCGGCTGACACGAAGCGCCTTATGGTCCCACCTCAATATCGTAAGGCGATGGATACGACCCTCCCGCCATACGCCGCGCTATGGTCTGAATTCAGACGTTTGCTCCGACACGGCCCGTCCCCCATTCACCGACTCGTATGCATCGGTTACGGGATGCGCGACGAGCACGTGAATGCGGTCATTGAGAACGGGCTCGCCCGGTCCGACCTGACTGTCATGATTTTCTCTCGAGACTTGGCGACAGAAGTGTTCGATCGCTGGAGCTCTCGACAGAACGTTATCATTGTGACCCGCGATCGCTGCTCGTTGAGTGGAGAAACCGGGCCCGGACAAGCCGACTTGTGGAGCTTCGGACGCCTCAGCACGGAGGTTTAGACCTATGTCGGACAAATCGGAAGCAGTCATTGGCCATATCATTGATGTCCAGGGGAGCGTGTTGACCGCATCGCTGGTGGAGGACGAGCAGGAGCGAATACCCACAGTTACAATCGGAGACGAGGACATTCTGGTCGGACAACTCGGGACCTACGTTGCGATCCATCAGGGCGAGGTTAACATACTTGCACTTGTAAGCCGGATGACCGAGCAGGAGAAAGTGGCGCCCTTGGCACCAGGGGAAAGCGGTGCCGAAGTGGTGCGCCTCTCCTTTGCCCAACGGGTCGTGCGGTTAGTCCCCGTGGGCACACTGCGTCCTGACGGCGGATTTGAACGAGGGGTCAGCACCTACCCGACAACCGGTGCTGAGGTTCGTGCCGTAGGCTCACGCGAGTTGGAGCAGATGTTTTCAAGGTATCGCTCCAAGGGGTACGAAGTCGGCGCGCTTTCGTCTCATCCGGCGCTGACAGTGTGTCTTGACCCAAGTTCGCTGTTTGCCCGTCACTTCGCGGTCCTTGGACAGACTGGTGCCGGCAAGTCGTGGACGGTGGCGAGTCTCGCCCAGCGAGCGGTGAAGGTGATGCCACGAGCGCACATCATCCTACTAGATGTGCACGGCGAGTATTGCTGGACGGCAGGCAAAGGTAATAGGCACTCGGCGTTCGATGACTCGATTTTTCGGTATGTCGACGCGCGGGAGCTGGAAATTCCCTACTGGCTTATGACCTATGCCGAGTTGTGCGATCTGCTCATCGATCAGACAGACTACAGCGCGCACAACCAGACCGCCGCCTTTCGTGAAGCTTTGAATGCGCTGAGGACCGAAGAAGGGCAGGCGCTTCGTCTTGAGCGAACCACGCTGGACACCCCGATATTCTTTGATCTCATGAAACTGCGTGGCATCATCGAGGCGAAGAACGGAACGATCCCCAGCCCCACCAGCGGCAAGCCGATCAAGGGTCCTCTTACCGGCGCTTTCGACAACTTCCTCATGCGCCTGGACAGCCGTCTCAACGACGTGCGCTACGACTTTCTACTCAAGCCTAAGATCCGGTCCTCTTCCGATTCGCTGTCGGCGCTCCTTCGCGACTTCGTGGGCCTTGGTAAACCTAAGCGCCCCGTCACCGTCATAGATCTCAGTTCTGTCCCCTTCGACGTTCGCCCGACGGTCGCCGCTCAAATCGGACGACTGGCCTTCGAGTTTAACTATTGGAACCCTCAGTTCCGTGATTTCCCCATCCTGTTAGTGTGCGAAGAGGCCCATGCCTATATTCCCAGAGCTACCGTATCACAGTTTGCCGGATCCCGTAGGTCGATGGAGCGCATCGCGAAAGAGGGTCGCAAGTATGGCGTCGGGCTCGGCGTGGTAAGCCAGCGCCCCCACGAGGTCTCCGAGACGGTGCTATCGCAATGCGGCACCTTTCTGTGCCTGCGGCTGACGAATCCGGATGACCAGAGCTACGTGCGCAGCCTAGTACCCGAGGCTGAGCGTGATCTCGTCGACATCTTGGCTGGTCTTGGGCGCGGGGAGGCAATGGTGTTGGGCGAAGCCGTCCCCCTCCCAACACGCCTGCACTTCCACAGACCCAAACCCGCACCAAGCAGCGATGATGTTGATTTCTACGAAAAGTGGCGGTCCGGCCCTGAGGATCTCAATGTGGACGCCATTGTTGATCGGTGGCGCCGACAAGAACGCGGGGCGCAGTAGCGTAGGTCTGTCGTCGACAAACTACTTGCCACTTCCGACGCAGAAAAGGTGCCAGGCTAGATTTGCGGGTCCTGCCCCGTGGTCTGATGGTGATAACCAACCCCGGGCCTTTAGCGACTTACCCAACTGCGGAGATCAGATTGCCGCGACCGGACATGCTCACGATGTCAGGAAACTCAATCCTGACACCTGCCCTACAGGCTAAGGAGCTTGTACTTTCCCAGCCAGCGATTCGGGCAGCACGCCATAGAACGCAATATCGTCGATGGCGACGTCGGCGGCTTCGTTCGCCTTGTTCGTGACGAACTTCATGCACGTCAGATGCTCGGGTCGCGCGGGCTTACCGGCCGCCGCGTAGGCCTTCTCACCTTCGGCACCGAGCTCGAGCTTCGTCAAATCCAGAGCGATCCACTTCCACTCACCGGCCTTTGCGCGCAGGTAAGCGGTGAACTCGAAGTAGGATTCCTCCGTGCGAGGCAGGCTGTCGGGCCTGGTGATAAGCGTGACAACCAACTCCATGTCTCGGTCGGATCGACCACCACCCCCGCCGCCACCACGCTGGTCACGTCGCGATGGAGGATGGCACTGGGGATCACCGAAGAAAAGGTGTCAGGATGAATTTTCCGTGCCCTTCCACGGCGGTTGGAGGATGATTACCCAAGAAAATCATCCTGACACCTTTTCTGCCTCAGGCGCCCAAGGCACGGGACGGCGCGGGTTCACCGGCGGGCGATAGGTAGCACTCCCTCGGACCGAAGGTGCCAGGGAAACAACCGTGGTCATGAAACCACTGGCGGACGTGGGTGCACAGGTGGCACTTGCCGGCGTAGCCGTCGGGCAGGGGCTCATAGCCCAGCTCGATCGCCTGCTGCATCAGTGCGCACGGCCCGCCAGTCACCAAGGCACGCAGCACGGGATCGGCGTCCCACTGATCACCCAGCCGCTGCCACATCGCGTCGATCGGCTCGTGGCGGGCGTTGCTCAGGATGATGCCGCTGCACGTGCCGGGGAAGACGTTCCCGTACGGATCGACGTGAACGTGGCGACTTTTAAGAATGGCCTTCTTGCACCGCAGCCGAGCGAACGTCTCTGCCGGTCGACGCTCCAAAAGCGGCGCCAGTTCGAACGCCGCCCGACCCGTCAGGCGCTCGCGATGCTGCGCAAACGCCCGTCGAAACGCCTCGGCCAGCGAAGAACCTGAGCCCGATGGGGTGCCACTGGGGGCTTGTCCCCCAGTGCCGGGCACTCCAGTGCAGGCATCGGGTGCAAAGACCTCCGGAGCCGACGGCTCATCCAACTCCTCCGGCCAACGAACGTGAACGTGCTGTTGGCCGAATACCTGCCGCCCTATCCGCTCGCAGCGGCGGGCCGCCTCGATCGGTACGAACTGCTGGTGATAGATGTCCGTCGAGACCACCAGCGACTCGACGCCCCAATCCCGCACAGCCGTCAGTCGCTCGGTCGCCACGTCGTCGTCTGTAGCCCAGAAGGCGTTGGTCTCCAGCTTTTCGACCGGGCCGAGGCCCGCCTGCTGCACGGCCGACAGGATCGAACAGAGGTGCTCGAAATCGCCGAACGGCTCGCCCCCGGTGATGTGAATGTGCACCCGCTTGCCGATGGTGGCAGCCACGCGGTCAAGCTGCTGCCACCACGCCACCGCATCGGCTGGGGCCAGGCGACCACCGCGATCGGGCGAGCCGTGTACGTAACAGCACGCACATCGGGCGTTGCACCAGTAGGTGGTCATCAGCCCGGCGAACTGCCAGGCCCGCAGTTTGGGTCGATCGGCCGCCATCGACGTACTCGGTAAGGGTTTCTCCACGAGACTCGCGCCGCTACTTGCAGGCCAGCACCTGGATATCCGCTCCCGCCCCCCACAGGTCGCGACAGGCGCGGAGCTTCTTCTCGGTGGCCAGCATCTCGGCGAACTGTTGCGGATCGTCCCGGGCCTCCTGCAACACCTCGTCACCCAGCAGCGCCCACAGCAGGTTGCCCGGCATCGTATGCACCGGCCGCCATCCTATCTCCTGGAGCAGCAGGTGCAGTTCGGTCGGCTCGAACATCCGTATGTGGAAGTCCGGCGCGTCGGGCATGGTTGCCTGGCCGGTCCCCAGCACCTTGTGGAGCTCGGTCCAGCCGCTGCCCCGACGTACGCCGGGCCTTCCGGCGGTGAAGCGGTTCTCCACTTCCGCAAAGAGCATGCCGCCCTTGCGGGTCACGCGATGCAGCTCGGTCAGGCCTCGCGCCGCGTCGGTGCAGTAGCTCAGCGGATCGCCCAGCGCCAGGGCAAGGTCAAACCGATCATCAGCCAACTCGGAAAGGTCGCAAATATCGGCTTTGACGGTATTTACGCGATTCGCAACGCCAGCCTGGTCGGCTTTGTCCTGCGCGATCTGGAGCATCTTGGCCGACACGTCGGTGATCGCGACCTCGTGACCGCGCTCGGCCAAAGGCACACCCACCCGGCCCGTGCCGCCACCCGCATCGAGCACGCGCCACGGCTTCGGCCCCAAGGGCAGATACTCGATGGCTTCCAGCACGACGTCCAGCCAGATCCTCGCGCCGACACGGTCTGCTTTGCGCCGGTCGTAGCGCGAGGCGGCTTGGTCGTAGAACGGCTCTGCGGGCTGCTTCATGGTTGGTACCCTCGCCGGATGTGCTGGGAGGATAACACAAGGGGTGCGACGCCGGAACCGACGGATGTCACGCTCCAGTCGCCGTGGTTTCGACCCCGGTAGTATCGCGCGTGGCCTGATGAACCGCCCGCACGCGATGTTCGGGCCTGCGCCGCTTGGTGAACGGACGAATGAACGGCTGGTAGATCAGGTTTCGCGCCAGACGCATGGATACATAGCCGATCGCCAACAGCACGGGCAGATAGGCCCGGTCGAACACGGCGCGGACAGGTCGTGACAGGGCGATATTGACGAACCGTCTTGCCGCCCGGGCCGAAAACCCCCAACGCTTGAGTCGCAGCACCATCGTCAGCAGCACGACCAGGTAGTCGCCCAGCGCCTTCCACGTCTGCGACTGCCGCCACACCTCGCTGTAGAGTTCTTCCTGCTCGCCGCTGATGACACCCTCCTGGACCGCCCGTTGGTGCAGCGGTGAGCCCGGGAAGAACGCCAGCGGGAAGACATCCACCTTGAAGTGGCCGCGGTGATGCTCAGCGGCGAAGTAGAGCGTCTCGATCAGTTGCTCTTCGGGCTCGAATGGGTTGGCCACGATGTAGTGATACTCGGCCTGCACGTGCGGATAGTCGGCCAGCACGTCGATGGCGGCCGCTACCTTCTGGCGACTGGTAGGCCGGTTGAAGATCTCGAAGTTCGTCTTGTCCGACCCGCTCTGGATGCCCATGTTGACGCGATAGAGACCCGCGCCTACCAGGGCATCGATCTTGGCCCGGCTCATGGTGGCCGGATGGGCGTCGACCTCGAAGGGCAGCCCGACACGCCGCGAGTACACGTCGCAGAAGTGTTCCATCTCCTCCTCGCTGCGAACGAAGAAGAGATCGTCGACGATCTTGACGGCGCGAATGCTTTCAAACCGGGCGGCGACGGCCTCCAGCTCGGCCACCACGTTCTCGACGGAACGTTTGCGCACCCACTGCCCGTTTCCCTGATAGAGTTTCTGGATGGTCGCATTGTTGCAGAACGAGCATTTGAAGGGACACCCGCGCGTGCTCAACAGGCGATAGCGCTTCAGCGAGTCGCGCATGAGCTTGGGTCTGGCCGGCACGAGGTGCCCGTCGTGCAACACGTAGTGCTGCTCCAGGTCGAAGTCGGGAAACGGGTAAGTGTCCAGGTCGTCGGCGAGCGGCCAGACGCTTGCACCGACCAACTTGCCGTCACGGACCGTGGCGATGCCCGGTATGTCGGCTGGATCGCGACCGTCCCGAAGGCGGTCGGCAAGCTCGAGCATGGGTTTCTCGCCCTCGCCGATGCAAAGCATGTCGACGTGTTCCGTGCAGGTTTCCGGCGCGACCGTTGGGTGCACGCCGCCCCAGACGATCGGCAGCGCGGGTCGGGCCTGGCGAATGGCGCGCGTGATCTGGGCCGCGCGACGAAACGTGTTGGTCATCAGAGAAACGCCAACCAGATCCACGCCGTCCAGCCGTTCGACAAGCTCGCCCAGGACTTGCGGCGAGTAGCATTTCTTGCCGCGCTTGCCGCGCCGGCCGGTCAGGAAGATCAGACGAACGTCGTGTCCGGCGCGTTTGAGGTAACTGCTGATATAACGCGGACCCAAAACGTCGACGCTTACGTACATGGAGACCAGCGCAATTTTCATTACCGGCCCTCCAGCCCCCACTCTTTCACGCGACCCGACGTACTATACACGCTTGCCCAGCTCCAGACAACCGGGCTGCACGAATGGGGCGGATCGGGTGATGGATGCGTTCGAAGCAGGTCGCCCGCTCAGCCGCGCGACGCACGCGTTAAGGCATTGAAGGCAGACGGTTAGAACTCCGGATCGATCGATACCGCTACGCCGTCCAGCGCCGAGGCCCGCGCCAGTTCGTACGCTTCGGCGTACTGTTTGGCCACAACTTGCCAGCTGACTTTCTCGGTCAGGTAGTGATACAGGTTGTAGCCGAGGTCCCATCGCAAGCCTTCGTCGGTGGCGAGGCGCAACATCTGGCGGCGCAGCGTGCTGCGATCGGTAAACAGCAGCCCCCCTTCGCTTTCGACCGTCTGGCTGGTCAGCCCCTCGAGTGGGGCTGTGGTGATGTACGGCTTGTTCAGGGCGATGATCCGCGCCAGCGTGCCCGACTGCGTCTCGTCGAGGCTGGGAAGAATCACGTAGTCGCAGATGGCCATCACCTTGTAGTAGATGTCGCCTCGCGGCACGAACTGGTAGAAGTGTGCCAAGCCCTTCTGGGCGAGTAGTTGAATGCGGGCTACATACTTCTCGAAATCGGGACGATGATTCGGGTCGCGCATATCTCCGGCGGCCAGCAGGTACCAGTCGTCGCCGCTGATGGCCTCGATTTCTGAGTGCAACTCCTCCCACATGTCGGTGACGATGTCCCACCGCTTGTTGTTCTGGATCCAGCCGACCAGGCCCGCGACGTGCTTGCCTTCGAACACCTCCAGCCCCAGTTCTCTTTTGAGTTGTGGGATCTGATCGGCGGCGTAGCGGCGATCCGGTCGCGCCCCGTGCGGGATGATCATGATGTTGGTCGGCAGCGGCGCCCCGCGCCCCGTGAACGTCCAGCCCAGACGCCACTTCTGATACGCGCACTTGAAGATCAGCACGTCGCACAGCTCGGCCAGCGACTCCAGGAACGACTCTTCGCTTTCGCGCAGCCGGCCATGCACCGTGTGCGGCTCGACCACCGTGGGGATATGTCGCTGTTTGAGTTCGTCCAGCAGACGCAGAAACCGTCGGTTCTCGTCGCCCTGCCCCAACTGATCGACGTACTCGTACAGCCCGTACTCGTGCTGGAAGTGCACGACGTAGGGGTCCAACTGCTCGATCTGAGCCAGGGCTCGCTCGTGCCACGCACCGTCAGCAAGGTCGATGACGGGGTAGACGTCCGTGCCCGCACCGTCCGTGTGGCAGACGACCTTCAGGGGGTGCTGCGGAAGGGCTTTGCGGATGAACTCCGCCGCCTCTTCCGCAAAGGTGCCAATCCCGCATTTGCGCGGAGGCCAACTACTAACCAGCACTACCGGTTGTCTCACACAGGAACCTCTGCATCCCTCTGCGCGGCCGCGGTGTGTTGACGTGCGGCGCGCGCCCGACGGATGCGATGCTCCTCATCCTCCGGGCTGACCTCCGTCAGCGTCAGCAGCGCCATGATGTATGAAAGGGTACTTTCCGCACCTTGGTTGTGGTTCACCCCGTCCGGCTCGAGTCCGTCAAAACAGCCGCCCGTCTTGGGATCGTACAGCGGCGCACCGACGTCGTTGTCGCCAATGAACCAGTCGAACGCGCGTTGCATCCGCGCCAGGTACTCCGGCGATTTGGTGCGACGATAGGCCACTTTGGCCAGCTCAACCAGCCCGCAGGCGTCGATCGGCTGCTGGTCGAAGTGAGCCTTCTCCTTGGCGTCCTTGGGATGCCACCCGGTGTTGCCCACGAGGCTGACCCGCCCGTCGCGCGTCGTGCGATCGAAGAGAAAGTCGGCCGACTCCTGTGCGATCGCCAACCAGGGCTTTTTCTCCAGGTGCCAGGCGGCCAGCCACAGCGCCTGCGGGATGACCGCGTTGTGATACGTAAGGATCGGCTCGAACCACTGCCACGAACTGCTCGCGTGGTCCTTGTACGAGGCGACCAAGCGTTCGGCCAGTCGGTCTAGCCACGACCGGATCTCCAACGCTCCCGAATACGCTTCCAGGTAGTAGTGCAGCCCCAGCAGCGCGTAGGCCGAGCCACGAAGGTTCAAATCGCCCACCACGCCCAGCGCGCGATCGAAGCACTCCTTGGCCAGCGATGCAAAAGTGGGTAGACCCGACGCCATCACGTACCCCAGCCCCCACAGGGCACGGCCCTGGCAGTCGTCCGAGCCCAATTCGTCGAGGAACCGGCGATCGATGGAAACGAAGTTGCGGAACGCCCCGTCGGGGCGTTGGCAATATGCCGTGAAGGCCAGATACCGCTGCAACAGGGCCAGCGCAGCCGGATCTTGTGTCAATCTATGGTACTTGGTTACCACCACCAGTCCCCGCGCGCTGTCGTCCACGCAGTAGCCGTGGCGATAGTCGGGCACGACACCCCGTGCATGCTGGATCAGACTGAAGTTGTCCGTCAACGTCTGAAGGTGAGACAGCGACGGCTCGGGCAGGCTGCGCGGCGAGATGATGGTGCTGCGGCGCGCCGCCGCCGCCCTGCCGCCGCGCAACTGATGACTGGTCAGCACCTCCTCGGCCAGATTGAGGTAAGCCTTGCCCACGTTCGACCACACCATATTGCGACCGAGTTGATACGCCCGCTTCCGCATGGCGTGCATCTCAACCTCGTTGTCGAGCAGGTATAGGACCGCCTCCGCGAGCGCCTCGGGATCGCGGAATGGGGCGAGCTTGCCTCGGCCGTCGGCCAGCAGTTCCTCGGCATACCAGTACGGCGTGGAGATAACGGCCTTGCCCGCGCCGACGGCGTAGGCCAACGTACCGCTGGTGATCTGCTCACGGTTCAGGTAGGGCGTTACGTACAGGTCGGCCGCACACAGGAACTCATGCAACTCCTGGGTCGAAACGAACTTGTTGTGAAAGACAACGTGATCGCGCAACCCCAGCCGCTGAACCTGGCGCTGGAGACTCAAGCGGTATTCCTCGCCGCGCTCACGACGCAGCGCGGGGTGGGTCGCGCCGACCACCAGGTACACCACCTCGGGATGCCGAGTTACCACCGCGGGCAGGGCGTCGATCATTACTTCGATCGCCTTATTCGGACTCAAAAGCCCGAACGTGAGGATGACCTTGCGCCCGGCGACTCGGAAATTTTCCTTGTAGTAATTCGAGTCGACAAAAGGCAGATCCGGCACCCCGTGGGGAATGTGTACGAGCTTCCTGGCGTCGACCCCCTGGGCGGCGAGCATGTTGCAGGCCCGGTAGCTCATCACCACCAGCCGGTCGGCCCTGTCGGCCAACTCGCGAAGAACCTCGCGGTACGCCGGATCCGGATCCTCCAACACCGTGTGCAGCGTGACGATGACCGGCAGGTGCAGTTCACGCAACAGCGTCAGCAGATAGCTGCCCTGCGTGCCGCCATAGATCCCGTACTCATGCTGGACGCACAGCAACGAGGCTCGGCTATGGTTGAGGAAATCGGCCGCCAGAACATAATCCGCCTGCACGTGCTGACGGATTTCCAGCTTGACCCGCTCCGGATACTTGTACCCCCCGGGCCGGTCGGTTATCGCCGCCGTGAACAGCCCCCGTTTCTGTTGGTCATGCTGCGTGATGGCGTCGCAGAGCTCTTGCGTGAACGTACCAATCCCGCATTGCCGAGGCGGGTAGGTACCCAGAAATGCGAGCATCCGCTTCCTCCTTGGGTAGCCGATGGTCGGTCCGTGCCCGATCACGCTGCTTGCCTGTCCGGACCCAACCACAACCCTCGGACCCGGAATCCACTTGTTTCCCCTCAGCCAGGCAAGACCGCTATCGACCGGCCGCCCATCATCCTTACCAATTTAACGGCCTCTGTCCAGTCCGAGTTCACGCGGCGCGGCAGAGATCGGCGCAAAACCAGCATAAGACAAGATTATAAATACTCATAACATCCTTTGAATAAAGGGTTTAAAAGTTACAGGACATTGGTGGGATGACTATATCTCGGTGTAGCCTCCCTGCACTGCCAGCCGGGCTTGGCACCTCATCCCGCGGCGGCACCGGACTGGAGCGTCCGATAACGGGCAAGGACGCCTGCCACGTTGCGTAATGGCAGGAAAACACTAGCATGTTTCGCCATGATGGGACTTTACGAGACCAGGCGCTATCTGACCAACTTTGAGCCGCGCCGCGTGCCGCACATCTTCACCGACGTGCTGGTCATCGGCGGGGGCGTGGCTGGCCTGTGCGCTGCGATCGAGGCGGCCCGCCACGGCCCAGTGCTGCTGGTGACCAAGGGCAAGCTGGAGCAGTCGAACACCTGGCAGGCCCAGGGCGGAGTGGCGGTGGTGCTGGATAAGTCCGACAGCTTTGAGGCCCACGTGGCCGACACGCTGCGGGTGGGCTGTGGGCTCTGCCGTCGATCGGCCGTCGAGAAGGTGGTGCGAGAGGGGCCGGATCGCATCGGGGATCTCCTGGACTGGGGTGCCAACTTCGACCGCCAAGGCGGCAAGCTGGTGTTCGGGCGGGAGGGGGGCCACGGGGCGAACCGCGTGCTCCACGCCCATGGTGACGCGACCGGTCAGGAGGTGGCTGCCACCCTGATCCGGCGGGTGCGCGAGGAGCCCGCCATTCGCATCTTCGAGGACTGCTTCGTCATCGATTTGCTGGGCGTCGACCAGCGGTGCAGCGGCGTGGTCAGCTATCACCCCAAGTACGGGCATCAGCTTCTGTGGGCGAGGCAGACGATCCTGTCCAGCGGCGGGATGGGTCGGCTGTACCGAGAGACGACCAATCCCGAGATTGCCACCGGCGACGGCTTGGCGATGGCCTACCGGGCTGGGGCGATCCTACAGGACATGGAGATGGTGCAGTTTCACCCCACCACCCTGTACGTGGCGGGGGCGACACGGGCGCTGATCAGCGAGGCCGTCCGCGGCGAGGGGGCCTATCTGATCGACCGCAAGGGCGACCGTTTTATGCCCGAGTTCCACTCCGACGCCGAGCTGGCTCCGCGCGACGTGGTCAGCCGGGCGATTCTCACGCAGTTGGCCCGCACGGGGGCAACCAACGTTTATCTCGACGTCCGCCACCTGGGGCGCGACAAGTTCGCCGCGCGGTTCCCGCAGATCGCTCAACTCTGTGAGGAGTTTGACATCGACGTGGCGCGCGAGGGGATTCCTGTCCGTCCCAGCGCACACTACATGGTCGGTGGCGTGGCCGTCGATCTGGAGGGGCGGACCAACGTGGCAAACCTGCTGGCGTGCGGCGAAGTGGCCTGTACGGGTCTGCACGGGGCGAACCGTCTGGCGAGCAACTCGCTGTTGGAGGGGCTGGTCTTCGGGCAGATCGCCGGTCGGACGGCCGGTGAGGCGCTGGCCGACCTTCCCAATCAGCAGCGTCCGGCCGACATTCGCAGTCAGATCGAGCCGTCGCTGCGGACGGCGCTCGACCTGCCGGACGTCCGCAACAGCCTGCGCAGCGTGATGTGGCGCAACGTGGGCATCGAACGAGTAGGCGAGCGGCTGGCCGAGACGGTCGAGATCATCGAGTTCTGGGCGCGGTACGTGCTGGACAAGCTGTTCGACGAGCCCGGCGGCTGGGAGCTGCAAAACATGCTGACGGTGGGCCGGCTGGTGACCATGTCGGCGGCGGCGCGGCTGGAGAGCCGCGGCGTGCACTTCCGCACCGACCTGCCCGAGACCGACGACGTCCGCTGGCGGTGTCATATCCAGCTCCAGCGCCAGGACACCGGGCCGAAGAGGACGCTCCGCCCCTGCGAGGACTAGCAGCACCCCCTCGTCGGTGCATCCGTGCAGAGGCTCGATTGGGCGATCGCGTCTTTTTTTGCGTAACCTCGTCTGTTTGGCCGTACATTTATTAGAGACATGGGACAAGTACCTCTGGAACGGCAGCGGGTCGAGATCCAACGACTGCGCGATCGAGATCCAGACGCTGTCATGGCCTGGTTTATGGGGCATGCAGACGCGGTGTATGCGCTTGCGTTCTATCGTGTCGGTGGAGATCGGGAACTGGCGGCTGATGTCGTGCAGGAAACGTTCCTGAAAGCTTTGCAGAGAATGGAAGAATACGACCCACAACGAGGACCCATGACGATGTGGCTTGGCAACATTACCCGCAACTGCATCCGCACGGTGCGGCGGCGAGCTGGTAGGGACGAGGTTGTCGGCACGGCAGAGCACGTCGACGGGCAGATGCTATCGGCATTGAGGAACGTGGGCTCATCGCCGTTACCGGAAGAGATACTCCAGCGACGTGAGACCCGCGAGCTGGTAGCGGTAACGTTGTCGAAGCTGCGATGTGAGTATCGCGAGGTGCTGATCGACCGCTACTACGAACAACATCCGGTGAAGGCCATTGCCTGCTCTCGCGGTGTTACGGAGGGTGCTGTCAAGAGCCTCCTTCATCGTGCGAGACAGGCCTTCAAGAACGCGTTCGTGAACAGCGCGGAGGTGATGGTGCGGGATGCCGACAGCAGAGGGAAGGCCCGATGATAAACGGCGATGGGACAAGTGAAGACCCACTGGAAGGCAACATCGCCAGGTTGCTGCCTGTACACCGACGGGATGCGTGTATGCCGGCCGACGTCAAGGAACGGATCGCGTCGGTTCTGGTAGATCGCGTGGAAGGTACCGACCGGGCGTCAGGGCGGACGAGACGCCGAAGGTTTATTCCATTCAACCGACCGGCTGCCAAGATCGCCGCGGTGGTTGCCGTGGCAGCTATCGTCACGCCGATTGTGCTATGGCTTCTCTGGCCCCAAAGAACGATTGCGTGGACGGACGTGGCGTCGCGCGTTAGAGGGTCGCACACTATGCGTGCCCAGTTCGTGGAGGAGGAGCGGGCGGCCACTGATGGCGAGGAGGACTGGCGGCCGATCAAACGGGGTCAGTTATTTCAGAAGGATCCGGGGTTCAGTCGGGTCGAAGAGCATAGTCTACCTGTTGTGGAGCCAACAACGTCACAGCCGAGAACAGATCTGCCGTCAATGATCTGGATCCTCAAAGAGCATGCGAACGTGTCCGTCACCATTAACCTTGAGCCGAGGTGGCGGACGGCGTTCCGCTCTACTTATCTCCGGCAAGCTCCGCTCGACGATATACCTATGCGCGTCACGGAATTCTGGACAAATCTCGGAACAATTACTGCCGACGAGACTCGCACGATCGGTCGGAGATACCAAGACGGTGTAAGACTGATCGGCTTCGAGGCGCCGCTTGAGGACGTCTGGGGGTCACGGCCGTTCGACGGCACGGCACGTATCTGGGTTAATGAACGAACGGCTATGCCGACACTTATCGAGATGGAGTTTTGTGAGGGAGAAGGCGTTCTGCATAGATACACATATAGCGAGATCGAGTGGGACGTGCCACTGTCCGATGGGCTGTTCGATCTTCCGGATCTGGAGGGATGGACGTTCACCGATGCCGTCATAACGGAGGTGGATTTCTCGCACAATGCGCTGAGAAGCGGCGTCAGCTTTTGTGTGCGAACGCAAGACGGCGCGACCGTCCTCACGGAAGACGACATTGCCGCTGTGCCTCGCGGGACAACGCTTACCAAGCTCAAAGACGACCAGAAGACCGGCTGGATGAACATAGAGGTGCGCCTCACAGAGCAAGCCCAGGACAGACTGGAGGCTTTTGCCGCAGCACATGTGGGCGAGAAGCTCATCATCGACTTCAACGGCGAGGTGCAGAAGGAGATTGTCATACACGAAGGTTTGAAGAGCATCGGGCGCATTAACGTGAGCCCTTTGGCGGAGACGCTCGAGGGATTCGAAGCGCGGTATCTGACCGAATCGGACCCGCAGGCCGATCCGTGACTGCGCAGCCGCGCCGCTCGCATCCACCTCAACGCGTAGCGTGGGGGCAGCAATGACGGCCAGAAGGCGAAGTTACTGAGAGCCTGCGCGATCCAGCGCCTCACCCAGGGCGCGGCGGAACTTTTCCCAGGCCTCGACGTCGTGCGACCAGTGAGCGTTGGGGTCGACGCCCGCGTAGGGCTTGTCGATGCCGACTACGTCGTCCTGTAGGTCCTTGATGTCAGCCTTGACCTCTTTGAAAGTGGCGCCGCAGACCGCAGCCGCGAGGGCCTGGGCGCGGCGCTCGTGGCCGTCCTTGGCCGCCAATAGCCGCAGCATTTCGTAGTCCTGGGCGCCGCGCCGCATGCTCTTGAGGCGCAATGACGCAAAGACCTTGCCCGGCAGGCCGATGTGGTCGCCGCGATAGACGTAGAGCGTGCGACCCACGGAGTCGTTGGTTTCGTAAAAGATCTGGTTGTCGGTCTCGCGGCGGAACTGCCAGTCGGCCCACCCGGAAAGCCCGCTCCGCCAGGCGGCCACGGCCCAGGTCCGCAGGCCGATCAGCTCACCGTGGATGGTGTTGGGACCGGTGCGCGGATGGTAGCCGTTGTAGAAGACCACCTTGGTACCGACGCTTTTCATGTGCGGCCCGAGCGCGTCGAGGTCGATACACAGCCCTTGGATGCTGAACATGTCGACGACCGGTGCGAGGTAGTTGGCCACGTCACGCGGGCCCTCAGCCTTGCCGTTGCCGTCCAGATCGAGCTTGTTGGCCCGGAAGCCGCTGCCGATGTCGAGCTTGTAGATGACGAGTTTGAGCCCGCTGTCCTTGATCAGCCGGGCGGTCTCGTAGATGGCAGCGCCCTGTTCCTTGCCGGCCGCCAACCCCTTGCCGCTCTTGTGGAAGCCGGGCTCGTCGAGGCAGTTCTGGAAGACGCCGTGAACGGTTCGCGTCCAGCCTCGCTCGACGAAGTGGGCTTCCCACCGCTTTACGGCTTGGGCCAAGTCTTTCTTGAACGCGTCGGTGAACTGCACGCCGCAGTTGCTCGGCGTCTTGGGGGCGAGGACGGGCCAATCGCGTCCGGTGCTCTTGCTGGTCTTGTCGGGCCGGTCCACACCGTAGGTGATCGGGAGCGTCCAATAGGGGATGGGTGTGCCCGCGCAGGGTCCTTCGGTCAGCACCGAGCCGTCAAACAGCGGGCCGAACCTCGCGTCGAATTCCTTCCAGTCGTAGCCCGTGGCCGGATCGTAGGGAGGCTTGGCCTTGTCGTCGCTGATGACCAGACGGTGTTCGTGCGTGAGTTTGAAGTACTCGTGCATCATCTTCGGGTCGGGCTCGCGCGAAGTCTCGCCGTAGTTCATCAACTCGGCGTGCATGTTGATCGTTGACGGGACGACAAAGTTCCAGACGTGCAGCCGGAGGGCGATCGAGGTTTTCGCGCCGTCGGCGTCGATGGTGACTTGCCCGGTGTAGTCGCCGGTTGGAGCGTTGGCGGGGATATGCAGGTCGACCCAGACCGCCTGATTATTCTGATCGCAGAAGCGGGTACCGGACGGATCGTGGAAGTCCTTGCTGGGGATCGAGAATCCGCTGCCGTGCTTGGGTTCGGACAGCGGGATCGCCGCATCGGGATACCATCCTGCACCCAGCGGCGCCATGCAGGCCCTGTCTTTCTCGGTGCCACGTTTGCCGTCGATCCAGATATACCATTCGCGGAACAGCTTGAGTTGCTTGCGATCGATCGCCGCCGAGGCGGGACCGGCCAGTGGCGAGGCGTCGACCATCACGCGTTTGGCCTGTCCTTCGAGGATGAGTTGGAAGGCGACCACCTCGTTTCGGCCGCCGGCCAGGTGGACGGTCTGGTCCTTGCCAGACCAGACGGAGCTGGCGCTGCGGTAGTCGCCGGTGAAACAGCCGGGCAGCGCCTGGGGATTGTCCTCGAAGGCGCGACCGGTCTCGGGGTTGACCCGGGCGTTTTCACCGATGGCCCACACCGTCAGTTGGCCGGCGATAAGTTGGGCCGTATTCAGCAAGAGCACAGCAACCGCGGTCGACACCACGATCGTTCGTACGGTCTGCGTTTCCATGTTCGTGGCCTCCCTTTCGTCGCCGCGAATCGAGGACGTGCGCGATATGCGTCGCTATCGACTGAGCTAGTCCTCGACGAGGATGGACAGACGCCAGTGTGCCCGATCAAGCGTACACTGCCTGCCGCTTGCTGCGCCGCTCAGGCTGACCTTATTGCCGGTAAGCAGCTCGGTGCAGGTCGGGCCCGCAATGAGGCCAGGCGCGAAGCCAAGTTGCACCGTCTCATCGTCGGCTGGGAAGAACACGAAGATTACGCGCTTACCGGCAGCGGTTCCGGTTCTGGTGTAGACGAACGCATCGTGGTCGGGCTGGGGCGAGATCACCTCGATCTGGGGCTGGTGGCCTGCGCGACAGGCAAGCAGTTCGACAAAGCCCTCGAAGTCGGGGTATTCGTCCGCCAAGTACGCATCCCCGAGGTAGCTGCCGCACAGGATCACGCGTCCCTTGCCGACCGGCGCCTCGGCCACCAGCGCCCCGTCGGCATGCTCGGCAAAGATGCTGGCGCTAGCGGCCTGCATGGGGGTGATCCACTGCGTCAGTTGCAGCCTGAACCGGCTGCGGTCAATAACCACTTCCATGGTGTCGGGTTGCAGGTCGCGTCGGCCTACCTCGCGGATGCCGGTCAGGTCGGCGAGGAAGCGGTCCTCGGGATAGCGGTAGATGCCCTGCGGACTGAACGCCCCACACTCGGATTCGCAAACCAGCGTGCCACCCGCTCTGACGAAGGCGGCCAGCCGCTGCTGCGTCACCTCGCTGGTGACGATGGTCCGCGGCATGAACAGCACCTTCAAATCGCGCAGCACATCAAGGTGCTCCTCCTCGACCACCAGGTAGGGAACGCTCCTGCGGATCAACGCTCGGCAGTACGCGCGGAGCGCCTGAGAGGCCCGAACGCCAGAGCCCTCCTGAGCCCAGGTCAGGTAATAGGTCTGAGGGCTGAAGAGCACGCCAACATCGGGCTGCGACGGACGATAGGCATCGAGCAGCGCGCGGTGCTGCTCGATGAGTCGACCGGTGATTCTCATGGCCGCCAGGCGCTCATCGGCCAAGCCGTCGTTGCCAACCAAGCCGAAGCCGGCCGACTCGCGGCCGAACACCTCGTCGCGCCAGCACCAGAATAGGATCGTATCGGCGCCGCACGCGATGCCGTTGTAGATCCACCGCTGCTGCGAGCAGGCATCGACACGCTTGAAGACCTTAAAGCCCACCGCCGAGCGGCCGCCCTGCACCTCGCTGAGCCAGACGGCCTTGCCCCGCGACGCTGACCGCACGAACTCGACGCGGGCGCCGAACTCGGCGTCGTCAATGCCCTCCCATTTGGGAAAGCTCGAACATCCCACGCCGTCGAGGTCGTCGGCAAAGAACCAATCGTTGCCGCGGTTGACGGGCTGATCTTCCGGATGCCCTGCCGTCAGCGGCGACGGACTGCCTGCGTGCACAGTTACCGCACGATCGGGATCGATAGCCTTGATGACTTCGTAGCGGGCCTTGCCATGCTGGTTCGCCCGCCAGGTGAGGAAATGCTCGAAGGCCATCATCTCGGTGTAGGGGCGGTCGTGCCACTTGCCGGGCCAGACCTCTTCAAGACAGCCGTAACGCCTCAGCCAGGCCTTGTTCAGGCCCTCAAGCCCGCCGTAGGTGTCGCCGAGCCATTGCCGGAAAGCGGCAAGCGTGTGCGAACAGAAGCACACCAGACCGTCCGCCTGCACATTCCAGCGCAGCTCGTTCCAGGCGTCCCAACCGCGGAGGTGCGGGGCGGGCTGGTAGCGGGTCGCCACCTGCTGGAGGAACCCACGCATCCTTTCCCACACGCCCGGATGATCGGTGCACCCGCCGGGCGTGATGCCGAAGTGACACTCATTGCGATTGGAGGAGACGACGGTGCGGCCCATGTGGTCGATCATCTCGCTGCCGGGCACCTCGCGATGGATCCAATAGGGTTGAACCTCGGCGATGGTGCTGAGGATCACACCCAGCCCGTTGGCCTCGGCCAGTTCGACGAGCTGATCGTAGTCGTCAAAGACGAACTGGCCCGGCTTGGACTCGACCCACGCCCAGATCACCCAGAGCTGGACCGTGTTGAGTCCCGAATCCCTGATGCGGGCGAAGTCGTCCTTCCAGTACTTGGGCTGGGGGAAGGGAGGTCGATAGTATTGCACACCCAGATTCATATTGGTCTCCACGCCGTCGCAAGGTTACGCCCCGTTGATCCGCCGATACGCCGCTGCGGTAGCGCAGCCGCTGAGAGGAACAGTCATCATCACGATATTGGCAAGCAGTTTCGACCGGAACGAGACGACGCGTCTTCTGAACATGGCCGCGCCCTCCCGAGCCCTATGTTGGCGCCGCGCCGCCGCGGCAGGGGCAGCATAGCACCGTCTGACTATGGCTACACCCTCCGTACCCTCTTGGGCGGCTATTGTAGCGAAGGGGCATGGGGCCACAACGCCCGACGAGAAGCGGGTCAATCGATACGGCGTTGCCGACCACCATCGGAGTGGACGCACAAGGGCCGATCGTTGTACGGCGCCGAACGGCGAGCATAATACCGGTTGACAGGCTCGTTCATGATCGGTTTGGGTTTGGTTGGGTGATATTGCCATGGCTGAGGTGATGCGCTTTCTCGACGCGAACCCGTTCTTCTGGCCCGTTTTCATCGTGTGCGCGCGTGTCGTCGACGTCTCGCTCGGCACGATGCGCACCATCTGTGTGGTGCGAGGCTACCGCACGGTGGCTGCGTGCCTGGGCTTTTGCGAGGTGGTGATCTGGGTGGTAGCCGTCTCCGGAGTGCTCCGCGAGTTGACGGCTGTCAAGATCCTATCGTATGGGCTGGGCTTTGCCCTGGGTAACGCATGCGGGGTGTGGCTGGAACAGAAGATGGCACTTGGCACGCAACTTGTGCTGATGATCTCGTGTGGTAAGGCGCATGCGGTAGCCTTCGGCCTACGTCTGGCCGAGTTCATTGTCACCGAGATCCCGGCCCGCGGCGGTCGGGGCGACGTGGCGCTGTGCTTCGCGGTCGTGCCCCGCCGACGTACCGCGACGGTCGTTCGCATTGCTCGTGCCGTGGACCATGAGGTAATTACTGTGGTCGAAGACGTTCGCGATACTTCGCTGGCGCGACATCCCACGGCCGTGCCGGCGACTGGCTGGCGTGCTCTGGTGAAGAAGAAATGACCCGCGCAGAGTTGTACGGCCCCAAGCGCGATGGATACGGCCTTCGCCAACGGGCCAAGCGTTGGACGAACCGTGTGTCGCTATAGGGTGTGCACCACGATGGTGTTGGTGCTGCCGGGCTTGCCCAACGGGCGGCCGGACACGACGACGATCTTCTCGCCTTTCTTCGCCCACCCAAGTGCCCGAATCCTTCTGGCGGCGCGGCTGAGCACCTCGCGCGTGTGGGCGGGCGTCTTGGCCAGTTCGGCGTCCACACCGTAGAACAGACAGGCCTGCTGCATCACGCGCCGATCGGGCGTGAGGGCGAGTATCGGCACTTCCAGACGCATCTTGGCCAGCATCCGCGCCGTCGCGCCGCTGATGGTGAAAGCCACCACCGCGCGCACGCGCTCGGCATGGATGATCGAATGCACCGCCTGGGCGATGGCCGCCTCGGTTCCGCTCAGCCCCATGTCGCTGGGGTGCTGACAGGGCCCTTCGGCCAGGTACTCCTCCGCGCGCCCGACGATGGCGTTCATTGTCCCGACCGCTTGCACCGGATGCTTGCCGACGGCCGTCTCGCCTGAGAGCATGACCGCATCAGCCCCGTCGAAGACGGCATTGGCCACGTCCGACACTTCCGCCCGCGTGGGCATGGGCTGCTCGATCATGCTCTCGAGCATCTGCGTGGCGATGATGCAGCACTTGCCCGCCTGCTCGCACAGCCGCACGAGGCGCTTCTGGGCGATGGGCACCTCCGGCAAAGCCAGTTCGACACCCAGGTCGCCCCTGGCCACCAGCACGGCGTCGGCCGCATCGATGATCGACTCGATGTTCCTGACCGCCTGCGGCTTTTCGATCTTGGCCACGATCTGGGCGGTGCTGCCGCCGGCGTCGAGCAGCTCGCGCAACTGCGCGATGTCATGGGCTCGTTGAACGAATGATAGCGCGACGTAATCGAAGTCCTGCCGGACGATCCACTCGGCATCGGCGCGGTCCTTTTCGGTCAGCGCGGGTAGTGACAGCTCGGTATCGGGCAGATTCACCCCTTTGGAACTGCGCAGCGTACCGCCTGCGGTCACGCGGCAGACAATTCGGTCGCGGCGGCGAGCGTTGACCACCTCGACCTCGATTCTGCCGTCATCGAAGCTGATCCGATCGCCTTTATGAACCGCGTCCATCAACTCCGGCAGCGTGGTGCTGATGCCTTGCCGCGTTCCTTCGACCGGCTCGCGCTGGATAACCAACTCGTCGTCCGTGTGAAGAATGACCCCCTCAGCTTCGACTTTGCCGACGCGGATTTTCGGCCCGCACAGATCGGCCATCGCCGCCAGTGGCACGGCAAGCCGCTTCGACACCGCCCGAACGTTCTTCAGACATCGAGCGTGCTCGTCGAGCGTGCCGTGGGAGAAATTCATGCGGAAGACGTCCAGGCCCGCCTCGACCAGCCTGGTCATGGTCGACGCGTCGCAGCAGGCCGGCCCGAGCGTGGCGATGATCTTGGTCTTGATCGGCATGGTCGGATTCCGCGAGGCGCGAGGCCTCCGGCGCTACCGAATACCGAACCCGGCGTGGTCGGTCAATCGTCCAGACATGCGGGCCCACGACTTCAAGCAGACACCCTGCAGGCAGCGAGACCAGCCCATCGGCCATCCAGGCAACAGAAAGGAGCTGCCCCAGATACCGTTCGCTCGTCTGGCCCGATCTAGGACGGCAGGGGAGCCCCCCACGATGCCGAGCGGAAACGGCTCGGTCCGATAAATGCTTAACTGCCTTTTTGCCAGCAGGTTACAAACGAACGTGGCTGAGCAACCTGTGTTGTCATGACGCAACACAGTCTAACCACTTTCTCTGCAAAGGCTTACACGGTTTGGCTCTCGAAAGGGGCTCCGTGGATGGTGAAAAAACTCAACGCGAGCAGGAGCACCCGGGCCGTGCCCCAAACCGGACAGCATTAGGGGTTTCCCTTACTATATCTTGGGTAAGTACTTGGGATAGTTAGGGAAGACGTGCCTCACCGGAGCACTGGTGGTACGGCCTTTGCGGCTACCGGTAACCACCTGGGTTAATGCGCGGCCGGGCCGCCGCGCTGCGAGCGGCGCAGACAGCGCGCCGCTGACGGAGAATGAGGGGACAAACTCATGAACACCTCATCAAGATTTGTGGCGTGCGCAGTGTTGGTTCTGATGGTGGCAGCGCTGCCCGGCAGCGCCTGGGGGGTTCCGGTCATACCCAACGGGGTCATCGACAGAGACATCGTTTTCACCTTCGACAACGGAATCCTCGGGTTCGACAGGAGCGTCGGGACGTTGGGAGCGTTGACGTCGATGCCGGGCTTAACGGGGGGCGGCGAGATCGAGCCCCCGGAGCGCTACGGTGACGGGTATACCTTTGACTTCGTGATCGAATCGCTCCTGCTGCAAGATCAAAGCGACCCCAACACTGGTACGGCGAAGGGAAAGTTCGCCGCCGCGGGGTTCACCTTGACGGACCGGGAGAACGCCAACGTGGTTCTGTTGCAGGGCGCGATCGACAACGATTTCGTCCTCTACGAGTTTTTCTCCTTCAGTCAGTCGTTGTTCGCGGGGAACATCCCGATCTCGATTTCCGGCGGTACGCTATTCGACGAGTTCGGCCCGGCGGGCTTTATCGCCTTCAACCTGCCGGTGATAGACCCCAGTCCGCTCGTGGGTTTCAGCGAGGACCTGTATTTTACAGGCAGCATCACGTTGAGTGTACCCGAGCCGGTAAGCTGCGTCCTGCTGGGCGCGGGAGCGATGTTCCTGCTGCGGCGCCGTGGATGAGGCGCAGACCTGCTCCGCACGAATCCGCCTCTGGACCAGACTGGAGCGTTCAGAGGCGTCTAGCATGGGGGAGCCAGAGAGCACAGAGGGATGGAGAGGTGCCGGCCGGGTGCGCCCGACGCAGGGTTCACCAGGCAGGAGCGGAGTTTCTCCTGGGTAGCCCGGCTGGCGTTGTGGGTGTAAGGCTAGGAAACAAGGCGGGCAGGCTTAGGCGTGAAGGAGGAGATCATGGCTCGGGTTGGGACTGTTTGCGTACTGTTGGTCGGGTTGGCCGGTGCAGCCCAGGCAGGTCTGCCGCCCGATTACACGGGCGGGCCGATCGATCAGATCACGGTGGCTAACGCGGGAGTGGAGTTCGGGCCTGGCGGAGTGGGCAGCACACTGTCGCTGGACGCCCATCCGGGCTTGACGACCATTTACTACGATGCGGGTGGCGGCCAGTCTTTCCAGCTTGAGTTTGATCTGGATACGTTTCTAGTCCACTTCGTGGGATTGGACGGCTCCTTCGAGAACGGTGCGTTTGCGCTGTTCTACGACGACCCGAACGATCCATTGCTGGCTGGCAACGTGGATTGGTACCGTGTAGCCGAGTCCGAAGAGTACCCGGGCGTGCTGGTCGGCGTGGGCCTGCTGCACGCCTCGGACGGACTGCTGGTGGATGCGGGCGATGCGGGCGACTGGCCATCCGGGCCTGGCTCGACCAGCTCGATCATGTTCATGCTGGACCCGCCGATGCCGGATGACTACGGCTTGCCTTTTAGTGGCAGCGCGATGATTAACATCGCGCCGGATGAGCGTTACATCCCCGAGCCGATCACGGCGATGTTGTTGGTCGGCGGGCTGTTGGCGATTCGGCGTCGCATGTAGTCTGCGCGCAGGCATGTCGCGGGTGACCGGCTGGGCTTCGCCGGCGCGCAGTCTGAGTTGAACCTCACGTGCCGCGGAGCGCACGATTGATAGGGCGGCCCCAGGGCAGGCCGCCCTTGTTCTGGTGTGCCAGGCATGGCGTTTGACTTGGAGGTGCAAGTCCTCTGGGGGCCTTGACGGCAGGAACCCCTAGCCGAACAGCAAGGGTGTCGCCGCGAGGCGGGGTCTGAAGGAAGCTGTAAGCAAAGCTCCGGCCCGAGGAACACGAACCGCATACGAGGCGTCCGTCGAGGGGCGAGCGGGCCAGAGTACGCAAAGCCCGATGCCATCCGGACTCGAACGGGCGTAGATGCGGCGGGTATATGGAGCGAAAGCCAAACGCCTTACCCTGGGAGGTCTGCCCA
>Ga0307377_10000173_pt1 | contig 87928 bp, 104 predicted proteins | sample TR3MG_FD_202535 | JGI IMG/M metagenome (GOLD analysis project Ga0307377, IMG submission 202535) | Soil microbial communities from Risofladan, Vaasa, Finland - TR-3 | ecosystem: Environmental > Terrestrial > Soil > Coastal area > Acid sulfate soil | place: Finland: Risofladan, Vaasa | collected...
CAAATTTGCCGGCCCAGAATCAACACTGATTACCTCAACATCATTTTTGCCACTCGGAGTAGTATCTGCCGAACTGCCCACTCCCAACAGGCCAAAAGTCACTGTCCCGTCACTATCAAGACTAATGGAAACCCCGCAAGCCCCCGTCGTTTGGCTCGCTTGACCGGAGTAAGCCCCATCACCAGTAGCGTTGGTCCCTCGAACCCGGTACCAATAAGTGATATTACAGGAAAGGCCGGTATTATTGGTCCAAGGAGAGGTTACCCCGCTGCCCACTTCTGACCAACTTCCGGGTGAACCACCGGAATCTGGCGCCCGGTCCACTTTATAGCTACCTGCTCCACCCATAGGAGCGCTCCAGCTGACAGTAATACTAGTACCTGTCACATCAGAGAAAGTGGGCGTTCCAGGTATACCAGGTAAAGTCAGAATTGTTGCCTCAGCTGAAAGTGGCGATTCCAAGCTATTAGTATCCAAGTCGGAAACAGCATAATAGTAAGTCGTATTGCCAGTGGTCAAAGAGTCAGCATAAGAATTCGTACTCGCGTTAGCCAAAAAAGTGGAAACCGGCGAGCTACCATCACGGTAAACTTTGTAAGGCGTGGTCGCGTTCAATCCGGGTGCGCCGGTCCCCGCCGTGCTGGCGGTCCAGGAGAGCGAGATATTAGTCGTTTCTACCGGAGTGGAGGCGGAAAGACTAGCGGGAGAAACATTAAGCTGTATCGCATCTACAATTCCCCCCCCACTCTCACCGCTATCAGCTACCCCTTTCCAATAAATCCTCACATAATAAGTTGTTCCGCCGGTTAAACTAGCTGTGGAAGTCCAACTTCCGCCCTGCCAGCTGGCATCATTCACTAATCCCGTATCATCAAACGCAGTTGCTACCACTGAGCCATCAGTGCAAGAAGAAACACCGGTTAGTAATTCCAGTTTAACCTCATTGCTGTCGAGAGCCCCAACTACTATCCTTTTATAGTAACCACGCAACTTCGCCTTAACATTCACCGCCGGGGTAAATGTTTGCCAAATACACTTTGTCCAGTTCTGATTGTTTTTGCCTCCAGTCCACTGACCTTTAAAGTCATAACCATCACCGTCTTGAGACGAGCCGTCAGATACTCGACCATAAGTATTCTCCGCCGCACTATTGCTCCCGGCATCAACGTGCCATTCTGCTCCAAGAGCGCTGGCAAAACCAGAATTGTCTAATTTATTTAAGGCCTCGGCCTGGTTTAGTTGGGGAGGGATCCTGGGGTTTTCCCAAACCACTGGCCAGGAGGCAAAAAGCCAGGAAAAAACTAGCAGGAAGGTAAGCAAGAGGCGGAAACAGCGGCTTAGCCTTTTTTTCATACAAGAAGAAATTTTCAAGAAATCTTACTTTTCCATCCTAGCACAATTTTTGTTTATTTGGGAAGAAGGAAATTAGGCTAAATTCTTGCCTCGAAGCTGCCGGTAAACATTGTTTTCTCCCAAAACAATCGCCCCCAAACCAAAGAGGAGGACAAAAAAGACCACAATGGGGCCCAAAAAGGGAATCAGGGTAATAACTTCATACAAAACTAGACCCAAAACCAAAGCCCAACCGGGGGACGCCTTTCGCAAAATCAGCTCACCCACTAAAAGAATGACGAAAATTCTTGAGACGTAAAGAGCAATTAAATAGAGGCCGAAGAGAATGAGAGCCAGAGGGATACCCACAATCAAGGCCAGCAAGATAAAGCCAATTATCGGCGTCACAATCAAAGTCAGCAAACCCACGCCTAAGCTCTTCCAAGGCTCCTTTCTAATTGTCCCAACCGTCATTTGAGTGAAGACCGGAAAAACATAAATCAACAAAAGACCAATAATTAAGGCAGAAACGAAGTCAACCAAGCGGGCGATAAATGCGGCCCGGGCTAAAGCGGCCTGAATTTGGGCGCGGTCAATCGGTTGGCGTGGTTCCTGAGGAGCTCTCGTTGGCGGCGTGTTTCTGGTAGTAGTTCCCGCTACTTCGGCCCCCGACTGAACTTGAGCATCCAAATCACTCCAATAAGTCAAGTCTCCCGCCACTCGAGCACTGGGAGTCAAAATCAACTGACCGACATAAGCCGAAACATCCCCGCCCACGCTGCTCCCAACCGTCATCTGACCGGCAACGGCATTAATCCCCCGACCAAGGGGGGCAAAGATGGAAACATTGCCCGCTCCGGCCACTAAACTGCCGCTGACATTGGCCCCGGCCGTTAAATTAGTCGTCCCCCCCAAGGAGGTAATATTTCCCCCGACTGGGCCGGAAACAATTAGCTGACCAGCAATTACCCGGATATTATTCGTCACATTGCCGGTAACATTTATCGTTCCCCCCAACGCCAGCAAACTACCGTTTATGGTTCCGCTCACTAAAATATTGCCGCCAACTAGATAAGCGTCGCCATTAACCGTTCCGGCTATCGTGACGGTGCTATCCGAGGCAAAATAATCGGCAGCGATAATCTGGTCGGGCGAAACTACCGTTCCTACCTGCCCTTGGGCGAAAACCGGAGAGGCCGCCCCCAAAATACCCAAAATCAAGATAAGAAGCGTAAAGGCAAGCCTTTTCAGCGTCATAGCGCATTATCTCCGCAAAATTGTGAAACTAGCGTAAAAAAAAAGTAAACGTCAAGAAAGAATTCGTCTAACTTTAATAAACGGAAATTCGCTCGATATCCGGGAGCGTCCCCACCAGTTCCAACTGTCTGTTTTTAATTTCCAGCGAGTCTATCGAAAGCCCTTGGACAAAAAGCATCTGCCTTTTAACAAAATCATTTATTGCCCTTGAATTTCCTTCCAATAAGACTAGAGGGAGAGGCACGGAGCCAAGTTTTGCCTTTTGCAGGCGCAGGTTAAGTTCATTGTCTTTAATTGCTATCGATCCCTTAAGATAAAAGGGGAGGTTTTGTTTATTAAAACCGAGAAGCTTAATTAGTCTTGTCACCAGGCTATCAACTCCCCCGGTCGCTTCAATATAATCACCTATCGTCTCCGTTAAAACCCAACCTGACGCTTCAAGGCTGCTATCAGAATTGAGTCTAATTTGAACCGCCTTCAAGGGGTAATATTGCCAAGCGCCCCCGTTAGCCAAAGCGCTTATTTCCTCTTGAGTGAAAACGGTTTCCACCGGATGACTGCCCTCGTAACTGACCGTTTTGAAATAACCCTCCACGGAATTAATTTGCATTGTTTTTACGCCCGTCTTACTTTCGGCCACTTGCCGGTCTAGGCCACTGTATTCAATACCTAAATCCTCCGGCTGGGCCGCACGGGAGGGAACGCCGCCCGAAAGCCACCAGAAAAACCCGCCGACTAAGAGAATCACTACCAAAACCAAAAAGAGCGCCAAAAGCAACCGGAGAATAACCCGCATATTTCCAGTTTAGCAAAAAAAGGGCGATAAATTAATTCTTAATCTTTACATTCTTTAGTCGAAACTTTCATCTTTCCAAACTTTACTTTAAGTTATGTCAATCGAAAGAATAAATGAAATCTCCCCGAATAATGAAAACCAAGCCGCCTTGATGACCTTAAGTTGCTTTTATTTTCCGGAAGGGACAGTCGGTTCCGATTTGATTACTCGTGAGCTGGAAGGCCGACAGCGGCCGGAATCCACATTCAGCCGCAATCTTGCCAGCCTTTTAGTCCACGGCCGAAACCGGCCTATATATGTCTTTGGGCCTCAACTTGCCTCAACCATCGAAGAATCTTTGAGCATTTTCTTTTTAAGAGGACTGTTGAAATTAAAGTTAGAGTCCTTAAACGAAAAACAAAAAAAATTCTGGCACCGAAAACATCTTGAAAGTCATCTCGATTACTTTAAGGATTTCTTAAAAGAAGGACCGGAAGGGAGCTTAATCCGGCGGACTCTGGGTAATCCCCATTTTGAGCCAACTGGGAGTATTTCCCGAGAAGCAGAAAAAACCAGAAAGCTTTTGGTTTCCGCCCTGCTGGATAATCTGAAAAATGACCAAAAAGATTTTCCCATTCAACACTTTGGCCTAAATGATGGAATTGTGAGAAACTACCCGGAAATTGCCGGAATTACCGGAGAGGATAAAGAGGCAGTTCATCAAGGAATCCTTTCAGGTCTTAAGGCGTTAAGACAGCCCCCAGCCGCCGAAAGACTGAGGGATTATTCCCCCTGGAAAGCCCAATCTTTAGGAAGAAGCCTTTTGGACCTAACCTGTTATTATGATTTTGTCAGCCAACTGGGAATTACGAATGCTCAAGCTCGGGAACTGCAAATCAGAGATTTACTTCTTTCGCCCGAAGTGAGAAAGGAAATTTTCAGCCTTTCTCCCCTACGCCAACAGCGAAAAACCGCTACCGGCTCAAGGGTTTCCTATCTTTTGTCGGAAATTAACCGAAATCAAATTTCCGACCAAGCCGCTTCCGAACTGACCATCGCCTGGCGCGACCAAACCTATTCTCAATTAATCCATTAATCCTAATTAACTTTAATTAATCTTATTCTTACTTCATCTTCATCCAATTTTTGGTCTGGGCCGTTAAGCTCCTTCCGAAATGAAAAAGGTTCTCCCGGTTTTTCTTTTTCTGGTCTTTTTAGGAATGGCCGGCCAGACCGTTCTCTCTCAAGACTTTGACACCGACATTGCCGGGTTTGGCTTTAATAAAGGGATCGCGGCTCAAGAAGTTCCTCAGGGCGAGGAAGCCCAAATCTCGGCCGAAGGCCTCCAGGTAAAAATTCCCCCGGGGGGGTTTAATTATCCGATGACTTTTGAGATTCTCCAGGGGGAAAATGACTTTTTTCAAGACGGAAATTTGGGAAACAGACAAGTCATTTTTAATTTTGCCTTCCGGGTGCGGAATCACCAAAACAACCGCCTGGTAGGGAAGTTTCCCCGGCCAGTTTCCGTCAGTATTACTTTACCGGAAAATTCCTCAAAAGTTGAAGTTTGGGAAGTAGAGTTGACCCGGCCACCCACCATCAGTCAGTCCGCTAAACCGTTTGAGCAAACCGGCAATAGCCTAAAAATTCAAGTTGATAATGCAGAGGTTGGCTGGCTCATTGTTATCCCTGGCACCGCTAGCGGCGAAATCCAGTCCCAAGCCAATGAAACGCCCGAGACAAAGCAAATCAGTCTTTTGCCCATCCTGGGGATACTCCTGGTCGGGGGAGTAATTTTTGTTTTAATTAAAAAGGGAAGGTTCTAGAGGCTAGCGGTCTGGGCCGAAGTAAAATTTGAATTTCGATCCGCTTGCTTTAGGAGAATCTTTGGAACCAACCAGAAGATAAACTTTCCGGTTGACCCTAAAATACTCCGTATTTAAGTCAACCTTGGTGGTATATAAAATCCTGTCAAGGAGCCGGCCTTTCTCGTCAACCACAAACATTGCCTCATCAAAACTTTTTTCATTACAAACCGCATCCTTGCAGGACTGAAGAGTCGCCACCAAACCCTGAGTCCCGGCCAAGTTGGCCGGCAAATCCAGCTCAAATCCGATTAACCTCCCTGGGGGGTTAAAAAAACTTTGCAGGCTATTGGGATAAAGAGTCCCCTCATAATCTGCCCCAAAGGGGGCCTTAATCCAGGGAATACCCGGCTGGTACCAAGTTGGAATGGGCTCAGTGGACATCGTCACCACCGTAACTTGAGCTTCAGGGAGGCTAACTTCCGCTCCCGGAGTCAGAGTTTCAGCAACGGGCGAAGGATTTTTCCAAAGAAGAACGTTGTTAACAAAGGTTTGCGCCCCGTCGTGGCGGTAGTACTTATTGTTAACCACCACTACTCCCTCGGAAACATCTCCAATTCGGCCATAAACTTCGGTCCCCCTAAACCAAAACAGGGAATTTGGTAATTCAACCAAGTTTCCGAACAAATCGTCAATTACTTTAAAAGTTAAAACTTTCTTATAAAGGAATTTCTCATCCGCAAACTGCACCGGCTGGGATATCAAAACCTTGCCCTCCCTGATAATTTTGCCGTCGAAAATATACAAATACTCTGAGGGAACGTGCGTTGGCTCTTTACCAAAGGGAACTAATTCAATCTGGCCGTAAAGAAAGCTTTTGCAGGCCGGGTCACTGGCATCATTGGTGGGATTGGGGTGAAACTTTAGGTATTCGTCTCCCGAGTAATAGGGCTGGCCGTCTTTAATTCTTTGCTTAATCTCATCGGAGTAATTATTAAAGGGGCAGATGGTCATATTTGAGCCACGGACAAGCCAGACTTCCTTTATTTTGCTCACATCAAAAGCAGCCGCCACTTCGGCGGGTAACATAAAAAATATGGTTAAAAACAAGAAAAAAGAGAAAAATAAGGCTTTTTTCATTTAAAAAACCGCTTTCAAGTTTTTGCCAATCTGTTGATAAAATTCGTTTTCTGATTTAGGGGTCTTGGTGGGGATTGGGCTGATGGGTTTAGGAGTGACTACTGCTTCTGTTGACTGGCCGGTTGGGGTTTCGGAGGCGACTTCTTCAGTTAAGGCGGTTTTATCCTTTGAGAGAAAATTTAGTTTCCTAATATTTCCTCTATTTAGAAAAGCTACTACTAGAATCACGCCGGTAAATACCAGGAAAATAAGCCCTCCCAAAAGAAAATTTCTTCGACTAGAGGTTTTTGTTTCACCCTGTAATTTTACGGGTTCTTCAGGAGCTTGTTCCGGAGGGCTAACTGTTTCCATTGCTTGTATTATTTCATCTCTCTCTATCTCTGTCAACAAAGAGGTTTCACGCCTCCCGATTTAGTGTCTTTTCCATTCTTCTTTAATTCCCTCTCTTTTATTTTCTACCATCGCCAGCTCATCAAAAATTCCATCAAGAAGCTTATAGCTTTTGGCTTCTTTCAAACTGACCCAAGCAAACTGATCGGTTTCTCCCTCCTGAAGTTTAACCTCCCCGGAAACAAAGTCCGCCATACAGGAAATAACCAAAGAAGGCGCCCCGTCTTCATGTACTCTAGCCAAGCTTGTTACATACTCGATATTAGTGATTTCCAAACCAACTTCTTCTTTAACCTCCCGCTTTAAAGTCCGCTCCAAAACATTGTACCAGTAAAATTCGGTATCTTTAGGCAGTTTCAAATAATCGCTGGTTTCCATTTTTCCGCCCGGAACTGTCCACTGGCCGGGAAATCTTTTTTTTGAAAGCGGCCTTCTGACAATAAGATACTTATCGTCTTTAACAATGATGGCGGTAATCGCCACTTCATGAAGATAAGGATTAGCGGTCTTGCTAGCCATAGCTAACCAATTTTACCAAAAATTTCTTAATTTCTGAATTTCTAATTATTTATCCTGAGCGAACTTGTACTGAGCAGTTCGATAAACTCACTGTAAACTTCGTCGAAGTAGCCGAAGGGCCTATCCTGAGCCGAGTCGAAGGACTCCACCAAACAAAAACAATTAACCAAGTCCCGTCAGATTTAGGGAGGTCTGAACCTACTCGACCTGGAAGGTGTAAACTTTAAACTTAAACTTAAGAATTAAAAGTTTTTTCTTCACCTTTTCCAACGATCTTATATTCATTCCCAACAACCATTACCGCTTGGGTATCGTTGATAGCGATAATGGGGTAATCGACAGTCTTTGATTTTTCTTTTAAGAAAGATAGATCCTCTTTAACAAAATGAGGGGAGACAGCAAAAGGAACTAAGTTTAAGCCAGTCGGGTCTTTTAGATTAACCACATTTTCATCCCACTCTTTTTTCCACCCGGAAAGTTCTATATTCGGCCCCATAATGATACTGCCCGCGCTGACACCTATATAGATTTTCCCCTGGTCTATAAGTTCTTTCAGATATTTATCCAAACCACATTTCCTGACCCAATATAAAAGGAAAAAAGTATTACCGCCGCCAACATTAATAATATCGACTTTCTCTAATTTACTTTTGACAATCTTCGGATCCTCGACTTTTAAATCAATAACTTCTATTTGGAAACCGGATTTTCCCAAACCTTCCTTAGCCTCATTAAGACAAACTTTATCAATTTCAGGATAACCGGCAGTCGGAATCATCGCCAATTTTAATTCTTGCGGATCCCGATCTAACAACTCGGAAAAGAAGGGCGCCGTTTCCAGGGGCAAACCGGCAGAAGTTAAAAATAATTTTCTCATAATCAATTATAGCATCGTAGACTTATCGTCCCAAAATCATTTCCCCATGAACAAAATTATTTTGCCAGAGGTCCTCTTTTTTCCATTGAAGTCTTTTTCGTGAATCCAAGGAGGCCTAATTGCCCCAGGCATAATTAGATTATAACTCGAAACAACTGTTAACTTGATATATTAAGTTATAATTAGCACATATGTACTTAAGAGAATTGGTTGAAAGATACGAAGGTGTTCCGGTTCAGAACTTAAGTGAAGAAGTCAAAGTTTTAGAGATGACTCGCGCTTTCGACGCGTTTGTAGACTTTCTCAGGGATCAAAGAACCTTTCCCAACAAACCTATAAACAAATTGGTTACCTTAATGTGGAAGTTGGTCGGAAACAAAAGAATACCTGTTGTATTAGATCAATGGGGATTCCCTTCTGTTTGCTTTGCCGTTTTGGGTAATGAGAAGAGACCAAAACCTTTGATAATTATTCCCCAGGATTTTTTACAACAAGTCCGCGAGAGCCCAGAATCTCAGATAGGTATAATTGCCTATATGGCCAGCCAATGCCGAGATGCTTATGCCAACAAAATCACAGGAAAAAATAGCCAAGAAGTAAACCGCCGGGCTCAAGCATACGAGGCAGAAACCTTTTTGACCCTGAAAGAAATGGCGGCAAAAGAGGGTATCACGCTAAGATTAATTCCTTTCCAAGAAAAAATATTAGAAAGATTTCCTCACGGACTGAGAGATCTTCCCCAGGAATTGAAGTATCGTACTCCGCCTTATCCGCCAAATCATAAAGTGGGATTTAAATGGAACTAGATTTGCTGCTACTTATTACTTGTTTATCCTGAGCCGAGTCGAAGGACTCCACCAAACAGAAACAATTAACCCTCACACTCGTGGGGTGTAGAATCTTAATAATTTAAGCCACCAAATCTAACCAATAGTTGCTGAATTTTTCCCCATCAATGTGGGTAACGACTTCAACTGGTTTTCCGCTGGCATCAATTTGTTCAAAAAGCCAGCTATCTTTTATTTCAAACTTAAGGGGTAGTTTTTCAGTTTTAATTCCTTCCCGCCACCCCAAAGCAATCGCCACTGCCAGCGGATCATGCTGAAAATTTATAATATCTTCTGGCAATTTGGCGCAGGTTTTTCCGTATGTTTCTTCATTCTTGTGCTCCCTGGCAAATTCTTCCGTTTGATGAGCAAGCAGTTTTTCCAACGGACCGGCGCTTTTAAGTTTATCCAAATACGCTCTTCTTAAAAAAGTCTCTATTGTCACTGTTAGAGGAATAAGTAATGGAGAAGAATTTTCCAAAACGTGTTTGGAAGAGTTAATATCAACCTGGATATTAAAATCCATATTGTTTCCCCAATTGGGATATCCTTCTTTTGGCGGATAGATATATCCTCCCATTAGATAAAGTTTGGCCTGTTTCAAAATTCCGGGATGCTTTTGCTCAAGTAAAGAAAAGTTTGTAAAAGGACCAATGCCGACAACAATCGCTCCGTCCTCAATATTCTTCTTCATCAAATCCAAAGCTTCATCAAGGGAATTTTCAACCGGAGGCACAGGCTCCGGCCAATAGTTTTCTTCTTTAGGCAAACCAAGTTCCATCCGGTAACACCCCAATGAAACATCGGCTCCCGCTTTTACCGGAATGTCTTGTCTCCCTGCTACCTTTAGGGCATATTTTATGTATCCTGCTCTTTTGCCCTTGTTATCACCAACCGAAGTAATGCCGGTAATCTCAACTCCCGGCCACTTTAATAGCATCGCCAGAGCGCAAAGATCATCAATATCCCCACCCAAATCAGTATCAAGATGAACTTTAACCATAATGAAGTTATATCACTTTTGAGGCTAAAACACTAGTTGGCGAGCAAGAGGTCTAAACCTAAAACACTTGGAGGGCGTGAAGCCTATCATCGACCTACTACTTCCTACTCTCTATCCTATAGCATTGACGGTTAGACTTATTAGTGGTAGAATCAACCTCTTATGACAAGAGAACATGATCGACCAATTGCGGATCCGGAAGAGAAAGAAAGAGAACAATTTGCAATACTGGCCAGGGGACAACTACCTAAGTTGGGAGGTATTCAATTAACCAAGTTTCCCGCCATGCCGAAAATTTTCGCTTTTATTGATATCTTCAACCAAGAAATCTCTTTTCATCAAACCATAGGCAAAAAGGAAAGTTTGCGTGGCAGAAAGGGCTTTCGGGTAGCGGTAGGCTATACTAAAGATGATACTCTTTCGATTCGTTTATTGCTCTGCGGAAAAGACCTCGAGGTTTATTGCCCCAGGCCTAACTTTCGTGGAAGGGATATCGCCAGTCTTTTTGAAGGGGATGTCAAAGAGGGATTAGTTTTCCAATTTAAAGAACTTCCGGGCAATATTGATCGGGCGGCCAAAATATCTAAGGAAAGCCAATACCAACACGTTCGATTTTCGGCAGAAGATTTTGACAACCCCCAAACGGAAATGAAGGTCTGAACCTGCTATACCCGCCAGGTGTAAACCTATCACACTCGTGGTGTGTGATAGCCTTCACACCTTCGGATATTCTTTCAATATCATAGGAGTCTCCACTCTTACCCAAACATCATCTTTAGGGCAAACGTAAATTATTCGCTCATATTCCTTTTTCCGCCGAGGATCCCGGCTGGTATCTTTGACTTTCATTTCCATTTGGTTGCCGCATTTTGGACAATTCATGGATTAATTATATGACAAAAATTGCTTACTACTTGCTACTTGCTGCTAACTACTAATGTTCCTCCACCAAACAGAAACAATTAGTAGAGAAGTTCAATTTGGGAAACCTTTGTGTTTTAAGGAAAATTGTTTAAACTAAAATTATGTCCGAAGAACGTTTGGTTGTAATAGATATGCAGGAGGGATTCCTGGAAAATAAACCAAGGAAAGATGTTGAGAGCGTAGTAACAGTTATTGAAAACCTAGTAGCTTGGGCAAGAAAATCCAATATCCCGATAACTTTTACCATGTTCCCAGAAGACCGATACGGAGCGCTTGTTCCCCGAATGAGCCCCAAATCTGGAGAAATCGTAGTTAAAAATGATTCGAGCGCGTTTTCAAGCCCGGAGTTCTGCCAAAAAATGCAAGGTGCTTGGAAATTATACGTTACTGGAGCTAATGTCCATGCTTGTGTTGGGCTAACTGTTAAAGAAGCGGCTAAAAGAAATTTGGAAGTAGTCGTCTTTAGAAATGCAACTCTTTATCATGAACAATATTTAGCAAAAACAGTTCAAACCTGGCTAAGCTTGATGTTGACTCATGGAGTGCATATAACAAACTTCTTAAAGGAATAAACTACCCCGACTTGAAAGCGGGGTATTCTCGGCTTTCAGCCTCGACAAGTTTGATCTTTTGGCTTCATCCAAGGGCTAAAGCCCATGATGTTCGCCAATTGAAAGAATAAATCTGCCTAAAGAGTAAGGTTATTAAATAGTAGAAAGATACGAATTAAAAAGTAAGAACTTGAGGTATCTTTATCTTGACTAGCTAAAACTCAAACTTAAAGCAGATTCATTCCTTCAATCTGCCAAAACTGGAGGCATTGTAGCATCAACTTCCTCCAATGTCAAATTACTACAGGATATTTACCACTTTTTAGCCTCAAGACAGTTTCCCCCACTAAACTCATCTAAGCTAACTACTAGCTACTAACTACTGGCTACTAATTCAAAAACTGGAAGGTATAAACCGCTTACTTGAAAAGCGACTTGAGAAATTACTTTACCGCCGGAGATGAAAGTCTCTCCATGATGGCCGCAATTATCACTGTATTGTTGGCAATGGTCATCAACTCGCCCTTTTGATGTGAATAGCCAGGGGTTTCTCCTCTTTTTTCGGCAGCTTCCACAAAAGCCCGCCGCGCTTCTTCAATTTCATCTTCGTTCAAACTCCTACCTTCACCTCTGGCAGCATCGACTCCATCAGCCAACAATGCCGCAGCTCCCCAAATTTGCTCTAACGAAGAATCCGAATCAAGATAACTTTGATAGCCGACTTCTCTGATGTATTCTAGACCAAACAGATTAGGTGACCATTCCTCAACCGCTCTTCGTAAGTCCCCAGGAACATCAGGTATCGCAGCCAAAACTTGATTTACTTTTTCAACAATTTCTTGACTTTTTCTTGGCCGCCTAGCATCAGATTTCCCCGATCCTTCTGAAGTTCCAGTTTGCCGAGAACCCGGATAATAATGTTCTATCATAGCCCGTCATTATAAAACTTCCAAATGATTATTTCAACGCCTTTCTTGGCTTTCATCACACTCGACGAGTGTGAAGGCTCATTTCTCCCAATTTTTTTGTTGGCCAAGTAATCATGATTATTTGTTTACTTTACTTGGCACATTGATTTTATTTAATTTAATCCTTCCACAGCGACACTCAATGCTATCTTTCGTTTTAAAGTATTCAATATAATGTCTGCAATCTGAACACCACAAATCTTGTTCCAAATTGGACCATTCTTGCATTGCTCTTTTTACCTCTGTTGAAGAAAGGGTTGAGGGATAATTTCCACGAGGATGTCCCGTAAAGGTACGAACAAGCGGTTCATACTTTTTAGCATTCAGTGTCTTTCCAACAACCGGATGGTTACTACCAATTTTATCTTTGAGTCTCTTATAAAGTGCATCAAATAATTCTTCCGTCGTTGGGGGATCGTTCCTGGCATAGCGATGTCTTACCTCTGCACATAAATTCTCGCAGAGCTCATTAAGAATACCCTCCACATGCCTTCCAAACTTAAACCCGCCATCCTCTATCGTTGTTGGATCGGAAAGAAGTTCTTCTACTTCCTCTTTTGTTGTCTCAGCAAAATCAATCTTTGCTCCAATGTTATACTCCCACCCCCTTATCTTTTTACTTATCCACTGAGGAAAACGGCGCATTATTTTTTGAAACCAGTAATAATCGTGGGTCAACAAAAAAACTTGGTAATCTCCAAGCTCTTGCTCTATCAAATCAAGCACCGTATCTCTATTTTCAATATCTAAACTATTCATTATGTCGTCCAGCACGATAAATTTGCACTGAGTATTGAATTGTTTAACACATGTAAAATATACGGCAAGACCAAGACTATTAAGCAGGGACTCACTCAGAACTTTGTAGGCTGGCTTAACCGATATGTTGTAGTAACTTAACTGAATTTCGGCAGAGCGACCCGCCGCCCTGCCTCTTTCTTCATTCAAAACAATTTCAATGTTTTTTATGTCTTTATCGTTCCTAAGAATACCGAAATACTTGCCTATACGTTCGGAGGTCTCGTTAAATCTGCTTTTAATACTCTCTTGGACAAGTTTAACCAGAGCATTACTAAGTTGGATAAAATTTTCAATTTGAGTTGCAACAAATTGGGCCTCCGCTTTGGCATTAAGAATTTCGTACCATCTATCTTTAACTTGATTGAGTTTCTCTATGTTTTCACTCAGTTGTAGCTCTTCTTTTGAAGGCTGTATCTTGATTTCCTCAGCAGAAACGTCTTTTCTAATTAAATCTTTTTCTTTATTAAGGGCATCTATATCTTTTTCTGTAACAAAGAAAATAAATTCCTTGGTAAGAACGCCCTCATATAAGAGAGTTTCCAGTGCATTCAGATTATCACGATGCTTTTTAATTTTTTCATAATTAAGGATTGGTATAAGTTTTTGTACTTCATCATATTTTGAGAAGATTTGTTTGGTTTTCTCAATCTCTTTTCTAAGAAGGTCTCTTAATTCGTTAGCCCTGCGAAGTATAGCATCTCTATCTTCCTTAACCTTCTTTAACGAACTAAGTTCCTCCTGAATGTGGACTAATAATTTTTCTTTTTCCCATTCAATGCCACATACTGGGCATTTTATTTTACTCTCTGTTGTTTTGTTTAGAACCTCCAGCGCTTGAGTGTATAAATCAATAACATCAATCTTCTCAATCAGCTTTTGTTCCCTTCCCAACTTTTTAATAGCTTCTTTAAGTCCTCCCACTCCAGTTATAAGCTCTGTGTCAAAGCTAAATGCAGATAACGTTGTTTCAATTTCTGTAAGTTTATCCACTTTTACCCCCACAGAGGAGGATATTTTTGATTTGCTGATCTCGGGGATATGTTGCCACAAATCAGCAAGGTTAGCAGAGGGTTTAATTTTATATGTTTTCAAGATGGCATTACAAAAGTCCAATATTGTGAACTCGCTGAAGATGTTACCACCAATCAATCTGCTTAAACTTGCCTCAAGAAATGAGATATTACCAGCAAGTTGTTTCTCTTTTTTCTTTAATTCAGGCACTATTTCAAGTGCTATTTTTTCTTGAAAAGCTAATTCATTTTCAAAGCCCATCCAGCTTGCGAGTTTTTGATACTTCTCCAGCCCAGTGCGATTGTAAACAAAATCTATTACCTCCAAATACCTAAGGTAGGGTCTAATAACAAAAGCCTCGTAAATTTGCTTAAAATCATCAGCCGAAGATAAGTCGGGTTGGGTTGTCTTTTTGTGGTTAAAAGTTTTCCTTAGGGTGTTAATTTCTTTCTCACTATCGTAAAACTCAATCTCCACGAAACTTTCACCCTCCTTAGCCTCTTGGTGAGGGTAAGCCCTTTGTTTGGCGTCCTCCCGATTTAACCATTCAATTTCGTTTTGTTGCGAGAGAAACCACTCTAAGCCATCAACAAAAGAGGTTTTGCCAGAACTGTTTAAGCCATACAAAACAAGGGGGGAGGGCATGCCTACCCCCTTCTTTGTAAAATCCAGCTCCTGCGGTTTTAACATTCCTCTAAAACCGCTAAGTTTTATTCTTTTTATCTTCAGCATACCGTTTATTTATAGACCCCATTATTTTTGTGGCAATTACTTCACCGTCTTCGTCTTGTTCATTACCAACAGTGAGTATGTCAATAAACTCGTTGTCATATTTACCCTCTTCCCTTAGATCATTAAGGTATTTTTTAATGGTTGTGCTATTCATATTTCTTAGTTAGATCTTGTCTATTTTTTTAATTCACCACTTAGTCGGTTTATCTCCTCCAAAATCTCAATTTCTTCCCTTCAGTTTATTCGGGGCAAGCCGGCGTTGGGTCGTAAGGTTGGTGAATTTTTAAAGTAATCTATCTCACTAGCCCGAATTCTACTACTTTATGCTTGGAAAAGAAATCTATGTGAACGAATAAATTTGGAGGGAGGGTAAAGTAATCAAATGGCTAAAGGAGCGTTCCTTCTTCCTTAGCCTTATCTAACAACTTGTTTAAATCTTCTTGCGGAATAAGCGGACAGTATTGTCCCCAAACCCATCTTCCAATAGCTCTTCCAATCTTTCCGACAATGAAATATCCTATGCGATACTCAATGGCTCCTTTTTTCCAGGAATCAGTATAAGCAAGTTCTCCTTCCGTTGAATCTTTCCGAAATCTCTCGATAATAAATACCTTATCATCAAGATTTCCTTGTGGCATGAAGGTCCAGGCTTCTCGAACAAAGAAAAGTTTTCCTTTTCTGCCAATATCTTTTACTTGAATTGAATTATTTTTTGAGAATTCTTCAGTTTTCCTTTTAATAAATTCTTCTACCGACTCTTTTATAAGACTTTGTGACATATTTTGCTTATTCGGATTCTACTACTTTATGCTTGGAAAAGAAATCTATGTGAGAAAACTTTCCTTCAAAGTTGCTAAATTGGTAATTTTCTGCTAAATTTCAGCTATGAAGTACGACGAACTAATAGAAATTGTTAAGACATTACCCTTTGATGAAGAAAAAACGATTATTGAAGAGAGTGGAACAAGGCTTTTTATCTTCCGCCCCTCACAACTTTCAAAAAGATTTGAAAGTTATGACCGAAGCAAAAATTTTCAAATCTGGCTTACTGAAGGAGAAAGAAAATTCAGGCCAAATCACTTAAGAGTTATGATTGACTTAAATCTAAGAGCAAGAAGTAGACCCGATCTGAAAAAAGACCTTTTTTTGATTTTCGATAATATTTTCTATGGAGACGATCCAAATGAAGAAATTAAAAGAATTACTAACGAAAAGTTTGAGCATTTCTTAAATCCCTTAAAAATTATTGCCAATCTTTCCCAACTTTTCATCGCTGAACAAAACTATTCTTACGCCGGTGAAAGCAAGTTTGATCCGCCGACACTTTTTTATCAAGGTTGGGTCAGGCAAGCAATTGATAATGTTAAAGAAATCGATAACATCTGCATGAGCATTGCAAATAGACAACCTCCCACTGCCAAATACGTCTCAATAGAAAATAAAAAGAATAGCAAATTTCGAGAGGGGTTGGGGGCACTTTGGTATCTTGACGACTAGATTCAGAGTTAACAATTTGCGATGATCAGATATTCCAGAATTTTGCCTCTGCCTTCAGCCTTACAATTAATTGCTCGAGAAGCCATAATCTTGTAAAGAGTAAATCCATCATACAGTTTCACAATTCCATCAGCGCCAGAGTTGCTTAGCATGACGGAAACTCCCTTTCTAGCTAATTTCCTAAAAACACCTGCTAGTCTTTTCTGATCTTCAAAGTTAAAACCATCTTTTGTATAACTAGTAAAATTCGAAGTTTTACTTAACGGAATATATGGAGGATCAAAATAGACAAAATCTCCCTTTTTGGCATCGGCAACTGCAGCCTCGAAATCTCCAACAAAAAAATCAACAGTCTTAAGAGCATTACTTACAGCCAATAGATTATTCTCATCACAAATAGTGGGATTATTATATCTCCCCTGTGGAACATTAAATTTACCCTTACTGTTAACACGGTAAAGACCATTAAAACAAGTCCTGTTTAAATAAATTGTACGAGCAGCTCTTTTATAATCTGGAAAGCTATGGAAATTGTCATTTCTATCAAGATCTCTAATCGCATAATAATGTTGTTTCTCGTTCCTGTGACTTTTCAATTCTTCGATTAGTTCTTGAACATTATCTTTGATAGCTTTATAGCAATTAATTAGTTCTTCGTTACTGTCGTTAAGAAACGCTTTTGAAATTTTTCCTTGATTGAAAAGGTAAAAGAAAATTGCTCCACCACCAACAAAAGGCTCAAAATAATTGTTAAACTTTTTTGGAAAATATTGTTCGTATTGAGCAAGAAGGCGACCTTTCCCTCCAACCCATTTCAAAAAAGGGGTTACCTTTGATTTCGAGAATAGTTTCTTTCTTTTCATATTCGGGTTTTGTTTGGTCAATTACATAATACCCTATTTAATACTCACCCTGTCAAGAGGAGATTCCGAAATTTTAACATTTTGAGAAGAGAAAATCTGTCTTGCTTAAACAAAAGAGGGACGAATCATATTATTCCTTTAGCCTTGAAGCTAAAAAAATCTTTTTTGCTAATGATAAGGTGATCTATCACCTCTATTCCCAAAAGCTCTCCCGCTTCTTTGAGTCTTGTAGTCGTCTCAATGTCCCCTTCAGAAGGTTCAACATCACCTGAAGGATGATTGTGAGCAATAATAACTTGCGCCGCATGGCGGGTAATTGCTGTCTCAAATGTTTCCCGGGGATGAACTAGGCTGGCGTTTAAAGTTCCAATAGAGACTGAATCAATTCCTAAAACTATATTCCTGGTATCGAGGGAAATAACTAAAAAATGTTCTTTATTAGATTTAGTAATTTTAGATTTAACAAGCTTAAAGATATCTCCAGGATTTATAACCCTCTTTTTTCTTTTTTTAGAAATTGAATTTTCTTCGAAGTCCAGTCTTCTTGAAATCTGGAAACAAGCCTTGATTTGAGCTGCCTTTGCTAAACCCAAACCCTTAATACTTTGCAGGTCTTCAAGTGAGGCCTCGGAAATTCCTTTAATTGAGCCAAACTTTGAAAGGAGTTTTTGGGCGGTCAGCATTACCGGTTCCCCCTTAACCCCTCTCCCCAATATTAAAGCCAATAGCTCTGATACGGACAAGGCTTCTGGACCATATTTTTGCAGACGTTCCCGCGGGCGTTCTTCTTTAGGCAAGTCATTGAGAGTAAGGTTTCTGGGCATTAAGTAAATATTATTACTTTTTTCCCTCTTTTTAAACTCCTGAAGTTAAAAATGTTGCAGATTAGTGGGCCAGAACTTTTTTGAGTTCTTGATAGAAGTCAATCAAAAGCTTCTCGGTTGCTTGCCAGTGAACTTCGGTTTGTGGTTCAGAAGTGCTTTTATCTTCAGCCAAATCATGCTCGAGAGTGGCCTGGGCTTTAATCTCGCCGGCCACCTTCAGTTGTTCAGGTTCAAGACTAAAAATTTCAGCGTAAAGCTCGGAAAACTTTTCTGCCAGTCTCGATTTATCCGGAGTCCCTTCCAGCTCATCATGAATCTGCCACCAGCCAACTTCGAGCTCGGCCGCTTTTTGAGGATCAAAATTTAATCCCGTTTTCCCTTTGATAATGCGGTAATAATTTCTCACTGCTTCTGTTGCTTTTGGCCAATCGTGAGAATCATGGTATCGGGTGCTTTCCGCTAAAACCAAAAGCGCCTCCCTCGCCTCATCCTGATTAAGTCCAAAAAGGAGCATATTATGTTCCAGCAAAGACCGAAGCATTTGTTCTTTATTGCCTTCAAAGTGAGCTTTCCACCAACCAAACTCTTTTTCTCCAAGAGTAATGGGATCAAATTCAATTCTTGTCATTGGATAAAATCCTTATACCACTTCTGAGCCTATTTTGGAAGCCCAAGGGAGTTAAAAATGTTGCTGAAGTTGTTAAGATATCTCCAATTTCTCTAAGCTTTTGGTTAAAACATTAACTTTTGGCTTGTCAGAAAAAATAAATTTGGCTATTTCGAGGATATTTTCTTTCGTGGTTCTTTTAACTTCCTTTATTCTTTCTTCAACTCCTTTAATTTTTCCTTTTAACAAAAACTGAGAATTGAAAAATGAAACGTAACTGTTAATCTTTTCCATTCTGAACAAAAAATCCGTTAAAAATACGTTTTTGGCTTTTTCTAGTTCTTCATCAGTAATGCCATAGTCTAAAAGTTTTCTAATTTCGACAAAAATCTCATTGGTGGCCCTTTGGAGATTATCTTCGGCCACAAAAGTCTGAACAGAAAAATAACCAGTATCAGAGAATTGATGATGAAACGAACGCACCGCATAAACCAAGTGCTCCTCGTTCCTTAGTTTATTAAAAAGTCGTGATGACATACCGCCACCAATAATTGTGGAAAGCAATTGGGCTACTATTCCTTCGTAGGAATTCATCTCAAATCCTCGGAAATTAATAGAAAGCTTGGCTTGGGTAAGGTCTTTGCGGGTAATTTCAATCGCTCCTTTCTCTCTAATCCTTGCTTTTTCAAAAAAAGTTTCTTTGCCCTTTTTAAAGTTCGTAAAATATTTTTCTGCCAGACTAATTGCCTTGTCTCGGTTGATATTCCCGGCAATCGAAAGGACAAAGTTTTCCGCCACACAACTTCTATCCATATAACCCCTAAGCAAAGCTTCATTGATATTTTTTAAATTGGGCTCTTCATCAAAAATCGTTCTTCCAATTGGTTGACCGGGATAAAGATTAGTGAGCGACAGACGGCGTAAAACTTCAGCCGGATTATCACGGTTAGCAGCCGCTTCCTGGACAATCACTTTTCTCTCTTTTTCGATTTCCTTTAGCAGAGAGTTAAAAAAAGTGTCAGAAAGGTAATCAAAAGCGACTTCTGCCTTGTCAGGCAAAATCTTAACAAAATATTCAACTACTTCGGCACTGGTAAATCCGTTGTGTTCTCCTCCGTAGTATTCCAAAAATTGGCTCAACTGAAGAGCGTTTGGCCTTTTCTTGGTGCCATCAAAGAATAAATGTTCCAGGAAATGAGCCGCTCCGACTTCACTGCCTTCCTCTGCTCTTCGACCCACTTTACCGATCAAGGAAACAAAAACAGATTCAGAAGTTTTAATCGGCAGATAAAGAATTTTTAATCCATTAGAAAGTTTAAAGGGGAAACATTGGTATTTTTCCATAACCTTTTATACCACTTCCGAGCCTATTTTGGAAGCCCAAACCTGCCTTCACCAAGGTTACGGCAAGGCGAGGCCCTCCTTCGTCCTTCGATAAACTCAGGACTACGGCGAGGCGAGGGGAGTTAAAAATGTTGCCAGATTCAAGCATTTTCTTTCCGGCGTCTCAGGTGTTACTATTAAAGTATGCTTAAAGGGAAAAGGGTTTATCTTTTCGCTTTTTTTCTTACTTTATTAACCTTTTTCATCCAAGGAACCTTTCTCTACCTCAAATACTACTTTACCCCCTATATCAATATTGATGCTGGCACTCTGCTAATCCCCTTTATAATTTCTTATGAATATAATTCTTGCCTTTTTAAAGGAGGAAAACCAAACTTCGGAGAAAAAACAGATTGCGTTTTTAGCTATAGGGACGGCGGTAAAATTTGCTCTGTTAATAAAGACTGTTTGTCCGGTAAATGCCTTTTAGACAGAAATACTTATGAAATGGAAAAATCAAAACAAGATAAAAAGAACAATGAAACTGAGCTTTTTGACGAGAAAGGACAAATAATAATCAAACCATATTTTGGAGAAATTGAACTACCAAATAATATAAAAGGAAACTGTGCTCCAAACAATGAACGTCAATGTATGAATGAGATCGTTATTGGTTTGATTAAAGGAAAGAGAAGCGCTTACCTGGAGGGCTGTTTTGACTAGTTCCTCTCTTTTTTAGGAGGATTTTCTCATAGACTCTTTGCTGCAAGTTGTTCATTTCAATTTTTTATACCACATTTTGAGGCAAATTAGGAAGAGCTTCTGGTTAAAAATGTTGCCAGACCAGAAGTAAAATTTACCCTTACTTAATACTGGTACTGGTAATAGATCTTAGCCTTAGAATCATAACAAACTCTTGGGCTCTCTGGTGTTAGCGACCAGCAAAAAGATATTTCTTTGAAGCTTACCGGTTTTAGCTGAATTTTGAATAAACCGTTTCCGCCCTCGCCGCCGCAAACCACATACAAATTCTCCCCCAGTTTACCGATAAAATCAGTACAGGCATAATAAGCAAAGGTCCTGGCAGTGGGCGAACTAAATCCTCTTTCGCTCAAATCGCTAATGGGGATATTCTTGGACAAATCATTAACATCCTCATGGATGACCATTTTTCCGGTAAAAGGAATTACGGCAAAGTTGGATTGGCCCCACCAACCACCGGCCGCCTTAGCTTCTTTTACAAGCAAGGAACTGGCGCTTCGGTCGCCCTCTGTCAAAAATAAAACATAATAATTCTCTGAATCCTTGCATATTTGGGTATAACCAATTTTTTGCAATGAAGTGTATTCCCTAGTTATGCTCCCCTTTTCGTTCTTTATCATTACTTTATATTTGTAATTTTCAATTTCCTGAAGCCCGGCGATAAGTTTTTCTTCTTTAATGTCCTCGCTAATCTCGGCAAAATTGTATTCACTTTTGGGTTCATCAGAAGAAAGACATTCCATTGCCTGCCAGGGTCCGTCTTTTTGCTCATTTAAAACATCGGGTGAGGCCAGGAGAGCGTGGTCATATTGAGAAATGGGCTGGTCCAAATGCTGCTTTGAAAAATAAAGCTTGCCTTTGGCAGCTTCTTCTTGAAGATTGGCCTCTCCCGGCTGAACAGGCGCCGCTTCTTTCTTTGGCAAATATTTAACCGCTTCAAAGGAGGCCAGAAGGAGAGTGACGATCAGCAAAATCAGGCAGGAAATCCTTAAAAATCTTATCTGGTTATTTACTATCCCGACAGTCTTTGTTTCTTGAGGTAGGGGTTCGGCAGCTTTATCCATATCTCTATATTATCATTTTCCCTTAGGAGTTAAAAATGTTGCCAACTAATAATTGTTGAAATTGAATATAGCAAATATTATAATGTGGGCGGATGAGAAATATAGAAAAAGAAATAAGGACAAGGGGGAGCGCTGCCCTTCATGCCCTTGGCTCACTCTTTCTTCGCGACTTCATCCTGGCTGCTCAATATCCTTTCACCCCTACCAGCAACATTATCAGAGAAGGGGTTGCTAAAAGAAAAGGGAAAGTCGTTAATTTTTGGGGAATGAATGTCCTTTTAAGCCCTGAAGGTGAATTTACTTTCCCCAATACCACAGCCGGAGATAAAATCGAATTAACGGCCGATCTGAAAACTCCTCATTCAAAAGTTCTTTTTAAATCCTCCTGACCCTCCTTCACTACCTCATATGCTAAAGCTACGAGGGGACAAGCCGGAAGGGTGAAAGAAGTTAAAAACTTTGCCGAATTCTTTGGTAATCAAGATAGACTATTTCCGTGCGGACGCTGTAACCCCGCTGGCCATCTCTTTCACCCGGTGCCATACTAACTCTCGGTTCTTCTTTTGGTAGCCGCGGGTGCTCCCTTAGCCAATCATTCCTCAAAGCATCTCTATACGCGATCGCTTCCGGCGGCGCCGGAACTACCGAGCCCTCATGGGTTAATTGAGGAACAGGGAAAAATTGCTCGCTCAGAATTTCTTTTCTTAGCATCAGGAGGATTATTATAGGCCTTTTCTGAAGAAAATCAAGCGCCGGCCCTAACCATAAAGAGAAATCTTATCAAAGAATCAACCTAGCGGCAATTAAATTCTTAAATTATTCTTAAATTCCCCCTTGAACCATGGATTTCTTTAATGTTATTTTAGAATAAAGCTTATAAGAAGAAAGAAAATGGTTTACGCCGAAAGAGAACGGATACCCATAAGTAGCGAGAAAGAAACCCGAAAAAAAGAAACCCGAAAAGTAGTTAGAATTTTAAGGGAAATTAGAGAGGAAAGAGGTCGAGCGGTAGAGGAAAGAGCCAGAGAAGCTTTTTGGAATTTTATTGGTTCCTCCGATTGCCCCCCTTGGCTAACCGGCTATCTCCCCGCTCAAGGCACCTTGGCTGATGAAGACGGAGGCGTTGATGGTTATGTTTTCACCGATATGGACGAGATTGAAATTCAAATTAAATCTTCCCCCAAAGGAGTCGCCTGGGCCAAAAAAACCCATCCTAAAGTACCGGTTTTTTGCGTTGAGTCAACCTATTTTTCCGATAGCGAAATTATGGCCATTTTCCTTCCCCGACTGAGAAAAATAAGAAACCGGCGGTATAACCAAGCCCGCCGCCAAACTCAATCCTCAACCTTCTCTCTTTGCTTGAAAAAATGAGCCTATCAACTTTTTTTTGCTTGAAAAAATAAGCTTGATAGTAATAATCTTTACGCGGCTCTTTACAGCTGTATCTTGAGCCCTTCAAGGAGGGGACAATGTTTAAGGGAAAAGCCAAAACTAGCTTGACCCTTGAGAACATCAGCAACTTCCTCATGGAGGAACTGATAAAGGCAGAGACGGTGGGGGTAAGCAAAAGAGAAATCCGCACCCTCCTCTTTCGGGGCCGAGAACAAGATGCCCCCCAAATCAGAAGTCTTTTGCGCACCACCATTAAGTCCCTGCCCGCCGTCAGCGTCGGCGACCGCTGGTACTTAGAGGAATTCGCTCCTCGCAAGAAACCAGAACTACCCACTCCGGCGGAGGAACCAGTAGAAGAAGTGGAAGAAAAGGAAATCGCGGTGCCGCGGACGGAGAGATATCAGCACATCTCTTTCATCCGCATGAAAACCCCTTACGGCATCGTATCCATGGAGGAAATCGACGCTAACGTCACCCTCGACTTCAACTACTAACAGCAAATAGAGCACGGAGGGAAACCCCTACCTAAAAACTCTCCGTGCTCTCCCAATTTCTAAATCTCCTCCGTCTTGCGCTCCCCGAAAAATCAGCATATATTTAATTAAGAATGCCGGCTCAAAAGCGCTCTTCTTCTGGTTTTACCCTTTTTGAACTGCTTATCGCCATCACTGTTTTGGCAGTCTTGTTTATCGGCAGTGCCTTGACTGCCAGCGCTCAATTGAGAAAAGCCCGCGACGGAAGAAGAAAGTCCGATATAAATCGCATAAAAATTGCTCTCTACGACTACTACTTTGACCAAGGCTGTTTCCCCGAAACTCTCCCCACTTGCGGCCAACCGCTGAAACTGGGGGAAACCGCCTACCTTAATAATTTTCCCTGCGACCCTCAGGGAAACCCTTATGTTTATCAAACCGACCGGACTAATTGTCTTTGGTTTAAAGTTCTCACTAACTTAGAAAATGCGCGGGACCCCGATATTGACCGCATCGGTTGCCGGACCGGCTGCGGACCCGACTGCCAATATAACTACGGATTGGCCAGCACTAATATTACTGTCTACGATGGTTGCGTCAGATACTTTGCCTGCAATCCCGGAGGGCAATGCCAAGAATATGATAATCCCGAGCAAAGCCAGTGTCCCGTTACTTATAAAAATGACCCCAATTGCGCTGGCCTTTGTCCCACGAGTACTAAAAGCGGTCGTTGCAAGGATGCGAGCGGCAAGCAAGAGCCGGGAGCAAATGAGCCGCCAACCAAATCCCCTGAAGGGCCGGCCAAAAAAGGCCCCAAGTAGACTCCTCTTACCCACTTATTACTGATTTTTTCTTTGATTTTTACCGGCGTTGTTTATCTTCGACTTCATGACTAATTTAAGACGCCATCTACCAAAGTTACTCTTGCTCCTCGGCTTACTGGCCTTCTCCGCCAGAAGCCAAACTCCGCCTTCGGCCTTAGCCCAAATTAGCAACTGGCAAAGAGGCGTCAGCGTGGAACCAACTTCCCCGACCACTTTCGGCGAAAACCCTTTTAAAGAATCATTGAGAAATTTAGCGGCCACCGGCGCCAATTCCGTCGCTCTCATTATTCCTTACTATCAATCCTCCCTGACGGCCACCGATTTGGACCGAGGCTGGAATACCCCCACCGATGAATCCTTAATTGAAGCAATCAATTACGCTCATTCCATTGGTTTAAAAGTAATGCTCAAAGTCCACCCGGAAGTTAAAACTAACGAATGGCGCGGTTTTATCAATCCGGACGACCGGGCCGGCTGGTTTAATAATTACGGCCAGATTTTAGAACACTATGCCGCCCTGGGGCGCGATTACGCCGTCGAAGAAATCTGCCTGGGGGCAGAGCTTTTCAAAGTCACTTCACCCAGCAGTAATTCCACTAATACCGAAAACTGGAATCAGCTCATTGATCGAGTCAAAGAAACTTACTCCGGTCAGCTAACTTACAGCGCTCAACATACTTATCCGCGGGAAGCCGAGGAAATCGAGTTTTGGAACCGGCTCGACCATATCGGCTTTGCCGCTTACTTCGCTCTTGCCCCCGACGACCCCGATCCTTCTTTGGAAACGCTTAAGAACGCTTGGGACAAAGTCAACACCGAGGCCATCGCTCCGCTGGCCCAAAAATGGAATAAACCGGTTTTGCTTACCGAAATTGGTTATCGAAGTATGGATAATACTCATGCCGACCCTTGGGACTGGGGCCGCGATGGCAACGTTAACGAAGAAGAACAGGCCCGCAATTACGAAGCCCTGCTTTCTTACTGGAACGACCAATCCTCCATGGCCGGAGTTTATTTTTGGAAATGGGAAGCGGATCCGAATGCCGGCGGCAACGCGGATACGGGCTATACGCCTCAAAATAAACAAGCTCAAGAAGTCCTAACTACTTGGTTTGGCGGTAATGCCTTAACGCCCACGCCCACTGAGGAAATCACTCCCACTCCAAGCGCTGAACCCACTCCCTCTGAAGAACCGGAGCCAACTCTCCCTCCCGAAGAGGAATTAACCCCGACTCCTACCGAAGAACCGGAGCCAACCCCGACCGAAACTGTCCCCACCCCAACCTTGCCGCCGTCTGAACCGACTCTTCCGCCAACACCAACCAGCCCGCCTCAACCTCACCATCCCTGCTGTCCTCAGATTGATTGGCCCAGTCTTCCCGCTTGGCCCGCTCTACCCGAACCGCCAGCTCGCCCGGAACCACCCGCCACCCCCGATTTATCAAAGCTAATGAGCCTCTTTTATTAAGTTGATGGAAAATAAAAAGACCACTGTCATTATTAAAAACCATGCTTTTAATCCTGCCGAGACGCAAGTGGCCGTGGGCCAAATGGTAATTTGGCGAAATGAGGATCTCGTTCCCCACACCGTCGTCAGTGACCCCGACGGCAGTATTTTCAAAAGCGGGATAATTGTCTACAGAACAACCACCTCCTTTACTTTTGATAAGGCGGGAGAATACCCTTATCACTGCAGCATCCACCCCAATATGCACGGCAAAGTCACTGTCAAAGAGTAATTTAAGGGTTAAGCTGGACAATAGAAAAGTTAAGCGCGGCCGCAAAACCAACCCAAATTAAGTAGGGCAAAAGGAGCCAGGCCGCCGTCCGGGAAACCCGCCCGAAAACAAGGACAGTCGCCAAAATGGCCAGCCAAAGAAAAACTATCTCCACGAAACCGGCCAAGGGGTTTTGCAGACCAAAAAACAAATAAGTCCAGAGAACATTTAGGCCTAACTGCAGTAAAAATATCCCCAAACCGAGTCTGACCTCTCTTCTATTTAACCCTGCCTGCCAAACTAAGTAAGCGGCAATCCCCATAAGCAGGAAAAGCAAAGTCCAAACCGGGGCAAAAAGAAAATTAGGCGGGCTAAAAATTGGCTGGCGCAAGGAAGGATACCAAGTCGAAAGTGAAGGGGCAGCAAAAATGGCGCCAACCACTCCGGCCAGCTCGCTGACAAAAATGGCGATAACTAATTTTACCCAGTTCACAAAAAAGACTTTAATCAGAAAGGCTAAAAAAGTAAAGCAAAATTATTAAACCCGACAGGGTAATTTTGATTGAAGCATAACGATGTTTTCCGCCCCTTGCCGAAAAAGATTGGGTAACTGATAGGCTTTATGCATGGAATCCGCTAATTTTCCTTCGGAGATTAAATTCACAATTTGCCTCCGGGCTTTCCTGACCTTCAAAACTCGGCCAATGCCATTTCTGATAAATCTTTTTCTGATATTTTCTTCCCACTCGCCCCAAGGAGTCAAAAACAACAAGAAACAACCCGCCACTGCCGCATCATAAGTCATATCACCGGACGGTTTAGTGATAAATCCCTGAGCCCAAGGAAAAACGTATTTAATCAGATTTTCGTTGGCGTCAATAATTGAATCTTCATACAAAATGCGAATAACCGCTTCTTCATTATCCAAATTGCCAATATTAATATGCTGCTTTCGGGCAAAATCTTCAAAAAAATCTCTAAAATCACGATGTGTCCCCGCGTAAAGAAAAAGCCTTATTCTTTCCGGCGCTCTTAATAACGGAGCCAGCGACTGAAGGACTTTTTTAATTTCCCCTAAGTTGGTCCCTAAGCCGCCAGTAGTCACGGCCAGATTAATCGGTTTTCCTTTTTCAATCTTTTTTTCTTTTTTTCCTATCTTTATGATTCTTGGATCAACAGGCGGACCGCTTACGACAACCTGATCGTCGGCAATGGTCTTTTTCTGCCTTTGCGCCTCTTTCATAAAATCTTTTTTGGTCTCTTCATCAAAAACGGCATAAATTATGTTTTCGGAAGGCAAACAGCCCAGATATTGAGGCCTGACATGAGGATCAGTTACTACCTGCACTACTTTCTTCCCGTTCTTAACCAAAATATTACCCGCTTCATAATGAAGGGAAATAATAGGGCAACGGGTCTCCTCGGTCAGATACAAAAGCGGTTCAACTACCGCCTCGGTTATGGGAAGTTTATTTCTCACTATCGTTTCGACTTTATTCTTGAGCCACTTAAGTGTCCGGTGTCTGGCTATTAAACGCCCAACCGTTTCTATAAGTTCAACTTTGCCCCAATTTCGCTCACTAACATAATTAGTCGGATCGGAGAAATGAGCGGTTTTCCTCAGTTTTTTTGCCGCCTCATAAACAGCTACCGCCATCGAATAATGGGCCCGGGAAAAAACTACATCGTCCGCCGTATGATACAAAGCCCGATAGCGGTGGGCCAATTCTTTCCTAAAGGTCGCCGAAACGGTCACAATGGGCACCTGAACGGGATGGAATAAAGTTCTTTCTTGCTCCAAGGCCGAGAGTAAATCCATTTTTTCCCTATCTAAAGATTTGTTCGGTTCCGCCAAAGTGCTCATAGCTTATGATTATATTTAATTAAGTAGCAAAAAAACAGGGGAAGTTAGTTACTCTTAAAGTGGTTTTATCCAAAAACGACTCTTACGGCTTCATCCTCATAAGCAGGTTCTTTTGTTTCAGGAATTCTATAACTGTGATCAGCTCCCTCGACAGATAAATAACTTACATCTTTTGATATCGCCCCACTCATGTCGTTTTTAACAGCCTCAATATCTCCAAACTTATCTCTACTTCCTTGAATAATCACAATTTTCCCCGGAAATTTTTTCAAATCAATATATCCAATATCGTACCCAAAGATAACAAGGCCAAACTTCCCTATTTGATCTTTATCAATCTTTTTTAAGTAATATCCTGCAACCACACCGCCTAAAGACTTCCCTATCAATCTGATATTTTTATACTCATTTGAGCGACAAAAATCCAGCACCGATTGTAAAGTGTCAATTTCTTCAATCAGTTCTGGTCCGGATGAATTCTCTTCACCTCTTTCAATATACGGAAAATTGAATGCAACCACACTGTTACCTCTTTTCCTCGAAGCATCCACAATTTTACTAATTAGACTAGAATCCATCCCTTGGGAACCTCCATGCAAAACAACATCAAGAGTTTTAGCCTTATTTTTATAAAAATATTTTAGATTAGGCAAGTTCATATTTTGCTGATATCAGTATAATCTCTCAATGGGAAACATCGGTCTTGAACCATTTCAGCCTAATAACATTTAAACAAGAAATGTGCCTGGAAAAATAGCATTAATTTCATTCTTTAGTTTTTTAATTGCCTCTATTGCAAAAACTTTATTTATTGTTGTAACTTTTTTTCCTGCGTAGTTCAAGGAAGAACCTATATGCCAAATTTCGGCATCGCCATCAAGACATATATACCTATCATGAATTTTAATACTGGATTTTACATTGGTATTTGAATGTATCATTTTTACATTTTCTGCGTCTTGGACAATTTTTCTGCAATTTTTTGTATAAAGAGATAATATTATTTCTGGTTTTATTTCAGATAAAAGATACGCTAACTCCTTTGTCGTCCAAAAATTATCAATTACAAGGATAGATTTTCTAGCTTTTTTGAAAATTTTCTTGAACCAATCCTGGGCTTGAATTTGGTCATTACTACCAAGCACTATTTGAGGTGGAATTTCTTCCTTATCAAAATTGAATGATGTTGCATCCCCTTTAATAACATTAAACTTTCTTAAGTAATTATTTACTCCATCTTCGAATATTATTTCAATTTTATACTCACCATAATTATCTATTGGCCATATTAATGGAAAACAAATACTCTTTTCTAAATTATCGTCAGGTTGTTTTGGAAAATCGAAGCTATTAAGTAGACTACCATCTGGTTTATAAAAATTAAGTTTCTTTTTTATTTTTGCCGATTCTGCAGAAATCCATACAACAATATACCCTTTAAAAAGATAGTTTACATGAGGAATCGCAATTTGTTTTTGAGGTAAAACATCAAGTAAATTAATTCTTCCGTAAGAACCTTCAGAAACGTGCTCGCAAAATAATGAAAAAAACACTCTCATAAATACAACTCCTCAGAAAATAGGGGTGCCCGTCTTGGCTGAGCTTACGGGTCTAGTACCATTTAGTCCCATAAGCAACTATTCTCAGTGTATCACATTCAAGGCTAAATGAGACAGTATAAAAAGGGAAACTCCCCGCCGTTATCAAGAACACGATGGAGTAACTTCTTATTACTCTTAAGAATAGTTAACATTTTGGTAAGATTATCGCATATTTTATGCTATAATACGGCAAGTTTAATTTAAGGCTTATGATTACAATATCCGCGATTTTAATTACTAGTAACGGAAAATATTTATTGGTACAAGAGAATAAACCAGATGATATAGGGTGGACTATTCCGGCAGGAAAAGTGCGAGATCAAGAAAGCCCCGAAGAGGGCGCTATTCGAGAGGCTAAGGAAGAAACGGGATTAGAGGTAAAAATTGACGATTTAATTGATACTTTGGAATTTAGTGAGAAAAATACAATAATGAAAGTCTATAAAGCTAGAGCGATTGGCGGGAATTTAAGGCTAAATGATAAGGAATGCATGGGCATGGGCTGGTTTGACTGGGAAGAAATTAAACATCTTAGTTTAAGAAGGAAATTCATCAAAGATGTAATTGAAAAGGACATTAATCGTAGGGAGTGATAATATGGGGAATCCAGAGAAATCACCACAAATTACTCAAGAAGAAGTTTTAGAAAAATGGGGTTTGAAACCATTTCCTGTGGGTGAAATATACTCGCCATTACCCGAATCTGCATTCAGTAAGGAAGTGGGTGAGAAGGTCAGCCAAGTCAGAGTTAGCGTTCCCGGAAGATTAAATTGCTTGATTAAGGACCCTGTTGCCCTTGTAAGAAGAGAAGCGACCGGTGAATTCAATTATGGAGAAATATCTTTTGGGATAGATTTAATGACACATGCTGAAGCCAGAACAGCTAAGGGGAATAGTATTATTATTGCAGAAAGTACTAATCGCCCTAGTTTAGTACGACACTTTGCTGAAATTGTGAGAAAATCTATCGATTATGACGGTGGAATTTATATTGAAGCAAATAACGATTTTCCGTATTCGCACATTGGGATTGGTTCTTCGGCGGCGCTTGCCACCGCTACGACTTTAGCTATTAATAAACTTACGGGTGAACCCATTAAAACAGAGGCTCTTCCTTTATTTTTAGCAAGAAATTATGGCGAAGAAATTGTAGACGACCCCAACCTCCTAGTTCCCGTTCAGTGTACGGGAGGAACTTCCTTAATGGCTTTACATGGCGGGCTAATAGCTGTAGAAAATAGCGAAGTCGTGCAGAGGATGGAAATCCCAGATGGGCTAAATTATGTATTAGCTATTCCAAGTTTTCCCAGACCAGACGCAAAAGGTGCTATGGCTAGAGAAATTGATGCCGTTTTTCAGCATATTTTAGAATCTGCTCGACATATGCAACCCTTTTTTGCTCAAAGATTTCAAGAGGTTAGGAGGGCTATGTCTTTGTCTGATATTAGGGCGGTGGGGAAAGCAATTGAAGAAGTCGATTCAGATGAAGTAATAATGCAGGGGTACGAAAACATGTTTCCAGGCATTGGCGAACAATACAAAACCGTGAGAGATTCATTGCAAGAATATCAACCAGTTTGTACTTTTATTTCCTCTGCAGGCCCTAGTTTTATAACACTTTGTGACTCAGAAGTATTGAAGGGAATTATGAACACTCACCATCAGATAGGTTTTCAAGAGGTGATAGCTTCAAAACCAGTTAATCAAGGCTTTAGGTATGAGAAGTGAGGTAGAAAGGTATGTTATAACTGGTGCTCCTCGCTCCGGCAAAACCACCGTAGTCAGAGAACTAGGGAAAAGACATAAAACGTTTGAAGAACCAGTTGTGAGAGTTGTTAAGCAGCGGGTAGAGCAACTCAAGGGAGATCAACAAATTGATATTCCTAAACACAGCATCCCTCTTGAAATACTTTTTCCTGATAAGAGAGAATTCCTTGCAAGTAGTCAAAGACTATTTTTGTTTGATTACGATGAATCCCAAGCATACGATTTATCTTTCTTTGATCGAGGCCTCCCTGATCTTATTGTCCTGCATGAGTTGTTAGACGTTCCAATTCCTGCAGATTTAATAGATGTTATTAAGGACCACAGATATAGCAATAGGGTTTTTATTTTTGATTTATTAGAAAGAGAAATTTTTCAAGAACATAGAAATAAAAGGCCCAATATGTTTAATTCCTATGAAGAATGTTTACGAATTAGAGACAGAATTATGGATGTATATCACCAAAGCGGATACTCTATTACTTTAGTTCCTTTTGATTCAGTTGAAAACAGAGAGTTGTTTGTCATGAGAAAGCTTGAAGATAATCTATCAGTAAAATTTTAAGCCGCACGGAACAAGTATAATGTCCTTAGCTAGCCTCAAGGAAAAATCCTTTTTTTGGCGAACAGTTGTATCTTCATGACCGGAAGGTCGTATCTTCGAGGGTAAAAAAGACCGCTGAATAACAAGGGTACGGTCCGAAACTTTCTAAAATAAAATGACACTTAGTAAGCAATATCGGGCTTTTTTAGAGCTTACGGTCGCTTGGTGTCCAGTCGTGCTGAGCGGGCCGGTCTAGACCCTTTTGAGCCCATAACTAATTACGCCAACCTTTGAAAAATACAATCTTCTAAATTAGCCCTGTAAAAAGCAATCCTTTTCCCAATACATTCTCCGATTAATTTGTTCACATATTTGTCACGGGCGTATTTCCCATTCTCAAATAAAGCATCACTTTCTTTTTCCAGTAATTCGTAATATTTGAAGAATTGTTCTATGGGCAAAACAAATGAATCATTTCCTCTAACAAAAGCAAAAATCTCATCATCAGAAACAACAACCCCAATCTTATCTCTTTCGACAAGCAGAAAATTCGCAAAATCACCCTCGCTTGGAGGGTTTCCGGTTGGATGAACATGAACAGTCCCGACAAGCGTTTTACCTTTTTCTACAATGACGTTAAATATATCAAGATAACTTCCCGAATAATCGGCAGGTATTAAAATAAATTTTTTTTGTCCCTTTGTCTTCATTGGCACACTGTGAAGTTTTTCTCTAATTTCTCCATTCGAAGAATTGGTCAAATCCACAATATCAGTTTCAACCAAAATGACGGTGCCGACACTTAAATCTCTCAGTTTTATTCTGTTCAAAGGGTCAATAAACAAGACCCCAGAAACTTCTTTTCCTTCCAGATTGGGAATATCAGAAAAGCCTTGAGCTTTTGACCATTTTTTTAGTGCCAAAAAACCGTATTTTACTTCATCACCTAGATAAAAACGGTCCGGCATTTTTACTACTGACAAATTTTCATCAAGAAACTTGCCGTCAGAGATGTTGCCATTTTTTACCTCGGTTTGATTTTCTGGCATATCCAAATTTTAGCACTTTTTCCTTCGGTTCCTTCGATTTCACCCAGGTCGAGTTCGCTCACCACATTTGACTACTTTGGCTATAGCCATGGGCGAACGAAGTGAGTCGAATGGCTGGGAGACTAGGATTCGAACCTAGATGAGATGCTTCAGAGGCACCTATCCTACCGTTAGATGATCTCCCAATGATTCCCTATCTGGAGTTATTTTACCAAAAAACAGCCTCTAAATGAAGCCCGAGAGGAATTTGACAAAAACCCAAAAAATAGATTAGTCTTAAAGAAGGAGGAATTATTTATGAAAAAAGTAACTTTGGGCGTTTTTTGCTTAGCCCTTCTGACTTTATTAACTACCTCTAGCACTCAAGCGGTTCCTTCGGTCCAAACCAAGAATCAAACTCAGCTTCAGCAAACCACCGTCACCCCGACCGGGCAGACGGTCAAAAACCAAAATCAAGTCCAAACCAGAAATGCCGGTGAGGAAGAACAGTTAAGAATTACTCTCCAGGAAGAAGAGGGCTCAACTCCCCCCGGCCAATTAAGAAGTGCCGAGCGCAAAAGTGAAGTCGCCAAAGCGGTCCAGTTGCTTCTTTCCGCCGCCGATCGCAGCGGCGGCATTGGTCCGCAAATCCGGGAAATTGCCCGGGCTCAAAACGAGGGCCAAACTAAAGCGGAAGCCAATTTACTCCAAGCCCGGCGGGAAAATAAAGTCGCTCAGCTGATTTTAGGCTCGAATTACCAAAACCTGAAAGAGGCCAAAAAAGAATTAACCCAAATTGAGGCCCGGGCAAGAAAGCTTCAGCAGATTCAAACCAAGTTAACTAACCAAGGAGCTCAGCAGCAAATCCAAGAAGCCATCCAAACCCTGGAAGTTCAAAAAACCGCTCTCCAGGAGGCCTTGCGGCAAGAGGAAAATAGCTTTAGCCTTTTTGGCTGGCTACTAAGGTTTTTCTAAGCTCAAAGCCGTTAGTTTTCTTCGGCCAGACAAGAAGATTCTTCCCGAAGGCGGGCAATATCTTTAATGATTAAGCGTCTTCCCTTCCCCGAAGTGAGGCCCTTTTTCTTTAACTTCAGCATTTGCAAAGTTACCGTTTCCCGGGTTAAACCGGTCATACTGGCAATCGTCCGGTGAGTTGGCGGTAGATCAAGTGTGAGTTCGGTTGTCCTCTTGGAACTGTCAGCCACTAGAGAAAGGAGAACCGAGACCACCTTCGTGTAGGCGTTACCCGACGCCAGATACTCAATCCTGGCCAATAAGCCCTGGAAAAGCTCGGTGATATTCTCCATTATTTCCAGAAAAACCTCCGGATCTTCCACCATTAGACTAATCAGTTCCTTTTTGGATATCGCATGGGCCTCGACTGGGGTGAGAGTTTCCGCATAATATCGGCTTTTAAGCCGGTTGGGGGCAAAGAATAAAGGCAGCAAGGAATGGGGTTTAAGAATAGCAATGGTTACTTCTTGGCCACTTTTGCAAATGGTATATATCCTAATGAAGCCAGATTTCAGAGAGTAAGATAAATCCAAAAAATCACCCGGTTGATAAATTACTTCATTTCTTTTGAACTTAATTAAACGGTACTTCTCCAGTAATTTATCAAAAGTTTTCCGATATTTCGTCTCCCGGTTCATAATTTTTTAATTATTTAATGGTAATTACCATCTTTAATACATTTCCATAATCTTTTCAGTAATAAAAGACACAATATTATCTTGAAAGGGAAAAAGAAAGCAATTTAAAGAAGTAAGCGGTTCAGTCTAGCCAAAGTTTCATCTTTACCCAAAATGACCGCTGACTGAGTAATCGGAGGAGTAAAGCGACTGCCAGTCAAAGCAATTCGGAAACTCATATAAAAATCGCCTGTCTGCCAACCCTCCTCGACGATTAATTTATTTAAGCTTAACTGGATTTCTTCGTTTTCCCATTTTTCCAGCTTTTCTAAAACCGCCGCCGCTTTGATTAAATGTTCTTTATGGGGCAAATTGCCGAAGAGCTGGCGGTTAACCGTCGGCTTCACAAAGAAAAAGCCAGCTAAAACCGAAACTTCCGACAGTTTAACGATTCTTTCCCGGATAAGAGGAATTACTTTGTTCAAAATTTTTTCGTCAGCCCCCTTGGGGACAAACGGTTTTATTAATAAAAGTAAATCTTCGTCGGATTTTTGGCGAATATAGTGACCGTTAAACCAGTCTAATTTCTTGCGGTTAAAAACTGGATTAGCTGTTTGCAGTTGGCCGGCCTTGAAGTTGGCTACAAATTCCTCCAGAGTAAAGAGCTCCCGGTTATCTTTCGGTGCCCATCCTAAAAGCATAATGAAGTTTAAAAGTGCTTCCGGTAAATACCCTTCCGCCAAAAATTCTTCAATCATTACGCTCCCTTTTCTCTTTGAAAGTTTTCCTCCCGCCGGATCAAGAATATCAGTTAAATGGCCAATTTTAGGCAATTCAAATCCCAAGTACTTAAAGAGCAATAGATGAACCGGCGTACTGGGCAACCAATCTCGCCCCCGGACAATATGAGAAACCTCCATCGCGTTGTCATCTACCACTACCGCTAAGTGGTAAGTCGGAAAGCCATCGGACTTCAAAAGCATTACTTCATCAATATTTTTAGTTTCCCAAGAAATTTCTTTATTTAAAACAAAGTCATTGAAAGAAACGGTTTCATTATCCGGAACTCTCAATCTGATTGCCGGTTTCTGGCCTGATTTTAGCTTCGCCTGGACTTCTTCCGGCGACAAATTCCGACAAGCATCTCTTAAATTAATAGTTTTTTGCTCGTGTTCTTCTGCAATCGCTTCTTTTGTTTGCGGTGGACAAAAACAAAAGTAAGCATGACCGCTGGCCACTAGCTTTTCGGCAAAATCTTTATAAATCCCCAAGGCCACTTTCTCCGACTGAATATAAGGCCCAAATTTACCGCCAACTACCGGCCCCTCATCCCAATTAAGACCAAAGATTCTTAAATCTTCTAATATTTTTTCGGTGGCCCCAGGCACGAAGCGGCTTCGGTCGGTATCTTCGATTCTTAAAATGAATTTCCCATTCTCGCTTTTAGTCAAAGCATAAGCGTAAAGGGCAGTTCTCAAAGAACCGATGTGGAGAAATCCCGTCGGGCTCGGAGCAAATCTCGTTCTTACCTGCCTGCCGGCAGGCACGGTATCATTCATATTTCCCTTGATTTTACCTCAATTCCTACCTATACTCAACCTATTTCGCCTGTATACTAGTTGAGTTCATACTCAATTAAAACCACTTAAAATTCTAGTCAATTGAGTATATACTCAACCATATATGGCCACTCTCACCGAGACGGCTTATTATTCCCGTCAAGCAATAAAATACGGTTCGATTGCCGTCGTCATTTTATTAATTTTAAGAGGGGCTTTTTTATCCTTCCGGACCTACTGGAAAAAGGCTCATCCGCCACCGCCACCCGCGCCAACGGTTACTTTCGGCAAACTGCCTAAATTGGAATTTCCCGAAAGAAAGGACTTACCAAAACTAAGTTTTAAGCTGGAAACAATTTCCGGAACTCTGCCCAAATTAGCAACTCAAGCTAAAGTCTTCTTTATTCCTCAACCTTCTTCCAATTTACTGGCTTGGGACAATACTAAGGCCTGGGCCCGACAACTAGGCTTTAACCGTGAACCCGAAGCCATTGATAGATATGAGTATCGTTTCACTTCGGAAACCAACCCACCCACTATTCTCGAAGTTCATGTTTTAAGCAAAAATTTCCGACTTTACTATGACTGGAAAAGCGATTTGGAAATTCTTTCGCAGGGTAACCCCCCCCAAGAAAAAGAAGCTATCGCCTTGGCCCGGGGGTTTCTACAAGGAGCGGGGGCCTTAAGTGAGGACTTAAGTCAAGGACCAGCCGAAGTGACTTACCTTAAATATAAAGACGGCAACTTGACTAAAGCTCTTTTCTTCTCGGAAGCCAATTTCGCCAAAGTTAATCTTTTCCGCCAGGACCTAGACAATTTAAAAATTTTACCCGCGAATCCTAAAGACACTAATGTCTCGATTACTATCGGCCCTACTGGCAACCGTAACCGAGGAATTATCGAGGCTAAATACACTTATGCTTCAATCTCCCAAGCGAATTTCGCCACTTATCCTTTAAAGGATGTTAACGCTGCCTGGTCGCAGCTGACTGACGGAAAAGCCTTCGTTGCCAATCTCGGTAATAATTCGGGAGAAAAAATTATTATTAGAAACGCCTACTTAGCTTATTACGATAGTGAAAACCCCCAAAACTTCCTGCAGCCCGTCATTGTCTTTGAGGGCGATAATGATTTTTATGCTTACGTGCCGGCCGTTAGCGAAACTTGGTTTGAATAAGGGCTAACTTTTAGGCTTAACGGTCTCCCAGCTAAAATTGGTAAAAATCCACTCAATTAACTTTTGGGTTTCGCCGAAACGGTCTTGACTGCCGAGAACAACCGTCACGACTTTCTCGCCGTTCCTCTCGGTTAAAGCAATTAAGCATTCGCCGGCGTTTTGCGTCCAACCGGTTTTTACCCCTTTAACTCCTTCCAGCTTACCCACTAACTCGTTGGTGTTTTTCAAAAAATGATTAATCTCGCCGGAAACATCACTAACCGCCACCGCCGAAGTGGAAACAATCCGCACAAATATCGGGTTTTTAACTGCTTCTTGAGTTAATCTCGCCAAATCCCTGGCGGTAGAATAATGACCTGTCTCATCCAGGCCAATTGGGTTGACAAAGTGAGTATTATCAAGCCGTAAATCTTTCGCCTTTTGATTCATCGCTTCAACAAAAGCCCCGGTTCCCCCGGGAAAATTTTCCGCCAAAACTAAAGTGGCATCATTGCCCGAACCGACTAAAATACCATATAAAAGATTTTCTACCGTTATTCGCTCCCCCGGCAAAAGTTTAATTAAGTTACCGCTAACGGTTATCCGGCCGACTGTCAAAATCTGATCCAAAGGATAGTGTTCCAGAGCCACCAAGGCCGTCATTATCTTGGTCGTTGAGGCAGGGAAAAGTTTTTGGTCCGCTTCTTCTTCGTAAAGTGGCACCATCGAATTAACATCCAAAGCTATCACCGAGCGGGCAGAAAAGGTGGGAAGTTCAGTCACCTTTTTATTGACCGGATAAGGAGCGGGGGTGGGTAAAAGAGTCCGAAAACCTAATATCCCCCTTAAGGTTAAAGCCGGTTTTGGAGGAGTCTTGACCATCGCCCGGCCAATCAACAAAAAAACCAGGATGGCCAAAAAGCCCATCAAGGAAAAAGACAGCCTTTTCGGCCGAATATTAAGCTTCAACTTCGATAGAGAAAAAGAAGGAAAATTCATTTTTTGGCAATTTTCAGAGAAAGCTCTTTTAGCTGTTCTTCAGACACGGCGGTCGGCGCTTCCATAACGGCAGTTTGCCCGGAAGAGCTCATCGGGAAAGCAATCACCTCGCGCAAACTGGATTCTCCCAATAAAATCATTAAAAATCGATCCAACCCCGGTGCAATTCCTCCATGAGGAGGAACGCCGTATCTAAAAGCCTTAAGCAAATGACCGAATTTTCTCTCTATCTCCTCTTTGGTATGGCACATTATTTCAAAAACTTTAGTCAAAATCGCTGGGTCAGTAATACGCAAGCTCCCTCCGGCAATCTCGTAGCCATTGAGGACCATATCGTATTGATAAGATTTCAGCTCGCCGATATTCTTACCCGCCATTAAATCTGGAATGCCTTCCTCTTTCGGCGCCGTAAACGGATGATGCATCGCATCCCAGCGGTGTTCTCTTTCTTTCCATTCAAATAAAGGGAAGTCAATCACAAAACAAAAAGCCAGCTCATTTGGGTCATTTTTGTCTTTCCGCAAATCGGGTTTATCCGTGCCATGCTTTTCCATCACCTCGTCATAGGTTAAGCGGGGAAATTCCGAAAAAGTCAGTTTCTTTTCTGGAAAAAATTCTTTAACAATCGCCTTATAAAGATTTTCAACTAACGATAAGATTTCTTCTCGATTGACAAATGACATCTCAATATCCAGTTGAGTAAATTCTCCATAAGCTCGGTCCGCTCGCGGATCTTCGTCACGGAAACAACGGGCAATTTGAAAATATTTTTCAAAACCGGCTATCATTAAAAGCTGTTTATATTGTTGTGGCGATTGGGGAAGGGCATAAAAACAGCCAGGCTGTAACCTTGAAGGCACCAAAAAATCTCTTGCACCTTCAGGAGTAGCTTTGGTCAGAATTGGAGTCTCAATTTCCACAAAGTCTTTTGCGTTCAAATAATCGCGGATGAATTTAATTACCTGATGGCGTGTCCGAAGATTACGTGTCATCCGTGGCCGGCGTAAATCAAGATAGCGATATCTTAAACGAACCTCTTCATTAATATCCAGTCCTTCTGTATCTGTCGGAAAGGGTAACTCGGCCGCTTTGGCCAAAATCTTTAGCTCTTTAGCCTCAATTTCCATGGCCCCCGTAGGCAATTTTGGGTTAACCAGATTAACCGGCCGCTCTTTAACCACTCCTCTTACTTCGATTGCCCATTCCGGCCGTAGCTGCCGCGCCTCTTCCAAACCAACCATCACTACTTGAACTAAACCGCTGCGGTCACGCAAATCAATGAAAACAATCTTTCCGTGGTCACGGCGGGTATTCACCCAACCCTGAAGAAGAACTTCCTTACCCACTTTTCGAGGAGTCTCCGTCACCAAAGTTCTTTCCATAGGCTGATTTTACACCTTTAGCCACTCCTTGACAACGCTGATGACCCTTGAGGAAAGGGCGCTAGTTAAACCCTTGCCGAACAATGCCTGGCAATATGTCTTCGGGCCTGTTGAGTCACCACAAATCTTAACCACTTTTCCGAAGGCCTCCCTCCTTCTTTATTTATTATTTTGACCAAATCACCGCTCCTAAGCTTATAATCTAAGGCCACCATTTTCCCATTGATGATTGCCGCCTGTGTCTCGTTACCTAAAGAAGAATGGATCGCATAAGCAAAATCAACCGGGGTGGCGCCCTGTGGTAAATCATAAACATCTCCCTTGGGCGAAAAAACAAAAATCCGGTGAGCCAAAGCATCAAATTTCAAAGCTTCCATGAATTCCTGGGAACCCACTACTTCTTTCTGCCAAGAAACTAATTGTTTTACCCAAGCAAGTTTATTGCCGGGAACAAAAAACCCCTCATCGCGCCTACTCTGGTTCACTTTAGACTTATTCTTCTCATTGGCATAAAACCAATGTGCAGCAATTCCATTTTCCGCCTCCTCATGCATTTCGAAAGTTCGGATCTGGATTTCCAAAATTCTTTCATCTAAGGAAAAAACCTTCGTATGAAGCGAACGGTAACCATTTGGTTTTGGCTGGGCAATAAAATCGGAAATGCCCTGATTAGGAACTGGTTTCCAGTGAGAGTGGATAATCCCCAAAGCCGCATAACAATCACGGACTGTTTCCACCAAAATTCTCATTGCTACTAAATCGTAAACTCGCGAAATATCCCTATTGATTTCTGGGCGCAAGAGCTTTTGCCAGAGACTATAAAGATGTTTTGGCCGGCTAGTTATCTTTGCCCGAATGCCTTCTTTTGCCAACTCTTTGTAAATTACTCGAGTTGATTTCTTCAAAAATTCCTCTGCTTTCCGATAATGGGGCTTGGAATAATTAATCACCCACTGGTAATCCTGGGGGAAAACATAGGGAAAAGCCAAATCTTCCAACTGCCCTTTAATTTCTCCCATTCCCAACCTTTCCGCCAAAGGGCCATAGACTTCCAGGGTTTCTTTGGCATTTTTAAATTGTTTTTCCAACGGCAAATACTGCAAAGTCTGCATATTATGCAATCGATCGGCCAACTTGACCAAAATTACCCGTAAATCTTTGGCCATAGCCAAAAGCATTTTACGTAAATTCTCGACAAATTCCTCATCCGAAGAACCTCTCAGTTTAATTTGACTAATTTTGGTCACTCCCTCAACTAAACCGGCTATTTCCCGCCCGAATTCTCTTTCCAGTTCTGATAGGGAAACATTACTATCTTCTACTACATCATGCAAAAGACCAGCGGCAATCGAGACTGAACCTAAATGGTAATCAGCTAAAATATTGGCAACCGCTAAAGGGTGAATAATTACTGGCTCGCCGGAATATCTTTTTTGGCCAGCATGAGCAATCATTGCAAATTCGTAAGCTTTTCTGATAAGGCTAAAATCGGCGTCAGAGTTATGATTCTGAACCTTAACGATTAAACTGTCCAGATCATTCATCTTAGAACCCTTTCAAGACAGCTTTTCCTTCAAAACCATGATTGGGGACTTTGATGTCTTTGACCTTCAATTCTAATTTTTTCTCGCCCCGCCACTCATTAAGAGTTAAAGAAAAAGCTACCGCCACTTTTTCACCCCGGACTAATTGACCTGCTAAAGCCCCCTGATTAAAAGCAATCGCCGTCAAACTCCTCCCCCGGCCACCGCTTTCCTCGGGAACGGCTCTCACCGTCAAGCGCAAATGCTTGCCGAAATTCCCCACTAAACGGAAATCTTCAACTATGGCCGCACCGGCAAAAACCGGTTCAAAATTTCCCAAACCGAAAGGGGCCAATTTCCTAATATTTTCCCAAAGGTCCATTGAAATCGCCGAAAGCGGCAGCTCCAAGTCAATCTTTAAGGTTTTCTCCAACATCTCCGCCCCGATTTCTTTCTCCGCCAGCTCGAGTAATCTTTGTTTTAAAAGCTCAATTTTTGCTGTCTCCACCGTAAAGCCCGCTGCCATCGGATGGCCACCGGCATCAACCAAAAGCTCATTTTGCGTCCTAATCGCCTCAATAATATTAAAGCCGCTAATTGAGCGGGCCGACGCTTTTGAATAAACTTCGCCGATAGAAAGAACCACTGCCGGCCGATAAAATTCTTCCACTAATTTTCCCGCCACTAAACCGATTATTCCCTGATTGTAGGATTCATGGCCAACAAAAATAATTTTAGACCTTGGGTCTTGGTCATTGGTCATTTTTACCGCCGCCCTCGCCGTTTCCTCGGTTAAAAGCTGCCTTTCCCGATTAGTTGTCCCTAATTTCAGGGCTAATTCTCGGGCTTTTTCCGAGCGGGGAGTGCACAAAAGCCGAAGCGATTCCAAAGCGTGTTCCATCCGCCCCATCGCGTTTAACCGGGGAGCAATGATAAACCCGACTTCATAAGTCCCAATTTCCCCTCTTTTTAAACCAGCCTCTTCCATAATCGCCAAAAGCCCACATCGTTTAGTTCGATTTAAAGCTTCAAGGCCAAATTTAACCAGACTGCGATTAACCCCCAATAGGGGTTCTAGGTCGGCGATGGTCGCCAGGGCCACTAAATCTAAGTAGGCTTCCCCGTCGGCTATTTTTTCTGCCGTTAAAAGCTCTTTGGCAACAAACCAGGCAATCGCGGCGGCGCTAACTTTATCGGTGTGAACGACAGCCGGACCAGCCGGCCATTCTTCTCCCGGTTGATGATGGTCGCAAACAATAACATCAATTCCCAAGCTTTTAGCAAACTTTACTTTCTCCGCCGCGGTTATGCCCTGATCTACCGCGATTATTAATCCCAGTTCTTTATTTTCCTTTTTTAATCTTTCGATAGATTCTTTATTTAAGCCATACCCTTCACTTACTCTTTCCGGAATATAAGGTAAAACTTTTTTGGTTAATCGGTAAAGGGTTTCCCACAAGATTGCCGTCGCGCAGATACCGTCAGCATCATAGTCGCCGTACACTACAATTGCTTCTTCTTTCTTAATTGCCTTCAAAATTCGAGAAACCGCTTTTTTAATTTCCTTCTCGTCTATCCCTAAATCCTTCGCCGTCATTTTGTTTGGCTGAACCGGGCTTAAAAATTCCTCAATTTCGCGCTCAGTTTTTAACCCCCGGTTTTCCAGCAAAGCTTTAATAACGGCGCCATTTTTATCTTTCGGAACCTGAACATTAGACTGATTTAAAATTGTCCATTTCATGCTTAATTTATATCATTACAAGTAGTATAATTCTAGCATATGAGACAAACTCTTCCCGAAGAATTAGCTAAAAAAGTTCCGGTTCCAGTATTCACTATCTTCGAGAAATTTCGCCAAACAGGCTTTGAAATTTATCTCGTTGGCGGCGCCGTCCGCGATTTGCTTCTTAATCGGGAAATTCATGATGCCGATTTTACCACTAATGCCCGGCCGGAAGAAATCCAAAAAATCTTTCCCGAGAGTTTTTATGACAATATTTTCGGAACCGTCAGACTAATGGTTAAAACCGGGAAGGACGAGGAAAAATATGAAATCACCACTTACCGGACAGAGATGGGTTATACCGACAAAAGACGACCGGATCAGATTTTTTGGGGAAAAACGCTCGAAGATGATTTAAAAAGAAGAGAGTTGACAATTAATGCCATGGTGATTGGCCCGACGAGGGAACAGCCGTTGGAATTAGTCGATCTTTTTGGTGGCCAGGAGGATTTGGGAAAGAAAATTATCCGGGCCGTTGGTAATCCCGACGAGCGATTCTCTGAAGATGCTTTGCGGATGATGCGGGCTATTCGCTTTGCCAGCCAGTTGGGCTTTGCTATTGAGCCCAAAACCTTCGCCGCCATTCAAAAAAACGCTAAACTCATCAAATTTATTTCCTGGGAAAGAATCCGCGATGAGCTTTTGGGGATATTGGCCAGTGATTTTCCCAGCGACGGGATTACCCTGCTTTACAGCGCCTGTTTGCTGGAATATATTCTTCCCGAGCTAATTCCCGCTTACGGCGTGGCTCAAGCCAAACACCATATATATGATGTCTGGACTCACTCTTTAATGTCTTTAAAATCAACTCCCAGCCAAGACCCGCTAGTGCGTTTGGCGACTTTAATCCATGATATTGGCAAGCCGGTGGTAGCGAAAGGCATTGGCGAAGCCCGCACTTTTCACAATCACGAAGTAGTCGGTGCCCATTTGGCGGAAAAAATCGCCAGACGGCTTAAGTTTTCCAAAAAAGACGAAGAAAAACTGGTAACTTTAGTCCGCCGGCATCAGTTCACCGTTGACGAGCGGCAGACTGATGCCGCCATCCGCCGATTTATTAGAAACGTCGGCAAAGAAAATCTGGCTGATATTTTAGCCCTGAGAATTGGCGACCGACTGGGTGGAGGAGCGAAAGAAACTTCCTGGCGCTTGGAAAAATTCAAAAAAAGGCTTGAGGAAGTCCAAAAGCAACCTTTTACCGTTGCCGACATAAAAGTCAACGGCTTTGACGTGATGAAAATTTTAGGCCTTAAACCCGGTCCGGAAATAGGCAAAATTTTAAACCGGCTTTTTGAAGAAGTGGTGGAGAAAAAAACCCCCAATGAAAGAGAAGCCCTTTTAAAAAGACTCAAAGAAATTAAGCTCTAACTAGTCGGCGGTTCACTTTGAGTGCTTTTAGGTCTTGCCAAACCACCAAAAGCGGCGCGGCGGTGAAGGTGGAAGAATAAGTGCCGGAAATGGTGCCAATAAGGAGAGCTAGAGTAAACCATTTAATGGTTGAACCGCCTAAAAGATAAAGGGCAATGAGCATAAAAATAATCGTCATTGAATTATTAATGGACCGGGAAAGGGTTTCCGTGATTGCCTTATTCACCAAACTCTCAAAAGGAACTGCTGGGAATTTCTTTTGCGACTCCCGAATCCGATCGTAAACCACTACCGTATCATGAACGGAAAAAGAAAGCACGGTTAAAACGGCCGTCACAAAAAGGGTATCCGCTTCCACCCCGGCAAAATGCCCCAACAAGCTAAAAGTTCCTAAAAGCACCAGCGAATCATGAAACATCGCCAAAATAGCGGAGACACCAAACATTGGGTCTTTAAATTGCCGCCAAACATATAAAAGAATAAAACTCGCCGCCAAGACAATGGCCACTACCGTTTTACGAATAAGCTCCTTACCTAAAATTGGACCGACTGTCTCAAACCGAAGTTCTGCCGGCTTTTCTGCCGCTACCTCGGCTACTGCCGCAATTAGCGAGATCGCTTTCTCTCGCTCCATTGGTTTGGCTCGAAGAAGAAGGCGGTTTTCTCCCGAAAGTTGGACCGAAGAAATTTCTTCTTCTTGCTCACTCACCGCTTTAGTAATTTCCTTATACGTTCCCTCGTCAATTTTTTTCTGAAACTGCAGTTCCAAAATGGAACCGCCGGTAAAATCAATCGACGGCTTTAAACCCCAACGAAAAAGCGAGAATAATCCCGGCAAAATCACCAGCGCCGAGATAAAAAAGTAAAGCCATTTAAATTTCATAAAATTCATACTTTTACCCCTGGTACAAAATTCTCACTAAATTTCTAGTCACCACAATTCCCGTAAATAAAGAAACGGCAATTCCCAAGGCCAAAGTTAAAGCAAAGCCTCTAACCATTCCCGACGCGTTTAAGAAATTCCAATTAAAGGGATTAAACAAAATAAAAGCGGTGATTAAAGTACAGATATTCGCGTCGCGAATTGAATCCCAGGCGCGGCCAAAACCCAGCTCCATCGCCATCGACAAAGCTTTCCCCGTCCTTATCTCTTCTTTCATTCGCTCAAAAATTAGAATGTTTGAATCGACCGCCATTCCCACTGAAAGTAAAAACCCGGCCACTCCCGGTAAAGTTAAAGTGACTCCGACCAGCTTATAAATTGCCACTGTTATTAAGGCGTAACTTATCAGCGCCAAATCGGCCAAACCCCCCAGCTTGCCATAGTAAGCCCACATAAACGCCATTACCAAGGCCAAGCCGATAATTCCCGCCCGAATTGACTTTTGGACTGATTCTTCTCCCAGCGTCGCCCCCACATTCCGCTGCTCGATTAGTCTAATCGGCACCGGCAGTGCCCCGGCATTCAATTGAACCGACAGCTTCTGCGCCTCCTGGCGAGTAAAGCCGCCTTTAATCACCGCCTGGCCGGTTGTAATCGGCTCTTCCACTTTAGGAGTCGAAATGGGCGTCTCGTCTAAAAATATCGCGACTATCCGACCGGTATTTTTAGTCGTAATTTCTCCAAATTTTTTGGCTCCTTCGGCGTTAAATTCTAAACCAACGACGGGACTGCCGGTATTGGGGTCAAATTGCACTGAAGCTTTCTTTAAGTCTTTGCCCGTCAAATTGGTCTTGAGAAGGAACTCGCCACTTTTGGAAGCGGCTTCTTGATCGGGATTTTCTTCCCAAAATTCTAATTGGGCGGTTTTGCCAATTAAATCGATGGCCTGATTGGCATCCTTTACTCCCGGCAATTCCACCACTAGCCGATAATCCTTGTCTGTTCTGGCCGTTTGGACAGTGGCTTCGCTCACTCCAAAAAAATTGACCCTTTTCTCAATATTTCGCTGAGCGGCCAAAAGGGCCTCCTCGCGATTGGCCTCTTCTACCCCGTTCATATCAGCGGTGAAAACCAAATGAGTTCCCCCTTGCAAATCCAAGCCTTTTTTGATTTCTAGCGGCCGACGGAAATTAATCGGACCAATTTTAAAATCTAGGTTTTCAAAAGAGAGCTTTTGGTCAATTTTCAATTGACCGAGGGAAAAACGCAAATGAAAATCCTTCGGTAAATCAATAAAAAAGGAAAAAAGAACCAAAAAAATTATTAGCCAGAGAATCGACTTTTTTTTCTGCATCTTCCGAACATTCTTTTCAGCTTTTAGGCCGCTTTGCTTTTCTTCTAGTTTTAAGAAAATTTTCCGAAAGCGGCAGCTGTTTCATCCCGGAAAAAAGGTAAGTAATTTCCCCTTTCTCTGTTTTAATCTCTAATTCTACCTCATCACCCGGCCGGATGCCAACCAAATCGACAAATTCCCAAGGAATAGTCACCGCTAAGGAATTTCCCGTTTTAATTACTTTCTGGGCCATTTTTACCCAATCGTCGGCAATTACCTCATTAGTTCCTCTTCATCGCCGATAATCATTACTTTGGTACTACTCAAAATCCCCAACAAAAACGGATCTCTCCTTTTTTTGCGAAACTCAAATTCCTCGTTAGCCATCACTGTATAATTAATCTCCTGGTCTCTTTTCTCTTCTTCCGCTTTCACTAAAGCCGCCAGTTCCACCATGACCACCTCTCCCACAACTAAAATATCAACTTCTTCTTCTTTACGCGGCAATCGACGGACAAATTTTCCCGAAAAGACACAAAAGGTAATCTTCCCAATTCGGTTTCGATTTTTAATAATCTGTTCTCCCAAGCCGGTTTCCTTAGCCACCATGGCGAGGAGTTGGTCATAAAGAGAGTAGTTGGGATTAAGCCAATAATAGAGACGGTTACCACGCGGCTCTTTCTTCAGGAGTCCCACTTCTTCCAAATGTTGGAGTTCTCGGCGAACAGCATTAATTTCCTCTCCGATTTTTCTCACTAAATCACGTACGTGGTAAAGCCCCGCCGAGTTGGCAAAAAACAAATCCAGGAGCTTAACCCGAACTTTGGAAACAACAATGTCTTTCAACATCTCTTTCTGAAGGGCAGGAATTAGCTTATCTGAAACAAGTTTTAATAGTTAACCTTGCCGGTGGTAGGCAGAATTTCAATCCAAACCAAACCGCGATTGAACTTAATCTCCTTTCCCCGATCATCAAAAAACAGCGTTCTGTCTGTCCGCGATTTTTTCGACCACTTGCCTTCAATCACTTGTCCGTCCAGGAAAATTAAAGCTTTCCCGGTTCCGATAGTCTCATAGAGCAAGTGTTTATGTTCGTCCACCGGCCCTTTTTCTTGAGCAAACTGAATTACCACATTTTTTGCCGCTAGTTGCTCTTTAGTATTAAAGTCAGTGTGCGGCTCTCCGCCATTATACCTTTTGTAGGCATTGCTCGCTTTGTCATATTCCCAACGAACTCGGTAAGCTTTATAATCGCGCCAGAAATCAAACTCCGGTGAAACGGAACCGGCCGACGGGGAGTCGTCTTTAAATTGCCAAGAACGGAAATTTTTATCCCAGGAGACCCCTTTGTAATTAACGCTAGTTAACTTTCTCTCCGCGGCGGTCGCCCAGAGCGCTTCGCTGCTGCAATACATTGAATGCTCGGTCGCCACCGGATGGCCAAGGCGGTCCGGTTCTCGTCGACAAACGCGGAAACCCAAGGCAAACTGGTCCAAATCAGAGCGAGTTTCTTTGTTCTTCCATCCATAAGTGCCGATTTGGCAAAGCGCTTTGGCTTTGGGGTCAACTGTCGGATCATTGCATTGGCCGGCGCCGCCGACATGAGTATATAAAGGATAGTCACCATATTCTGAAACCCAATCCAAAAAGTAAGTGCGGGCCGAGCGAACTGGACCCAAATCATAATCGCCTTGCAGAGCATAAGCCGCTTGACCGCAGTAAAAGACCGCCATTAAGCGGGTTATCGCCCCTTCCGCCACTGCCTCGTAAACAACATCCGCTCGACTTAAGCCGGATTGCGGCCGGGATTCTTCGTGGTTTTCAATCATTACCAGAAGCGGTCGCCTCCCTTCCCATAAATTCTTCTCCGTCTTCGTATATTTTGCCCCATTGAGAGGACAGGCTTGATCTTTCGGCCCGGTTAATACCGGAAAGCGAGAACCGGCTCCCGGAGTTGTGGTTGCCGTCGGCGTCGGACTCTCGAAAATTGAAGACCGGTTTTTTAGAAAACCAAAAGCGACTACCGAAACCCCGGCAGACAATAAATAAACCCCGACTAACAAAAGGACCAAGTTTAGTTTTTTATTCATAAGGAAAGACCTTGCTATATTATAATAACTTTTCACTTCTTGCCTTTTTTCTGAGCCTCGACGACAGCTTGCACTTCCTCCTTAGAAAATTCGTATCCCGTTTCTTTTCCCTGAGTTACCGGTTTGGCAAAAACCCGAGTGGAATCGCGACTGTGTAAACTAGTGATAACAAAACCATTATTGTAATTGTCTAAAAGCGCCAACACAAAGCTTTGATTGCCCCCCGTATCGGCAAAAGGATTATAGCGAACTAAACCAATTTTTTGAATATGGCTGTTGCCTTCAATCTTCAGCTCTTCCAGCTTCTTTTCCAACTCAGCGCTTAATCCCTCTCCTTTTTTGATCGCCGTTAAGACTTCGTCTAAAAGGACTTTTAAATCCTTTTCGCTTACTCCTTTAGTTAAACGGGCAAAAGTTTTATAAACCCGAATCAAAAGAAAGGTAAGTGCTCCCAGCCAAGTAAAAACCAACAAAACCGTCACCAAAAATGTTGTTTCCGCAAAGTCCGGCATCTTTAGCAATTGTAAGAGCAACAAATATCAAAGTCAATCCTTCGACAAGTTCACCCTGAGCGTAGCCGAAGGGCTAGACAAATTTTTTTCTCTTGTGATATATTGAACGCGATGGGAAAAAAAACGAAAAAAGAGAAAATTATCGCCGATTTAAGGAGAAAGGTCCAAGCGGTTCAATCCCAAGCTTCTCCGGCTCCGGCGAATAAAACCCCTCTTTTATCGGCCATAGATGAACCCAAAAAAGATAATTTTCCTCTCAAACCAACATTTCAAACTCCATCTCTCTATATCTATCCCGTTCAACTAATTCGAAAAGACTTGACAAAAACTTTTCTCTTGTCCATACTGGCAATCAGCCTCGAGGTAGCTTTGTTTTTGCTTCTCGAGAAACACTTGGTTCTGCCCTTCAGAATCAGTTTTTAGGAGGGAGGTGAAGGAGAGACTATGACAACTATGTACTGCGTGAAGTGCCGCGGCAAAAAGGAAGTCGCCAATCCGGAAAAAGTAACCATGAAAAACGGTAAACCGGCGATGAAAGCTAAATGTCCTGATTGCGGCACTCAGATGTTCAAAATTGGCGCTGCCTAAATTGGGATTTTTGAGAAATCAAACCCCCCGTCAGGAAGCGGGGGGTTTTGGGTCTTAAAGGAGCTTTTTCTCATTGATCTATCTCCTTTGGCCGATATTGTAAAGCTTCAGCTAAATGGGCGGGCGTAATCTCCTCCTCTCCGGCCAAATCGGCAATTGTCCGCGAGATTTTAATTAAACGGTAATATGACCGGGCGGAAAGCTGAAACTGGACCACGGCTTGACGTAACAAATTTAAACACGCCTGAGAAAGAGGGCAAAATTCTTTAGTGTCCCTAGTCGACATTTCGGTGTTGCAAGTAATTTTAGTCTGCCTAAACCTCCGGGTTTGAATATCGCGAGCCGCCTGAACTTCCTGCTTTATCTTTTTTGAGCTTTTCGCCGCCGGTTGGGAACCGTTGGTGATTAATTTCTCGACCTTCACGGCGGGGACATCAAGATGTAAGTCAATCCGATCTAAAATCGGGCCGGAGACCCGCTTGCGGTAGCGCTCAATTTGACCGGGTAGGCAGCGGCATTTCTTTTCATTACTGCCAAAAAAGCCGCAAGGGCAAGGGTTAGCGGCTGCCACCAAAATAAATTTAGCGGGAAAAACTAAGGTGCCAGCCGCCCGAGAAACAGAAACAATACCGTCCTCTATTGGCTGGCGCAAGGCTTCCAAAACATGGCGGGGGAACTCGGGAAATTCGTCCAAAAAGAGTATCCCCCGATGAGCCAAGGAAATTTCCCCTGGCCCAGGCCGACTGCCACCCCCAATCAAACCAATTCGGCTAACGGTATGATGAGGAGCGCGGAAAGGGCGAAATTTAATCAGCGATTCCCCCGCCGGCAGATTGCCGGTTATCGAATATATCTTAGTTACTTCTAAGGCTTCCCCCTCGGTCAAATCCGGTAAGATTCCCGGTAGAGCTCGAGCCAGCATTGTCTTGCCTGCTCCAGGAATCCCCCGTAAAAAAATATTATGCCCCCCAGCCGCCACAATCGTCATCGCTCTTTTGGCCTGCTCTTGACCGGCGATATCGGCAAAATCAAATTCCACTTCCACTCGAACTTGAATTTGGGAAAACTTAAGCGTCGGCTGCGGCTGAATTTCTCCTAGCCCACAAAAATGTTTAAATAAATCCAAAAGAGAGGTGACCGGTAAAATAGTAATCCCTTCAACCACGGCCGCTTCTCGGGCATTGACCGCCGGGACAATAATTTGAGCAAAATCCTTTTCTTTGGCCAAAAGCGCCATCGCCAAAATTCCGTTAGTGTGGCGCAGAGAACCATCCAAAGAGAGCTCCCCTAAAATGAGTGTCTTGGTCAAATCTTTCTGCACCTGACCAGAGGCCAACAAAATTCCCACTGCCATGGGTAAATCAAAAGCCGGGCCCGCTTTAGGCAAATCAGCGGGAGAAAGGTTAACGGTTAAACGGCGGTCAGGAAAATCCAGACCAGAATTCTTAATCGCGCTTCTGACTCTTTCTCTGGCTTCTTCAATCGCTTTATCAGGCAAACCGACAATGGTAAAGGAGGGCAAGCCCGAAGCGGCAATATCGATTTCTACTTCGATGGGGACTGAATCCAAGCCAACGGTTGCTCCAGAAAAGATGCGCGCTATCACTAGTTAGATTATTCACAAAACTTTTTGCCTTTGCAAGAAATCAAACTCGGAAGGAGAGGAAAAAAGCCAAAGCGCCAATGGCCAAACAGTAAAAACCAAAGAGATAAAACTTTTCCGACTTAAGGGATTTTTGCAATAAAAGCAAGGCAAAATAGCCCACCACTCCGGCCATCAGCATCGACAGAATCGGGAGAGGGGAGAAAGCTTGAGCGAAACCATCTTCCTTAATTTCCAATATCGTTGCCCCTAAAATAGCAGGAATGGCGAGCAAAAAAGATAATTTAAAAGCTGTTTGTTGGGAAAAATCTCTGATTAAAACGGCGCTAATAGTTGAGCCCGATCGGGAAATGCCCGGGAGTAAGGCCATCGCTTGAAAAATTCCCACAAACAAAGAATCTCTCCAAGTTATTTTTTTCGGGCGGTCTTTAATTTTCAGTTTGGAGGTCAAAAGGAGCAAAGCGCCAAAAAGGGCCCAGGCCACTCCTACTAGCCATAAGGAATCAAAAGTCGCCTTGAGTTTAGCGTTGAAAATAAGTCCAGCAAAGGCGGCCGGAATCGAGCCCAGAATAATAAAAGACCAAGCGTTAATCTGCTTTTCCCAATTAAAGACTAGGTCCCAAATTTCTTTCCGGAAAAAAATAACAATTGAGCCAAGGGTCCCTAAGTGCAGCAAAACATCGAAAAAAACCGGCGGCCCCGCGATGGCCAAAGCTTTCTGAAAAAACACTAAATGGCCAGAGGAGGAAATCGGTAAAAACTCGGTTAGGCCTTGAACCGAAGCTAAAAAAATGGCCTCAAAGAAAGTCATCAAATTGATTTTACGCTCGAGATCTGCTATAATCAAGCCGTCAAGAGCCGGGAAATAGCCCCGCCTATGGCGGGGAGGAAAGTCCAGACAGCAGAAAGCAGGGTGATCAGTGAAAACTGATAGGATGTACCATCTGGTGCGTCCCTAGTTAGAGCAACAGTGACGATGCGGGTGGCGCCGCGTGAAACGACCAAGCGACTGGGTTCCCGATGTTACATCGGGAGGCAATCCTCCCCGCTGCAATCTTCGATTAACTCGTTTGAGGATGCTTTCCCGAGAGTTGAAGTTAAGAGCACGCGCCCTTCCGTAGCTTTGTGCGAAGGAGGGTCTAGAGAGATTATTTCCTTAAAACAGAATCTGGCTTACGAGCTTTTGACAATTTTAAGCTCGATTAAACCTTTTGGAGTGAGAAATTTCCGCCGTAATTTCTTCCAGAGCAATAAAAATCGGCACCGCTAAAATCGCTCCCCCGACCCCCGCCAACTTAAAACCAATGGCCAGGGAAATAATCGTAATTAAAGGGTTTATCCCCACCACTTGTTTCATTACCCGAGGAACTAAGATGGTATTTTCAATTTGCTGAACTAAAAAACCGAGGGCAGCGGCGGCTACGGCATGAAAGGGAGAAATCGTCAACCCAATTATTACCGCCGGAAAAGTTGATAAAATTGGTCCCACATTAGGAATAATTTCCAGCAAAAAAGCCAGAATTGCCAGCGGCAGGGCATAAGGCAGGCCAATTAAGCGAAAGCCGATGTAAGTTAAAATTCCGACGAAAGTCATTAAAACAATTTCGCCTCTCACCCAACCGCCCAAACGCACCTCAATTTTGTCAATTACTTTTTGCACTTTGGATTCATTTCCCTCGCCAAAAAGAAGCTTCAAGTAATAGTCGAGATTTTGCCTTTCCATTAAAAGGTAAAAAGTAATGACTCCCAAAGCCAAAACGCCGACTAAGTTAGAAAAAAGGCTGAAAATAAATTTAATTAAATTGGCGGGAATGGTGGAAAATTGAGTCAATTGAGTGGCAATCATCTTCTCATCAATGCCCAAGAACTGGAATTGCCGAAAGAAATTGGGCAATTGGTTAATTAAGCTAGAAGTCTGTTCCACTAGCGGCGGCACTATTCCCCCAACCCCAAAAGCTAAAATAGCTAAAATCGCAAAATAAGTCAGGAGTATCGCTAACCAGCGAGGAAATCTAAGCTGCTCTAGCCTTTTGACTGAAGGGTTGAGGGCTGACATTAAGATTAAGGCAATAAAGAGGGCTAAGATAATCGAACGAATTTGGAAAAGCAGCCAAATAAAGGCAACAAAAATGGTGGTAAAGACAATTGTCCGGTAAGAAATCTCTATCTTCCGAGGCATAATTTAAATATACCAAGCTTTAACTAACATTTCCACTTTTTCTTGCCACCCTTCTTCGTCAACATCAAACCATTTGCCCTGAACCTGTCGAAGGGTTTTTCTAAACCAGGTCATTTGCCGCCGAGCATAATTATGCTCATCATACTTCCAGCGCTGAATTACTTCATCTCTTGCGGCCTTCCCCTCAAAATAATCTCGCCATTCCCGATAGCCAATGGTGCTCCCCAAAACGGAATTATCCCAATCGTAACCTTCACCCAAAAGTTTTTTAATTTCTTCCTCCGCCCCCATTCTCACTCTCTCCTCCGCTCGCTCATCTATTCTTCGATAAAGAACCTGAAGCGGCGCCGTCAGTCCAATTAATAGTTTGTCTAAATTTTTGAATTTTGAACTATCACTTTTAACTTTTAACTTTGAATTTTGAACTCGAGTGGCAATCTCGATTGCGCGTATTAGCCTTCGGGGATTTTTTCTGTCAGACTCATTCATCCTTCGACTTCGCTTAGGGTCAAGCTTTTCTAATGTTTTAAACAATAAATCAACGGAACAATGAAACAATCGTTCTCTTAGTTCCCAATTCGGCTCAATCCCCATTGTCCCAATTCCCTCCAAAGCCGCCTGCACATAAAAACCGGTTCCCCCGACTAAGATAGGAAGTTTCCCTCTTTTCCAAATATCCTGAATTGCCCCCCAAGCCAAACGATAAAAATCCGCGACGCTAAATTTTTGGTTCGGCTCCACCACATCATAAAGCCAAATTTTCACCCTTTCGGCCGTTTCTTTCCCGGTAATAATATCCATTCCTTTGTACACTTGCCTGGAATCCGCGGAAACAATCTCAGCGTTAAACTCTTTGGCCAGTTTAACCGCCAAGGAAGTTTTCCCGGTCGCTGTTGGCCCGGCAATAGTTAATATTTTATTCATCGGTCACTTTTTGTTTATTAAATTTTCCAAAACTTGCCAGCGTCTTTTCTTTTCTTTATAAAGAACATTATCCTCCATTTTGAAAGCAGCTGTTTGCTCCCGAGGGGAATACATCGCAATGTAAGCTTTGACAAAACCCACCCTTTTTGCTAGTTCCACGGTATGCTGAAATTGTTCTTCGGTTTCGCCGGGAAAGCCGACAATAATATCCGTGCCGATTTTAATCTCAGGAATGGCTTTTCTAATTTTTTTAACTAAAGCCAGATACTCTTTGGCCGTGTAATGACGATTCATTTTTCTAAGAATTTCGTCGTCGCCTGACTGAACGGGTAGATGCAAATAGCGGTCAATTTTAGGTAAACTCATTGCTTTGATAATTTCGTCATTTAAATCCCAAGGATTGGAAGTAATAAAAGAAATTTTTTCTATCCCGGGAACCTCGTGTAAAGCCGTAAGCAGCTTCGCAAAAGAAGGTTCAAAACTATTGACGTTCTGCCCCAGGAGAGTAATCTCCTTATATCCCCGCTTAGCCAATTCCTCCACTTCACAAACAATCTCCTCAAATGGCCGGGAAACTTCTCGTCCCCGAGCATAAGGGACAACACAATAAGTGCAAAAATTATTACAGCCGTTGGAAATCGGCACCCAGGCATGGGTTTTTGACTCTCGGATTTTTAGTCCCGCCGTAAAATCCTCTACCCGCTTAAACTCATCCACCGCCGGTAGTTTTTTCCAGAGCCATGGCCGGGGATACCTTAACATACACCCGGTCAAAATTATTTTTAGTTTTGGGTTTTTAGTTTTTAGTTTGGCCAAATTGTTGACCAATCCAAATACTCGGTTATCGGCCGATTGCCTAACGGAACAAGTAACAATAACTACTTCATCCGCTTCTTCAATTGCTCTCGCTTTCCCCCACCCATTCGCCTCATACCACCCCGCTATCCTCTCGCTATCCGCCAGGTTCATCTGACAACCAAAAGTCCGAATGAAATATTTTTTCATTTATTTAAAAACCAAACCCTTCAACCGAAGTTACTTTTCCTGAAACCCCTTTAGAATCAGGGTTTTGGAAAGCGGAGGAGTTTCGGCGGCGACCACAGTTACTGGCTGGTTGCTTCCGGCTTCGACCAGCAAGCGATTTTTTAATTCCGCCCCGGCATTGGCCACCAAATTCAAGACATATTCCACTCCCGAATCAACTTTGAGAAAATACTCACCAGCTGTCTTTCTTATTAGTCCCGAATAGGGATGGGTAGTATCAGCCGTTTTCAGCTGACCTTTTTGGCATTGGTCTTGATAAAATTGCCACTCTTCACACTCCGTTCCGTCGTCGAATTGGCAAATTCCTAAAGTCCCAGCTGTTTCTTCGACCGTTTTAAGTTTCCCCCCCTTATTTAAACAATTTTGGGCGGCGGGATTAGCCAGAGTCGATTTCTCACCGGAAGCTCTTTCTCCCTCTTTTTGGCAGGGGTAACTGGGCATTGGCGCCGATGGCTTGCCATGCTTGACCCATTCTCCATTTTTACAAATCCAAGTGTCTTCCGGAAACCAAAGCCGAGTCAACCCCCAAAAAAGTAAGACCAGAACGGGGAGCGATAAAAGAAAGATTATGACTTTTTTCATACCCCTATGATAACACAAGACCTCAACTGGAGGCCGAAGCATAGTGACCCAAGGCATATCGCCAAAATTTAAAGGCGCCAGTCAGAGCCAAAAAAGCTATAACCAAAGACAAGACCAACCAAGGCCAAGAAAGCAAACCCAGCAAGGCCTTGGCAGGAACGGTAATTAAGACCACCACCGGTATTGTAAAAGTAAGAATTCCCCGCACTAATCGGGGGTAAATGTCGGTTGAGAAACGAGCCATACTGGTCAAATCCCGATAAACCCAAATTAAATGATCAATTTCGGTCGTCAGAATACAAACCGCGCAAATAAAAAGATGAAAAGCAAAGGAAAGAAAAAGGCTATTAATTATTAAGACAGAAAAAAGCGCTAAGTTTGAAAAGTTAAAAAGATTATTAATTCCTAAAAACCAAAGAAAATAAAACCAAAGAGGAACTAAGGTAATTAAGTCTAAGATATCAGTCCAACCGAAAATCGGCCGAAAAAATGAAGGTAGGGGCTTAAGCAAATCGAGGTCATAATCGCCGGAAACAATTAGCGGCCGGAAGTGATAAACTCCCCGGAATAAAAACTGCGTCAGAATATCAATTAAATTGAAAACCAAAAAGAAAATAATAATGGCTTCTTTTCCATATTCCCCTAAACTTCCTGATGTGGAAAGAATTTTAAAAAGAAAAACAAAAAAGAGAAGAAAACGAATAATCTTCCCCAAAAGGAAAAGCAAGGCCGACCAAGGATTTATCAGCTGCGATTGAGCTGCCCTTGAGCTAATCATTAACCAAATTTTTAAAAGCCTCATCATCCCCCAAAAGCACCGTATTTTCTCGTCCCTTTTTGCCAGAGGGACATACTTAAATAGTAAAATGCCGCTCCCCAAATAAAAGTAACTAAAATCGAGCTTAAAGCCACCCTGACGGAAACTTGCCCTAGCCAAATTTTCAGGGGAGAAAAAATAAGATAAGGGAAAGGGGTTAAGTAAAAAAGTTTCGCCACTGATGATGGTAAAATATCAATCGGGAAAATCACTCCCGAAAAAAAATCCAATAATACTACTCCCAAAAGCCAACGAGTAGCCCATATTTCTTCGGTCCAAAATGCCGTGAGGGAAATCGCTAAGCTCAGGAAAAAGTAAAGAAAAAAGGAAATTATCAGCTGGAGAATGAACAATCCCCACTCTAAAAAAGTTTGGGGAAAATAAAAAGAAAAATTTAAAAGCATTATCAACACTCCAATTTCCAAAACCGCAAAAAGCAAATTTAGGGCTTTGTCGGCCATATCACGGGCCAGGAGAAATTTGAAAAGACCAATCGGTCTTAACAAATATTTGGAGAGCTCTCCGCTTCTTAACTGAGGGGCTAAGTCGGCTGTCCTCGAGGCTAAAATTAGACCGTCGAGAAAAACTACGCCGAGAAGATAAGTAAACATTTGGGCTCTTTCATAGCCAAAGAGAGTTTTTTGATTGCCATAAACAGCCAACCAAAAAAAGAGCAAAGTCAAAGTAAAGACTAAACTCCTAAACCGCCAGAGAAAAAAGTTTAGCCGATAAGCTAAATATTCCTGAAGAGTTAGTTTAAAGATTTGCCGGTATTTTCTCACGCCACATCTTTACCGGTAAACACTTCTCTAATAATCTCTTCAATCGGCACCTCTTCAATATTTAAATCCGCTACCGGGAAATGCTGCAAAAGCTCCGCCGCTGCCAAAGATGCGGCCTCTCTTTTAACGGAAAAAACCACTCTCGGAAAGGCATATTCTTTAACCTTTCCCACTTTCTCTAACTTTTTAGCGTCTATTTCGTGAGATAAAACCGCGGAGATAATTTTATGGTCAGCATACTTATGAGTAATTTCTGAAAGCTGGCCGTCAAAGATGAGTTTACCTTTATCAATAATTATTACTCGCCGACAAAGCTCTTTAACATCATCCATATAATGGGAAGTCAAAATAATGGTGGCTTTTTTAAGCCGGTTATATTCTCTAACAAAGTCGCGCATTTTCTTTTGGGATACCACATCCAAACCAATCGTCGGCTCATCTAAGAATAAAACTTTCGGACTATGAAGCAAGGCCGCAATCAATTCGCACTTCATTCGCTGACCCAAAGAAAGCTTCCTTACCTGGACCTTCAGGATATCTTCCACTTCCAACATTTGCACTAACTCCTCTAGAGTTCCTTCATATTGCTTCTTGGGAATTTCGTAAATTTCCCGATTGAGATTAAAAGTTTCCAGGGCCGGTAAATCCCACCAAAGCTGATTTTTTTGCCCCATCACCAGAGAAATTTGTTTTAAAAACTCGTTTTTCCGGTCCCAAGGGGTAAATCCCAAAACCGAAACATAACCATCGGTTGGGTAAAGCAAGCCGGAGAGACATTTAAGAGTGGTGGTTTTGCCCGCCCCGTTAGGGCCAATAAACCCCACCAACTCCCCTTCGTCAATATTAAAAGAAATATTATCCACCGCTTTGACCTTCTCGTAGCGGCGATTAAATAAAGATTTAACCGATCCCGCTAGCCCCGGCTCTTTCCGGTGAACTTCATAATACTTCTTTAAATTAGAAACAATAATCGTCGACGCCATCTTTACTTAGAATAACAATTAGTCCTTAAATAGGCAAATTAACTCGAGGCAGATTGATATTTTTTTAAACCTGCCCGCCAGATAAGGGTAGAAATTAAGTAAAACCAAGCCACCATAACTACCCCCAATAAAGCATAATAGCTAGGGAGCTTATTGAGCAATATTGCCGTTGGAACATAGGCAAAAAATAATATCGGCAGGAAAAACAGAAGGAAGAACCGGAAAAGATTACTATAAATATCGGCCGGATAGCGGTCAAAATCCGTCGCTTCCAGCAACCAATCAACGAAAGTCTCGGCATTAACGAAAAAAAGGCTCAGGCTGGAAAGAGAAAAGTAAATAAAATAAACCAAAAGCCAACCGCAAAAAAGAGAAACCAGGAAAGACAAAAATTGCGTTATGCTGGTTTCGATGGTTAAATGGGATAAAGAAACCGAAAGAACGACAATGGTGTTAACTAGACTGCCGATTGAAGTAAAATCAAGCGAGCTGAAAGAAACTAAAAAGCGGTGGTTGGCGGGCCGAATTAAGACTCGGTCAAAAGTGCCTTGGCGAACATCTTGAACAAACTTCTCCAAATTGTCAGCAAAAATCATCCAAGTTCCTAAAAAAATTAACTCGTGAATGCCTAAAAGAAGCATTATTTCCCAAAAGCTCCAGCCGCCGATTTCTTTTGTTCCCCTAAAAATAACAGAGATAAAAATAATCGTCGTCGCCATCCAGACAATTGGGGTTATTCCCAAAAGCAAACTATTAGCTCGGTAAATAACCACTTCCATAACACTCAACTTTATAAAATGAGTGTAAAGCTTCAAGTATCGCCAAAATTTACTGACCAACGGCTTCATAGCGCCTCAAGCCCCTTTTCCAAATAAATTTCATTAAGATAAAAAGTCCCAGAATCCAAATTAAAACTGTAATTAAACCGCTAATAGCTTCCCACATTTCCAATTGGCCCAAATAAAGTTTAATTGGGAAATAGGTCGTGTATTGAAAAGGCAAAGCTAAACCGATTTTTTGTAAAAACGGAGGCATGACATCCAAGGGAACTAAACCCCCGGCAAAGAAATTAAAAATCATAAACATTGCCGAGCGGAACAAGCGAACATCGGTTAACCAGAAAGCAAAAGAGGCAGTAAAAACGTTGGTCAGGAAATTAATCACCAACGAAAAGAATAAAAAACTCAAGAATAAGACGAATTGCTCCAGGCCCGAAAAAACCACAATCTTTGGCAACAGCAGAAAAAAAATAATTATCATTCCCAATCGAATGAAAAATTCAAAACTCCGGTCAGCCAAAAAAATCGACAGCCACCATTTTAAATAACTAGTGGGCTTAAGAAGATATAAGGACATTCTGCCTTCCTTTATTTCCCAAGCCATTTGGCGACCGATATTTTGCCTTTGGGTAAAATGAAGGAATTTCGTCATTAAAACGTAAGTCATCATTGAAGAAAAGGTATAGCCATTAAAATTATCCCTTCCACTAAAAACTGCTTTCCAAATAAAAAACATCACTATGAAAGTGATAATCCCCATTCCCAAATGACCAATAAAATCCGCCCGATATTCGAAAGATTTCTCCCAATTAATCTTAAAAATCGCCCAATATTTGCCCATTAAAGCAATTCTAGCAGAAAAACCCCTTAGGACCTGTCGCCAAGAAGACTTCATTTAACCGATTTTTTGAGGCTGCGGCCGGGGGTAAAACGGGCGGCCCGGTGGGATTTAACTACCTGCCGAGCTTTAGTTTGAGGATTAACGACCGTTTTATCTTTGACTAAAACACTTTTGAAAGTGCCAAAACCGGAAAGAACCACTTTCTCGCCCTTACTTAAGGCTCTTTCAACTTCATTAAGCATCGTTTCCACCGCTTCCTTTGAAGCTTTCCTGGTCAAATGGGCCTTAACCGAAACAACGCTGATTAAATCAATTTTCTTCATAATATCTAAAGCTAAAATTAGTTTAGCAAAAAAAATGCCAAAGTCAAGGTCAATTACTTCGCCACTCCAACTGTCCGAGTTTCTCGAATGGCCGTTACTTTAATTTGCCCCGCCCATTTAGCCTCTTCTTCCAGCTTTTTGATGATTTTGTCCACCAAAACTGTCATTTCCGCGTCAGTGACTTTTTCCGGCTCAACAATCACTCGAACTTCCCGACCTGCTTGATAGGCCGCCACTTCGGCCACCCCCGGAAAAGACCGAGCAATTTCTTCAATATTGGTCATCCGCTTAACATAATCTTCATGGGGCTCATAACGAGCACCCGGCCGGGAACCAGAAATAGCATCCGCCACCCAAACCACTGCCGATTCGACCGAAGAAAACGGCCGGTCCTCATGGTGTTCAGCCACGCAATCAATGACTCTCTCCGGAATACGGTATTTTTTCAAAAGGTCAACTCCCAACTGAATATGGTTGCCCTCTTCATCAGTAATGACTTTCCCGATATCATGAAGCAAGCAAGCTAACCTCACCACGGCCACATCCAACTTAAGTTCACTGGCAATAGCAATACCAATCCGCGTTTCTTCTAAGGTATGAACAATCATATTCTGACCGTAAGAGAAACGGAACTTATAACGGCCTAAAAGTTTGACCAAATCTGGATGAAGATTATAAACCTTCACGGAATGGCAAAGCCTTTCTCCTTCTTCAAATAAAATCCGCTCCACTTCCTGCTTAGTTTTGGCGACTACCTCCTCAATTCTTTGAGGCTGAATCCGGCCGTCTTTAATTAATTTTTCCAGCGCTTGCCTCGCGACTTCTCTCCTGACGGGGTCAAAAGATGAAAGGCGAATATCCAAACTTTCGTCTAACTCCACTTCGACGCCGGTAGCAACTTCAAAACTCCGGATATTTCTTCCTTCTTTCCCAATAATCCGCCCTTTCATCTCTTCATCTGGGAGCTTAATGACAGAAACCGTGTATTCGGCGGCATAATCAACTGCTCCATGTTTCATGGCATCTACCAAAATCTCCTTAGCTTTTTCCTGGGCGGTAGCTTTGATTTCTTCTTCCGTTTCAACAATTCTCTTGGCCACTTCCTCAGCTAGCCTTTTTTCCGTTGCTTCCAAAATCAGTTTTTTCGCTTCTTCCCGATCGAGAGCCGCTATTTTCTCCAGCTTCTGAAGCTGTCGCTGACGGATATCCTCCAAATCAGCCATTCTTTTCTCTAAATCCGCTTTTTGTTGAGTAAGCAGCTTTTCTCTCTCTTCAATTGCCCCGACTTTGCGGTCAACTTCTGCCTCTCGCTGAAGCGCCTCGTTTTTAAGTCGGAAAGCTTCTTCTTTAATTTTGGCCGCTTCCTCTTTAATCCTCGCTGCTTCTTCCCGTGCTTGGGCTAACAACTCTCGAGCTTGGGTTTCATAAACGGAAAGGTTAACGCTAGTTTTAGCAATTTTGGCTTTCTCTTCCGGAGCTTTGGTTTCTTCCAGCTGGGCCAGCCGTTTTTCCAACTGCTGTTGTTTTCTAATTAAGTCGCTTATCTTATCCAAGAGTGACATAATCGTCCTCCTTTTTAGTTTTTAACTCTTGGAGTAAAACGCCACAGAAGCTTACCAAGCTAAGCTTGGTCGTTCGGAGAAAAAATGATTGGTTTTCAGAACTCTCATTTTCTGCCTTAAGTTTACTTCTATGAGTTTTACCTCAATTGCCCCATTTTACCTTTTTTTGAGGATTTTCGCAACCGTTTCTTCAATTGTCTCGAAAGAAAAGCCTTTTTGAGCCAAAGCGGCATAGAGCTTTTGCTTAACTTCCCCGGGTGGCAAATTTGTCAACCGCACCAGCTTTTTTTGAGCCAGTTTTTCCGCCAGCTGAATATCGACTTCCTTCGGCCGCTCCTCCGCCAAGAGTCGTTTAATCAACTCCTCGGCAATTCCTTTGCGCCGCAATTCATATTTAACCAAACGCACCCCACTCGGCCGGAAAGTCGAACGCTGTTCAATCCACCATTGAGCAAAAGCTTCGTCATCAATAAGTTTTAGCGCCTTTAACTTTTGCCTGACCATCTTGCGCGTCTCTTCGCCAACTTTTTTCCGAAGCAGATATTCGTTAATTTCAAATTCGCTTCGGGGCCGAAAAGAAAGAAATTTAAGCACTTTATCAAAGATGCTCCCTAGCTCACTTTCTTTAATTAGTTCTTCCACTCTCTCTCGGGAAATTTCTTGATCGGCGTGCAAACCCTCCTTCACTAAAGTTTCGGAGGGTAAGGAAAAGGCAAACTTGCCGTCTAGAAAGATATTGAATTTCTCTTTTTTCTTTTGCGGTTTAATCGCAGTAATAACGGGCATTTAGGCTTCTTCCATTTCTCCCCCAATGACTTTCTCTTCGACTGCTTTCCCGCTTTTAACTTCTTTCCAAATTTTTTCTTCAATTTCCTTAATCATCTTTTGATTTTCCCCTAAGAAGGAAATTGCTGCCTGCTTGCCCTGGCCAAGCATCGTTTCTCCATAGCGGTAAAAAGCTCCGGATTTGGAGATAATTTCTAAATCCACCGCGACATCAAAAATTCCCGCCGTCCTGGAAATCCCACCATTCGCCAAAATATCAAACTCAGCCACTTTAAAAGGCGGGGCGACTTTATTTTTAACGATTCTCACCCGGTGGCGGGAACCAATCGCTTCATCGCCTTCTTTAATGGTTTCTATTTTACGGCTGTCCATTCGCACCGAAGCGTAAAACTTCAAGGCCAGTCCGCCCGAAGTCGTTTCCGGATTGCCAAACATCACCCCGATTTTTTGGCGCAATTGGTTAGTAAAAACAACGATCGTCTTGGACTTAGAAATAGCCCCCGTCAGTTTGCGTAGAGCTTGGGACATTAGTCTTGCTTGAACCCCTACCATAGCGTCTCCCATTTCTCCTTCAATCTCAGCTCTTGGAACCAAGGCCGCCACCGAATCAACCACAATCACATCCAGAGCGCCGCTACGAACCAAAGTTTCCACAATTTCCAAAGCCTGCTCGCCCGTATCCGGCTGGCTGACTAAAAGCTCATCCAAATTTACACCCAGTTCTTGCGCCCAGATAGGATCAAGTGCATGCTCAGCGTCAACAAAAGCCGCCGCTCCCCCGGCTTTCTGCGCTTGAGCAATAATAGAGAGAGCCACGGTAGTTTTACCGGAAGCTTCCGAGCCGTAAATTTCCACAATTCTTCCGCGGGGAACACCGCCTATCCCTAAAGCAATATCTAAAGCGATTGAACCAGTAGAAATAACCTCCGCTCCCATCTTCCCGGTTGGGCTTTCGCCTAAACGCATAATCGAACCTTTACCATATTGCTTTTCGATTTGTTCCATGGCTATCTTAATGGCTTGAAGTTTCCCTGAAGCATTATCGGTCATCTTGCCTCCCCCTTGGCCCGCCGTAGTTTTAACGAAGGCGGCTTCATCGCTTTTGGTCTTCATAGTAAACTCTCCAAAACAAAAATCAACTTATAAAGAAAATTACTCAGCCAAATTCACTTACATTCTGGCACAGAAAATGATAAAATTCAAGGGCAAGACAGTGTCTCGTTCGAAAAATCAATCATTTACATTCGACCAGAAGTAAAGAGGATTGAGAACAGGAAGATTTTTGCAAAGAAACCCTCGGTTTCTTTGCATGAAACGGGGAATGGCGCAGTTGGTAGCGCGCACGCATGGGGTGCGTGAGGTCGTGGGTTCAAGTCCCGCTTCCCCGACTAGAAAAAATAATTTGATAAAACCAAAAGACTATGGCTTCTGAGGTAACACCCGTTAAAAACGATGAGGTAGAGCCCGTAATAGAGTTGGTAATCAGGCCGCCAACAGCCGATGAAGAATATGACAGGGTAGCGTCCTATCTTCGCAAGCTGCCATGGTATAATGAAAACGGATACAAGTTGCCTCTTCCGACTCATCCAGCGTTCCAGCAATTAGCTCAACCTGGCGCAGACCTTGCCGTGTTAGACCTGGAAGAAACGAGAAGGCTATTCGCCCAAGAAGTATATGACCCAACTGCCTATGAAGCCCGCCTAAGAGCAGTAGAAGCCGACCGCTTTGTTATTGAAGAGGCATATTTAAGGTTTCGGGAATTAAATAAACGTTGGGGGGTTAAAGTTTTTCCCCGATATGAAATTACCCTCACTCAATTTGGTGCGGGTGGTAGCTATGATTCGGAAAAAGGGAGAGTCATTATATTGACCAGTTCTAGGCATTCACCAAAGAGAATAGCGATACATGAAGGCGTACATATCGGTATAGAGGACGGTATTGTTCAAAAGTATGGACTTTCGCACTGGGAAAAGGAAAGAACCGTAGATAAGATTTGTAGTATAAGATTTGGCGATTTACTTCCCAACTACGACTTCCAAGCTCGAGGAGATATAAGGATTGACCCATATGTTACTTCTGAAACAATCAGACAACTACCACAAGCCATGGAAAGATACGTTAAAGATTTTCCCCGCACTCAATAAATATACCCTTTGACAGTTTGGTCGCCCTGAGGCGACTAACCTATCTATTTTAAATACTTCTCGATATTCTCCTGGTGTTCTTTATAAGTCTTGGCTGTATGGATTTGTTTGTTTAGAAAGTAAAATAATATGAGATAATCGTTTTATGAGTGGGCTTTTTGGAGTTGTTGATAAGAAAAATTGTCCTAGAATTTTATTTTACGGCACCGATTATCAATCTCATTTGGGAACTCAAAAAGCGGGCTTAGCAATCATTAATCGTCGAATCGAGCGAGCTATCCACAATATCTCCACTTCCCAGTTCAAATCAAAATTTATTGAAGAGATCTCTTTAATGAAAGGGGCGCTTGGCATTGGCGTAATCAGTGATTCCGACTTCCAACCGATTATTATTTCTTCCTCTTTTGGAACATTTGCCCTGGCAACGGCTGGCTTTTTAGCCAATAAAAATGAGCTGGCTAAAGAGATTATGAAAGATGGAGGAAGTTTTTCAGAGTTAAGCGGCGGTGAAATTAATGCCACTGAAGTAGCTGGCAAAATTATCGCTCAAAAAGGCAATTTAGTAGAAGGAGTTAAAGCCCTTTTTGAAAAAATGAAGGGTTCGTTTAGCCTTTTGATTTTGGCCAAAGAAGGAATTTATGCTGCCCGAGATAAATTTGGCCGAACCTCGCTTTCGGTGGGTAAAAATGATAAGAGTTTAGCCGTCACTTCGGAAACTTGCGCTTTTCCCAATCTTGGCTACCAAAAGATAAAGGAGCTTTCCCCCGGCGAAATTGTCCTTTTGAGCAAAAGTGGCCAATTAATAGGAAAAGAGAAGAGTTCTTCTCCAGAAAAAGAAAAAATTTGTGCTTTTCTTTGGATTTATACTGGCTATCCTGCCTCTTCCTATGACGGGTTTTCAGTGGAAGCAGTCAGAGAACATTGCGGCGCTAATTTGGCTAAGGAAGATAGTGCTAAAGCCGATTTTGTCACGGGTATTCCCGATTCAGGCATTGCTCACGCTATCGGTTATGCCATGACTTCAGGTCTTCCTTACCGCCGCGCTTTGGTTAAATACACCCCTGGTTACGGTCGGAGCTACACTCCACCTTCGCAGGAAACCAGAGACTTGATCGCCCGAATGAAGCTTATCCCGATTAAAGAAATTATTGAAGGCCAGAAAATCATTATCTGCGACGATTCTATTGTCCGTGGCACTCAGCTTAAAAGTCAGGCAATTGAAAAGCTTTGGCAATGTGGGGCCAAGGAAATTCATGTCCGGATTGCTTGCCCGCCCTTGATGTTCCCCTGCCCCTATCTTCTTTCTACTCGCACCAAGAAAGAATTGGCTGCCAGAAGGGCAATCAAAAATACGTTTGGGGGTAGAAAAAATAGGCGAGAAATTAAAAACTTCTTGAGCGAAAAAGACCCTGGATATCAAAAGATGGTAAATTACCTGCGGCAGGAACTCAATGTCACTTCACTTAAGTTTCAAACCGTAGAAAATATGATCAAGGCCATCGGTCTTCCCCAGCATCGCCTTTGCCTTTTTTGTTGGCTTGGCAATAACCATCAGCCTTAAATCATTTCAAATACTTTTCAATATTTTCCTGGTGTTCTTTATAAGTTTTGGCGGTGTGGATTTGTTTATCGGCCGAATGAAGATAATAAAAAGCTTCCGTCTCGGCCGGATAAACCGCCGCTTTAATCGCAGCCAGGCCTGGGCTGCAAATCGGTCCCGGCGGCAGCCCCTCATGAAGGTAAGTATTATATAGCGAGCTGATTTTTCTGACCACGCCAGCAGGCAAAAAAGGCCAGAAATTGAAGTTATCAGGGTCAGTGGTTTTCTGTTTTAAATCTTCCGTAACCATCGCATACTGGACCGTTGCATCAATTTCCAACCTCATCCCTTTATTTAAGCGGTTCCAAATAATCCCAGCGATAATGGGTTTGTCGGTCTCACCCCCACTTTCCCTTTCAATTAAAGAAGCAATTTTCAGGGCGGTATCATTTCTGACATTCTGAGCCAAAAGGTCTTTTTGTAATTGAGCGTCAAACTTTTCGTTGAAATTAACACGGAGTCGGCTGATAACTTCCGCCGGGTCGGCATCAACATCGACAAGATAAGTGTCGGGAAAAAGATAACCTTCCTCCGCCGCTAAAATAAAACCTTGAGCAATTCCGTCTGACCAGCCCAAAACCTTTTGCAAAATTACCGCCGTCTGCTCCTTTCTTTTCCCCGGCGGGATCAGTACCCACTTCTGATAAGGGCCAGCCGCTAAAGCTTGGGCCAACTCATAAGCATTCATACTTTTAGAAAGTAGATAGCCCCCGGGAGCAATCCTTTGACCTGGCTCGGGGCAATCCTTTTTTTGCCAACAAATAAATTCTAAAACCAACTGAAAAATTCGGGGAGACTTCAAGAAGCCTTTTTCTTTCAAAGCAGTGACTGTTTGCTCCTCCCGACTATTAAGCGGGACAATAAACCGTTCCTCTTCCCAGCTTTTTGCCGGCCCAAGGAACAAAAAGAAAAAGATGCCCGCCACCCCCAGCAGCAAACTAACTAAAAGCAAAGCAATAAAATAGCCAATTTTCATTCCTCCCAGTTTAACATTTAAGGCTCTTTTTGTATAATGGGGCCATGGATGTTGAAAGAAACACGCGCCGCTTTATTTGTTTGGGAATTGTCCTTAATGAAAAAATGAAGTCTTAATGGTCCGCCGAGTCAAAGAAGAAATGGGTGAGAAGAATCGAGTCTTGAGCTGGGCTTTCCCGGGCGGTCGGCCGGAAGAAGGAGAAAGCCGAGGCCAGTGTGTTAAAAGGGAAGTTTTGGCCGAAACCGGTTACCATGTTTCTCCTTTAAGAGAAATTTCTTTACGCTATCACCCTGATTTGCCGGTTATTATTGTTTACTTTCTTTGCCGCCTGGAAGAACCTCAGCCAATACAGGAACCGAGCGAGCCTCACGAAATTGCGGAAACCTGCTGGGTAAGAATTCAAGAATTAATGGCCCTAATTACAACTTCTCTTGACCCTCAAGTAGCTAAAGAATTAAAACTGGTTTAAATTACTCCCGGCAACAATCAATCGCCTTTTTAATTACTTCGCCCAGTTTGGCCATAAAGCTGTGAGTGCTGTCATTTTCAATTTCCTTTTCGACCGTCTTTTCCAAATCACCAGTTTTAAGAAGCTTTAAATTCAGTCCCCAGAAAAGCTCATAAAGAGAATGGGCCATTTGAAAATATTCCTTGGCCTCCTTTTTATCCCCTTTGCTTAAGCTTTTGGTACCCACTTCCAAAAGCCTCATTGACCCGGCCAACAAATGCTTGGACAAGCACCATTCTTCTCCCTCATAGTCCTTAATCAGCTTTTTCAAAAGCCCTTTGCGCATTTCCCGCACTTGATTCAAAAGCTCAAGGTAACCTTCTTTTTTGGTCTTGCCAAAAGTAAAGAAGAGATGCTCTTCGATGGAAATAAGATTCATTACCGCCACCGAAAGATCCTCTCCCGAAGAAAGGTCAAGTTTTTCGCCTTTTTCAGCCGCTTTAACTTTCGCTAAGAGTTCCTGAATTTCCTTATCTTTGTTCATCATTTAATTCCCAAACGACATAATTGAAAAGCAAAAGCCGTTGCAAAAATCAAAAAGAACAAGGGGGCGACTACCCGCTGATAGGGAAAAAGCGCTTTCCCCGGCTCTTTTTTATTCAATTTTCGCAAAAGAAAATCGGTGCCGTAGCCTAGTAAAAAAGCCACCGAGCCAAAAATTATCCCTGAAAGTAGTTTATCATGACCGTGAATTTTGCAGGTGGGATGGCCGATAAAACCGGTTTGCTTTAAGCTCAAAACCGTGGTTATCCATAAAAAAGCCGAAAGTAGCCACTTAAACCCGCGAAAATCGAATCTTTTGAGGTATTTAGCGGTAGCCATCCAAAGTCCGAAAGAAAGCGTCAAGCCTCCTGCCCAAATGCCGATAATTAAATCATCGACTCCCAAATAATGAGATAAAAGCACCCCTCCGCCAATCGCCACCGTACAAACGGGACAAACCGCCTGGATGGGAGCCGCCGCCAGGAAGGCGAAGCCTAAAATCAAAAATGTCAGAGCAGCTAAGATAGTCAACATTCTTGTCTTACCGTTTCGGCGATTGCTTTCTCGCTCGCGCGCTCTGGGCCAAACCGAATTTCCTTCTTTCCTTTTCCCGCGGATCACGAGTCAATAAACCGGCCGACCGCAAAATTGGCTTGTATTTTTCGTCGGCGGAAACCAAAGCACGACTTAGACCTAAAACAAAGGCCCCCACTTGACCCTTTGGACCACCACCGGTAATTTTAGCGGTGGCATGGTACTTACCAATGTTACTCGTCAATTCTAAGGGTCTTAAATAGGAAGGGGAAGGGATATCCTTGAAGTATTCCCCAATCGGCTTGGTGTTAATTGTCATCTCGCCCTTGCCCTTATACAAGCGAACTCGGGCAATGCTTCTTTTTCTTCGCCCAACTGCTGCTTGATAATCTTTTTTAGTTGCTACCATATTATTTTTCCTTTTTTACCATAAATTTATCTTGATATTGATGCTCTGGCCCCGCAAAAACGTGTAGCTTTTTAAGCCAAAGTGCCCGTAATTTATTTTTGGGCAGCATATTGGCAACCGCCCGCTCCACCATTCTCTCCGGAAAGGTCTCTCTCATCCGAAAAGCAGGAACTTCTCTTAACCCACTGGGGTAGCCGGAAAAAGATTGGTAAACTTTTTGAGTTTCTTTCTTGCCGGTCAAAATAACCTCTTTAGCATTAACCACGACGATATGGTCCCCACAATCGAGATTTCTGACAAAGCAAGCTTTATTCTTGCCCATCAAAAGGGGGGCAATCCGAGAAGCCAAACGGCCTAAAACCTGGCCTTTGGCATCAATTAAATGCCATTTTCTTTCAATTGCTTCTTTTTTAGTGGCTCGAATCATTCCCTTTCCTCTCTTTTCTTTGGCAAAACTTTCCTTTCGGTTTCTTTTTTAACCTCTTTGGTTACTTTCGGCTCTTTTGGCGCCGGGACTTCTTTGACCTTCTCGGCCGCTACCGGTTTTCCGGCCATTTTGGTTAAATCTTCGGTAAACATCAATTTTGCCATTTCGGCGGCATCTCCTCCCCGACGACCGAGATGAACAATTCGCAAATATCCCCCTTTTCTATCTTTGAAAAGAGGAGCGATACCCATTACCAGTCGATTAACCAAAGCCCTTTTTCCCAAAAAGCGCAAAATTAACCGCTGGTCGGTGAGCGTCCCTCTTTTAGCCTTAGTCACCAATTTTTCAGCTTGAGGTTTAATTGCTTTAGCTTTGGGCAAAGTAGTCACAATTTCGCCTTTTTCCACTAAAGCACCCACCAAGCCCCGAAAAAGAGCTTTTCTTTGATTTTTAGTGCGACTAAAATGACGACCGAAAACACGCTTCCTCATCGGGTTAATCCTCCAAAGTAATTCCTTTTTCGACTAGCGCCGCTTCGATAATCTTTAAAGACTTGCCGCCCAAATTTTTGATTTTGGCAACCTTTTTCCGACCGGCCCTTTGCAAGTCGGCCGCATTCTTGATTCCCACTTTTAAAAGGGCATTAACAATCCGTGTCGGCAATTCTAACTCTTCAATTGAGAGCGAAGATTCCTCCGCTAAGGCTTTTTCCGCTTTGGGAGCTTCCTCTTCCACTTCTTTAGGGTTCACCACTTGGTCAAAGAAAGCCGCCAGCGTTCGAGCCGCCTCTAAAAGCGCCTCTTTGGGAGAAATCGAACCATCGGTCCAAACCTCTAAAGTTAATTTATCAAAGTTAGTGACTCGACCAACTCGAGTTGCTCCAACATGATAATTAACTCTTTGAACCGGAGTAAAAATTGCATCCAGGGGAATAATGCCAATTTCTCCACCTTCTCTTTCCTCAAAAGGAACATAACCATAACCGGAATCGACTAAAAATTCCCCCTTCAGCCGAGAAGATTTATCCGCCAGGGCTCCTAGAACCAAGTCCTCATTAACAATTTCCACCCCCGCCGGTACTTCAAAATCAGCCGCCGTTACCGGTCCCGGACCAGTCTTGTCCAGAGTAATTTTTACCGGCTTGTCGCCAGCGTATTTGACCTTGACCTGCTTTAAGTTCAGCGTTAACTGAACAATATCTTCTTCCAACCCTTTTAGGGTAGAGAAAAGATGCTTGACTCCAGAAATTTTCGCCTGGACAATGGCCGCCCCCGGTAAGCTACTTAAAAGGACTCGGCGCAGGGCGGTCCCCAAAGTTTGTCCGTAACCTTGCTGCAAAGGTTCAAGAGTGAAAATGCCAAAATCAGCACTTTCTTTCTCGGTCTTAATTTGGAAGGTGGGTGTAATCATATGAACTCCTTACAAATTTTTTTAAATTTAATATTAATGACTGCCTAATTTACCTCGAATAATACTCGACAATTAACTGCTCGCTAATGTCGGTCTCAATTTCTTCCCTTTTGGGCAAGTGAATTAACTTGCCTGCCGGACCTTTTCGCTCCAACCACTCGGGAATTTTTATTTCCTTTTTGTCCAGCATCACTTTTACTTTCACCAAAGTCAGAGCTTGTTCGCTTAAGGTGATTACTTGACCAGGCTTAACTCTAAAAGAGGGAATATTTACCACTTGATTATCAACTTTTACGTGCTTATGACTCACTAATTGCCGGGCCGCTCGCCGAGAGGGAGCAAAACCCAACCGATAGACCAAATTATCCAAACGGCTCTCCAAAATCTGCAAAAGGGCTTCACCGGTGGCTTCTCTCACCTTCCTCGCTACCCCAAAATACTTTTTTAACTGAGCCTCTTCCAAGCCATATATCCTTTTTAGCTTTTGTTTTTCGGCCAAGCGGACACCAAAGTCGGACGCTCTCCTTCTTCTTTTGGCCCCGTGCTGACCGGGTAAAACCGCTCCCTTGCGGTCAATCGGACATTTAGTAAAACAGCGCTCGCCTTTCAAAAAGAGTTTTCCCCCGGCGGCTCGACACAAGCGACACTTAATTGAATAACCTCTCATCATCGATTAAACTCTCCTTGGTTTCCTCGGCTTAACTCCGTTATGGGGAATAGGGGTGACATCAGCTATTAAGTCAATTTTCAAATTGGCCGCCCGAATCGCTCGCAGTGCCGCGTCTCGACCGGCACCAGGGCCTTTAATATAAACCTCGACTTCCTTGACTCCCATTTGCTTAGCGCGCATGAGAGCTTTTTCCGTCGCGATAGTGGCCGCGTAAGGAGTAGACTTGCGGGCTCCCTTAAAACCTAATGAACCGGCCGATTCCTGCAAAAGAACATCGCCGTCTAAGTTGGCAATGGAGACCACCGTGTTATTAAAGGTGGCTAAAATATTAACTTTGGCTTTAGGTTGAACTGTCGTCTTTTTTATCATCTTTTTCCCTTACTAAGCCGCCGTGGCCTTAGTTTTTGTAGCTCCTAATCTTTCTTTCTTAGCAATCTCTTCTTTTTTCAAAGCGCCGATAGTCATTCTCTTTCCTCTCTTAGTCCGAGCGTTGCTTCTGGTTCGCTGGCCACGAACCGGCAGATTAGCTAAATGGCGCCGACCGCGATAGCAAGAAATTTGTTTTAATCTTTTGATGTTTTCCTGAACCTCTTTACGCAAATCTCCTTCTACTTTCAAAGCTTTATCAATCGTTTTTTGCAAAGCGGCGACTTCCCCTTCAGTCAAGTCTTTTGCTCTCTTGGCCGGGTCAATTTTAGCTATAACCAAAATTTTGCCCACATTACTCCGCCCGATACCATAAATGGCCGTTAAGGCAATATCGGTTCTTCTGGCTTCTGGGATATCAACTCCGGAAATTCTTGGCATACTTATAAATGTCAACCTTGTCTCTGTTTATGTCTTGGGTTCTTGCACACAATATAAATTCGCCCCCGACGACGAACAACTTTACACTGACGACATCTCTTTCTGGTCGATGATTGGACTTTCATTTTGCTCTCTCCTTAGATAAACCGAGCTTACTTCCCGCGATAAACGATTCTCCCTTTATTCGGGTCATAGGGGGTAACCACAAATTTCACCCAATCGCCCGGCAAAATGCGGATACGGTGTATGCGCATCTTCCCCGATAGCGAGCAAAGATACTGCCGCTTATCCGGTGTTTCCACCCGAAAAGTGGTATTGGGTAAATTTTCAATGACGGTCCCTTCTAATTCGACTTCGTCTTTTTTTAGCATACAAAACAGCCCCTCTTCCCTGGCTTACCCTTTTTCGGAAAACCGAACCGGGGTTAACACGAGGGGTCCGCTTTCCGTGACTGCTATCGTTTTCTCAAATAGCCCCGCTATTTTACCATCTTTGGTAGAAATAGTCCAGCCATCGCTTTCTAAAACTATTTCTCCGGTACCCTGACCGTAAATGACCTCAATTGCCAGCGTCATTCCTGGCTCAAGAGGAAAGGTTTTCAAAAGAGGTTCTTTAAGTACTCCCGGGATAAGCGGCTCTTCGTGCAGCTTCCGTCCAATTCCGTGCCCAGTTAAGACCTCCACCGGGTGAAAACCGGCTCCCTCTATTACCCTCTGGATTGCTTCACTAATATGGCCGACTCGATTGCCGGGACAAGCCGCTTCAATCGCCATCACCAAGGCTTTTTCGCCCGCCTGGAGAAATTTAGAAAACCGCGTCTTACCTCCCACTTCAATTGTCCAAGAAAGATCGGTATTCCAGCCCCGCCAAAGCATCCCCGAATCAATCTTCAGCAAATCTCCTGGCCGGATAAGCTTTTCCTTCTTCGGGATGCTGTGAACGACCTCGTCATTCAGACCAACACAGGAGGTCCAATGATAACGGGGTACCCGCTTGAAAGATGGCTCCCCCCCCGCCTCCACAATTCGATTTTCAATCCAAGAATCAATTTCTAAAGTACTAACTCCGGGTTCAATCTTTCCCAGAACCTCATCTAAAATTCGACCCAATTTTTCCCCTCCCTCGGCCATTACTTTGATTTCTTCCGGCGATTTTAAGGGAATTTTAGCCATTAGCAATTAGCCTACGCTTTTTCAGTCTTTCAACAATATCCTCAAAAATCACTTCAATCGGCCGGTTGCCATCAACTTCCTCCACCAGACCTCTTTGTCGGTAATACTCAATCATCGGCAAGGTTATTTCTTCAAATTGACTTAACCCGACCGCCGTTTTCTCTGATGTCTCGTCACTTCTCTTAATTAATTTTCCTCCGCAAAAATCGCAAAGCCCTTCAGTTTTTGGGGGATTAGTTAAAAGATTATAAACTTTCCCGCATTTCTCGCACGTTCGGCGGTTTTGTAACCTTTTAAATATCTCTTCCCGTGGCAAAGTTAAATTAATAACCACATCAATTTTCAGTCCTTTTTTCCCCATAAAGTCTTCAAAATATTGAGCTTGCGGAAGTTTTCGGGGAAAACCATCAAAAAGAATTCCATCAAGCCTCCCAATGCCATCAAGATATTTGTTAACCACCTCAACCACAATATCATCAGTAACTAAAGTTCGGCTATCAAGAAATTTCTTGACTTTCTCGCCTAAAGGTGTTTCTTCCTCCGCCACCGAGCGCAATAAACTGCCCATCTCGACATTGGCTAACTCAAACTTCTCAATTAACTTTTCCGCCTGGGTTCCTTTGCCGGAAGCAATTGGACCAACTAAAAGAATATTCATCTTAGAACTTTTCTAAAAACTTTTCCGATTCCTAGAATTTTTCTAGGAATTTCTCATAACCGCGCATTTGGACCATATTTTCAATCACCCTAAAGGTTTCTAAAATAACGGAGACGACAATTAAAATTCCGGTCCCGCCAATGGTAAAAGTGCTAATCCCCGTTAATTGCTGAACCAAAGAGGGCAAAATGGCTACTAGCCCCAAAAAGATTGCCCCCGCAAGAGTAATTCGGGTAAGAATGAAGTTGAGATAATTGGCCGTCGAGCTACCCGGTCTAATACCGGGGATAAAACCACCATGTTTCTTAATCTCCTCGGCAATTTTATTAGGATTAAAAATCACCGCCGTATAAAAATAAGTGAAACCGACAACCAGGAGGAAGTAACTTAAGTTATAAATCATTCCTCCGGGGTTGAAAATATTAGCTAAGGTTTTGGCGGCGGCGGCCACTGCCTGGTTGGGCACTTGAGCCAAAAACCGGCCGACCATCGAAGGTAACAAAACCAACGAAACGGCAAAGATAATGGGAATAACTCCCGCTTGGTTAATTTTTAAAGGTAGGAAAGTCGTCTGACCACCGTACATCTTACCGCCGGTAATTCTTTTAGCGTATTCTATTCTAACCTTACGCACTGCTTCATCAATAAAAATCACTCCGGCAATAACCGCCAACGAAAGGGCAAGAAAAATCAGGAGATTAAAAACATTAGCTGCCTCTAAAGTGACGGCTGTCTGGCCAAAGGCAACCGGTAATCGGCCAATAATACCGGCGAAGATAATCAGAGAAATACCGTTCCCAATTCCTTTCTCGGTAATTAATTCTCCCAACCACATTAAAAAAATCGTTCCGCTAACCATCGTCACCACTGCCGCCAACACTGAAAGTGGGCTAACTTGGCTAATAATATTCTGGCTGCGTAAAAGAGCGAACATTCCAATCGCTTGTAAGGCTGCCAAAGGAACCGTCAAAATGCGAGTGTACTGGTTAATTTTTTCCCGACCGTATTCTCCCTCTTTAGAAAGCTCTTCCAGGCGCGGAAAAACAAGGGTTAAAAGTTGAAAAATAATGGAGGCGTTAATATAGGGCCCTAATCCCAAAGCCATTACGGAAAAGTTGGCTAAAGTACCACCCGAAAAAATATCTAAGAGTCCCAAAAATTGGTTGGAAGCAAAAAGTTGTCTTAAAGCTAGGAGATTAACACCGGCAAGAGGAATGTGAGCAATCAGGCGAAAAAGGAAAAGGATAAAACCGGTAAAAAGCAGCTTCTGCCGTAAATCGGGAACCTTAAAAGCGGTTCTTAATTCGTTGATGATCCCTTCGACCACCTTACTTTTCCTCCGATTGGGGCTTTCTTAATTTTTTTACCACAGTCTTTTTTTTCACTTCCTCGCTAACCACTTTCCCACCGGCTTTCTCGATTTTTTCCTGAGCTCCCCGAGAAACCGGCAAAGAAACTACTAAGGGCACTTTTATTTCACCTTCGCCTAAAATCTTAACTTTCGTCTCTTCCGGCAAAATTTTAGCCAATATCCCCTTCGCTTTCAAAGAGGCTAAATTTACTTCTTCGTCTGCCTGAAAAAGATTAAGGTATTTTAAGTTTACCACCACTGACTCCCCTTGTGGTTTAAGCTTGCCTTTGCCACGAACTAAAGGCAATCGCTTAAGCCAGGATTTCTTAAACTTCGTCCCTTGAAAAAAAAGCCCGACTTTTCCCCTCGCCTTTTGGCCCTTGGCTCCACGAGTAGAAGTATGGCCGCCGCGGCCTGAACCATAGCCTCGGCCAATTCTCTTTTTTCCCCTCTTGGTGGTCTTTGATAAAGCGGCTAAATTCATTTGCCCTCCTTAACTGTTCGCAACTGCTTCAAGGCCTCCAAAGTCGCGTAAACATTAGAGGCTTTATTACTAGTGCCCAAAACTTTTGAGGAAATATCCCTAATTCCAGCTGCTTCCACTACCGCCCGGACAGCCCCGCCCGCGATAACTCCCGAACCGACTGGCGCTGGCTTTAAAAGCACTTTCGCCGCTCCTCTCTTTATTCGAACATCGTGAGGAATAGTGGTCCCCTTGAGCGGGACAGTAATTAAGTGCCTTTTCGCATAATCAATGGCCTTGGCAATCGAGGAGGAAACATCTTTAGCCTTGCCTAAGCCAACCCCAACTCGGCCCTTTCTATCGCCCACGACAACCAAAACTGAAAAGCTGATTTTGTTACCACCTTTAGTCTTCTTGGAAACTCGGTTGACTTGGACAACCTTTTCCTCAAATTCTTTTTCCGCCTTGGGGATAAAATTATCTCTTCGCATATTCTTTTTAGAAAATTAAACCTCCCTGTCGCAAACCTTCGGCAAAAGATTTAATCCGACCATGATAGCGATAAGCTCTCCGGTCGAAAACAATCTCTTTCACTTTCCTTTTCAAGGCTTCTTGGGCGAACTGCTCACCGAACTCTCGAGCCCGGTCGGTTTTAGCTCTCGACTCTGCCTTCATCATCAGTTTTTTGTCGCTTAGGCCCAAGACCGTCTGGCCGCTTTTCAAGTCAATAATTTGGGCAAAAAGGTAGCGGTTCGAGCGAGAAACGGAAAGCCGATAGGCTTTACCGCCTATCTTTCCCCTCACTCTTAATTGCCTTCTTCTGGCTCGTAAATCCTTCTCTTCCATTTTATTTTCCTCCCGCAACTCCCGCCTTAGCCGCAGCCGCTTTCCCCGGTTTAAGCCGCAATTTTTCGCCTAAAAAGCGAATTCCTTTGCCTTTATAAGCATCCGGCTTTCTTATTTTCTTAATTTTATCGGCGGTGCGACCAACTAAATCCTTGTCGATACCGCTGACTTTGATTTTATTTTCTTGAACCGTTAGCGTAATTCCCGGCGGTGAAACAAAGCGGACCGGATGGGAATAGCCAACGAATAAGACCAAAGTTTCCCCTTCCATTTGCGCTCGATAACCAGTGCCAACAATTTCCAGTTCTTTGCTAAAACCGGCGGTGGTCCCGAAAATCGCGTTGGCAATCAAACGAGCTAAGGTTCCGTGCATTGCCTTGGTCTTTTTATCCTCAGCCAACCTTCTTACCCTCACTTGATTGGGCTCAATTTCCACCGCTAGCTTCTCCGGCAAAGCCAGCCTAATTTCGCCTTGAGGCCCCCGCACCAAAAGCTGCCGCCCCTCTTGAGAAAGGCTTACACCATCTTTAATCATAATCGGTCTTTCGCCAATTTTAGACATTTTTTAAATTAATCGACAAATAACTTCGCCACCTAAGTTTTTTTTAATCGCTTCCTTACCCGTCATTAAACCGGCCGGGGTCGAAATGACCGTTATCCCCAAACCTCGGCGCAAGATGCTAATATCTTTAGCTCGGCAATAAACCCGACGACCGGGCTTGGAAATAATCTTTACTTCAATCGGCCTAACCTGACCTTTTTCCTCACTTAAAGTCAAACGTAGCTCTTTAACCGCTCCTTCCCCAATCACTTCCACTTTTTCCACTAGCCCTTCTTTTTCCAAAACTTTAGCTAAGTTTTCTTTTAAGTGTGAATAAGGCGCCATCACGCTCTTTTGGCGAGCCAAAGTGGCGTTTTTGATTCTAATTAATAAATCGGCAATTGGATAATTAACCATATTTTTACCAACTGGCTTTTTTAACTCCGGGGATTTCTCCTCGACTGGCTAACTTGCGGAAACAAAGCCGGCATAGTCCAAATAAACGCAAATAACCCCTCGGTCGCCCACATAAAGAACAACGAGAATGGGCCCGAGTTTCATATTTTAGCATTTTTCGGTTTTTTTCTCTCACAATTTTCGATTTTCTGGCCACTGTGACCTCCGTTTTATCCGCCAAAATTTTAATGTCGGCGGAAGCTTTAGCGAAGGGGGTTATTCCTTCACCAAAGGCATACCTAACTTAGTTAATAACATTCTGGCTCTTTTATCATCAGTTGCATTAGTCACAATCGTCACCTGCAGTCCCCGAACCTTATCGATTTTGCCAAAATCGATTTCCGGGAAAACAATCTGTTCGCTAATCCCCAGGCTGTAGTTACCCCGACCGTCAAAACCCGAGAGGCTCAAGCCACCAAAGTCTCTTACCCGAGGTAGAACAACAGTAAAAAGCTTTTCCAGAAAGGTAAAAGCTCGTTTACCTCTTAAGGTCACGCATAGACCAATCGGCTGGCCTTTACTCAGCTTAAAGCCAGCGATTGACTTTTTCGCTCGACAAAGTTTAGGCTTCTGGCCGGAAATTACCGCCAGTTGCTCCCCCACCGATTCAATTACCTTTTTGTCTTCCTTTGCCTCCTTAAGGCCAATATTCAAGACTACCTTGATAATCCGCGGTACGGCCAGCGGGCTTTTTACTCCCAACTCCTTCTGGAGATCGGGAATAACCTCTTGACGATATTTCTCAACTAAACTTTTTACTTCCATTTTTACCTCTTTTTTAAATTTGAGCCCGACAACGACGGCAAATCCGGACCTTCCCCTCGGCCGTCCCGGCATAAAGGGGTCGGGTGATTTTAGCACACTTTGGGCAAATTAGAGCCACTTTAGTCCCGGCCAAAGGCCGACTTTGGCTGATAATTCCTCCCGCTTTATCATTTTCCCCTCTGGGCTTAGTGTGTTTTTTATAGAGATTCAATCCCGCCACTAAGACCGTCCCTTTCTTGGCAAAAACTTGGTCAATACTCCCTGTTTTACCTCGGTCCTTGCCGAGCAAAATTTTGACTTTATCACCTTTTTTTAATTTCATTTTCATCTCCTGATAGTCTTTTCGCCTTTTTTGGTTTTCGACTTTTTAGTACATCTCCTTCGCTTGGGAGGCAATTTTAGTAAAATCAGCTTCTCTCACTTCCCGGGCAATTGGGCCAAAAATCCGGGTTCCCCGTGGGTTACCGTCTTTGTCAATAACGACTCCGGCATTATCATCAAAGCGAATGTAGCTCCCATCCGGCCGGCGAACTGGTTTTTTGGTTCGAACAACTAAAACTCGCACAATTTCGCTATCTTTAACCACCCCATTAGGATCAGCTTGATCAACTACCGCCGCCACAATATCACCAAGCGCGCCGGTTGCTCGCTTGAAACCCCCGTAGATGTGAATCACTCTTAATCTCTTCGCTCCGGTATTATCGGCGGGGGTGAGAATAGTTCTTAGCTGAATCATTTTTCTTTTACCTCCCGTTTTTTGCCGGCCACTTTCTTGGCTTTGACCGGTTCGGCGTCTGGACTTAAAATTTCCGTTACTTTAAAACTGATTGTCCGGGAAAAAGGCCGGGTTTCCGTAATTCTGACCAGTTGGCCCACCTGAGCTCCTAACTCATTGTTAGCGTGAATTTTCCTCTTGCTAGTCAATATCTTGCCATAAAGAGGGTGGCGGTATTTACGTTCAACTAAAACAGTTACCGCCTTAATCATCCGGTCAGAAATGACTTTACCTTTAAATGTTTTCATTGGGGAACCTCTTTTCTTGGATGATTGTTTTTATTACCGCCAGTTCATCCGCTTTGTTTCTGGCTAAACTAGTATTTTTTGTCTTCCCCAACTTAATTTCCATTCTGAGCCGCAAAATCTCTGCCTGCCTTTTTTCGGCTTCCCCGGCTAGTTCGGCTAAAGTTTTGTTCCTGATTTCTAACTTTTGCTTCTTTTTCATTTTTCCCCTTACTCTCTTTTTACAAATTTAGTCTTAATCGGCAACTTATCTGCGGCTCTTTTAAGAGCTTGAGCGGCTATCTCTTCGTTGACTCCGGCCAGTTCAAAAATAAGTTTTCCCGGGGTTACCGCCGCCACAAACCCTTGAACATCACCCTTGCCTCCGCCCATTCGGACACCAGCCGCTTTAGCCGTAATCGGGCGATCGGGAAAGATTCTAATCCAAACTTTACCTTCTCTTTTGGTAAAATGGGCAACTGCTTTCCTGGCCGCCTCAATTTGAGCCGCCGAAACTTTACCGTGAGTGATTGCCTTGAGACCATATTCACCAAAGCTTACCCTTGCCCCTCGAGTAGCTAAACCACGATTTTTTCCCCGGAAAGTTTTCCGATATTTTTGTCTTTTAGGCGCTAACATTTTCTTCTCCTTGATGAATCCAAACTTTTACACCGACATAACCGGAACGAGTGAGGGCCGGCACTTCGGCAAAATCAATTTTTGCCCTTATGGTTTGCAGGGGAACTTTCCCTTCGGTAAAAGTTTCCCGCCGGGCAATCTCGGCTCCGGCAATTCGGCCAGCAAGGATAATTTTAATTCCCTTGGCTCCCGCTGACATGGTCCTCTCAATCGCTTTTCTCACCACGTACCGATGCGGCATTCTTTTTTCAATCTGCTCGACAATCCTTTGGGCCACAAACATTGCTGAAAGGTCAGGATTCTTAACCTCCTCTGGAGAAACTTCCAAATTCTTTTCCGGTTCAGGAATCGAAACCATCTTCGCCAGCATCTTTTTCAGCTCTTCCAAACCGCTTCCTCCTCGACCAATCACTACTCCCGGCCGAGTCACTTGGGGAACAACTCTAATTTTGTTAATTGACCTCTCAATTTTGACTCCCACTATCCCTGCCAACTTGAGCTTATTCATCAAAAATTTTCTTAAAGCGATGTCTTCCAGCAAAACTTTTTTGAAATCTCTCTTGCTGGCATACCAATTAGAGCTCCAAGTATAAAGGCTGCCAATTCGAAAACTAATAGGATGAACTTTTTTTCCCACTGTGCCCTCCGTTTTATCCGCCATAGCCTTGGCAACGGCGGAAGTTTTGACGAAGGAGGATTACTCCGCCTTCACCTTACTTTTTACTTTTTTACTAACTGCTTTCTTTTTAACTTCTGCCACTTTCGGCGCCTTTGCCGGCTCTTTTTTAACCTCAACCGGCTTCTCTTCCCCCGTCGCTAAAGTCAAAAAAATATGAGCCGTTTTCTTCCTGATAATGCCTCGGTCAAAACGAGCTCCGTGAGAGCGGTCAATTCTTTTAAAAACCGGTCCTTCGCCCACTTCGATCGTTTTAATCACGAACTTCTCCGGACTCAGCTTTAGATTGTTTTTGGCATTAGCCAGCCCCTGCTGGACCACTTTGCGCAAAAACTCACTCCCTTCTTGGGGATAAGCTTTAAGTCTAACCAGGGCCTTTTCCGCCCTCATTCCTGGCAAGCCTCTCGTCAGCATTCTTAGCTTCCGGGGGCTTACTCTTAAATACTTGGCGCTGGCTTTCACTTCCATCTTATGTTTTCTCCATTGTTCGTTTGACCACTTGCCCGTGGCCTCTAAAGGTCCGGGTAGCGGCAAACTCGCCCAAACGATGACCAACCATATCTTCAGTCACAAAAACTTCAATAAAGGCCCGGCCATTATGAATGGCAAAAGTATGGCCGACAAACTCAGGGGAAATCTGGGAAGACCGCGCCCAAGTTTTAATGGCTTCCTTTTTCCCACCCTCTTTCTGAGCGAGAACTTTCCTTAGTAAATTCTTATCAATGTATGGTCCCTTTTTAGCTGATCTTGCCATCTTAGTTACCTCACTGCAATGTTAGTGCCTTTCCTGCTTTTCAAGATAAACTTATGGCTGTATTTTACTCTCCGGCGAGTCTTTTTGCCCCTGGCGATTTTCCCCCATGGAGTCTTGGGGCTAGGCATACCAATACCGCTGCGTCCTTCTCCGCCCCCGTGGGGGTGAGAACGAGGGTTTTGGGCAACCCCTCTGACCGAGGGCCGAATCCCTCTTCGGCGGCTGTCGCCCGCTTTTCTTAATTTCTTTAATTTCTCTCCGGCATTTCCTAACTGGCCAATCGTCGCCCAAGCCTCCAAGAGAATTAATCTAATTTCTCCTGATGGCAGCTTAACTTGAGCCATCTGGTCCTCCTTGGCCAAAATCGTGGCCATCGTGCCGGCGCCTCGGACAATTTGGCCACCTTTTCCCACGGTGAGCTCAAGATTGTGAATGGGTGTTCCTATCGGAATTTGGCGTAAAGGTAAACTATTACCAATCTTAATTTCGGCCTCTCGGCTGGCCATAATCTCATCGCCTGGTTGCAAACCCTCTGGCGCTAAAATATACCTTCTTTCGCCATCGGGATAAACTATCAAGGCAATCTCTACGTTGCGAGTTGGGTCATACTCTAAAGCCTCAACTCGACCTTTCATCTCCCTTTTATCCCTCTTAAAATCAATTTTCCGCAAAAACCGTTTGCTGCCTCCCCCGCGATGGCGCACTGAAACTTGACCCCGGCTATCGCGGCCACCTCTTCTCCCAATCATTGTTTTTAATTTTTTGTTCATTAGGTTCTCCTTAAGCCCCCGTTTCAAAAAGGTCAATTTTCTGGCCTTCTTTAATTAAAACGATGACCTTTTTCCAATCAGGTAACTGCCGCATTTTCCGGCTTCTTAAAGACCGTCTACTTTTACCCTTAACCGTCATCGTTCTGACGGCCAGAACATTAACTTTAAAGGTCTTCTCGATGAACTCTCTTAGCTCGTTTTTGTTTTTCCCCAGCGGAACGCCGAAGGTATACCAATTCTTCTTAGCCAGCTCCAGCGTCCTTTCGGTTATTACAGGCTTAATGTTATTCATCAACCCCCCTTCGCCCGTTAAAACGGGCTTCTAGAGCCTTCAGGGCCGCTTCTGTGATCAAAACCAAATCTGCCAGTAAGAGGAAGTAAGGGTTCAAAGATTCCGTGTTTGAAACCGTGACGGCCTTTAAATTCCTCAAAGCTAGCCGGCCCTCTTCGCCCTTAGCCAAAAGAAAGACAATTTTACCTTCACTTTTTAAGCTTTGGCGAACTTTAGCCAGAAAGGCCGCCGCCTCTTTGGTTTTTTTCAAGTTCAAATCTTTCACTAAATAAATTTTCTTCTCCTTGGCCTTCTCGGCTAAAACCGCCAAAATCGCCCTTCGACCCATTTTTCGGTTCAGCTTTTGGTGATAGTTTTGACCGCCAGTTGGGCCATGGGCAACTCCTCCGCCAACAAAGATTGGGGCTTGTCGGTCGCCATGGCGAGCGCGTCCCGTCCCCTTTTGCCGCCAAATTTTAGCCGTACTGCCACTCACTTCACCGCGGGTCTTAGCGTGCGCCCGAGCACGACGTTGATTCGCCAAAAAGACCCTCACTGCTTGAGTCACTAAATTAACTTTCCCGCTAACTTCGCTTGCCGCCGGGGCAAAAACAGCCTCACCGGCCACTTCTCCTTGAGAATTAATAATCGCAATCTTTAAGTTTTTCATTTGGTTGCCTTTTCTATCTTTTTTAAGGTTAACCAGCTTTTTTTGACTCCGGGAACCGCGCCCCGGACATACAAAGTGTTATTTTCTCCATCAACTCTAGCGACCAAGAGGTTTTTCACCGTCGTTCTCGCTTGTCCCATTCGACCAGCCATTCTTTTCCCCCGCAAAACTCGGCCGGGCGTAGTGGTGGATCCAATGGAGCCAGGTGCTCTTTCCCGGTCAGATTGACCATGAGTGCGTGGTCCTCCGGCGAACCGGTACCTCTTGACCACCCCAGCAAAACCTTTACCTTTAGAAACGCCAATCACGGTGACCTGATCACCGGGTTGGAAAATTTCACTTAGCTTACCTTCTTTTCCCACCAGAGCAGTCACCGGGAAATTTTTCCCGGCCTCATCAAAGAAGGTCTGCATTTCTCCTTTTTGGGCAATAATCTTTTGGTTTGTTGCGGTCATAAAAAAATTAAGAGCGCCGGAAGCGCCCTTGACTCTCTTCTGAAATATGAATATTTAAGAAATCACACCTCCAAACGTATACCTAATTTTAGTATATTTTGCCTAAAATAGCAATGGACTGCCCGCTTTACATTTTAATCTCGATGTCCACCCCCGCCGGCAACTCCATATGCTGCAAGCTTTCAATGGTTTTTTGGGTCGGCTCGGTAATATCGATTAGCCGCTTGTGGGTCAGCATTTCAAATTGCTCTCGAGCGTCCTTATCTGTATGAGGGCTTGTGGTCACGACAATCAATTTCCTCTCTGTTGGCAGAGGAACCGGACCAACGATTTTCGCTCCGGAAAGCAAAGCCGTTTCCACAATCTTAGCGGCCGCCTCATCAACGACGCGGTGGTCGTAAGACTTAAGTCTGATGCGAATTCGTCCTTTTTGCACTTTTTTAAAGGTTCTTTCCGGCCACTTCGAGCTAATTTCTAAATTATTATCGGTTATTCTTCTTAGCCATTAAAAATCCCCCTATCGCCATCGGGGGATTCTACTCTCTTAAGCAAGAATCTTGGCAATTGCCCCGGCACCGACAGTATGACCGCCTTCTCTGATAGCGAAGCGCTGTCCTTCCTCCATCGCCACTGGAACAATCAGTTCAATTGTCATTTTGGCATTGTCCCCGGGCATAACCATTTCCACACCCTCGGGGAGAGTAACATTGCCGGTTACATCGGTTGTCCCAACGTAAAATTGGGGCCGGTAGCCACTAAAGAACGGGGTGTGACGACCGCCTTCTTCTTTAGTTAAAATGTAAACTCCCGCCTCGAATTTGGTATGGGGAGTGATACTTCCGGTTTTAGCCAGAACTTGACCCCTTTCGACATCGTCTTTTTCAATTCCTCGAAGCAAAAGTCCGACGTTATCTCCGGCTTGACCTTCGTCAAGGGATTTACGGAACATTTCTACTCCGGTAATGACGGTCTTGGCCGTCGGCCGAATACCAATAATCTCCACTTCCTCATTAATCTTAATTTTGCCTCGGGCAATTTTCCCGGTGGCCACGGTTCCTCGGCCTTTGATGGAAAAAACATCCTCAATCGGCATCAAAAACGGTTTGTCAAGGTCGCGGGGAGGAGTAGGAATGTATTCATCAACCTTGTTCATTAACTCCAAAATTCCCTTTTCCGCTTCCGCATCCCCATTTAAAGCCTTTAGCGCCGAAACTCTGACAATCGGAGTTTCATCACCGGGGAATTGATATTTCTTTAAAAGTTCCCGGATTTCCATTTCAACCAAATCTAAAAGTTCCGGGTCATCGACCATATCAACCTTGTTTAAGGCGACAACCAGGGCGGGAACATTAACCTGTCGAGCAAGCAAAATATGCTCCCGAGTTTGAGGCATCGGGCCATCCGGAGCAGAAACCACCAAAATTGCTCCATCCATTTGGGCGGCACCGGTAATCATGTTTTTGATGTAATCGGCGTGACCCGGACAATCGATGTGAGCATAATGCCTTTTTTCGGTTTCATACTCTATGTGAGTAATATTGATGGTAACGCCTCTTTCTTTCTCTTCAGGAGCGTTATCAATATCAAAAAAGCCATATGCCTTAGTCGTAGCTCCTGGTTGCTTGGCTAAAACGGTGCTAATCGCCGCTGAAAGGGTCGTTTTCCCATGGTCAACATGACCAATAGTTCCAACGTTCAAATGCGGCTTCACTCTCTTGAATTTTTGTGCGTCTGCCATTTTTAGCGCCTCCTAGTACAAAAAATATTAATAATTTTTAATGCCCTCTTAAAACAATTCCCAAGAAAGGGCAATGGTAACTGACTACTATATCAAACTTAAATTCTTTTTGCAACAATTAAGTCGGTGATGTTTTTAGGCACTTCCTGATAATGGGATGGCTCCATATAATAACTCGCTCTTCCCTGGGTTAAACTACGTAAAGTGGTCGAATAGCCGGAAATCTCCGCCAAGGGGACCAGAGCCATAATAATTCTCGCTACACCTCGAACTTCGGTGCCTAAAATTTGGGCCCGGCGAGCCGAAAGGTCGCCAATCACTGTCCCCATAAATTCTTCCGGAGTCGTGACCTCCACTTTCATAATCGGTTCCAACAGGGTTAAATTCGCTTGCCGAGCGGCGGCCTGCAAAGCTTGGGAGCCGGCAATTTTAAAGGCAATTTCTGAAGAATCAACTTCGTGATAGGACCCGTCATAAACCACCACTCTCATATCTACCACCGGGAAACCCGCCAAAACGCCGTTTTCCATCGCTTCTTTAACCCCCTTTTCAATCGGAGCAATAAACTCGTTCGGAATCGCTGCCCCTTTAATCTCGGAAACAAATTCATAGCCCTCCCCCCGGTTTCTCGGCTCAACTCGCAACCAGCAATGGCCGTACTGACCCCGACCACCGGATTGATGAATATATTTCCCTTCACCTTCAGCTATCTTAGTTATCGTTTCTTTATAAGCCACTTGGGGAGCTCCGGTCGTCGCCTCCACCCCAAATTCTCTCCTCATTCTTTCGACTAAAACTTCCAAGTGAAGCTCGCCCATTCCGGAAATAATTGTTTGCCCCGTTTCATGGTTAATTTTAATTTTGAAAGTGGGGTCTTCCTCAGACAGCCGGTTAAGGGCATTGCCGAGTTTTTCCTGGTCAGACTTAGTCTTCGGCTCAATCGCCAAAGAAATTACCGGATCCGGGAATTTAATTGATTCCAAAACAATTAGCTTGGCCGCATTGCAAAGAGTGTCCCCCGTCGCCGTCTTGGTTAAACCAATAGCGGCCACAATCTCTCCGGCATACGCTTCGGTTATTTCTTCCCTTTTATCAGCATGCATTAAAAGCAGTCGGCCAATTCTTTCACTATCTTTTTTCGTCGAATTATAGACACTGGCCCCAGCTTTCAAAATCCCCGAATAAACCCGAATATAAGTCAATTTACCCACATGAGGGTCCACCTGAATTTTAAAGGCCAAGGCCGAAAGGGACGCCTCGTTTTTTGCCTCTCGCTCTTCTTCCTCACCAGTTTTAGGATTAACTCCCTTAACGGGAGGAACATCCAAGGGGGACGGTAAGAAATCAATCACCCCGTCCAAAAGCGGCTGAACCGCTTTATTGCGCAAGGAAGAACCGCAGTAAATAGGCACTAAACGATAGTCAATCGTCGCTTTTCTTAAAGCCGCTTTTAGCTCTTCCAGGGACGGCTCCTGACCGTTCAAGTATTTCTCCAAAAGCACTTCCTCTTCGGCACAAATCTGCTCCACTAAATTATGGCGATATTTTTCCACTTCTTTCCCCATCTCCGCCGGAATTTCACCTTCTTCAAAGGTCACTCCTGTCGGATCTTTTTCCCAATAAAGGGCTTTCTTTTCTAAAAGCAAAACTACTCCCCGAAAGTT